>Ga0265297_10001560_pt1 | contig 52875 bp, 50 predicted proteins | sample Munlanlwell13791_FD_192502 | JGI IMG/M metagenome (GOLD analysis project Ga0265297, IMG submission 192502) | Leachate microbial communities from a municipal landfill in Southern Ontario, Canada - Leachate well 137-91 | ecosystem: Engineered > Solid waste > Landfill > Unclassified | place...
GTAGTTATCCGTCTCCATTAACCTTTGTATTTCTTTCAAGTTACTTTCAACTGTTGCAAGGCTGTCGAGTGTGGTAGACGTATCGGAGTATGATATCCCTAAAAGTGTCACTTGCCCGCATACTTTTTGAGCAACATTGTAGGTTGTTTCGATGCTCTGACATGCCGAGTCCAATTTGGAAGAGGCATTGGCATAATCGCCCTGCTCTATCAGATTTTGAACAGATGATAAAGTTGCCAGGTCTTGTTCAATTAGACTGATTAAATCATGCATATTTGAAGATGCCATACTGTAAACTGAGGATAATTGATCCTCGGGTTGTGGCAGAGGTATATCTTTTATAGCTGTTTTGAGTGTGTCCAGACTTGCTTCAAGGTCATATCGGGCGATATGTAACTCGCTGGCAGCGTCTCTTTGTTTGCCCTGTGCCAGCAGCTCTTGTGTTTTGTTTAGCTCTTCTTGTGCCTGTTTAATTCGCAGGACTACACTTGTGTTCGGATAGTAATGGGGATATCCCAGTACAGAAGGATATACTCTTTCAGCTAGCTCATTGAGAGCGAGTTCTACGTTATATAAAGCCATGGCAACATTGGTTTTCTGAACGGTGTCATCCAACTTGGCTAACAATTTTCCTGCTTTAACACCTTCTCCTTCTTTGACAGGAATGCTTTTAACCTGACCGTAGGTGCCGAATGCCAACTTTGCTTCATGGGGCATCACCAGATTGCCATCTGCGCTTATGGTTATTTGGAGGGCACCTGGTTTTATCTCCGCTACCTGCTTTTCCAACGCCTGCTGTTGACCACAACCTGTGAGACCAACTATAGACAGGACTATAGTTAATACAGTTACTATTGTTATAATCACCCTTTTTTTCATCCGGTTACTCTCCATTCATGTAGAGATAACAAGTCGCAGAGTAAAATATTATATTATTTTGGAGTAGACGGGCGTATGAGAAGGACAGGCTGTAACGATTCTTGAACAATTCTGTTGGCTACGCTTCCATAAACCCAACGGCTGATTCCAGTTCGTCCATGTGTAGCAATAACAACCAGGTCAACTTTCTCTTTGTTGGCTAATTGCATGATTTTGAGTGCTGTTTCTCCGACTTTACCTTTAACAGCCTGTGATTTTACATTGATGCCTCTTTTTACCAGAGCAGATTTAACTTTCTCCAGGTATTCTGAGCTGTGCTGTTGCAACTCTGACCATAAAGTGTCGCGATATTTTCCCCAGGTTGAATTTATGGGACGATCACCATAGGAAGGCACTACAGGAGATTCGCTGACTTCTACTAGGATAACCTCTGCATTTGATTTTTTAGCTAGTTCTTCGACATAAGGGAAAGTAGATTCAGAGAAAGGTGATCCATCAACTGGAAGTAATATCTTTTTGAGCTTCACATCGGAAATTTCAGGAGATTTTGACTTAATCAATAGCACAGGAGTACAGGTGCCATAAAGCACTTTTTGGGTTACGCTTCCCAGCATCCAGCGTTTAATTCCAGAGTATCCGTGTGTTGAAATAACAATAAGTTCCACCTTATTTTTGTCAGCATATTCAATGATCTCATCGGCAACATTGCCGTAAGCAATAGCTGCGGATACTTTTAATCCCTTTGTCTTAAGATTCTTGGCACTAACATCCATGTAAGTTTTGAGAAGCCGGGTTCGTCTGCTACCTGGGGTAGTTATGCTGACGGCAAACAGTATCACCTCGCTATTTTTGAGTTTAGCAATGGACTTAGTATAGGGGAGAGCTTTTTCTGCCAGTTCGGAGCCGTCTAGTGGTACTAGAATCTTTTTATATGCCATATTTACTCCTCAATTTGGTTTAGGTCATTATATTCTAATGAGATTTTAGTAGCAATGCTTATTCGCCCGATATTTGCAGAAAAATTTCTCTTGACCTGGGTCGGTTATCAAAATCGATTACTATAATCTGTTGCCAGGTACCAAGTGCCATTTTTTTATCGGCAAATGGAATAACTAGCGATGGTCCCAGAAGTGATGCTCTGACATGAGAATGTCCGTTACCGTCACCCCACCTTCGGTCATGTTGGTAGGGGATATTTTGAGGCACGTTACGTTCCCACATGTTTTTGAAATCACTAATCAGCCCATCCTCATATTCTATGGTTGAAATGCCTGCGGTTGAGCCCGAAACAAATATAGTCGCTATCCCGTTGTTTATGTTGCAATTCCTAATTTCCTTTGTTATCTGAGAAGTTATATCGATCATGTCACAATTACCTTTAGATTGAATGTTAAGTGTTTTATTGATTATCATTTCGGTTACCTCCATTTTTGGGATTCCAGATTGTTCTACAGAAGTAAAATCAGTGGTATATTCCCTATTTAAAAACATGTATGCCGGACGGAATGGTGGATTTATCTATATTCCCAAATTAATATTCTAAAAGCTTATTCGGTAATAGTAGAGCCATATTAATTTTAATTAAGCTTGTTGTGTGATCAAGTACCAGGCACTATAAATAGCGAATATTATTATCACAATTATGGCTACGATAGCTGCACCAATAACTACTCGAAATACCTCAAGTTTTTTACCAAAGTAGCCACCAAGCAATAAGAACAGACAAAAGCCTACAATTATTCCCAGAATAATAACAGCAGTTTTTAGTTCTGGCATGAAGACCCCCTGATAACTTGGTATCGCTTGCCAAACGGTTCATTTATTGCTTTATATATCATTTTGATTATTATCTAAATGTGTTATGTGGTGAATAATATCCATGCTACATAAATTACATAAAGTACTATGGCAATAAGCGAAACTATCCCACAAATTTGAGCTAACTTCATTAACGTTAGTTGTTTACCCAGAAAAGCGCCTAAGGCTATAAATATACAGCAGCCTAAAACAATTACAAGAACAAGGATAGCTTCTTTGAGAGTGGGCATAGCTACCTCCCTTTAACTAATACCACTTAGTAATGGTAACTTCAGTTCTCCACACATCGATTATTTATAATAATCATGAATTATATCATAGTATCCGTCAGAAATTGCATAGTATTTTATTATTTTTTCGAGTTATAATTTTACTTCTTCCCAGATGACCTCTTTCATGTTAAATACCGGGCCATCTCGGCAAACCATTTTCATCCCATGTCTGGTTTTTATGCTGCAGCCATAACATGAGCCAATACCACAACCCATTCTGGTTTCCAGCGAAATTTGTATGTCTTTGTCCAATGCCATTTGCTTTATCAAAACGTCTATTGCTTGGTACATAGGTAATGGACCGCAGCTAAAAATCTGATCGGCTTGCTTGATATAGTCCGGTAAAGAGGGTAGGTCGCTTATTTTTCCCTTTATGCCAGCACTACCGTCGTCAGTTAAGATAATAATTTCCAATCCATTTTGGGGAAGATGCTGTGTATAAAGTTGAGTCTTTTTTGTGGCACCTATGATTAGTGTTGTATGTTTTCTTTGTTCTATAGCTTGCCGAGCGAGGAAAGCAATAGGGGAAATACCAATGCCTCCAGCTAGTAGAAGTAGTCGTTTTGATTTTGGTTTGATAGTAAAGCCATTACCCAGAGGTCCAATTAAGTCTAACTTTTCTCCTTTTTGCCGTTTGGCTAACCATATTGTTCCTCTACCGACCACAGTAAATAAGAAATATATTCTACCGGACTTGCTTGTTTGATGAATACCTAGGGGACGTCGCAATATAACTTCATTACCACAATTTACCATGGCGAATTGTCCTGGTTTGGCTGTAGTGGCAATAGTATGGTTTTTAATGCAAATAAGATTAGCTTTAGGGAAATCATTTTTCCCGTTTGTTAGCTCTCGATTAGATATAATTGTGGTGGATACTTGCTTCAATTTAGCTAGACCTGCTTTTTAAATATTCGGATATTGGTTTGACATTATATATTCTGTTGCCGATGGTAAGTGATTTCAGGGCTACGCGGGCGGTGTCTAGCGAAGTGAAGCAGGGGACTCTTTTCTCGGTAGCAGTACGCCGAATTTCAAATCCATCCTGTAAAGAAATACGCCCCCCGGTAACTGTATTTATTACTCCATTTACTGATCCGTCATTTATGATATCGAGTACATTAGGATGACCTTCGCCTAACTTTTTGCCAATCATCTGGACTTGCATACCATTTTTCTCTATTGTGGCTGCAGTACCTTCGGTAGCGTAAAGTTTGTATCCGATGGAGTAAAACCCTTCAATGATGGGAATAGCTTCTGCTTTGCTGTGATCAGCAATACTAAAAAGAAGGCTGCCCTCAGTCGGTAGCATTAATCCAGCAGCCATTAATGCTTTAGCTAGGGCTGCCTCGTAAGTGTAGTCAATACCCATGACCTCACCTGTAGATTTCATCTCTGGTCCAAGATAAGTGTCAACACCAGCCAACTTAGACATAGAGAATACCGGGGCCTTAATTCCTACAAGTTTTTGTCTTTTCCATAAGCCGGTGGTATAGCCCTGCTCCTTAAGGGATATCCCGAGCATTACTTTTGTTGCTAGCCTGACCATTGGTATAGCAGTAACTTTAGAGATGAAGGGTATGGTTCGACTAGCGCGAGGGTTTACCTCCAGTATGTATACTGAGGATGAATTTGTTTTCTGATCATGCATGATTACCATCTGAACATTCATCAAGCCTTTTACCTGAAGTGCCAGACCTATTCTAATAGTGTAATCCTTAATTGTATTTATTTCGTTTTCAGTAAGATTTATTGCGGGATAGATTGCCATCGAATCGCCACTATGTACTCCAGCACGCTCGATGTGTTCCATCACTCCTGGAATAAGCACGTCTTCTCCATCACAAATGGCATCCACCTCTACCTCTTTGCCTTCAAAGTATTTGTCAATAAGGGTAGGATGTTTACTATCCATCTCCAATGCTTGTGAAATGTAGCGTACCAGTTCTTCTTCATTGTGCACAATTTCCATAGCCCTGCCTCCAAGAACATAGCTAGGACGAACTAATACTGGATAGCCTAAGAATTTGGTTACACTCAGCGCTTCGTGTAGAGAAGTTATGCCAGCTCCGGGTGGTTGTGGAATACCCAGTCGGCTGAGGAAGTCTTCGAAGCGTCGACGGTCTTCGGCTATGTCTATAGTTTCAAGGCTCGAACCAATAATTGGCATACCACTATTGGATAAAGGCTCGGCAAGATTTATGGCAGTTTGTCCGCCAAACTGGACGATGGAAGACGGATTTAGATGACCATTCTGAGTAAAACTTTCGTTTTCAAGAATATTTCTGACGCTTTCATCATCTAGGGATTCGAAGTAGAGACGGCTACTAGTATCAAAATCAGTGGATACTGTTTCAGGGTTAGAATTAATCATAATACTTTTGTGTCCAGCTTCCTGCAATGCCCAGGCAGAGTGTACACTGCAATAATCGAATTCTATACCTTGGCCAATGCGGATTGGGCCGCTACCGATAACTATGGCTTTCTTTTCTTCTATTGTTGTAGCTTCGTTTTCTTCCTCATAAGTGCTGTAGAAATATGGGGTTTCAGCATCGAACTCGGCTGCGCAAGTATCCACCATTTTATATACAGGTCTTATATTCCAATCATATCGTAATTGGTGCACCTGTTCCGGTAATCTATCTGCAAGCGTGCCAATTTGTTCATCGGAAAATCCAAGGCGTTTTGCTTCTCTTAAAAGGTCTGGTGTGAGTGACTCAGATAGCAGTCTTTTTTCCATCTGGACGATATTTTGGAATTTATAGATAAACCATGGATCTATGCCAGTATATTGCGATATTCTTTCGCAGCTATGACCTCGTCTTAAAGCGGCCATAATAGCCCATAGCCTGAGATCATTGGGATGCAGTGGAAATGAGTATGGATTGCCACTTTTACCCCACTCTTTATCTTCCCAGAGAAGCGACCTTTTACTAAATTCCAGAGAACGAACTGCTTTTTGAAGGGCAGCTTCAAAGCAGCGTTCAATTGCCATTACCTCACCAGTGGCTTTCATCTGACTGCCTAAAGTGCGATCTCCGGAAGCGAACTTGTCGAATGGCCACCGGGGTATTTTAACTACGCAGTAATCCAATGCTGGTTCAAATGCTGCCATTGTTTTTCCTGTTATCCGATTTTGTATTTCATCCAGGCGTTTCCCGATAGCTATTTTAGCAGCAACACGGGCAATTGGATAACCAGTAGCTTTGCTGGCTAAAGCTGAACTTCGACTGACACGAGGGTTAACCTCAATTATATAATACTGACTTGTTTTAATATTTAACTGTTCAGGTGCCCATTTATGGGCGACTGTTGTGCTGGGACTAAGAGCAAATTGTATGTTGCAGCCGCCTTCTATGCCCAAGGCTCTGATGATTTTAAGGCTGGCAGACCTTAGCATCTGATATTCTTTATCAGTCAAAGTCTGACTGGGTGCTACAACGATACTATCTCCGGTATGTATACCCATGGGATCTATATTTTCCATGTTACATATAGTGATACAATTATTGGCAGCATCCCTCATAACCTCATATTCAATTTCTTTCCAACCGAGCAAGCATTTTTCTATCAATACTTGTTGACTCAGACTGGAAGCTAAACCACTGGCAACAGTTTTTTCCAGCTCTTCTAAGGTGTGGCAAATGCCCCCGCCGGTACCACCGAGGGTATATGAAGGTCGAACTATTAGAGGTAAGCCAGCAATTTGGGCAAATTTCTTAGCTTCGTCCAAAGAGTTGGCAGTGATGCTTTCGGGCAATGGCTCGCCGATATCTAGTATAAGTTGTTTGAATAGAGATCTTTCTTCGGCTTTTTTGATTGTGTCAAGAGGAGTTCCCAACATCCTGACGTTGTATTTATCTAGTATTCCTGTGTCAGCCAGTTCTACGGCAAGGTTGAGCCCGGTTTGTCCTCCGAGAGTGGGTAGGAGGCCGTCGGGTCTCTCAATTTCAATAATTCGGGAGATAACTTCTGCGGTAAGTGGCTCAATATATACAGTATCAGCAATGCCTTGGTCGGTCATAATTGTTGCTGGATTAGAATTAACTAATACAGTGGTTATACCTTCTTCACGGAGTGACTTACAGGCCTGCGTGCCGGCATAATCGAATTCGGCCGCTTGCCCAATTATTATGGGGCCAGAGCCGATAACCAAGACCTTAGAAATTTTAGTCAACTTAAATTCTCGCCTCTTTAATCATTTCCAAAAATTTATCGAATAGGTAGATATTATCCTGCGGGCCTGGAGCACCTTCGGAATGATATTGAATGGAAAAAATCGGTATGTCTCTATGGCTTAAGCCCTCTACAGTATCATCATTAGAGTTTATGTGGCTGACTTCGAGGCCGTCTTTTACAGTGTCAGCATCTACAGCATAACCGTGATTCTGGGTGGTGATGTATATTCTACCGGTAGCCAAGTCGCGGACAGGATGATTACCTCCACGGTGCCCGAACTTCAGTTTGAATGTTTTGGCTCCAAAAGCATGAGCGATAAGCTGATGTCCTAGGCAAATACCCATAATTGGCTTCTTCTCGATAAGTCGCCTAACTGTTTTAATCATGTAATCGAGTAGGGCAGGATCTCCTGGTCCTGGTGAGAGGAGAATGCCGTGGGGATTTAACGATAATATTTCATCTGCACTCGTAGTAGAAGGAACAATCGTCACTTGGCAGCCAAACTGTTTCAGAATTCGGGCGATGTTGTATTTTAATCCCATATCTACAATCGTGATTCGATAATTGGAAGGCGCATTTTCTGATTGTGATTCCCATGGATATGTTTTTGAAGTGCTGACTTCTTTAATATAATCAATCGTTCCATAGGAAGGTAAGCTTTGTAGTTCTTTCAATGCTTCTTGTGTTGTCATATCTGATGTCAGGATACCCATCATAACACCAGCGGAACGAAGACGGCGGGTTAATGCTCGAGTATCTATACCACTTAGGCCAGGAATGCCAGCAGCCTTTAGGTATTCATGTAAATTTCCTTTACTTTGTCTGTTGCTGGGTATGTGGCAGTATTCTCTAATAACGAAACCTCTTACCTGGATTTGTCTTGATTCTGAGTCGATTTCATTAATTCCGTAGTTACCGATGATAGGGTAAGTGGGTATTACGATTTGTCCGGCGAAAGAAGGGTCGGTAAGCATTTCCTGATAGCCAGTCATGGCGGTATCGAAGACCACTTCCCCATAGGTAGTTGTTTCAGCTCCAAAGGAATAACCTTCATATACCAGACCATCTTGTAAAACCAGCAATGCCTTTTTACTCATTATTCCCGTCGATTTTAATTGATTCATCTTTGTAGACAATGTTACCTGCAAATATGCTTGCCATTACTTTCCCTTTAAATTCATATCCGTCTAATGGGGTATTCTTGCCTTTCGAGAAAAAGCTCTGGCTATTTACAATCCATTCTTTGTTTGGGTCAAATACAGTAATATCTGCTTGGGAGCCTACTTTAAGTGTGCCCAGTTCTCCATGTTTTGTTCCAATAATTCTGGCTGGTTCTGTGGTAAGTTTTGAAATCATGGTTGTTAAGTCTATTTGACCATTATGTACCAACCCCATAAGAGAGCCTAGAGCCGTTTCGAAACCACTGATGCCGAAAGCTGCTAGCCCGAATTCGCACATTTTGTCTACTGACGTATGCGGGGCATGATCAGTGGCAATGATGTCAATAATGCCATCATTAAGACCTATAATTAGTGCGTCTATATCTTCCTTAGTTCGCAGTGGTGGATTTACCTTAGCATTGGTGTCGTAAACTAGGTACTTGTTTTTGTCTGATGGTGATCGCATAACTCGTTCTTCGGTCAGTGTCAGGTGATGTGGAGTGACTTCAGCAGTGACCGATATTCCTTTTTCTTTTGCATTGCGTATTAACTGCGCAGAGCCTTTGGTGCTGACATGGGCTACGTGTAATTTAGCCTTGTTTAATTCTGCCAAAGCTATATCACGAGCTATGATAATTTCTTCGGCAACAGCAGGGATACCTTTCAAGCCTAATCGTGTTGATACCCAGCCTTCGTTCATAAATCCGCCGTCGGCTAAATTTTTATCTTCGCAGTGTTCAATTATTGGTAGGCCTAGAGAGCGGCTGTATTCCATGGCCAGAGATAAAATCCGGGAATTTGCCACAGGTTCGCCATCATCGCTAAAACCGATGATTCCTGATTCGGCTAGTTCATACATCTCGGTAAGCTCTTTACCTTGTCTGCTTTTTGTAATACAGCCTATGACTAATACTCGGATTTCCCCTTCATTTTCAGCTTTACACTTTACATAATCTACAGAGGCTTTATTATCCAGAGGGGGATTTGTGTTTGGCATACAGCATATTGTGGTAAAACCACCTGCAGCAGCGGCTTGGGTTCCGGTGACAATCGTTTCCTTGTCTTCGAAACCTGGTTCACGAAGATGGCAGTGCAAGTCTATAAAACCGGGGCAGACAATATATCCTGAGGCATCAACGACCGGCAAGCTTTTTGACTGTGATATAGTGTCATTATCTTGTATTTTGTTTACTTTACCCCGGGTGATGAGCAAGTCACTGATTTTATCCAAATTTTGGCTTGGGTCAATGATCCTGCCGCCTTTTATTAAAAGATCAGGCTTCATTTTTCTTTCCTCCAGTTACCAGATAAAAAAGTGACATACGTATTGCTATGCCATTAGTTACCTGCTTTTCAATCACCGACTGAACTCCGTGAGCGACTTCAGAGCTGATTTCAATCCCCTCGTTGATTGGTCCGGGATGCATAACCAGAGCATTTGGTTTAGCTAAAGATAGCCGGTGTTTATTTAATTGGTAGAGCTGGATATACTCCCGCAGAGTGGGCAATAGCCCGCTCTGTTGTCTTTCCATTTGTAGCCTTAAAGGCATTACCACATCAGCCTCTTCCAAAGCGGTCTCAATTTTAGGTTCGATATTGATGTTGGGAAGTTGGTATTTGTTAATAAAATCCTCTAGACCTTTCGGTAGTAGTGTTGCTGGGGCACATAAGGTCAGTTTGGTTTTCATAGTGGACATGCCCCAGATGTTGGAGCGGGCTACTCGGCTGTGCATTATATCTCCTATAATTACCACTTTTAGATTGTCCAGTTTACCGAGGTGAGAACGTATTGTATATAGGTCTAGAAGAGCTTGAGAAGGGTGGGCATGCCAGCCATCTCCGGCATTGATGATACTGGTATTGGTATGTTGAGCAGCTAGATAAGGAGCACCGGATTGTGAATGTCTCATTACGATAACATCGGCACCCAGTGCCTGTAAGGTGCAAAGGCTGTCAACTAAGGACTCGCCTTTGGCAATACTGCTCTTGGAAGCATCAAGGCTTATAGTGTCAGCACTAAGGTTTTTAGCAGCAAGCTCGAAGGATGAACGAGTTCGGGTACTGGGTTCGTAGAATAGATTGACAATTGTCTTGCCTCTTAGTGTAGGCACTTTTTTGACTTCGCGGGTAAGTATTTCAGCCATAGCATCAGCTATTTCAAAAACAAGTTCTATTTCTTCTGTGGTGAAGTCATCGAGGTCGAGTATATGACGATGACGCCAGGAGCTTATGGATAATGGGGGGAAAGTTTCTGTACTAATTACATTTGACTTTGGTTCACTTGTTTTCATCTGGTACCTCCCTATCTGATTGCAGGATGGTTACCTTATCTTCTCCATCTACCTCCATTACTTGAACTTTAATTTCCTCGGACATTGAGGTTGGTATATTCTTGCCTACATAATCAGCGCGAATAGGTAGTTCACGGTGTCCTCTATCTACCAGCACTGCTAGCTGGATAGTTTGGGGACGTCCCAGGTCCATGATGGCATCCATAGCTGCCCTGATACTACGTCCGGTGTAGAAAACATCGTCAACCAGGACTACATGTTTGCCAGTTACATCGGTGGGAACATTGGTGCGGTGCAGAAGTGGTTTTAGTTCCAGTGAAGAAAGGTCATCCCGGTATAAACTAATGTCCAGAGATCCGACGGGAACAGAGATTTCTTCTAGTCCTTTGATTGTGGCGGCTAGGCGTTTGGCGAGGGGTACTCCACGAGTTTGCATGCCGACAAGGACAAGATGTTCGGCGCCCTTGTTTCTTTCTACAATCTCGTGTGCGATTCGTACTAAGGCTCTTTCCATGTCCACAGGGGACATGAGAATTTTTTCAGGCATATAAAAAACCTCCTGCCTTCTGCCGGCAAGAGGTTCTAAATGCCATAAACTTTGATAAGGCTTTTAGAATGTCAAAGTCTATTTTCATAATCCCTTGCCAGCCTCACGGGACTGACTTAAAGGCTCAATGTTGATATATATTGTAACATTTAAAACATGGTGATGCAATAACTTGTAAGCGTCCATAACTAAGTTCGGAACTTTTTCATATTTATAGAATTAGCGAGGATTCAAAAAATACCTTATAATTTTTCAAGGAAATGAAGCAAAGCCAGCTAAACCGGGATGTAGAAATTTTGAAGCTCTGCTTCTCTGAATTACCTGAAGCAGTGGTTAGTCCTGCCTTTGTTATAGTAAGTGGTTTACCAGGCACCGGCAAGTCGTTTTTCTGTCGTAGATTGGCTGAGAAAATGCCCTTTCTTATTATAGAAAGCGATGCTATGCGTAAGCTTCTATTTCCCACACCTAGTTATCATGCTGCGGAAAGCACTCGTTTGTTTATGGCTATCCATAGCCTGATTGAGGAATTTTTGAAGAAGGGAATATCCGTAATATTAGATGCGACAAATCTGGTAGAATATCACCGTGAGCGCCTTTATCATATCGCTCATAAGATTGGTGCAAAACTGGTTTTAGTACGAGTTGAAGCACCATCTGATTTGGTATACCAGCGACTTCAGAGGCGGAAAAACGAATGTAACCTGGATGATAGATCTGATGCAGACTGGAATATCTATCAAAGAATGAAACCGACGGCAGGGAAAATCCAACGTAATCATGTTGTTGTTGATACTTCTCGCGATATCACGCCGGTTATTGATAAAATAGTACGTCTACTGAAGCGTTAGAATTTTTATAACATATTGGAGAGCAACATTTATCTAGGAGGAAATAATGGAAATTAAAGTAGTTGTTGACGATATTACGCAGATAAAGGCCGATGCTATTATTGTTAACCTTTTTGAGGGAATTGAGCATCCAGGTGGAGCTACAGGGATATTAGATAAAGCTCTTGATGGAATTATTACCAAGCTCATCGAGCAAGGTGGGATTAAAGGAAAGCTGTGCGAGGTTAGTATTATACATACTCTTGGTAAAATCCCATCACGTATTGTGGTGGTGGTGGGATTAGGTAAGCAGGTTGATTTTACTGTTGACAAAATTCGCAAAGTAGCGTCTCATGCATGTCGCTCCTTGCATAGATTAAATTGCCAGAGCATAGCCACTATTCTTCATGGGGCAGGTGCTGGTGGAATTGAACCTGCTATTGCTGCTCAAGCAATAGTTGAGGGTGGTATTCTGGGTCTCTACAATTTCCGTAAATATTTTACCAAAGCGCCTGATTACAGGGACATCGAAGAAATAATTATAGTAGAGAGAGACATTAATAAACAGAGAGAGTTAGAACGTGGTTGTCATATAGGTAAAATAGTTGCCGAAGCTACCAATTTGGCTCGTGACTTAGTTAATGAGCCAGCTAATTACATGACGCCAACAGACCTGGCAAAAACGGCTGATGGTCTTTCTAAAGCTAATGGTCTTGAATTCTTGGTTTTGGAATATGAGCAGATGAGACAGATGGGTATGGGGGCACTTTTAGGTGTAGCTCAGGGGAGTGACCAACCGCCAAAGCTGATAGTTATGAGCTATAGGGGCAACAAAAACTCTTCAGAAATTTTAGGATTTGTAGGTAAAGGTTTGACTTTTGATTCTGGAGGAATCTCTATAAAACCATCGGAGAATATGCATGAGATGAAGGGGGATATGTCTGGTGGGGCTGCGGTTATGGCAGCTTTGAGTGCTATTGCTCAACTAAAACTCAAGGTAAATGTTACCGGGATTATTCCGGCTACCGAGAACTTACCCAGTGGTAAAGCTCTCAAGCCGGGTGATGTTTTACGAGCTATGAACGGTAAGACCATTGAAGTGGTTAATACAGATGCTGAGGGGAGACTTATTTTGGCTGATGCCCTTAGCTATGCAGTAAAACAAGGGCTGTCTCCATTAGTGGATATAGCTACTCTAACTGGTGCTTGCCATGTAGCTCTGGGAGACTTATGCAGTGGAATTTTCCCGAATGATCAAGAGCTGGCTGACAAAGTTATTAAGGCTGGTGCTGATGCTGGCGAATGTTTATGGCAGTTACCTATGTATGAAGAGTATAAAGAACAGAATAAAAGTGATGTTGCTGATATCAAGAATAGTGGTGGCAGGTATGGGGGAGCTATAACGGCAGCTCAATTTCTCTCGGAATTCGTTTATGACAAACCATGGGCACATATCGATATAGCTGGTACCTTTTTTAGTGATAAGGAAAAAGGATATCTGGTAAAAGGTGCTACTGGGGTTTGCGTACGAACTCTGGTTAATCTGGCTTTGGTTTCAGTTAAATGAAATAGATTTTATTAATAAGGAGGCATGTTATGAAACTAAAATGGGTGGGACATTCCTGTTTTTTAGTCACCTCTGAAACAGGACTAAAGATAATCACTGATCCTTACGATACAGTCCAGGGGGTGAGATATGATCCCATTAAAGAGACAGCAGATATTGTTACCATGAGCCATGACCATTTTGACCACAATGCTATTTCATCCGTGAGAGGAAATCCTGAATTAGTTAAAAGCGCTGGCATAAAACAGGTTAAGGATGTTCAGTTTAAGGGCATAAGTTCTTATCATGATGAAGCTGGTGGCAAACAACGTGGGGCTAATATCATTTTTTGTTTCTCTGTGGATGGGATTAAGATTTGTCACCTGGGAGATTTGGGACATTCACTTAGTGATGCACAACTTAGCGAAATTGGTGCTGTTGATTTGTTGCTTATTCCAGTAGGTGGTTATTACACTATAGATGCTAAAGAGGCTACTCAAATTTGTAACAAGCTAAAGCCCGGGGTTATTGTTCCTATGCATTACAAAACACCCAAGTTAGATTTTCCTGTCACTGGTGTTGACGATTTTTTAAAGGATAAAAGCAGTGTAAAAAAACTGGATCAGAGCGAGATAGAACTCAAAGCAGGAAAACTGCCAACTGAATTTGAAATCTTAGTTCTGAAACCAGTGTCATAGTGTAAGGCTATTCTCTGAATTCTTTAGTCTGTTATCATCTTTTTGCAGGCTGAGCGAGCAGCTTCTATTTCTGCCGCCTTTTTGCTCTTTCCTGATCCCCTTCCCATGAATTTATCTCCCAAGACTACTTCAACAACAAAGTTTTTATTATGATCGGGGCCAGAAGATTCTATTAGATGATAGGCAGGTAGTTGTTTGTATTTGGATTGGGTGAATTCTTGTAATTTTGCCTTATAGTTTTGCTCTGATTCTCCACTCTTGATTTTATCCAGATATTTATGTAGTCTGAGTAAAATAAAATCTCTGGCAGTAGCCAAGCCTTGGTCCAGAAATATGGCACCAATTAGAGCTTCAAGTGTATCAGCGAGATTAGTTTGTCTTTGGCGACCTCCTGAAGATTCCTCTCCTTTCCCTAGTTGAAGATAATTGCCCAGGTTCAGTTCTAAAGATAGTCGAGCTAGCGTATCCTCGCGAATTAGTGAAATACGTATTACAGTTAACTCACCTTCACTAAGATTAGGGAACTCATGGTATAGCTTCTCAGCAACGACGAAATTAAGTACGGCATCTCCCAGGAATTCGAGTCGTTCATTATCAGAAATCGGCGAATCCGGGTTCTCGTTGATAAAAGAAGAATGAAGGAATGCCTGTTGAAGTAGAGAGGTATTTCGAAAAGTAATCCCAATGTCTTTTTGTAAACGGTGCCAGTCAATCAATTTAAATATCCACCTATTTATTACCTTCAGCATTCTAGGCTAAATTGTTTTGATTATACATGTAGCTGGAACAAAATGAAATACTGGCGCTGTATTATAAAGATGTTTGATAACAACAAGTTCTAGCAGAAAGACAATTTGCTATAATGACTACGATATAAAGATGGATGTTTTATTCATTACATTTGAATCAGTGGCAGCCCTTTTAGGTATTGGGGTTTTAGGGTTCTGGGTAATAGCTAAAAGGATAGTTCCCGAGAATCTACTGGGTTTTCTCTCGACACTGGCTATTGATATCGCATTACCCTGTCTTGTATTGGCTAACATATTGGTAGATTTTTCTCCTGAGAATTATCCTGACTGGTGGCGGTTACCTTTATGGTGGCTTTTCTTTACCGCAATTTCAATAATTCTGTCATTGAGTACTATGTTTATTGCGAAGAAAGAGATACGTCGTGAGTTTGCTATCAGTCTCTTTTTTCAAAACGGCATATTCTTTCCCTTGATTATAATTAGTGGCATATATGGTAAAGATTCACCTTATTTAGTTCTGCTTTTCTTATTCATATTCCTACATCCTTCTATGGTTTTTGGAACGTACGCTCTTTTTTTCGGGAAACAACCGGAAAAAGTAAATTGGAGAAGAATACTGAATCCAGTGTTGATTATCACCCTGGTAGGTCTTGCTATAAGGCTTGTCGGGTTTCAAACTTATATACCGGGCTTTGTTATCACAATACTTCAGATGTTAGGGGCGATGTCATTACCGTTGCTTATGATAATTCTTGGTGGCAATATTTATGTGGATTTCAAGAGAAAAGGGCAATTCGCTGTTTTCGAAATTGTAAAATTTGTGCTGGTTAAAAATATAGTCTTCCCGCTAGTTTTTCTTGGTATATTGATACTTACTCGATCATTTATCCAATTGGATTTTGGAATTTCGCTTATTATTATTTTACAAAGTGCTGTCCCACCGATTACGGCGATACCTTTGCTGGCGGAACGCTCCGGGGGCAACAGAACTATTGCAGGTCATTTCATTTTTGCCAGTTTCATTTTTTCGATAGTTTCTATTCCCTTGGTGCTTTATCTGTTTGATATGTTTTTTCCTATGATTTAAGTAACGGGCTAGACATTTGGTCTAAGTTTACGGCGTACTTTTTCAGCGACTTTAAGCCGAACTAGGGAACGACGAAGTGCAGCTTCGGCACGAGCATGGTCTATATTTGGTGATTGTGACTTAATCCGTTCTTCAGCACGTTTCTTTGCCTCTTCGGCACGTGCAATGTCGATTTCTTCACATTTTTCACAGGCATCAGCCAAAATAATAACTTTATCTGGTCGCACCTCAAGAAAACCGCCGGTAACAGCTAAATACAGGTCTTCACCATCGTTTTTTATCAGTAGTTCACCGGGTTGTAACATAGTCATCAGTGGTGCATGGTGAGGTAAGATGCCCAATTGTCCTTCTATTCCTGGTGCAATTACTGCACTAGCTTCACCGATGAAGGTCTGACGTTCGGCAGTTACAATCTCAACTTTTAATTTTGACACTATGCACCTTCAATTTTCTTAGCTTGATCTATTGCTTCGTCTATAGTTCCTACCATGAAGAAAGCAGCTTCGGGTAGATGATCATGTTTTCCTTCCAGAATCTCATTGAAACCGCGGACAGTTTCTTTTATGGGGACGTATCGGCCTTCTCTGCCAGTATAAGGTTCAGCCACAAACATGGGTTGTGAAAGAAATCTCTGAATGCGGCGGGCTCTGGCTACAGTTAGTTTATCTTCCTCACTAAGTTCTTCCATACCTAATATCGCTATCACATCTTGAAGGTCCTTGTATCGCTGCAGTACTTTTTGTACTCCTCTTGCAGCTTGGTAATGTTCCTCTCCAACAACCTGGGGGTCGAGTATCCGTGATGTAGAAGTTAGCGGGTCGACGGCCGGGTAGATACCCAATTCAGCTATAGAGCGCTCCAACGAGATAACACCATCGAGATGGCCGAAGGTGGCCACTATCCCTGGATCGGTGTAATCATCTGCTGGTACGTATATGGCTTGAAACGAAGTTATAGAACCTCTTTTGGTAGAAGTAATTCTCTCTTCGAGTTCACCGACGTCGGTAGCAAGGGTAGGTTGATAACCTACTGCTGATGGCATGCGTCCTAGGAGTGCCGAGACCTCCATATTAGCTAAGATATGGCGATAAATATTATCAATAAATAGCAGTACATCCTGCCCTTCTGCCTCACGGAAGTATTCTGCCATAGTTACGCCAGTCAAACCTATTCGAGCACGGACTCCCGGAGGCTCATTCATCTGCCCAAAAACTAACATTGTCTTATCCAGTACACCTGAGTCCTTCATTTCTAGCCAGAGGTCATTGCCTTCTCTGGACCTTTCACCAACCCCTGCAAAAACGGAGAAACCACCGTGTTCGGTAGCAATGTTATGGATTAACTCCATAATAATTACAGTCTTGCCTACACCAGCACCGCCATAAGCTCCAATCTTGCCTCCTTTAGTAAACGGGGTAATCAGATCGACTACCTTCAAACCAGTTTCAAGCATTTGGGTAGTGGTTTCCTGTTCTTCTAGGGGTGGGGGTTCGCGATGTATAGGGAAATGTTCTTCAGCTTTTACAGGTCCAAGGTTATCTAGTGGCTCGCCGAATACATTGAACAGTCTACCTAAAGTCGCTTTTCCTACAGGTACCCTCACTGGAGCACCTGTATCCACTGCTTCTATTCCTCTTTGCAGACCATCAGTTGGACATAAAGCCAGACAGCGAACATAATTGTTCCCGATATGTTGCTGTGCCTCGAGGACTATTTTAGTACCATCTTGGTCTATTTCTATAGCATTATAAATAGTTGGTAATTCCTCTTGAGGAAACTCAACATCGACTACTGTTCCAATTATTTGAGCTATTTTTCCCTTTGCCAAAGTGTACCTCCTAGTGCAAGACTTCAACACCACCGGTGATATCAAGAAGTTCAGTGGTGATCATTTCTTGGCGCGCTTTATTTAATGTGAGAGTAAGATGTTCGGTAATCTCATTTGCATTGTCAGTAGCATTGCGCATTGCAATCATTCTGGCCGAATGTTCGCTGGCAATAGCTTCAAGTAAAGCATGATAGACCCGCATCTCTATAAATCTAGGTAAAAGTCCTCCTAGAACAGATTTGGGATCTGGTTCGTAAATGTATTCTGTAGTTTCTGTTTTTGATATTGTTGCGGGCTTGACTGGAAGTAATAATTCAATAACTGGCTTTTGAACCATGGTGCTGACAAATTGAGTATATGCTAAATATACCAGGTCAATATGCCGGTTAGTATATTCATCTATAATGATATGTGAAATTGGCGCTGTCTCAAACATGGTAGGACGGTCACTTATAGTAAACTCTGCTTTAATATCACGTCCGTTACGGTGCATGAATTCTCTTCCTTTGCGACCAATGGTAATAAGTGTAACAGACACGTTTTGCTCTAAAATGAAGTTACCTGTTAGCCGATTCATGTTAGCATTAAGCCCACCGCATAGCCCTCTATCCGAGGTGATATGAACAACTGCTATCTTATTTATATCCTCTCTTTTTTCAAGCAAAGGATGTAGAGCTCCTTCAGTTCCTGATTCCACGGCAAGGTCGGAAATAAGCTGAACTATCTTGTCATTGTAAGGTCTGCCAGCAATAGCTTGGTCTTGAGCACGTTTCATCTTAGCCGTGGCAATCATTTCCATTGCCTTGGTGATTTTCGCTGTACTTTGAATGCTCCGTATGCGTCTGCGAAGAATACGCGGACTAATCATTTTTTCCCCTTCAGATTAATATGTTACGTTTTGTTTAAATTCTAATATAGCCTTTTTTAAAGCTTGCTCAGTTTCAGGTTTGAGCTCTTTATCAGCCTCGATGCGTTTCCCTATATCAGGTTTATTGCTTTCCATAAAACGATGGAAGTTTTGTTCAAAAGCTGCAACTTTCTCCAATGGTATATCATCTAAATAGCCGCTTGTAGCGGCATAAAGAATTGCCACCTCTTTACTTAAAGGCATCGGGGTATATTGAGGCTGTTTTAAAACCTCGGTAATTCGTTGCCCACGATCTAATTGAGCTCGTGTTGATTTGTCTAAGTCAGCTGTGCCAAATTGTGCAAATGTGGCCAGTTCGCGGTATTGAGCCATGTCTAATCTCAGTTTGCCCGCAACTTGCCTCATAGCCTTTGTTTGAGCTTTACCTCCAACTCGAGATACCGATAATCCAGCGTTTAGAGCAGGGCGAATGCCACTGTTAAACATGTCTGTCTCAAGTATAATCTGCCCGTCGGTAATTGAGATGACATTGGTCGGAATATAAGCGGAAAGATCTCCTGCCTGTATTTCAATAATGGGCAAAGCAGTTAGAGATCCACCGCCGTGCTCATCGTCTAATTTGGCCGATCTTTCCAAAAGCCGACTATGCAGATAAAAAACATCGCCAGGATAGGCTTCTCTGCCTGGAGGACGACGAAGTATCAAGGATATTTGTCGATATGCCCAAGCGTGCTTGGTTAAATCATCGTAGATAATCAACGCATCTTTTCCTTGTTCCATAAATTCCTCACCAATGGCACAGCCAGCATATGGGGCTAAATATTGTAGAGGAGCCGGATCAGATGCGGAAGCTACGACTACTACTGTGTGCTCCATAGCCCCATATTTCTTAAATGTTTCTATTACTTGAGCTACCTTCGATGTTTTTTGCCCGATAGCTACGTATATACAAAGAAGGCCTGTGCCTTTTTGGCTGATAATAGTGTCAATAGCTATTGCCGATTTACCTATAGATCGATCCCCAATGATAAGTTCTCGTTGCCCTCGGCCAATTGGAATTAAGCTATCTACTATTTTAATGCCAGTGTGAACAGATGTATTTACCGGTTGTCTGGCAACGACATTAGGAGCGACTCGCTCAACCGGTCTAGTCTTTGTTGCTTTGACTGGACCTAATCCATCTACAGGTTCTCCGATGGAGTTTACAACACGTCCCAGAAGCTCATTGCCAACAGGTATTTCGACTACTTTTCCAGTACAACGAACTTCATCACCTTCTTTAATGTGGCTGTAATCACCAAGAATAACTGCAGCTACATTATCTTCTTCCAGGTTAAGAGCCAGTCCTACGATGCCATTAGAGAACTCTAATAACTCGTTGTATTTAGCACCACGTAGACCGTGAATGCGAGCTACACCATCTCCAACCTCGATTACGGTTCCGACTTCTACCATGGTAATACTAGTACCAAAGTGCTCTATCTGTTCTTTCAGAACCGAAACCATATCACGTTTTTCAGTTGTCACGTTGCTCACCCCCTTATGGGAAATTACTTCTTAATTCCAATTAAACTCTTTTTTAATGTTTCCAATTTATTGCGAATACTACCGTCAATCAGACTGCCATCCAACCTAGCTACAACGCCACCTAAGATCTCAGGGTCTACTTTGAACTCTGCACTAACCTTGCTACCAATTACGTGCTCAAGACGTTGTGTGAGCTTCTTTCTATCAGAGCTGTCTATTGGAATGGCAGTAATAACTTCGGCGTTTTTTACGCCATGATATTCATTTACTAAATGAGCAAATTCTTTTGAAATCTGCCCGGCGTTTTTAAACTTGTTTTTCGCTATCAGCAGATATGCAAGGTTTAAAGCCAGCGGATTTATTTTACCTAATATCTCTTTTGCCATTTTTGCTTTAGTTTCAAATGACAATTTAGGATTTTCTACCAGCGAGACAAACTCAGAATATTGCAGCAAATCTGCAATACTTTTTAAGTCTTGCTGCCATTCATCCAAACTATTTCTGTCTTTAGCTATTTGAAAGACAGCCTGAGCATATCGCTTACTCGAAGTTGCTACTGACATAAGTTAAAACCTTAATTTATTTAAAGGTAGCGCTACCATCTAAAACTTCATCTATCAACCTACGATGCTTTTCTTTGTCCAGCGTTTCATTGATTACTTTCTCAGCAGCTAAAAGGGCGATATCTGTGAATTGTTTGCGTAATTCCTCGATATCTTTGTCCCGCTGCCGTTGTAATTCAATTTGTGCTTTACTGATAAGAGATTCAGCCTCAAGTCGAGCTTCTTCTTTAGCCTCATTTTTGAGTCTTTCTCCTATCTGTTCAGCTTGAGCTATTATTTTTTGTCCTTCTTTACGCGCTGATTCCAGCTGTGACTTAATGTCATCTTCGGTTTGCGCTACCTGCTGTCGGATTTGTTCAGCCTGATCCATGCTTTCCTTTATTTTTGCCTGTCTTTCGTCAAGCATTTTTAGCACTGGTTTATAGAGGACAACGCTTAACAAAACAAGCAAAATAATAAAGTTTATAACGAAAGCCAAAAGCAACGGCAGGTTAATACCAATACCTTCCATATCACTCCATTTATTTTTACTTTTAGAAAATGCTAGTTATGCAAGTAAGCCAAGTATAAATGCAGAAACAATAAGTCCTGCGAATATGAAAAGGCCAAGTATAACTCCAAAGATTATTATGCTTATTGAAGTTGGTAAACCACTATTATCCATAGACTAATTCCTCCACTATTATTAGGCTACCAAGGCTAAAATGATTGCTACTATCAGAGCATATATTCCGATAGCTTCTGCCAATGCACCGATCAAGATCATATTGGTCAGAATCGGCCCTCTAGCTTCGGGGTTTCTTCCTAGAGCCTGCATTGCACTAAAGCCGATAAGCCCCAAGGCAAGTCCGGGACCTAGAAAACCAAGTCCCGCGACTAAACCCACCGCTAACATCTTCATAGTTCCTGCATCCATATGTTTTCTCCTTTCACCTTTTTTCTTTAATATGTTATTCCTCAGTATGAGGTGTTAACGCGATAGTGCCAAATACTAGGGTTAAGCCAGCAAATATCAGTGCCTGAATGAAACCAATAAGCAATTCAAGACCATAAAATGGAATAGTAGCAATTAGAGGAACGAGGAAACAAACGACTACGAGCAATATTTCACCAGCGGTCATATTACCAAAAAGACGGAAGGTAAAACTAACAATGCGGATAAAGTGGCTGAAGACTTCCAATACTCCGACAAATAAATTAATAAAGCCCAGCCCTATTCCGGAGATGGCAGGACGGATTTTACCTTTAATTAAATTTGCAAATCCAGAGCGTATTTGTCCGAAATTGAAAAAGCTGTTCATATAATGAGAAAAGCCAAACGCGCGCAGTCCCCAAAATTCGATAGCTATAAATGCTACCAGAGCTATAGAAAGGGGAACATTCACGTCAGTATTCGCTGCGCGTAGCAAAGGCACAAAAACTTCTTTGCCCTCATGAAGTTCATAAAACCCTATCGTGCCAAAGAATGGTAGCAGGGCTAAGTAGGCATTAGTTAAAACGTAAAGAAAAATAGTAGCTACTACGGGGAAGAGCATACGAGCGTTTTTCTCACCTGCGGCACCTTTCATAAAGTTCAGTAACATCTCCACTACTAATTCAGCAAAACCTTGTAATCTTCCCGGGATAATTTTCATTTTGCGGGTGCAGAAGTAAAATAAGCAGACTAAAACGATAATAGATAGCCAGGAAGCAATGAGAGTATTGGTGATAGTAAAGATGTTAGAAATACTTATTATACCTTCGGACGGCAGTACTACGTGAGGCTTTGGGACACTTAGTAAACTGGGGGGTTCAATGTTTAGTAAGCGAGAACCTATCGGGCCAGAAATAAAACCGACAATAAAAAGAACCAATAAAACAATAAATACTGGCACCAGAATTTTAGTCGAGCAACCACAGCCAGACTTCATAATTTATTCGTCCTCTTTATTCTTGTTTTGCTTTTTCTGTTCGATATAGAATTGGCGGAGCAGGCGATATAACCCGTAAAAGGCTATCACTGTTCCGATTCCAAATCCGATTAAGGTATACAGTGGGCGACTGTCAAATTGTTCTGGTAAATCAAGCCAGAAGCCTATTCCTGTAGGTATGAGAACACTTAAAACTACATACCAGCCAACCGTCATAAGAAAACCGAGAGGCTTTATCCACTCTTTCGGTTTCGGTTGTTCAGGTTTATCTTGTCGCACTATACCATATATTCCATTTTTAAAGTCACAAAAGTTGTTAATCTAACACTATCGAAAATTTAGAAGAATAAGCAGAAGTACACAGTCATTAGAATTGAATATAAGCTCGTCTATCGTGTCAATGCGTCGTTAATCTTCTACATTGCTAATGCGGCAGGCAGGAAATTTTCACCACATTATTGCTGGAAGACCTGCCACAATCTAATTTAAACATTGTTGGTTTAATCGGGTGAATATTATACAGCTATTTTAATTTTCTGTCACCTTTTACTGAAAAGCTTACCAAAGTCACCGTCAAAATCCTTTAAAAAGTCGTGTAAATCCAGAGGGTCGTTAGAATCAACTGAATTAGCGTCAACAGAAGCTGTAAATCCTTTCTCGGTAAGGTCAGTAACAATTTCGTGGGCATTTTCCTTTTTAATTATAGCTGCGACAAAGGATTCCCTATCACAAGTTGGACAAAAAATGTTGAGAAACCAAGTCCCATCTCGATGGCCTATGATATCTATATTATTGACCTCATAATGTGCTCCACATACATTACATTTAACGGTAGAGACTAATTTCTTAATCAGGCGTTCGTTCATATGGTTTGTGTTGTATTTAAGACTTATGTTTACCAAGGTCGTCTAGATCTAGTGTGTTGATGAAATCATAGAATGCCGATAGTTTCTTTAATTCCTGTTCGTCAACTTTACCTTGGCCTCCTGCTTCTGAGCCACCTTTTTGTACCGGCATCGGTTTTCCAGTTTCCTTATCTAGGATAATACCGGCTTTATCTAAAACCGAATCTTCGACATAGATTGGGGCGGTTGCTCTTACCGCCAGAGCTATAGCGTCACTAGGGCGAGAATCGAGCTTTATCTTAGTTATCAACCATCTTTTATTGGTTTTGTCAAAGCACAGTTCAAATATCAGGCCATCGGAATTTTCTGCCTCAATGAACTTCGTCCCACTCTCTTGCCACTTACTGATAACTCTAGCTTTGTATTCTTTTTCTTGCCATACAAGTAATACCGACGAGTTTCTATCGTAGTCTTGAGAGCCAGTAGCAGATGTAGATTTTAAATTAGTTGGAATTGGCCCTTCATTGAATTCAAAAACTATCTGAGCGTAAAAAGTATCGGCTCGGAGGTCATTGACCACTATTTTGCTAATTGATGCTCCTGATAGAGATTCTAAAGCTATTACCGCATTCTTTAGTAAGTCATGGGTCATAGGCCGAGCTATATCGAGGTTTTGCAGTTTTATAGAAATAGCTTCTGCTTCAGCAGGACCAATCCAAATAGGAAGATAACGATCAGATCCCTTCTCTTTTAAAATGACTACATGCTGGTAGTTCATCATACTTACTCTAATGCTATCTATTGTCATTTCTAGCATGGGTATTCCTCCATACGGATCAATGCGAATTTATTGTACTCTACCATATTTGGAGTGTCAATTTGTGACTGTTTCTAAATCTGTCGATTGTTGACTTTTGTTATACTATTATTTATACTAGCAGCCCGTAGTTAATCCAGATGAAAATTAATTTTGCCCGAGTAGCGCAATGGTAGCGCAACCGACTTGTAATCGGTAGGTTAGTGGGTTCGACTCCCCTCTCGGGCTTTGGTTGTGATTTAGGTTGGAGGGGTGCCGGAGTGGACAATCGGAGCAGACTGTAAATCTGCCGCTGTTATGGCTACGTAGGTTCGAATCCTACCCCCTCCACCATACAGGCGGTCGGGTTTTGAAAACATTAATTAAAATGTAGTATAATCGGAGTCCATTATAAATATAAAAATATAGTTTATGAAATTTGCCCACATAGCTCAGCAGGTAGAGCACGTTCTTGGTAAGAACGGGGTCACCAGTTCGAATCTGGTTGTGGGCTGGGTAAAGAAGGAGGTTTTTAATAAATGGCGAAGAAGGTTTTTGAACGAACTAAGCCTCATGTGAATGTAGGGACTATAGGTCATGTTGACCATGGTAAGACTACTCTGACAGCAGCGATCACGCTGGTTTTATCTAAGCAAGGTTTTGCCCAATTTAGGGCGTATGATTCTATCGATAATGCCCCTGAAGAGAAAGCACGTGGTTTAACTATTGCTATTGCTCATATCGAGTACGAAACCAAAAAGCGTCACTATGCACATGTGGATTGCCCAGGACATGCAGACTATATTAAGAACATGATAACTGGTGCTGCTCAGATGGATGGCGCCATATTAGTGGTTAGCGCTCCTGATGGTCCTATGCCTCAGACTAGAGAGCATCTTCTTCTGGCACGTCAGGTGGAGGTACCCAGCATACTTGTAGCCTTAAATAAGATAGATATGATGGAAGATGAAGAATTGCTGCAGCTTGTAGAACTTGAAGTCAGGGAATTATTGAGCAAATATGGTTTTCCTGGAGATAAAACACCGATTGTTAGGGTTAGCGCTATAAAGGCTCTGGAATGTGGTTGTGGTAAACCTGAATGTCCATGGTGTGGGAAAATTCTTCAACTAATGGATGCTGTGGATGATTTTGTACCGTTACCAGTAAGGGCCAAAGACAAACCATTTATTATGCCCGTTGAAGACGTATTTAGTATTAAAGGGCGCGGTACCGTTGTTACCGGTAGAGTAGAGCGCGGTACAGTTAAAGTTGGAGATGAGATTGAGATCGTAGGAATAAAAGATACGAGAAAAACTGTGATCACCGGAGTGGAAATGTTTCACAAGACACTGGAATCCGCAGAGCCAGGTGATGCTGTTGGTTGCTTGATCAGAGGAATTGAAAGAGATGAGGTAGAACGAGGACAGGTTCTGGCAGCACCGGGCACAGTCAAACCTCATACTCACTTTGAGGGTGAGGTTTATGTGCTAACGAAGGAAGAGGGTGGTAGACATACACCTTTCTTTAATGGTTATAAGCCGCAGTTTTATATTAGAACTCTTGATATTACTGGAGTTGCAGAATTGCCCAAGGGTGTTGAAATGGTAATGCCAGGAGATAGTATAAAGATGACCATAAAGTTAATTTATCCGGTGGCATTAGAGAAAGGACAGCGATTTGCTATTCGTGAGGGTGGCAAGACAGTTGGGTCCGGAGTAATCACCAATATTATTGAGTAATTATGGCAAAAAAAGGTGATGTGCGTGGTGTAATAAATCTGGCATGTACGGAATGTCAGGAAAGAACTTACACCACCACTAAAAATAAAAAAAACGATAGCCAGCGATTAGAACTGAAGAAGTATTGTCCCCGCTGTCGCCATCATACGCTCCATCGGGAGACCAAATAACCTTTGGCTAAGAAGAATCCTCCGCAAGCTCAAATCGGTAAGCCCAAAAGGTCTCGGTTTGCTATTATTCGTGATATTATAGATGAATTACGAAAAGTGACCTGGCCAACGAGGCGCGAGACTATACGGCTAACGATTATGGTTATAATTGTGTGTTTGGTGGTGGGTATCTTTTTGGGTGCTATTGATTATGGGTTTACCGAGCTAGTGAGCAAGGTTTTTTTGGGCGGGAGATAACTTAGATGAGTAACAATGGTAAACGCTGGTATATTGTACATACCTATTCAGGATATGAGGAACGAGTTAAAAAAAGCTTGGAGCAACGCATCAAAACTATGGATGCAGAAGACAAGATATTCCAAGTAATTATTCCAACTGAGGATGAAATAGAGATTAGGGGTGGTCAGCGCAGAACTGTAACTAAGAAGGTATTCCCGGGGTATGTATTGGTTGAGATGAAGATGAATGATGAAAGCTGGCATGTAGTTCGCAACACGCCGGGCATAACTGGGTTTGTTGGTGGTGGAAATAAACCTACTCCTTTAGCTGAGGATGAAGTCAAAAACATTTTAAAACAAATGCGTGATGGATCGCCTCAAGTCAAAGTAGGCTTTAGAAAGGGTGAAAGCGTTAGAGTAGTTGATGGACCATTTACTGATTTTATCGGGACGGTTGATGAAATCAATATGGGCAAAGGCAAGGTTAAAGTCTTATTAAGCCTTTTTGGTCGAGAGACGTCCGTCGAGCTCGATTTTCTACAAGTGGAGAGATTATAAATGGCGAAAAAAGTCAGGGCGATTATTAAATTACAGATACAGGCAGGTAAGGCTACCCCTGCACCACCCGTAGGCCCAGCATTAGGGCAACATGGTGTTAATATTATGGCTTTTTGTAAGGACTATAATGACCAGACCAAAAACCAATCAGGTTCTATAATACCGGTCGAGATAACTGTTTATGAAGATAGGTCTTTTACTTTTATTACTAAAACACCGCCAGCTTCGGACCTATTGAAAAAGGCCTTGAACATTGAGAAGGGAAGTGGTACTACTAGTCAACAAATTGTTGGGACTTTGACTCGGGATAAAATCTACGAAATTGCAAAAATTAAAGCAAAAGATTTGAATGCGACTGATATTGAAGGAGCAGCTCGTATTGTTGAGGGGACAGCTCGAAGTATGGGAATTAAAGTGGAGTAAATAGATGCCAAGAAGAGGGAAAAAATATCAAGAAGCAGCGAAGCTCATAGATAGGAATAAGCTTTACCAACCTGGTGAAGCTGTTGAATTGGCTAAAAAAGCTATATTTGCAAGTTTTGATGAGACTGTAGAGCTTCATTTAAGGATGGGAGTAGATTCTAGAAGCGCTGACCAACAGGTACGCGGGGTGGCACTTTTACCAAATGGATTAGGCAAGCAACTCCGAGTACTTGTTTTTGCTCAAGGTGAAGCAGCTAAGCTGGCCAATGAAGCCAAAGCTGATTATGTTGGCGGCGATGATATTGTCAAGAAGATCGAAGAGGGCTGGATTGATTTTGATATAACTGTGGCTACTCCAGATATGATGGGTAAAGTGGGGAAACTCGGTAAAATTCTTGGACGTAAAGGATTAATGCCTAATCCTAAGTCCGGGACTGTTGTGGCTGCAGAAGATCTGCCTAGAGCGATTGCTGATGCCAGAAAGGGCCGTGTAGAATTTCGGTTAGACCGAACCTCAATTATCCATGTACCTATTGGTAAAGCTAGTTTTGAAGAGTCCAAATTGTTGGAAAACCTTACTGCGCTAATCGAAGCTGTACTGCGAGCTAAGCCAAGTGGCGCTAAAGGACAATACGTTAAGAGCGCTTCTTTATCAACCACAATGGGTCCTGGGATAAAGCTTGATATCAAGTCTATTGCAGCAGCGGTTGGAGTTACTCTATAATATAAGCGAAATTAATTAAATCTTGTGCCAGTGACAGCAGGTGCTATTAGGCTTAAAAATTAGCCTGCCGAGGTAAATATTGTACTTAGATACAATTAAAGTCCTTGTGTTATTTGGCACAAGGACTTTTTAGTTGACGTAAATTAGTTATTTTGAGGTTAAAAAATATGTTAAGGAAAAGAGAAAAACAAAAAATCATAGAAGAACTAACGAATTGTTTATCGAAGTGTACTATTGCTATAGCCACTGATTATCGAGGACTCACGGCTAAAGAAATGGGACATTTACGCCGTCAGTTAAGATCGAGTGGCGTTGATTATCGAGTGGCAAAAAATACACTTACAAAATTTGCGGCAGAAAAAGCTAATAAAAAGCAATTAGAACCGTTATTGTCTGGTCCCATGGCTGTGGCTTTCGGCTATGATGATGTAATTATGCCGGCAAAAGCTATAAATGACTTTATTCGATCATCGGGAGCAGTATTAAAAATTAAAGGTGGTTTATTAGGTGATCGATTGCTTACACAAAAAGAAATTTTGGATATTGCAAATATTCCATCTAAAGATGTACTAGTTTCACGGTTGGTAGGTCAGTTATCTGCTCCATTATATTCGTTACATAATGTCTTGAGTGCCCCGTTACGAGGATTTGTAAATGTACTTCAGGGCAGAATTCATCAGGCAGAAGGGGGATAAATTAATAGAATCAATCTAATTTTGGAGAAAACATTTCATCATATAAATGTAAATCGTCTCAAGGAGGAAAAATCAAATGGCAACAAAAGAAGATATTTTAGCTGCAATTAAGAACATGACAGTTTTGGAATTGGCTGAGTTGGTAAAGGCATTAGAAGAGGAATTTGGTGTGAGTGCGGCACCAGTAGCAGTTGCAGTACCGGCAGCAGGCGCTGCGGCAGGTGCTCCGGCGGCGGCAGCAGAGGAAAAAACTGAATTCACGGTAATTCTTAAAGCAGTGGGTGAGAACAAAATAAATGTTATTAAAGCCGTGAGAGAAGTAACAACTCTAGGCTTGAAAGAAGCTAAAGATCTAGTAGAGAGTGCGCCCAAACCGATCAAGGAAGGCGTAAACAAGGAAGAGTCTGCTAACATTCAGAAGAAACTTCAAGAGGCCGGCGCAACAGTTGAAATCCAATAAGCTATAGTCTAAAGTGCCGAAAAGAGTAGTCTTAGGCAAAAAGATTTCGGGGTAGAGTTATGGCTGATACATGTTACGTAGTAGCCAGGGTTATATCTCAGGAAGGTACCTGCTCAGCAGGGCACAAGGTAAATGATGAGTTTTTAATAGGAGATAAAACGCCTTTAGGCATGTGTGCCTGGGCGTTTTATACTATTTTTCCTTTTGCCTCTACGTTGCAATTTAATGGATGTTTCCCATGGGAAGAAGATTCGGAAAAAGCAATTGTGGCTTGCCCTGATCCAGCCAATCCAGTAATATTCGAATTAAGACGTGTGACCAAGTAGTCATTTGTTCGTTTTTATCGCACATTCGTAAAAAATTACGTGTGTTTTTTCTGTTTTAATTTGTATTAAGATTTTGCTGAAATGGTATACTTTACTATTATGACTATTTTAGTACACTTTTTGGGGAATTAAGTGAAAATTTCAACAAAGGGAAGATACGGTACAAGAGCAGTTCTGGATCTGGCTATTCGATGGGGACAAGGCCCCGTACAATTGAAGGATATAGCTGAAAAACAGAAGATTTCGCTTCAGTATCTGGAACATTTAATGAGGCCTTTGATTGCAGCTGGGTTGGTAAGGAGTTTGAGAGGTGTGCATGGGGGTTTCTGGTTAGCCAAGTCGCCTGAGGAAATAAAACTTAGTGAAGTGGTGAGTGCTCTTGTAGGATCGATTTCGCCTGTTGGATGTGTTGACGATCCTACAATATGCGATAGTTCACAGCATTGTGTTGCCCACGATGTTTGGAATGAAGTTGCAAAAGCAGCTGGTGAAGTTTTAGATTCATTGACATTACAAGATTTAGTTGTGCGCCAAAAAGAGAAAGAACAAACCGTTAAAGCAATGTATTATATATAAACAGTTGTACTTTTTTATTTTGTAGACTTAAAAAACAATGTCTGAAAAAATAGAAAAACTTAGATATAAAACGATAGAAATACCTAAACTGACAAGAGGTATAGCCAAGGATTCCACTGAGTTAATTGGTAATACTCCCTTGGTAAGGCTAAATCGAATGACGCAAGGACTGTTGGGAGAGATAGTTGTAAAGCTTGAATCTTTTAACCCTTTGGGAAGTGTTAAAGATAGGGTGGGTGTGGCCATGATTATTGATGCTGAGGAGAGGGGATTAATAAATAAGGACACGGTTATTGTAGAACCTACAAGTGGAAATACTGGTATTGCACTGGCATTTGTATGCGCTACGAAGGGATATAAGCTAATTCTAATTATGCCTGATACTATGTCTATAGAACGAAGGCATTTGTTAATTGCTCTCGGAGCAGAATTAGTGTTAACTCCTGGAATAGAAGGTATGACCGGTGCAATCAAAGAAGCAGAAAGGTTGGTTGCAGAAAATATCAATTATTTTATGCCCCAGCAATTTAAAAACCTCTCAAACCCCGAGGTTCATAGATTTACCACAGCTGAGGAAATCTGGAGAGATACGGAAGGTAGAATAGATATGCTTGTAGCAGGTGTTGGCACCGGGGGAACAATTACTGGCGTAGCTGAAGTTTTAAAGAAAAAGAAACCTGAATTCAAGGTGATTGCTGTGGAGCCTGCTGCTTCACCAATGCTTTCTGAGGGAAAAGCCGGGGTACATAAGATTCAGGGAATTGGTGCTGGTTTTGTTCCTGATATTTTAAGGTTAGATTTAATAGATGAAATTATAAGAGTTACTAATGAAGATGCTGGAATAACAGCAAAGAGGTTAGCAAAAGAAGAGGGAATACTGGCAGGTATATCTTCCGGCGCTGCAACGTGGGCAGCATTAGAGTTAGCTAGGCGTCCTGAGAATGAAAAAAAGCTTATAGTGGTAGTCTTGCCCGACACAGGGGAGCGATATCTATCCACTTGGCTTTTCCGAGAATAAATAGGTTTTGTATTTATTGTCAAACATATGTAAATCACCAAATATAGATGAAATTTAAACGAGTTTTAAGGAATATGAGCATCGGGATTTTTATGCAAGTAATTGTAGCTGTTTTTGAGGGTTAAAAATGAAAAGGATATATCTTGATTATGCTGCCACGACTCCAATGGATCCAGAAGTAGTAAAGGCCATGCAACCTTATTTCTCAGAAAGCTTTGGTAATCCTTCAAGCATTTATTTTTGTGGACAGGAGGCGATGAGCGCTGTTGAAGAGGCGAAGAATAGGATTGCTACTTTTATTGGTGCTCGAGATGAGGAGATTGTCATTACCAGTGGTGGGACGGAAGCGGACAATTTTGCCCTGAAAGGTATAGCTTTTGCCAATGAAAAAAAAGGCAATCATATTATAACCAGTTCCATTGAACATCATGCAGTGCTGGAATCCTGTGAATTTTTGGAGAGAAGAGGGTTTAAGTTAACTTATCTGCCAGTTGATAATTGTGGCTTGGTTGATCCTAATGATGTTAAAAAAGCGATTACCAACAAAACTATTTTAATCTCAATAATGCATGCTAATAATGAGGTGGGTACTATCCAACCTATATCAGATATAAGCAAAATTGCCAGAGAAGCTGGAATATACTTTCATACTGATGCAGTTCAGACTTTGGGACATATTCCACTGGATGTAGAGTTTCTTGGTGTTGATCTACTATCTATGTCAGCACATAAGCTCTATGGTCCCAAAGGTGTAGGTGCGTTATATATACGAAAAGGCACGAAGATAACTCCATTAATGAATGGTGGTGCACAGGAGAAAGGACGACGTGCTGGGACTGAAAATGTTCCTGGCATTGTTGGTTTTGGTCAAGCTGTAAAGTTAGCTCAGGAGGAGATGTGTCCTGAGATAGAACGGCTGACTAGTCTTAGAGATCGTCTTATTGGAGATATATTGAGTCGAATCGAAGATGTACACCTGAATGGCCATCCTGAAAAGCGTTTGCCAAATAATATTAACGTGACTATTGATTATATAGAAGGTGAGTCTATATGCTTAAATCTAGACCTTGAGGGCATTTGTGTCTCTACTGGTTCTGCCTGCAGTTCGTCAACTCTTGAACCATCTTATGTTCTTCTGGCAATGGGGTTATCTCACGAACACGCTCATAGCTCTGTCAGGTTTACAATCGGAAAATATACTAGCGAAGATGACATAGATATAGTTGTAGGTGTTCTGCCTGGAATTGTAACTAAGCTCAGGTTTATGTCCCCACTTTATAAAAAATAGGAATCTTGTTAAGCAAGAGTGAGCGGATATAGGTAATAATTAAAGCTAGGTATTACATCAACATTAGTAAAAGCTGGAGATAAAGTTATTGTTACTTAGGTTATAGTCGTTGAAATTAAAAGAGCTATTAGTTATCCAATATATTCAGTATAATATCTATTGTAGATATCGTTAAATCAGCCTCTTCTGGTATCTGTTTGTAATATAAAATAGCCTTATGAATACGAGGACAACCCAGCAGTTGATAGAGATATCTCCGGGATGTAAAAGAGTATAATGACCAGAGAAGTAGAAATGGTTGGACGTAACAATAAAACAGTTGAAAGAATTCTGAGTCTTAAGCATAAAAAAAACGCTATTATTCTGGCGCATAACTATCAACCGGGAGAAATCCAGGACATAGCTGATTTTGTGGGAGATTCCCTTGATCTTAGTCAGCAAGCAGCCGAAACCCAAGCTGACATAATAGTCTTTTGCGGGGTTCATTTTATGGCAGAGACTGCCTCGATCCTGTGCCCTGATAAGAAAATTTTATTGCCTGATGCTAATGCCGGCTGTCCCATGGCTAATATGATTACCGCAGAAAGTCTACGAGAAAAGAAGAAAGAGTACCCTAACGCTATAGTAATTTGCTATGTTAATTCTTCTGCTGATGTCAAAGCTGAATCTGATGTTTGCTGTACTTCAGCGAATGCAATAAACGTCGTTCAAAAGCTTGCTGATTCTAGAAAAATCATTTTTGTCCCTGACCAATATCTGGGACATTATGTCTCTACTAAGACAAATAAAAATTTGATATTGTGGCCAGGGTTTTGTCCTACCCATATGAGAATACAACCACAAGGGATTGCAAAGTTAAAACAGAATTATCCTGAAGCTAAAGTCATAATTCATCCGGAATGCAGGCCTGAGGTAATTGCCCTGGCAGATGAGGTATTAAGTACCAGTGGAATGATCAAATTTGCACAAAAAACACAGGTACGAGACATAGTGGTGGGCACGGAAATAGGAATAATTTACCGACTTAAAAAAGAAAATCCCGGTAAGAGATTTATCCCTGCATCAAAACAAGCTGTTTGTCCCAATATGAAACGAATCACCCTAGAAAAGGTGATCGGGGCACTCGAAGAATTATCTCCAGAAATAGTTGTTCCGCGGGAGATTAGTTTAAAAGCAAGAGCGGCTGTGGATAAGATGTTAGAAATTGGAAGATCTGATTAAAATATGGTTTTAAATTAACTTAAGATTACAATTGCCATTATCTTCGTAAGTAAAAAATCAGAACTAGCGCTTGTCTCATTACCCCGCCTTTAGATGTAAAAATTTTTACGTTTTGAATGGAATACCATGTTAAAATAAATGTCTAGGCTATAGATTAAAGGGGAAATATGCCTTTAGATAGTATTATAGTAAAAGGAGCACGTGAGCATAATCTTAAGAATATAGATGTGACTATTCCACGTAATAAATTAGTGGCTATTACTGGAGTCTCTGGCTCGGGGAAAAGTTCTCTAGCATTCGATACCATATATGCCGAGGGGCAACGACGGTATGTGGAGTCACTCTCCGCTTACGCTCGTCAATTCTTAGGCCGGATGGAAAAGCCTGACGTAGATTATATAGAGGGGCTAAGCCCGGCTATTTCCATTGATCAAAAGGGACCTTCCCATAATCCACGATCGACTGTTGGTACAGTGACAGAAATTTACGATTACCTGCGCCTTCTTTTTGCTCGTGTGGGACATCCTCATTGTCCGAATTGTGGGCGACAAATCTCGAAACAAACTGTACAGCAAATTGTTGACGCAGTTAAAGAAATACCAGTGGATAGTAAAATCATGATTCTGTCATCATTAATCAAGGATCGTAAAGGAGAGCATAAGACAATATTGGATAACCTGCGTAAAGCTGGTTTTGTAAGAGTTCGAATTGATGGAAATATTCATGATTTATCTGATGAATTTGAGTTAGATAAAAACAAGAAACATACTATTGAAGCGGTAGTGGATCGGCTAAGAATAGGAGATAACGAAAACACCAGCCGTATTGCCGATTCGCTAGAAACAGCTCTTAAGCTAGGTAATGGAGTTGTCTTAATTTCTGTGGCCGATGGGGAAGATCTACTATTCTCTGAACATTTTGCTTGTGTTCATTGTGGTATTAGTCTTGGTGAAATCGAACCGCGAACTTTTAGTTTCAATAGTCCTCATGGTGCCTGTTCGACTTGCAGTGGGCTTGGCATAAAATTGGAAATTAATCCCGAATTATTAATTCCTAACAGAGATCTGAGTATTGCTGAAGGTGCTATCAATGTTTGGGGATGGTTTTCCTGGAATGCAAATGAAATTGAAAGCCTATCTAGACGCCATGGTTTTTCAATCCATACTGTGATTAGTAGGCTTAGCAAAGAACATCTTAAGCTAGTGCTTTATGGTGAGGATGGGGAACTGGTGAAATACCGCAACCGATATGGTCGTGTTAAAGAGTATTTTACTGCTTATGAGGGAGTAATCCCCTATTTAGAACGTCTGTACCGAGAAACCGAATCCAGTAATACTCGTGCTTATATTGAGCGATTTATGACTTCACATCCTTGTCCTGCTTGCCAAGGCAAAAGGTTAAAAGCTGAGTCACTGGCTGTCACAATAGATGGTATGAATATAATTGATATAACTGAACTCCCAGCTCAAGAAATATTCGAATGGATAAAGCATCTAGCAAATACGAAGAAGAACCCTTGTTTAACATCTAACGAATTGACAATTGCCTCTCAAATAATTAAGGAAATAAGTAACCGTTTAAATTTTCTCATCAGCATCGGTTTGGGTTACCTTACTTTGAATCGTCCATCAGCAACTTTGAGTGGTGGTGAAGCCCAACGAATTCGATTAGCCACTCAAATTGGTAGTGGGCTTACGGGGGTTCTTTACATCTGTGATGAACCCACAATCGGATTGCATCCCGCTGATGTCTTTCGTCTCATTGATACTATAAAAAGATTGCGTGATTTGGGTAATACAGTAATAATTGTAGAGCATGATGAAGCTATGATGCGCGCTTCAGATTATATTATTGATATGGGGCCTGGGGCTGGGGAGAAAGGTGGTTGGGTTATTGCTAAGGGGTTGCTGCAAGATATTACAGGCTGCACGAAATCTGTAACTGGACAATATCTAAGCAAGACAAAAAAAATTCCTCAACCTGAAATCCGTCGTTCAGGCTCTGGACAACATTTAATAATTAAAGGAGCCGAAGAAAATAATTTAAAAAACATAGATGTTCCTATACCTTTAGGTGCTTTTGTTTGCATTAGTGGTGTTTCTGGTAGTGGTAAAAGCACACTTGTTAATGAAGTTCTATATAAGAACTTGGCTCAAATATTTTATAAGGCCAAAGATAAACCTGGGAAATGCGATGTTATAACAGGTATTGAATATATTGATAAAGTAATAAATATCGATCAATCACCTATCGGACGTACTCCTCGTAGTAATCCAGCTACATATACAGGTACTTTTACTCCAATCAGGGAATTATTTGCTGCTACGACCGAAGCACGAGCACGTGGATATCAATCAGGCCGTTTTTCTTTTAATGTAAAAGGTGGACGTTGTGAAGCATGTCAGGGTGAAGGTTATATTCAAATAGAAATGCAATTTCTGCCCAATATTACTGTACCTTGCGAAGTATGTAAGGGAAAACGATATAATCGTGAGGCATTGGAAATCCTTTTCAAAGGTAAGAATATTGCCGATATACTAGATATGACTGTGGAACAAGCTCTGAGTTTTTTTGAACACTTTACCAAAGTAAGAAATAAACTGAGCACTTTGCAAGATGTGGGTCTGGGATATATCAGGTTAGGCCAACCAGCTCCTACCTTATCAGGTGGAGAAGCTCAACGCGTGAAACTTGCTGCAGAATTATCAAGGCGCTCTACTGGAAAGACTTTGTATATTCTCGATGAACCTACAACTGGACTTTCATTTGCTGATATAGATTATTTGCTACGTGTATTACAGCGATTGGTTGATACTGGCAATACTGTAATTATTATTGAGCACCATTTAGATGTAATTAAAAATGCCGATTACATTATTGACCTTGGTCCTGGAGCCGGTAATGATGGGGGGTATATTATAGCTATGGGAACACCGGAAGAAGTAGCTCAAATTGAGACATCGTCCACAGGACAATATCTGCGTAGTGTGCTAAGAGCTCAGCAACGAGAATGTTCTTTAGCAAGATAAGTTAATTCAATACTCAAATGTATTTTTACTAATGATAAATTAGTACTATTGAGGTTTTTAATTGACTATACGTATGACCGCTACTAAAATACTATAGTTAATTTAAAGAGATGTTTGAAGTTTTAACCGAAAAACTCAGTAAAGTTTTGCACAGCCTCAGCAGCAAAGGTAAGTTGAGCGAGAAAGACATTGATGAGGCATTACGGGAAATACGAATAGCTTTGCTGGAAGCTGATGTTAATTTCAAGGTAACTAAACACTTCCTTGCCGAAATAAAAGCGAAAGCTTTATCTGCCAAAGTTCTGGAAAGCCTTACTCCTGCTCAGCAGATTATAAAAATTGTTAATGATGAACTTATAACTATTCTGGGCAAAGAGCCAAACCATCTTGAAACCATTGGTAAACCTCCTTCTGTAATAATGCTTGTTGGCCTTCAGGGTGCGGGTAAAACTACTACAGCAGCCAAGTTAGCCCTTAGTTTCAAACGTTCGGGCCAACGTCCCTTTATAGTAGCTGCTGATACTCGGCGTCCTGCTGCTATTGATCAACTGGTGACACTAGGTAAACAATTAGATATACCTGTTTACAAAGAAGACATCAATGTTTTGCCTTCAGTAATTTGTCGAAATGCTTTAAAAGTAGCAAGAGAGATGGCATATACATGGGTAATAGTCGATACCCAGGGACGTCTTCATATTGATCAAGAAATGATGAAGGAGCTGGCTGAATTAAAAGCTGAATTAAAACCGTTGGAGGTTTTATTAGTTGTTGATGCTATGACTGGGCAAGATGCAGTAACAATAGCAGAAGAATTCAATGGTAGCATCGGATTGACGGGTCTAATACTAACTAAGATGGATGGAGATGCTAGAGGAGGATCAGCGCTTTCGATAAGATTTGTTACTGGAATACCGATAAAGTTCATTGGTACTGGTGAAAAAAGTAGCTCCTTGGAGGTTTTTTATCCTGATCGTTTAGCATCTAGAATATTGGGGATGGGAGATATTCTTACTCTCATTGAAAAAGCAGAGAAAAGTTTTGATCAGCAACGCATCAAACAAATGGAGAAAAAGATTAAGCATGCTGATATGAATCTTGATGATTTCTTGTGGCAATTGGAGCAGATTAAAAAAATGGGTCCATTGAATCAGTTACTTGAAATGGTTCCGGGATTTTCAAAACTCCCATCTAAGGTACTTGATGGTGCTGGAGAAGACCAGATGAAAAAGATTGAGGCTATTATTTTATCGATGACTCCAGAAGAACGACAGAACCCAAATATCATTAACGGGAGTAGACGACGTCGTATTGCTCAAGGTAGTGGTACTACGCCAAGAGATATTAATCAACTGCTAAATCAATTTTCCCAATTACAAAAGTTGACTAAGACAATGGCAAAAGGCAAGTTGCCAAACAATTTGATGGGCATGTTAAGATAAATCTAAACTTCATTTTGACGATCTTGTCAGTCCTCTTATCACCAAAAACTCATCTTCAACTGTAACGCTGGTAATATCTATAGATAAATCGTCTGCAATCCCCTCCATTCTAAGCATAATATCTAATACGCTGCCAACACTTTCCACCGCTGATCTTGGTAGAGGTAGTTTGCCGAGTTGAAAATCCACTACTACTATCTTAATATTACCTTTGCTAACCATTAACTGGGCAACTAATCCCATCTTAGTGTTGATAGCCGGTTTATTATATATAGCGTATACTTTGCATAAATCCTCATCAAAATTTATCAGTATCTCTTTAAGGGGTAATTCTCCATGAGCTAAAAGTTCGATCACCTTTGAGTTAATTTCATCTTCTGATATGTTAAGTGTTACTTCCTTTTTTTCATTGGCTATAGACGCAGCTTCTATTTTTTGTTTCATAGCATCGATTTGCTCATCAAAACTTTCCACAGCATCAGCGCTTACTTGTATAGGTCTCAACTGAGATTTAATAGGAGGATCAAGCGAAAAAAGTACAAGCCCCATAAGAAGAGCAAAAATAACTATGATTCCAATAACCCCAATGACCATGAGCAATGTGGTAACTGCTTTCATTTAGTTAACTCCTCAGTTCAAACGTATTTAAGTTTATTCTAGGTAATCTTTAAGTTTTCTGCTACGACTGGGATGTCGTAATTTACGTAATGCTTTAGCCTCGATTTGGCGAATTCTCTCTCTAGTTACGTTAAATTCTTTGCCTACTTCTTCCAATGTCCGTGCTCTGCCATCTTCTAGGCCAAACCTGAGTAATAAGACTCTTCGCTCTCGGTCGCTAAGCTCTCTGAGAACCGAGTTCAACTGAGCTTTAAGCAATTCTCTGGATGCGGCATCAGCGGGAGGCATAGTAGCCCGGTCTTCAATAAAATCGCCTAGATGACTATCCTCCTCTTCGCCTATAGGCATCTCTAAAGAGATCGGCATTTGGGACAATTTCATTATCTCACGCACTTTTTCTGAAGAAATATCCATGCCTTTCCCGATTTCCTCATAACTTGGTTCACGTCCATACTCCTGAGCCAAACGCCGATTAGTTCGGAGTAACCTGTTGATAGTTTCGACCATATGTACTGGGATACGAATGGTTCGTGCTTGATCAGCTATTGCCCGGGTTATAGCTTGCCTGATCCACCATGTGGCGTAAGTGCTAAATTTATAGCCCTTGCGATACTCAAATTTTTCTACAGCACGAACTAGGCCGATATTGCCTTCTTGTATAAGGTCAAGCAATGGCATACCATGGCCTACGTATTTCTTAGCAACGCTGACTACTAACCGTAAGTTTGCTTCAGTAAGATGTTTTTCAGATTTTTCAGCAGTTCTCTTAACTTTGTCGAAAAACATTTTAAACTGCTGGCTTTTAGAATTGAGATTTGCCAAGAATTTATGACTTATGGGTTCTTCTACTAAAGCTTCCATGTCATTCCCAGAGGCCTCGTTGCTTATAATAGCTAGTGAATCTGTAGGCAGGAGCCTAATATCAAGGGAAATATCTATCAACCGCTGCTCAATTTCCGATATATCCCGTCCGCTGATAGCAGAGATATCGTTTATTAGTTTTGGATCGATTACACTATTAATTGCAGCTACTAATTTCTCATCAAGAATTTGGTCGACGAAACTAGCTTGTTTATCAAGATTGAGTTTTTCAGAAACAACTCCGAATAAAAACTTAGACGCGAGTAAGTGTCGAAGCAGATATATCACTATATCTTCGGGTATAGGATAAATATTATATTGTTGAAAATAGAGTTCCTCAATCTTTTTTAGATATTTAGCCTCTTCTAATTTGCTGGCTAGTACTTTTTCATCTTTTGCTGTAAGAAGAGGGACTTTGCCAATCTCACGTAAATAAACATGCACCGGATCATCGATTGCTTCACCGGCCTCTACTTCTCTTAGGTCAATTACAGGCTTCGCATCCGAATCTAGTTTTATATCTTCTTCGATGTCAACAGTCTCTTCACCTTCCCACAGAGAAATAACTTCGTTGTCACTTTCTCCTGGCTCGTAATCATCAAGAAGGTAAAGTGATTCAACATCATGATCGATGTCAATAACACCGTTGGCGGTCAGTTCCTCATCCTCATCCTTATCCTCTTTTTTATTAGGGAAAAATGACAGAAGCTCGTCATCTTCCGGCATATTCATCTTTTTTTCTTTGTCTGCTTTCATAACCCCTCTATAACTTATACCAAAGATCTCCGTCGACTTTGTTCTTCAAAAACGCGTTTAAGTTGCTTGTGTTCTTCAACACCCAATTCCTTTACTTTAGCCAGTTGTGCTTCTCGCCCACCAACCTCTGCCTCCGTGTCCAAAAGTTTTGCCTTTTTAGCTTCTAATCTCTTTAGTGACCTTTCCTGGAGAATGGTAATGCAAGTATTCAGTGTTTGCCTTAGTGTATCATTATCTTCGTTGCTCATTGGGGGGAAAACTTTGGTCAATAGCTTGTCCAAGTACGAATGAAGTGCGCTATCTAGACTACTCTTCAGGTAGTCAATGTCATTACTCTGCAGCCATTTTGAATAAATCTCTCGATTTTCGTTGAATTCAAAGTAATTATCATTCAGCTTTGTAGCCTCTGATTTCAATTCTGGATGTCGGAGAAGTAACCATAGACAATAACCCTCAGTGGAATTAGAAGACGGCGATATCTCTTTTATTGGTGTGGGGCTGTCGATCTTTCTGGTTCTCTGTTTCCGTTCATCAATTTTAAATTTTGCCAAGCGATCACGCAAGTCATTTTCTTTGACATTCAGTATTTGGGCGAACTTCTGAATGTAATGTCCTCGCCTTATCGGGTCGTCTATTTTTGAAATTATGGGTAAAATTTTATCGGCAGTCAAGGCTTTATCCTGCGCATTATCCAAATTAATTTTATCCCTAACTGTATCAAGTACGTAATCTACTATTGGTTTAGCTTCTGCCAGCAATTGTTCCCATACGGAAGGATCATTTCTAATTTGCTCATCAGGATCCTTACCTTTAGTTGGTACTATCACCTTTACTTCAGTGCGAAGATAATTTTCGATATCAATAGTTTCGACCATTCTCAGCGTAGCTTCTTCGCCGGCGGTGTCGGCGTCAAGTGCTAATATTAAATTCTTAGTCAATTTCCTAAGTGAAGACAATTGCTTTTCAGTTAAAGCTGTGCCCATAGATGCTATTGCATTGTCCCAACCGTGTTGATGAGCCGTAAGGACATCCATATAGCCTTCCATGATTATAGCTAAATTGTGTTTTCGGATAGACTCCTTAGCTCTATCAATACCATAGAGATTTTTGCTCTTATCAAAGAGCAATGTTTGGGGAGAATTAAGGTATTTGGGCAAAGAATCATCCAGTGCTCTAGCACCAAAGGCAATGACATGCCCTTTGATGTCTCTGATGGGAAACATTAACCGGTTCCGAAAGCGGTCATAAGTTCCTCCGTCTTCCTTTTTGATAATCAAGCCAACATTAAGTAAATCTGCTAATTCAAGACCCTTATTAAGTAAGTATTGTTGGGTATCATCAAAACTATCTGGACTGAAACCAAGCTGAAAATCATTGATCGTCTGTGATGATATTTCACGTTTAGCTAAATAGGTTTTTGCTTTTTTCCCCACTGGTGTATTCTGAAGCAGATGATGGTAGTACACAGCAGCAGCTTCGTTGACTTGAATCAATCTATCTCTTTTTTTATCTTCTTCCTTATCCTGTAATTCGGGGGTCAGCAAATTAACCCCGGATTTTTCAGCTAAAAAGCGAAGAGCTTGCCCAAAGTCTATGCCTTCTTTTTTCATTACAAAGGAAAATATATCACCGCCAGTCCCGCAAGCACCAAAACAGTGCCAACTCTGCTGATCAGGGAAAACAAAAAATGATGGTGTTTTTTCGGAATGAAAAGGACACAATGCTCTATAGTTGTGGCCGGATTTTTGAAGCTTGATATATTCACCAATAAAATCCACTATGTCTAACTTTTGTTTTATTTCATCGATAGTATTCATCTTATCTCACAGAGGTTATTTTATAGTAAAAGCTTGGTAAAAACATATTTCTTCGATGAAATATTGCTAGCAGTTTGTACTGCGTAATGGTCAGTCATACCTGCTATATAGTCAGTTACCTTATGCTCTATGCTGTCATCACGAATACTGTATTCATCTGGTAATTTATTAGGGTGATCGGAAAAATATGAAAAGAGTATATGGACAATTTCCCTAGCTTTGTCTTTATCACCAATGGCTAAATCAGAATTATACACTTTATCAAAAAGAAACTCACGCAGGCTATTAGCTGCTTCTAAAATCTGTGGACTCATTCCGATAATAAGGTCTTTTGGATTACTATTGACTATGATTTTAAGGGTATGATTCACTATATCTGATACTAGAGTGTTTATCCTTTGAGAGGAGGAATTGCCCAGAAGTCTGAGGATAGATTCTGGTAGATCTTTCTCGGTAATAACTCCGGCTCTTATAGCGTCATTTGTATCATGATTAATATATGCTACAATGTCCGCAATTTTAACTACTCTGCCTTCAACAGTTCCAACTTCTGACCAGCCATTATCGAGAATGCTGATATAACTTTTCGAGTGGTTTAAAATACCGTCACGAACTTCCCATGTTAAATTTAGCCCTTGGCCATATTTTTCGAGCAAGTCTACAACTCTCAAACTCTGTTCATTATGCCTGAACCCTCCCGGACAGAGTTCGTTCAAAATTTCTTCCCCTAAATGCCCAAAGGGTGTGTGCCCTAAATCATGTCCCAAAGAAATAGCCTCGGTCAAATCTTCATTAAGTCTTAATGCCCTAGAGATAGTACGAGCGATTTGTGAGACTTCTATAGTATGAGTTAGCCGTGTTACATAATGATCACCTAGAGGGGCAATAAAAACCTGAGTCTTATGTTTTAAACGACGGAATGCATTAGAATGTATGATACGGTCTCGATCTCGTTGGAAATCCGTGCGTAAAGGGCAGGGCTCTTCGTATCTAGCTCTGCCTCTGGTTAACTTGCTCTTTGAGGCATAAGACGAGAGATTTTCTTCCTTTTCTTCTATTTGCTGCCGTATTTGTAGATCGGTCATAAAAGAACTTAAGCTCTTTTTTCCCTTATTCTACTATATTTTCAGGATTTTCCAATTTTTTCTTCAGCAGCAGCGATGATATGTCTTGTCTCATCAATCATGTCGGGACTAACTGAAACGGAGGTAATTCCCCATCGCACTAATTTTTCAGTAAGTTCTGGGTAAACAGAGGGCGCCTGTCCACAAATAGAACAAGTAATGCCTTTCTTTATTGCTGCCTTTACAGCTATCTCTATAGCATTAAGCACCGCTTCGTTCCTTTCATCAAATTGCGATGCTAATTTGGCATTATCTCTATCTATACCTAGGACAAGTTGAGTTAAATCATTAGAGCCTATCGAAATACCATCTATTCCGACATCTATAAATTTATCTATAAGAAATATGTTCGATGGCACCTCGACCATCATCCATAATTTGAAATTCGGGAACTGATACAATCCCTCTGCTACGAAAAAATTCTTTATACGTTCCATCTCATCTACGAAGCGTACGAATGGAATCATAACCCACAAATTGTCATAATGTTTACAGACTTTTTTGATAGCCTCGATTTCTAGCCTGAGAACTTCAAACTCTTGAGTATACCTGGAACAACCTCGATAACCCAGCATTGGATTTTCCTCCTCCTCCTCATATCGATCGCCACCGCGTAAGTTTCTGTACTCATTGGTTTTAAAGTCAGTGGTTCTATAGACTACCGGTCTAGGGTGGAAGGCTTTAGCGAAAGCGGCAATCCCCTTATATAAAGATTCAGTAAATTGTGTTCCTTTCCCTTCATGTAACATAAACCGAGGATGTCCTCCGATATGAGCAACCATAAATTCTGCTCTTATCAATCCAACACCATCCACATCTCTAGCTGCCACAGTTTCTGCTAATTCCGGCTCTGCTAGGTTGACGTAAAGTTTTGTCCTGGTTTTGATTCGCTCACGACTAACTACAGAAGGGGTGACTTTTATCTTGTCGGCAATCTTGCCGGAGTAAACATGTCCTCTATAGCCGTCGACCGTAATTTCTTGACCGTTTCTTAGTATCTTTGTTGCCTCATCTGTACCTACCACGCATGGAATACCGAGTTCTCTACTCACAATTGCTGCATGAGCGGTTCTGCCTCCACGCTCGGTGACTATAGCCACAGCTCGTTTCATTGCTGGTACAAAGTCTGGAGTCGTTGTCTCAGCAACCAGAATATCTCCATCATGAACTTTGTCAATTTGAGAAGCATCAGTCACAATCTTTACAGGCCCGGCAGCTATCCCTGGGCTCGCGGCAACGCCAGTTAAAATAGATTCTGCCTTGATTTCTGTAGGGGTATCAACCTCTATCTTTTCTGCTAAAGTAGTTACAGGACGAGCCTGTACAATGAAAATGTTTTTACCTTGTTTTGCCCACTCAATATCTTGCGGCGACTTGTACAATTCTTCGATAGTTTTGCCTAATTTGGCTAAGGCGACTATATCATTATCTGGTAACTTTTGGGCACTTTGTTTCAATTCCGGGACTGAAAGTCTAACATTGGTTTCAAGTTCACCAGGAGACGCTTCTAAATTCCTGCCTAATTTCCATTCCTGTTTCTTTATTTTCTTATCAATGATTTTTAACTTATCTTTATCTAGTAAATAAAGGTCAGGATTAATTTCACCGGAAACAATGTATTCACCCAGGCCATAAATTGCTTCGATAAGGATCTTTGTTTTATCATTACTTAATGGTTCAATTGTAAATAAAACTCCAGATATTTCAGATTGCACCATTTTTTGAACCGGGACAGCGATACCTACTTTTAGATGGTCGAGTTTGCGTTCGTGTCTGTAGAATATAGCCCTAGGTTCAAATAATGACGCCCAACAATTTTGAACTGCCGTAACCACTTCTTCTTCACCTTGGATATTAAGAAAGGTACGTTGTTGTCCTGCAAAAGAAGCATCGGGTAAATCCTCGGCAGTCGCTGATGACCGTACTGCTACCGGGCCGTTTCCGAGTCTATGATAAGCATTTTTAATCTCATTTGATATATAAGGAGGCATTGGATAACCGGAGATCCTATTTTTAATGATCATGGATACTTCTTGAAGTTTCTTACTGTCATTAACATCCAATGACTGAAGATAATCGTTAATCTCTTTTATAAGGTGCGCATTCAAGAATTCAAAGTATGCATCCGCAGTAACTACAAATCCAGGCGGCACAGGAACACCGGCATTTGCCATTTCGCCTAGATTTGCCCCTTTGCCACCTACCAGCGGGATATCATCTTTCGATATTTCCTCAAACCAGGCAATTATTTTAGCCCCTTGTTTCATTATTGCTCCTTAGTGTCTAAGCTGTAATATTGATGGCCGACCCTATAATGGGTTTTAGGGTTAGGATTATATCATTAAACCTGACAATGTTGAAAATACTATGAATTGCTTCATTTATATAGTTATAGTTTTACAATTGTTTGCAGTAGACTTCAGATAGAATATAAATTATACATTGAACAGAAAAGTTATTATATCTCCATCTTTTACAAGATAGTTTTTACCTTCTAATCTTAGCAGCCCAAGTTTTCTTGCCTCAGCTAAATTCCCACACTTTTTTAAATCTTCGTAACTTATTACTTCAGCTCGAATGAATCCTTTTTCGATATCAGTATGGATCTTGCCTGCAGCCTTTAGCGCAGTAGTACCTTTTGGTATGGTCCAAACTTTTAGCTCTGAGGAAACTGTGGTAAAAAACGAAATCAGCCCTAATAATCGGTATGAGGCTTCAATAACACGAGTGGGTGCGGAATCGTGTAATCCCATCGCCTCACGGAATTCTTTGTCATCAGCTTCACTAAGCTGCGCTAACTCCATTTCTAATTTACCACACAGTGCCACGATCTCAAATTGTGGGTGTGAACATATTGAACGCAATTTAGCTTCAATTGACGATGCTTCACTTATCTGATCTTCACCAATATTAACGACTATAAGTGTAGGTTTTGCAGTAAGGAACTGATAACTGGAAAGACTTTTCAATTCTTCAGTAGTTAACTGCTGTTGCCAAATTGGCTTATCTTTCTCCAATTCAGATTTAATTTGTCTAAGCAGTATTTGTTCTTTGATAAGGGAATCGCGTTCGGCAGACTTGGCTCCTTTGAGGCTGGATTCAATCCGTGCAAGTCTTTTCTCTATTATTTTTAAATCGGAGAAAATCAACTCTATATCCATGGTAGATATATCACGTTTAGTATCAATAGTCCCTTCAAGGTGAGGTACATTATCATCAATAAAGCTACGAATCACCTGAAGCAATGCATCGGCACCGCTTAAGTAATTCAAAAATTGGCCAGCAATTCCTTCATTCTTACCGGCACTCTTTCCTGGGTCAGCTATATCTACATATCTTATTTCAGTCTGAGTTATTTTTTTAGGCCTGAAGGTGTTCTCTAAAATTTCCAACCTTGGTTCTGGTACTTTCGATACCCCTATGTTGGGTACAAGCGATGCTTGAGTATAAGCTGCTACTTCGGCTTTGCCTTTTGTTAGAGCGTTAAATATTGTGGTCTTACCACTTTTGGGTAAACCAATAATTGCGACCTCCAAAGAAATCCTCCTTGCCAACTTAAAATATAAGTCAGAGGCAGTTAAAAATGCAAGTAAACTATTGAGAATATTAAATTTGTCAATTATAATGCTCTTCATGATAATTGATTTTCATACTCATGTGGTATCTCCAAGGATAATAGAGAAGCGTGCTGAATATGTAGGAAATGATTCATGTTTTTCGGCTTTATATTCTCAACCTAAAGCTAAATTGGCTACGGCTGAAGACATAATAAATAACATGGATGAGTTTGGAATCGATAAATCAGTGATACTCAATTTGGGCTGGCAGACGCATGAGATGTGCGTAGAAACAAACGATTATATTTTTGAATCATTAGCAAAATACCCGGAACGGCTGGTCGGTTTTTGTATGATACAACCCTTGGCTGGCGATAAAGCGCTCAAAGAATTGGAGCGTTGTGCTCGATATGGTGCTAAAGGTATTGGAGAAATAAGGCCAGATACTCAAGGTTTTGACCTTGGTGATAGCAATATATTGAAACCACTAGTAGAAGAAATGGTTAAGCAAAATCTCGTTTTGTTAATACATGCTTCTGAGCCAGTGGGGCATGAATATTCAGGTAAGGGTAGTGTTACGCCGGATCTTATTTATTCATTCATATTGAACTTTCCCGAGTTAAAATTGATCTGTGCCCATTGGGGTGGTGGTTTGCCATTTTATGCCTTGATGCCAGAAGTAGAGAAAGCATTTGATAATGTTTTTTTTGATACTGCGGCAACTCCTTTTCTGTATAGACCTCAGATATTTTGCCACGTGTCAGAGATTTTGGGAAGCGAGAAAATTCTTTTCGGAAGTGATTATCCTCTTATTTCACCGAAACGAATAATTGACCAGTTGGAATCTGTCAATTTAAGTAATGAAAAGAAAGTTAAAATATTAAGCGGTAATGCCAGACAATTACTGTCGATTTAGGAATAGTGGTTATGGACTTAAACATTCTAGGCTCAATGGGCAATCAACAAATTAGAGCTTTTATCGCTATTGAATTACCAGATGAGCTTAAATTAGCCTTAATCCAGTTACAAACCGAACTACAATCTGCTAGACAAAGTTTCGTGAAATGGGTGGTGCCCGAAGGAATTCATCTTACTTTAAAATTTCTTGGTAATATAGCGGTTGATAATATAAACGAAATCATCGAAGCAATTAATCGAGCAAGCAAAGGTATATCGCCATTTCAAGTAGAGACCACTGATTTGGGAGTTTTTCCTAATTCGAGGAATCCGAGGGTGTTCTGGCTAGGTATCGGTGGAAATCTGGATAGTCTGATTAACTTGCAAAAACGTATTGACGATGTGATGAAACCGATGGGATTTGTTCCGGAAAAGCGTGCTTTCACTCCTCATCTTACTCTAGCTAGAATTCGTGAAAGTGCTTCATTGCAAAATAGGCGCGAATTTAGCAACTTAATTGATAGGGCACATTTTGACATAAAATATAAAATTGGAATTAACAGTATTAGCTTGATGAGGAGTCAACTTTTGCCAGGAGGGGCAGTTTATACCTGTTTGGGTGAAGTGAAGTTAGCAATTTGAAATGGTATTTATTAATAGTCTTTTCATAGATTCAGACTGATTTGCCACAAGCTAAAATTTGATGTATACTCTATAGGCTTGAAAATAATAAATAAATCCATATTTATGGAGGAGGTGGAAAGTGGAACAAACTTCCTTTCCTAAATGTCAAAAATGTAAGGTCGGTGATTTAGTACCCCTGTCTGACTTTGGTAGTCAGGGGGCTGCTATTCATTACAAAGCTTGGGTATGCACCAATCCTGATTGTGGATACAATATCAAGATTAGGAACGGAGATCTTTACCTAGATGAACCTATTTTAAGTGGAGCATCTCATACAGTTCGTGTACGTTCCTGAATATTAAATTAATTTTCAATATCAAATATTTTTGAGGTTGTTGCTTTGACCTCTTGGGTAGGACAGCTCCCAAGAATAGTTGTCGATTTTCTTTTCCCCTCTCATTGTATTGGTTGTGGGAAGATTGGGGCATTTCTGTGTGAGAGCTGTAGTCGTAACTTACCTAAAATTTCATTACCCATTTGTAATAAATGTGGTAAGCCTGAATCAACTGCTGTATTATGTCCAACCTGCTGGGGATGGCAATCTCAAATTGATGGAATTCGTTCTCCTTTTCGTTTTGAAGGAGTAATACGCCAGGTTATACATGAGCTTAAATACCACAATCTTAAAGCCATAGCTGGACGTGCGGCAGAATTATTGTTTGACTATCTTCAATTTAATCCTATGCCCGGTGAAGTTTTGGTACCGGTGCCTTTGCATAAAAAACGTCTACGGCAACGTGGTTACAATCAGTCAGAACTTTTAGTGAATGAATTAAGTAAGCTAACGGCTTTACCGGTTATTGGGAATTGCTTGCTTCGTGTGAAGGACAGTTTGCCTCAAGCCAAGACAGCAACCGTTAACGCCAGACGTAGTAATGTGGCAAATGCCTTCATCTGTACGGATCAACGATTGAACAGCAAGCATGTCTTATTGATTGATGATGTATGTACTTCTGGAGCAACCTTGGAAGGTTGTGCAACAGCCCTCAAGTCTGCGGGTGTTATATCTGTGTGGGGACTAACTCTAGCCAGAGAGATATAAAGAAGGAGAAATATATGGAATTAATGGTTGTCGGCAAGAATTTTGAAATTACACAGTCGATTAGAGATTATTTAGCCAAGAAAATCAAGAAATTAACTCACCATTTGCCTGATATAGATGAGGCGAAGGTTGAAATACACGAAGAAAAGACAAAATCTCCTGAACATCGTGTTTCAGTGCAGATTACGATTAAAAGTAGGGGTACTTTACTCAGGAGTGAAGAAAGAAGTGCCAATGCTCATACGGCTATCGACGCAGTAATTGATGTTCTAGGACGTAGGATTGAGCGTTATAAAGCAAAATTTGAGAAGAAAGGCAGAGGACCTAATTCTGCTCGGCATATTCCTGCAGTCTCTGAGAATGTCACCAGTAGAAAAGATAGTTTCACTCCAGAGCTGGTTAGAATTAAAAGATTTACAGTCAAATCTATGACTGTAGAGGATGCTACAGAACAAATGGAGCTTTTAAGCCATGATTTTTTCCTTTTTGTAAACGGCGAGAGTGGTGAGCTTAATTTGATTTACCGCCGTAAAGACGGTAATTATGGGCTTATTGAGACTGAAATAGTTTAGTAACTTTGGAAAGACAAGTATGGATAGTATTAGTGATATTACTATTGCTAAAACAAGGTTAAGTCTAATCCAAGGTGATATAACGAGACAAAACACTGAGGCTATTGTTAATGCTGCTAATTCCAGTTTAATGGGTGGAGGTGGTGTTGATGGAGCGATACATAGAGCTGGTGGACCGACTATTCTTGAAGAATGTAGTAAAATTGTGACTAGAATTGGCCATTTAAACCCAGGCAAAGCAATAATAACCAGAGGTGGGAATCTCCATGCTAAATATGTCATACATACTGTAGGTCCTATATGGCGTGGTGGAACACACGGAGAAGCAGAGCTTTTAGCCAGTGCTTATAAAGAGAGTTTGAAATTAGCTATGGTTCATAAACTGAGAAGCGTTTCTTTTCCTTCTATTAGTACTGGCGCTTACAGATATCCCTTGCTTGATGCGGCAAAAGTAGCTATAGACACAGTGACTTCGTTTTTGCAAAGTATGCCGAGTAAGCTGGAGCAGGTGTTTTTTGTTCTTTATGATGCTAAGACTTACCAGGCCTATAGTAGTATATTAGCAGATTTCGACCAGAACTCTAACTGACGTATTTGCTTAGTATTTTATGCTTAAAGCATGAAAGGAATAATTTGCTTAGCTTAATTTTATTTGATACTTTACTGGGAGTGATGGGGATTATTAGTTCACCCTTTGGGATTAAAAGGGTGATTTTACCCCAGAAATCAAAAAAGGAAGTACTCCATCAAGTTAAAGACCATTATAACTTGGTTAAGGAGAGTGATTCTTCTGCTCTTTCGGATTTGTCATTGAGGTTAGGTCTCTATTTTGCTGGAGAGGTAGTAAACTTTCCTGATAAATTGGATCTCAGGGGGAAAACTTCCTTTCAACAGCGCGTATGGAAACAAACACAGACTATACCTTATGGTAAAACTAACAGTTACGCTCAAATTGCAAATCAGATGGGTTATTGTCAAGCAGCCCGGGCGGTGGGTCAAGCATTGAACAAAAACCCATTGCCTATCATAATTCCCTGTCACCGGGTCATTCGCTCTGACGGAGGCTTGGGTGGTTTTAGTACTGGCCTGGATATGAAAAAGTGCCTGCTTAGATTGGAGTCAAGAGAATAGGATCGTTATTGTTTTTGATTTTTGCCCCGGACTATCTTAATTGTTATAGTATTCGCATAGGGAAGTCTTATTTAAGCCATAAAACTAAATTTGTTTAATTTGCCCGATGTAGATTTACAGATGTTAACGTGGGAATTCGAATGTAAGCAGTGTCAATCAAAATTTGAACAGCCTGTGCCACGGGGGCCGGAGGAAGAAAGGAATATAAAGTGTCCTAAATGCGGGAGCAAAGACATTAAAAACCTGTTCCTTTGCAGTTTAGATGCCCCGGTTGGAGGCTGATAGAATCTTGCTCGTGGCCGTGTGCCTCTCAGCAGAAGTATAAAACTACTTTTAAAGTTTTGCGCGCTGTTTGTGTTCTTCTAAAGTACTTCTTCAAGGCTTAGACATCCGTTACCCAATATATTTTCTATCTTTTTGGCTAATTCTGGGCAGTAGCGGGTATTGGGTAATTGCATATTAACTACTTGTTCGGAATTGACTATGGAAAGCAATACATTATCTTCCCCAGGGTAATGATTTAATGTATCAATGACTGTATTAAGCAAGTCAACATTATCATCATAACCGTTATCATCTTCTTTGAGAGTAATTATGAGTTTGTAACGCTTGGGAGGCTGAATCACTTTTTCAGCATCATCTTTTTTATCAATATCTGACTTATACTGACGTACTCGCTGACAATTTAAGGTTACACGATCGTCTCTTAATTTTACCTTACCCTCTACTAAAAGGATTTCTCCTTCTTTCCACAGATGTTTAGTTTGTTCGTAGGTATCTGACCATACTGTAACTTCGATATTGCCTTCGAGGTCTTCTAAACCAGCTATTATGAAAGGACGTTTGTCTTTGGTATAGAGTTGGCGAATCGATACTACTATACCTGCAGTATTAACGACTTCACCGACCATGTCTGCATTGATTTGACCGCAGAGCACCGTAGTAGATTGAGCCAGCTTGGAAGCTGCTGAAGCAAATGGATGTTCAGAAAAATAGACTCCTGACAATTCTCGTTCCCATTCCAGTTTTTCCTTAATTGGGGAATCAATATCTTCTAATGCTAAGCTGGGGAGTGGTATGGCTACAGTTTCACCCCATAGGTCAAACATGTTAACTTGGCCTGATTCTTTCATCTGTTGCTCACGATAGGAAAAAGATATAATCTGATTAATGACTTGTAGAAGTGCTCCGCGAGAGGCTAAACAGTCAAAAGCTCCAACCTTGGCAAGGCTTTCTATCACTTTTTTGTTTACATTGTGTAGATTAGCACGGCGACAAAAGTCCTCGATAGACTTGAATTCTCCACCTAACTTGCGCGCTGATAAGATAGATTCGATGGCTGAATGCCCCACATTTTTTATCGATGCCAAGCCAAAGCGAATCGATGTTTTCCCGTCTAACTTTTCTATAGTGAAGTCTGCTTGGCTCTTATTAATACTGGGAGGTAGCACCGGGATATTTAAGCGGCGACATTCTGCAATTGCTGAACGGATTTTATCTGTATTATTTGCATAGGTATTCATTAAAGCAGTCATATATTCT
>Ga0265297_10001561_pt1 | contig 52874 bp, 46 predicted proteins | sample Munlanlwell13791_FD_192502 | JGI IMG/M metagenome (GOLD analysis project Ga0265297, IMG submission 192502) | Leachate microbial communities from a municipal landfill in Southern Ontario, Canada - Leachate well 137-91 | ecosystem: Engineered > Solid waste > Landfill > Unclassified | place...
TGAACAAATAACCATTACCCGACCTTTACGGCGGATAACTTTACATTTAATGCAACGTTTTTTTACTGATGCTTGAACTTTCATAAATAAAATAAAGCTTCACGAGACAACCGGCCGTTAATAATTTAGAAACGATAAGTGATCCGGCCCTTACTTAAATCGTAAGGTGTCATCTCAATTTTAACTTCATCGCCAGGCAGAAGACGAATTTTATTCATTCGCATCTTACCTGAAAGATGGGCGTGGATCTCGTGGCCGTTTTCCAGTTTAACCCGGAAATTAGCATTAGGTAGCAATTCCTCCACTACCCCTTTAATCTCGATAAAATCTTTGTTGTTTTTTGAACTCATGAAATATTTGTCTTTTCCCTCTTAGAGGGAAGTAAAGGTGACGATATTATATTAGCAGTTTGATTTTATGTCAAGCAGTATAAAAATTTTTGGCAATATCCTAGCTACACGCTCCACTGCCAAGAGCTAAAATTTATCTAATTCTAGCGAATTTTATAAAGCTATTTTATACTGACTAATTTACCCTGTCAAGAGCGGCTATTCTAGAACTGCCTTGATTCGTCGGACACCAGCGGAAGAAGACTCTTCTTTTTGGATTTTAAAATGGCCCAACTCGCTAGTATTTTGGACATGCGGTCCGCCGCAGATTTCTTTGCTGTAATAGTTATTTTTTTCACCAATTAGGTAAACCTTAACCTGATCACCGTATTTATGTTCAAAAATACCAGTGGCACCTAGTTTTTTAGCTTCAGCCACGGGCATCTCTTCAAAATGGATTGGCATTTTTTTAATGATCTGCTCATTAACTAGTTCTTCAACCTGCTTAATTTGTCCAACAGTCATCTTCTCTGGATGCGAAAAATCAAATCGTAAACGTTCGGCAGTGATGTTGCTGCCTTTTTGTTGAATATGACCACCAAGGACGCGGCGCAATGCTTCTAACATCAAATGAGCAACAGTGTGGAGCCGAGTTGTCTCCACCGACGCATCAGCTAGTCCTCCTTTGAACATCCCCGCTGAGGCCGTGCGGGAGAGCTCTTGATGTTCTTTGTACTTTTGCCAAAAGTTTTTTTCATCAATTTCTTTCCCCTGCTCTTTAGCTAATTCTTTAGTTATCTCGATCGGAAAGCCATAAGTAGTAAACAAAATAAACGGATCAGTACCTTTATTAAACTCCTTGAGGCCTTTCTCTAAAGTTTGGCTAAATTTTTCTTCCTCATCAGATATTTCCTTAGTTATCTTTACTTTTTGTTCTAACAAATAATCATAAAAGCCAGAATATTCTTTGATATATTCACTAGCTATTTCACCACAAAAAGCTTGGTTGATGCCAAGATTATGAGCAAACCGAACCGCTCGACGGATTAATCGACGGGTAAAATAGCCTTGCTCTTTATTGGATGGTAAAGCGCCATCGGCAATCAAAAATGTTGCTGCCCTTAGATGATCCATAATTACTCTAAAAGCCTTGGTCTCTTCCAGATTTTGTCCGTAGATTTTACCAGAAAGTTTTTCAATTTTTTCTCTAATCGTGGTGAAAATATCAATAGTAAAAATATCTGATTTGTTTTCTGTCGCTGCAACCAGTCGTTCCAATCCGCCGCCAAAATCGATATTCTTATTTTTTAATTCCTCAAAGCCATCCTTCGTTTTGAGATATTGCATAAAGACACTGTTACCGATTTCCAAGAATCGGCCGCAATCACAATTGACATGACACGGTTGATTTTTGAAAGAAGAATTTTCGTGGATTTTTAATTCTGCGCCAAGATCCCAAAATATTTCTGAATCCGGCCCGCCGGGCTCGCCAATCGGCATGGCACTAGTAACACCGGAGCGCGACCACCAGTTTTTAGTTTCGTCGTAATAAAAAATTCGTCCACCCTGTAGGCCAGTCTGTTCAGCTAGATCAACTGTTTTAGCCTTAAGGTTAAATTTAGCAAATTGTTCTTGCCAAATTTTGGCTGCTTCTTGGTCTTGAGAAATATTTAGATCAGCTTTGCCACGAAAAACAGTCACATAAATTCTCTGGGGATCTAAGCCGACCTCTTTAGTCAAAAACTCGAATATCCAATCAATTTGTTCTTTTTTAAAATAATTACCCAAACTCCAATTGCCTAACATCTCAAAAAAAGTAGTATGACGGTTATCACCTACTTCATCCATATCTTGAGTCCGGAAGCATTTTTGTGAGTCAGCTATTTTATCCCCCAGAGGATGTTTTTCTCCGAGTAAATAAGGAATCATCGGCTGCATGCCAGCACTAGTGAATAGAGTAGTTGGATCATTTTCGGGGATCAAAGAAGCCGACGGGATAATAGCATGACCCTTGGTCTTAAAAAAATCTAAATACTTTTGACGCAATTCGGCTACAATCATAGTAATTCTGAAGTTAAAAATTCAGCTAAACCAGTGACTTTAATTTTAGCCAATCTTTTGCTTAATGGCAATGGTATCGAATCGGTTGTCCAAAATTCTTGGATTGGTGACCGTTTAAGTCGCGGGATAGCAGGCGGTGAAAGTAAAGGATGGGTAATTAGACAATAAATTTTAGCGGCTCCCTTTTTTTTGAGCATTTTAACTAAAGCTACCAAAGTGCCTGCGGTGTCAACCATATCATCAACGATAATCAAACTTTTACCTCGAATATTATCTGGTATTTCCATAATTTGAGCCACATTTGGCTTCGGACGATATTTTTTGACTACAATCAATGGCAAATTGCCCAAAGTTTTAGCCACCAATCCAGCTCTAGTCTGAGCACCTTTGTCTGGAGAGATAACAATAAAATTTTTGGTCGAAAATTTATGACCAAACTTTTTAGCCAAATATTCCAATGCTGATAGCTGTTTTAAACTTTGTCCAAAAAATTTGGCGGCCTTTGACGAATGAAGATCAATAGTAATGATCTGACTAGCGCCAGCTAATTTTAAAAATCTAGCCATTAACCTAGCGCTCAATGGTTCACCTGGTTGGTCCACTCGGTCTTGGCGAGCGTAACCGAAGTAGGGCAAAATTAAAACAATTTTCTTAGTTTGATTATTCACGAGTGCATCTAAAAGCAGAACTAATTCAATCAGGTTTTTTTCCGGCTGAAAGGTCGAACCAATGACAAAAACTTTTTTGCCTTTGGTATTATTCAAAATCTGAACATAGGTTTCACCATCACGGAGAGTTTTAATCCGCGTTTTACCTAACGTGAAGTTACCCAATTGAGTAATTTTTTTCGCTAAAATTGGATTAGAATTAGTCGTAAATATCAGCGACATAGTTTTAGATAATTATTCCCCCGCCCAATAGCTCCTTTTTTAGATAAAAAACTACCGACTGGCCAGGGGTTACTGCTCGTTGAGTTTTTTTAAACTTGACTAAATAATTCTTTCCATGAGCTCTAACCGTTACTGGTAATTCTTTTTGGCGATAACGAACTTTAGCTAAACAGTTAAGTGGCAAGCGAGGGTTTTTACCAGCTACCCAATTAACCTGTTTAGCCAATAGCTGGCTGTAAAATAATCTTTTATCCCTAGAATTAGCGGCAACAATTAATTGATTATTTTTTAAATCAAAACCAGCGACATAATATGGACCGCCACCCAGACCGACTCCCTTGCGTTGGCCAATAGTATAAAGTGGTAAGCCCAAATGATTGCCAATAGTTTGGCCGGTTGTAGTAATAATTTTACCCGGCATTATTTTTAAATGTCTTTTTAAAAAATTATTATGATTTTTTTCCTGAATAAAACAAATTTCTTGGCTTTCTCTACGCTGGGCAGTTGGCAGTTTGAATTTTGTAGCTAATTTTCGTACCTCAGACTTAGTATAGTCACCGACTGGAAATAAAAGATTTTTTAGCTGTTGTTGTTTTAGATTATAAAGAAAATAGCTTTGATCTTTATTTTGATCCTTAGCAGCTGATAGAAGATAGATTGCTTTTTTGCTTTCTTGTTTTTTTGTTTTTTTGATATAGTGTCCGGTAGCTAGATAATCCGCACCCATTCCTTTTATCTTTTTTAGTAGCTCGCCAAACTTAATATACTGGTTACAACGGACACAAGGATTAGGCGTTTTACCACTAGCGTATTGTTTTAAAAAATCATTAACAATTTTCTGTTTAAATAATTGATCAAAATTAAGGACATAGAGTTTAATGCCAAGTTGATGGCAAACCCGTCGAGCGTCAGTTAGACTATCCAGCGAGCAGCAACGGTTGGCTCGTTGAAATTTTTGGCTTGGTTCAGACCAAAAGTGCATAAAAATACCAAAACAATCATAGCCTTGTTTAACTAATAAAGCCGCGGCCACTGACGAATCAACTCCACCGGACATAGCAATGGCTACTTTGATATTTTTTTTAATTATCATCTCTAGCTATTAATTCGTTAGCCCACACCAACACTTTGCCATCACTATGATGTCTAAACTTTTGCAATTGCTTGTGAGTGGTTCTGGCCTCGCCTTGCCACTCTTCAACGCTGTCACTAATCTCTAAAGTGTACAAAACTCGACAGTTAGTATTTTTTAATAGTTCCTTAGTTCTTTCTAAGTTTTTTAGGCAGGATTTAAAATCGAATCCAGGAAATTTTTTGAGCCAAAATTTACCCCAAGCTGTTGGATAGGTCTGAACCACCAAATAGTCTAAACCACCATCTGCCTGACTGAGATAATCGGCGCCATGTTTGAGAGCTTCTTTAGGTTCTCGGCCAAGACAATCATAAGCTAATAGTTTTCCGCCTAGCTGATGAACCTTCCTAGCTATTTGATAATAAAATAGATTCCAATGTTGGGTTGTGTTAATTTTATCCTGATAAACCGTCGGGTCGCTAAAAACCCGATAACCATTTAAACCATCGCCCAAAAACAAACCATCAAAACCAAAATCTTGCTGCAGCTTTTGATATTGCTGACAAATATAATCAGCAAAAGTCATTTTTTCAGTACCCAGAATAGCCAGTGGATTTAAATCTTGGCTAGCTTTATATTCTGGCCAAAGTTCGGGGTGATTTTTTATCCAGGGCGACATTTTTTTCTGGTTATCGGTTACCTGACCCCAAAAACCGAAATAAACTTTAATCTTCTGTTGCTGCAACTCCCCTACCAATTTTTTTAAATCTTGTTGGGTTGATAAATTCTGGCGTGGTCCATGACGATTGAGAGTGGTATCCTTATGTGGTTCATAATGATCATAACCAACAAAAAAATCCGGCCGGCGGTCTTCCATTATGACCACCGCCGATACTTTGTTTAGTAGTTTATTATTACCCAAATGATGAAAGCCGCCCAAATCAACGCAGGCAATTGTTTCTAGACCATCTCGATTAATCTCTGACCAAGAAATCTTCATAATTAGAATAAATAAGTAAAATGTCTTTATTTGTAAAATATTTTTTAGAAGAATAAAATCTATACTTATTGGTATAACTATTTTAGATTAACAATTAATTGATTATCTTCACGCCAAAAAAGATAAAATAAAGTAAACAGACTAGCTAAGACAAAAGCCAAGTAAAGTTTGGCTGTAATCATAAACAAAACAATACAAAGAAACGCTAAAATTACCTTGCTAATTGATAAAACAAATTCTTTATAACAAACATATTCTAAAATTTCGTCCTCTGACTGTGGGCGATTATAGATTAATCCAGTGACTGGAATGCCGAGCGATTTGCGAGATATCTTAAAAATAGTATCGGCAATAAACAACAAGAACCAATTAATAGCTAGGGTGCGGACCAGCCAAGCGGTGACCACTGACCAAGAAGTGACCTTAACCATTTTAGTTTTACTCTCGGCGTCGGTTAATCTACCAACATAAATAAAAACGGCAAAACTAGCCAAAATCGATAGTGTAGTGAGTAGACCGACTAAACCATAGCTATCAACAATACCAAAAATAAATATCGGCCAAATAGCCTGAGCAACAATTTCCTCGCCCGAACCAAAGTGGGGCCAAAAATCCCTTCTCCATTGAGTTGATAGCATCTTACGAAAAAATCTTCTGATTGATAACTGACCAACATAGACTCTTTCGCGTGTTTTGAGCATCGGTATTACAGAAAAAGCAAAAATGATTGAGCTAACTAAAAATAATATTTCCCAACTAAACCAATCCAAAATAAAACCAGCCACTGCCGGAGTCAACATTTCAATTAATGAAGTAATTACAGTAAAAAACCCGATCTCCTCACCCCGAAATTTGTTGCTGCCAAAACGAGCAAAATCAGCATGATAAGCCGGCCAATAAAAACTTTTATATAAGCCAGAGAATAGCGCCGAGAGATAAAACCAAGATGGATAGGCTGGCAACAAATATAAAGCCAAAATAAACAAAATATAGATTGGTACCGAGATGGTCATGGCTAACTCGTAGCCGGTATAATTAATTATTTTAGCCACCAATAAAATAGTCAACGTATAAATCAAATAAACGACTATAAACCACCACAGAATTTGTTGGATAGTATAGTTAAGCTTATAAAAATAAATTGGCGTAAAAATAACCATCATAGTTGTCGCCAACTGACGAATACTCGATGACCAGTATAACTCGCTAATTTCTCGACGCAATAGATGGTGAAAATAGTGTAGTGGGCTATCAATCATAATAGTAAATTGTTAATTATTTTAACCATAATTTTTTAGCTTCTAACCAAAATGAATCGTCCAACTTTTTTTCCTTCATCCAATACCACCACTCCGCGCCCCAAAGATAAATTTGATCAAACCCAGCTTGGCGAGCATATTGAATATTATCTTTAAATTGCTGAGGATTCATTGACCGAAATTGTTCATCCAAAGGCAGATCAACAATTGATTCTTTAGCCCAGGGTTCAGCCTGGAGCTCGCTGACAATCACCTCTTGAATATTATAAAGTTTTTTGATCATTTGGCCCTTATAATAATAATAAGATGGCGGCAACGGCCAATACCAAAAGCCAATGTACGGGCTCCAAACAATGCGATAAAGGGTAGTGCCAAAAATATCCGCCTGGCGAGAGCTGCGCAGCCAGGTGCTTAATTCACCGCTGTCAGTAATAATAACTGGCCGTGAGTCGAGTTTTTTGACCAGCGCAATTTCTTGGTCAAAAAAATTATGATTGGGGCTTGGACAAACGCCAAACCAAAAAACAAACGGCTCATTCTCTACTTGCCAGGCAATAACGTTATTATAGCTCTGATAACGTTTGACAGTAGTCTCAATCATATTAAGAGCAGCTTGATCGAGCTCGGTGCTAGAAAGATAATTAGCCCAATTAGGAGTGTAGCACTCCGGCCAACGGGGTAATTTTTTCCCGACCACGAGCACAATTTTTGCGTCTTTATCGCGAGCTTTATCCATTTGCCAATCAAGGTCAGTAAAATCATAAATTCCTTTGCTAATTTCAATTTTGTCCCAATAGGCAGCTAAACGCAGATGGTCCACCTGCAGGTCATCTAAAATTGCGTTATAGACTTGCGGCCACTGCAGACCTAAACCCTCGGCATAATAAGGGCTAAAACTAACGCCAAATTTGACATTGGGCTTACTATAATCAGTCAACGCTGATTTGATCACTAAAATTAATAATAAAATCAAACCAGCGATAATAATTAATTTAATAATTTTTTTGATCATAGTTATCGAAAATAGGCTAAACAGAATAAACCCAAGCCAATAATAATAATAGCTAGAATTTTAGTGATCAAAACTTGGCCGCTGTTTTTTTCTGTGGTCAGCCTAGGCCGCCGAGCTCCCAGGACTAGAACAATCACTAAAACAAAAGCGTACTGCAAACCAAGCAACGCATTAACCAAAGCAACGCTGGCTAGGGAAATAGCATAATTAACTAAGATGAAACCAGTGGCGCCAATCCCCTGATTAGCCACAAAAAGCAGCTTAAGTTTACCTGTTAGCTCTCCAGTCTTGGCAAAAATAATCTGCCGGTTGGCCCGCGGGATAATTAAAGCCAACGCCAGCAACGCGGCAAACAGACGCAACCAAACAAAACCATTAACAAAACCTAGCTCATTAAAAAGATATTTCGTCACGACGTAATACAAGCCGCTAAGCAGAGCCGCGATAGTGGAGAGCCAAAAAGGATAAAAATTAAGCTTAGTCCCCGGCTCTCGACCAGCCAAAGCAATCAAACCTATACCAATAATTAAAAAAATAAACGAACCAAGCTGACCGGTGGTTAATTTTTCGGCCAAAAATAAATAAGACAAAATCAAGGTAAAAATTGCTGTGGCGGCGCCAAAAAACGGCAAGATAATTGAGGCCTGGCCGTTAGAAAGTGACTTGTAAAAATAAAATAATGAGCTAACAGCCAATGCGCCGCCAAATAGGGCCCAAAGAAAAAACGGCCAGCTAATTAAGCCCCAGCCCCAGGGCGCCATCACAATTACCAATCCGCCCAAAAAACAAACGTAAAAAGTATAGGCCAAATAGCTTTGCTGGGGCAAACTTTTAGCCAGAATCATTTTATCATTAACATTGGTAATCGCTAATAAAAAATAAGCAATAATGGCAATTATTAGCCAGCTCATAAAAATAGTTTAATCTTATAGATGTATTATAGCAAATTTAAGCGGAAAATAAAAAAAGAGGTGTTGCAGGCACCTCAGTCGAGGATGCGAGCCTTGATAATTCGTTTTTTAGAATCGAATTCAATGATTTCAACTTTTCCGACGAGTTCTCTCTCGCTCTTGTTACGAGCTGCCGTGGTAGAGATCAAATTCCCCCCTGACTTAATGCAAGCCTCTGCTAATATAACCATACTAGCCAGGGTTCTGCGTTCTGTCTCATAATATGGATATTTGCCCAGTTTCTCAATCTCTATTTCCCAATAACCACGGTCAACTTCAATGAAAGGATCTATTTTACCCATTAGTTTTCCTCCTATGAAAATATGGGCTCACAAGGGCTCTATCTTATAATAAAAAAATACCACGGTCAATTTATTATTTTTACTGTATTAGAACGGAAAATAAAAAAAGGTGTCTCCAGGGGCAAGACACCGGGTGGTTAACCGCCGTGGTGGCGAGTTAGTCGAGATTGACCCGTGCGGTTACCGTTTTTTGGGCGGCGTTGTACGCCGTAACGGTGACCCACTGGGCCAATTGCTGATCCGTCGGATCGATGGGTGTGTTGGTCTGCGTCAAGGACGCCTGGACCTTCAGCACCACTTGACCCAACTTGCTTTCGCTGAGCAGCTCGGCCACGGCCGGGTGGTCGTCGTTGAGGCCTTCAACCGTTACGGCCCAGGTGCCGTGATCAACCACGGTCAAGGCATTGGCCAGCTCGACTCCCGGTTTAAACTCGACGCAGAGATACCACTGGGCCGGATCGAATGTGATGATCTGCGTGGCCTCTCTCATCGCCTCGTCGCCCTGGATCGTCAGATTCTGGCCGGTGATTTCGATGTAGGCCGTTAAAACGGCAACGCCGAGTTTGGTGTCGCGGTCGAAAGTCAGGGAGGTTTCCTGATTGTTGATCATCACCTTCCAGACCCCAGCCTTGAGCAGTGTGTGAATGCTTTGTCCTTTCATGCGGGATTCCTCCAAAAATGGCCCTGTATGGGCTGTTCAAGACGATTTCTAACGAATGAAGTATAGTATAATAAAAATAAGTTCCTGTCAAGAGGAGTTTATTTTTTATCATCCCGAGCCCTTTTTTTAGTTGTCATTCCGACCGAGTCCCGTGGGCGCGAAGCGCCCTTACGGGGCGAGCGGAGGAATCTAAAACAAATTCCCACTCAAGTCTTCAAATTTAGGATTGAAGAAGTCAATTAATTTTAACTTCTTATTCCGGCGCCAGCGTTTTAACTGTTTTTCCCGATCAATCGCCTGTTTAATATCTTGATAAAATTCGTAATAAACTAAACGACCACAGCCGTATTTTTTGGTAAAACCGTAAAATAAACCCAATTTATGTTCAAATATTCTTCGAACTAAATTATTAGTCACCCCAATATACAGAGTACCGCTATAATTGGTCATTATATAGACGTAATAACTCTTAGACATAATTGGTAGAATATTGTTTTAGATCCCTCGACTCCCCCGATTAGCATCGGGGTCGCTCGGGATGACAATAAGAGAAAACTTTGCGGAGTTTACCCTGAGCGACCCCGAGCGAACACAGTGAGCCGAGGGGAAGCCGAAGGGTTCAGGATGACATATTAATCGGTAATACAATTTTAAACATCGTGCCTTTACCTTTTTTGCTTTTAACTTCAATTTGGCCACCATGGCCCTCAATAATTGCTTTGGTAATTGCCAAACCAAGGCCAGTGCCACGTTTTTCTTTAGTTTCTGGGTGTTTAACGCGGTAAAACCGTTCAAAGATTAAAGAAGTCTGATTAGGTGGAATAAGACTACCGGAATTAGCAAATTCCAGGATTGCTGTTTGTTTATTTTTACCTAATTTAATTTTTATCTGATCACCAGGCTGGCTGTTTTTAAAAGCATTACTAAGAATATTTAAAAAAGCGCCTTTGAGTTTTTCACTATCGCCAATGACCGTGATCTTTTCTAGCGCGCTAAGTTGGTAGCTGATTTTATTCTCTTCGGCAAAAATAGTTGTTTCTTCATAAATATTATGAAGCAATTTTTGTAAATCAATTTTTTCTTCTCTAAATTCTAGTTGACCGAAGTCGGCTTTGGCCAAGAATAATAAATCATTAATTAATTTGGATAGTCGGCTAACCGAGCTTAAGCTGTTATTAATAAATTGTTCCTGGCAGCCATTTTTTTGAACTAAATTTAAATTGCCTTGGATAATAGCGATCGGCGATTGCAGCTCGTGAGAAATATCCACCATAAACTGCGACTGTTTTTCATTAAGCTCGCGCAACTCGGCAGTCTGGATGTCAACTTCTTTTTTTAAATTTTCGGAATAATTTTTTAATTTCTGATAAGACTTAATATTTTCAATAGCAATCGCAGCGGAATTAGCAAAAGTTTCCAAAAGTTGAATATCTTGGGCGCTATAGACTTCCTTTTTTTCTTTTTCCGCCAAAACAAAAAGGGCGATTAATTTATTTTTATAATAGATCGGCAAAGCGACCGCCACGTTTAAACTGCGCAAGAATTCCATCACTCGAACCAATTCTTCTTTTCGCTTGGCATCTTGTTTAACTTCAATAATTTTATATGGCAACTCTTGCAATAAAATTACTTCCCTGCTTTTGGCAAAAAAATTAAAAAGATAATCTTTATACAAATTAACTGCGTCTTTAATTCGTTCGGAAAAACCATAAGTTTTAAACCCAACCATTTTATGCGGTTCGCCATTACTTTCGTATAAGAAAAAAGCCGCTTTTTTAACCTTAAATATATTCTCAAAAACAATAAACGTTTTATGGGTTAATAAGCTAAAATCAATAGTGGAATTAAGGGTTGCGCTTAGGTCTTTGAGTGCGTCAGAATGATCATACTGTGATCGAAAAAATAGTTTATTTTTTTGAAAAAAATTCTCCAATCGAGGGAATATCAGCACTGCTAATACAGTGGCGAATAGACCGGCGATGCCATAGTTTAGGATTGCACTATTGGGGTTAATTATTTTTAAAAATATAAAAATTCCAGAATATAAACCAATAATAATTAAAGCCAAAAGCAGATAAAAAACGCTTTTACGAATAAAAATCTTTGTATCTAAAAAACGATATCTAACAATAGAATACGTCATCATAATGGCAAAAACTGATATTAAAATATTACCAAAAGGAGCGATTTTAATATCATACCACAAAAGATAATTAGTAGACCCCCCAATGAACCCAATTAAACTACCAATAAAGAGATATTTGATTTGAATCTTTTTTAATTCTGGACATTTGGGATATACTTGCAATTGCAATATAACAGTATGGATAATGGCATAGAACCAAAATAACAAAAATATTATAAAAACCGGTCCAGCGGTCGGCCAAAATTTAAAAAACATTTTTGGATAAACACCAATAATAAATTGATTTGTAAATAAATCAAGTAACAAAAATATTAAATAAATTGGATATAAAATATATAATATTTTTTTATATTTGCATTCTAACCCTAAAAATATTAAATTAACATGAAAGTATAATAAAGAAATAAAGATGGCACCAGCCATTAACATTTTTACCCAAAATAAGGCCAAAAAATAATTACCAGAAATTTGCCAAATAAAATAACTAAAGCTATAAAGGGCAGCTGAAAAACAAAATAATCCAAAAATTATATTAATCTTTTCTTTTCTATTCTTAAAATATCCTAAAAATCCAAGCAAACTGATTGTTAAAAAATTGATCAAAGCTGAAATAGGAAAATACCACTCCATATTATTCCCCCACCTTATACCCCTTACCATGAACGGTACGGACTAGCTGGCCAGCGGGGTCGTTTAATTTTTTACGCAGAGCGCGAATATGGACATCAACAGTATTAGTAAATGGATCGGCGTTCATGTCCCAAACATGCTCTAGAATCATTGATCGGCTAATTACTACGCCAAGGTTGCGCATCAAATATTCTAGTAGGGCAAACTCTTTAGTTCGTAGACTAATCTTTTTATTACCATAGACTAAAGAATGCTTTTTGGCATCAAGAACTAAATCTTTATATTTAAAAATTTCGGTTTTAACTTCTTGCGGCCGACGCATGACTGCCCGAATTCGCGCTACTAACTCCTCAAGAGCAAAAGGCTTGGTTAAATAATCATCAGCTCCTAAATTTAACGCTTGGACTTTATCTTGAATTTCGTTTTTAACGGTCAGCATCAGGATGGGAATATTTTTCTTAACCGCTCGCAGTTCTTTGCAGACTTCTAAGCCATCGCCATCTGGCAGCATAATATCTAAAATAGCCAAATCATAATCATTGGTTTTACCCCAGAATAAGCCCTTTTCAGCTGACGGCGTGGTATCAACACAAAAGCCCTCAGCTTTGAGCGCTTTTTTAATAAAGCTAGCGATCCCTTCTTCGTCTTCAATAAGTAAGACCCGCATAGACTTGACAATTAATAATTATTTTAACTGGCTTTAATCATAACTTTACCTCAACACAATTATCCTAAAATAATTATTAACTTTTTATTAACTTTTTTAGCTATATTTTAGCCTAAATTAGCCAAAATAAAACCCGCACTTTTAGTATGCGGGTTCTTAATTTATAAGTCAAGGAAGTCGATCACAATTTTTGTAGTAATAATAGTGTTACTACTATTGACAAAATTCATAATATATGATAATTATTACTTTAAGATTATTTATTCCTTATTTCATGGGAGGGCAGGAATATGAAGCCGGTTTCCAGATGGGTGTACGTTTCCCTTTTTGTGTTATTTGAAGCCGCCTTTGCGCCCGCTGCATATGAGGCGCACGGCTGGTCAGGGGCCATTCTCGAAACCATCGCATTTATCATTGTTATTGGTATTTGCTACGTGATAGGCGTGGCGGTGGCGAGAGCCGAGAATGATCACCAAACTTCTGAGGAGTCACCCACTCCCGAATAATCGAATAATCTCTCTGCGTCAGGCCGAGGCTCACTGCTTTCGGCCTATTTTTTTAACTTAAAATTTTCTAAAAAACAATTATAATATAAAGACCCTCAAAATAGGAGGGTCTTTAGAATTACGAAAACAAATAGACCTACGCTTTATTTTTGCAACCACAGTCGCAATCGGCTGGACAGTCGCAGCAGTGATAACAGTGGTCTGGATGGCAAGTACATTTAGACTCGTCGTCTATTGGCATGCCGCATTTGACACAATTCATATGATTATAGCTTATTAATTAACTAAGGTTATTTTACCATTTTGGCAACCATTATGCCACCCAGCAGGTTAATTACCAGCATTTCGATCGCCCACTCAACAATTAAACCCAAGGGCAGATTAATCAACAAAATTGTCATTAACATGCCAGACAGAGCGCCGATCGCAAAAACAATTGAGCCATAGCGTAGGCCCTTTTGAACTAAAGTACCGCTGCCTAGATTATCTTTGAGTAAAATATAAATATAAGTAAAAATCAGCGCAGTGATTAAACCGAAAAGTAATGAATACAAAGTAAAAGACATTGGCGGCGGCCCAGCTTGGGGCATCATTATTTTAGACCAAACGCTAAAGTACTCAGGCATTTGGTAATAGCCCATTGTTAAAATGGCGCCCAGCGTATGAACAACATAAGCTAGGGCGGTATAAGCTACGGCCGTGCCCAAGAAACGACCCCAGGTAATTTTGTCTTTAAAACACATAGGGTAAAAGCTTATTAATTAAGCTATTTTAAACACTTCAACTCGATCCAAGGCTTTGATGGCTAAATTCAAACGATCTTGCGTTTCGGCATAGAGCGTATAGAGCTTCTGGCCCTTTTTAACTTTGTCGCCAAAATTAACATGTGTATGGATACCGGCACATTTTTCTCGTGGCGCACCCAGATTCATGCAGATTTCATTGATTGCCTTATTATCGATCAAAACCACTTTGCCGTCTTTTTTGGCATGAACTTCATAACGGAATACACCGAGGATTAACGCTTCAGATTTGAGGTCTTTTTTGCCGCCTTGGGCAATAATAATCTCATTCATTTTCTGCCAAGCAGCGCCGCTCTCAAGTTGTTTGCGCGCTATTTTTGCGCCTTGGCCTTTTTTACAAAAACCTTTAAGCTCCAACAGCTCGCCGGCGAGATAAATTGATTTATTTTCCAGGTCTAGCGGCCGCATACTGTGGCGCTGTAAGACACGCAAGACATCACGGGCTTCGAGCGCTGGGCCAATGCCCTGGCCGATTGGTTCAACCGCCTTAGTCATTATAACTTTAACTTTAATACCAAACTTTTTACCCACCCAGATAAACTTCTTTTCAATTTCTTTAGCTTCGGGCAAGAATGGCACTTTGTCCGTTGGCCCGTAAGGCAGGTCAATCACTAAATAATCAACACCCATGGCCACCTTTTTGGCCATAATTGAGACAATCATTTTATCATAAGACTCCATGGCGAGCGGCCGAGAAAGATGGATAATTTTGTCATCAGCCGGGGCTAGGGATAAGCCGCCGCCCCAGACTAAACAGCCGTGGGTTTTTTTGATAATCTGACGAATTTTTTCCATGGAATGAGTTACCGGCGCTAATACCTCCATAGTATCGGCAGTACCCGCTGGCGAGGTAATGGCTCGGGAAGAAGTCTTGGGAATATATAAACCCAGCGAAGCAATAATCGGAATAACCACCATCGTCGTGCGATTACCCGGAATACCGCCAATTGAATGCTTATCAACCACTTTTTCGGGCAGATTGATCATCTCGCCAGTTTCGGCCACTGCTTTAGCCAGATAATACATCTCGTTCAACGTATAATCACGAGCAAAGCCCGAAGCGACAAAATAAGTTGTTTCAATATCGCTTAACCGGCCATCAACAATGTCTTTGATGATGGAATAAATTTCATCATAAGTTAGTTCATGGCCAAGCAATTTTCTTTTAATCGCCTGGATTGAGGCTGGCCGGGAAACAATTTCGACTTCAACCACCTGCTCATCATCAATCCAATTTTTGCCTTTCCAAATTTCTTTGAATAAACCAACATAGCCGGGCTGCACCTTGGAAGTGGTAAATTGAAAATTAACAATCAGTTGATGATGTTTGCTCCACTTGAGTAAAATTTTATCATTAGGCAAGATGCCGTAGTTCTCCGCTTCTTTTTGATTAATCACCGCTACTGGTTCATCGCCGGTGGAGAAATCCAGTTTCTTGGATTTGAGATAAAAAGCCATAAGAATCAATTAAAAATTAAGAATGAATAATTAAGAATTTTGGCAAATTTTCTTTAGGCAAAGCCTGAAGGAAATATTTATTAATTTTAAATTCTTAATTTTTAATTATTAATTATTTTTTAGTCCAGTATTCAATCGCCGTCTTTAGTTCTGGGTTTTTTTTCATTGCGGTTTTGGGATCGATGCCCTTACTAGCGGCTTCCACTGCTGCCCGGGCGGCTTTAGCGCCGACATAAGAACCGTCAGGGTGACCGTGGATGCCACCACCGAAATTAATAATCAAATCTTGCCCCAAAGTGTCAACTAACGGCCAAACTAATGCTGGATGCAGTCCGCCAGAAGCAATTGGCATCACCGGCTTTAAATTCGACCAATCTTCACGCAAATGATCAATAAAACCATCATCTTCATGCAAAAAATAGTCCAAATTAGCCACTTCTTGCGGTCCGCCCTCCATTTTGCCTACCACCGTACCGGTATGCAACTGATCAATACCCGCTAGACGCGATAATTTGGCCACGACTAGCATGGAAATACCCTGATGCGGGTCTTTGGTATAAGTCGAGTGCCCAGCGCGATGGCCATGAATAATCAGCTTTAAGTTTTGGGCGCGCAAATACTGAATCGCCGACCAACCCATAGTCACTATATCAACCATAATGCAATCGCCGCCTTTGGTTTTAACATATTTAGCGCGGTCTAAGGCAATGTGAGCCGGCGCAGTGACATTAAAAACATAAATCTTTTTCTCGCCGGTTTCTTTTTCTACCCGTCGCTTTGCTTTTAAAACTTCATCAACTCGATCCTCAAATTTATTAAATACCAAGCTAGTCAAATTTTCATCATCTTTGATAACATCAACACCACCCTTCCAGGTTTTATATGCCAGTTCACCGTATTCAGCCGGATTAAGACCAACTTTGGGTTTCATAATCGAACCAACTAACGGCCGCTTTTTAATGCCAATGAGCTGACGGATACCCGGGATGCCATAATATGGACCCGGAAAACTATCAATCAGCTCTTTAGGAAATTCGATATCTTCTAGCCGCAACCGTTCAACAATTTTCATTGAAAAAACATTACCGCCAATACTGGATAATATCTGCGGAATACTGCCTTTCTCAAATAAATCCAAGGGATAAGCAATCTTAATAAAACCGCGCTCTTTATCCACCGAAAAAATATGTGGTGAAAGCTTTTGTTTGGTTTGTTCCGACAATGTCTCTAGGTGCGTCCAGGTACCGATTGACGATTCACCGGCAATGGCTTCAGCCACAGTGGCGAAATCTTGACCTTTAGCTGGTTCGAGATAGTAGGTCACTACCACTTCGCTGGAATAATCCGGATCGTGGTTTAAATCAATATAGCCTTTATAAGAAGTTTGGTACATATTTTTATTTTACTATTTTTAAAATATCACTTAATTTTTTAATTTGATAGTCCGGTTTATATCTAACTTTTTGCTCGGGTCGATTGGGATCCTGCGGCCACCAAACAGTCTTAATCCCCAATTTGCCTGCATTTTTTAAATTAGCTAATAGGTCATCAATAAACAGTATCTCTTCTCCCTTAACTTTCATTTTTTGGATTAATTTTTTAAAATCAGTAACGGATTTATCTTTTCTAGTGCCTGTCCAGGCGCTAACGATACTATAATCAAAGGTGAAGCTATAATTAATTTGGAGCAAAGCAATCGCCCAAGATTCTGGCAAATCAGTTACTACGGTAAATTGATATTTAGGATCCAGTCTTTTTATTAGTTTTAAAAAATCTTTATCCAAACTTTTTTTAACTGTTCGCAAAAATTTACCCTCAACAGTTGATTTCTGACCAACTAACCGCCAAAATTTATCTTTAGTTATTTTGCCTAATTTATAATTAGCATAAGCCTGATAAATCCTAGGATAATCAGCCTCTTTGAGTTTTAAAAATGGCATTAAATACTCATGGTTAATATGCCCCTGGCCATAGAGTACCCCCATTAGATCAAAAGCTAAAACTTTTACTTTCGCAGTAGCCATGGATAATTCTGTTTAACCACTTTTTTAACCTCGGCTGGTGTTAAGATACCAAATTCGGTCACTAAACCAGTAATATAGTGCGCCGGCACTAGGTCAAAGGCAAAATTAAGAATTTTAAGTTTTTTAGGCGCGCTCGGCCAGATTTCGCGGTCCGCCCGTTTTTCAATATAGACAATGCCATCATCATCAGTTTTGAGCAGATGAGCGACAATATAAACTGGCACGTTGTTAGCTGCCGCGGCTAGGGCAATATTAAAACTGCCAATTTTGTTAATAGCCGCGCCGTTGGAGATAACCACATCCGCGCCGATCAACACCTTGTCCATCAAAATATCTTTGCCTGATTCTTCGGCGATCAAGAAGCCAGCGGCTGAGTCAGCCACCATCGTGACATCAATCCCCTGCTTTAACAAATTTTTTGCCGTAATCCGGCCTTGGAATAGTGGCCGAGTTTCGGTATTAAATACTTTAATTTTTTTACCGTCTTTTTGGGCGTCAACTAAAATTCTTTCTACGGTTGAAGAATGACAATGGGTAAAAATATAGTCACCATTTTTAATCAATTTTTGACCAGAACGAATAATATTCTCTTGCCCAAGCTTAATTAAATTTAAAATGTCATCAGCTGACTGCCTAAGTAATCTTTGACCACTTTTGACTTCATTAGCCTGCTGCAAAGTGGCTAATAGAAGCCGACTCAGATTTTGTGCCATCGGCTCGGTCGGGCGACTAGTTAACAAAAAAGACGAGGCTTTAAACAAATTCTGCCACCACTCAAAATAATCACCAGCTGTTGGTTTTAAGCCCTCCGCCCGGAGCTCTTTAATCACAGCCACTGCCACGGCAGTAGCGCCCTGGATTTTTAAATTTTTGATTTGTTGATAGGTTTTTCGGAGGCTCATAAACTGGCTACAATTATAACAAAAATTGCCTACTAAGTAAAAACTGGCTTAGCTTTAACCCCTTAACTATTATGTGCTATAATATAATTACTAATCTTTAGCTTATGCCCGACCCTAAAAATACTCGCCTCGAGAATACCGACCCACTTGTCAAAAAAACCCTACTGATCCGCTTCCCTTTTATTCCCATTGCCGATCATATCCAAAAATTTGAGCGTCTGTTTTATGATTTATATTATCTCTTGCTCCAAGAAAAACCTAATAACACCATTGCCCTAGAAATCGTTAATATTCAAGAAACAATCAATTTTTATTTGACTACCTACTCTGGTCTGATGGAACCGATTACTAATATGATTTTCTCGATCTTTCCCGATACTGAAGTAGAGGTACTTGAACAATTTAATAAAATTAAAAGCTTACCAGGCCACGCTCTAGCCTATAACCTAAGACTATTTCAGGAAAAAGCTTATACTATCCGAACCTATCTTCAAACTCAAGGTCAAGATCTTCTGGTGCCATTCTTAAATACTGCCAGTACCATCGGTTCTAAGGATGCTATACTTTTCCAATTAGTTTTGACTCCACGAGACGAAGAAATTGAAGGTGAAGGACGGAGTGGTCTCTTTTATGCTAGTAAAGAAAAAGGTGAAACGCTGGAAAAACCAAAATTTGACGCGACCATGCATGTGCTTTACTTTTTCTCAGCGGGTCGGCAGGACGAAGCGGAAGCCAAGATGAATGAAATCAAACGATCCTTTCACGAATTTGCTTCGGAAAAAAATAAAATTGTTTTTAAAAAAATCGACAACGTTCAAAAAGCCGTGGTTGATTTTTTTGCTCGTAAAGATGAAAATAATACAATTCTCAATACCGAAGAGATCACTACTTTATTCCATATTCCAGACCCGTCATTAAAAATTGAAGCCATTGACTGGGTGCTCTCCAAGCGCGCCCAGCCGCCGTTTAATTTACCGACCGATCAGAATACGCCTGACGCTGATATCTCCCTTTTTGCGACCACCAACTTTCGTGCCTCTAACCGCTTGTTCGGCATTAAACGAGTTGATCGTCGTCGTCATCTTTATATTGTCGGTAAATCTGGTACTGGTAAAAGTAAACTTTTGCTATCTTTAATCTCTGACGACATTCGTGATCGTAAGGGTGTCTGCGTTATAGACCCACATGGCGACTTGGTCCACGACATCTTGCACTTTGTGCCTAAAGATCGGATAAAAGATGTTATTGTTTTTAATGCTTCTGATTTACTGCATCCCACGCCCTTTAATATTTTGGAAAACGTACCGCGCGAGATGAAACAGCAAGTCACGCAAGGTCTAATCGAAGTTTTCAAAAAATTCTTTGGTGGCGATTGGTCACCCAAAATTGAACACGTCTTCCGGTTCACTACTCTAGCGATGCTTGATTATCCCGAAAGTTCAATCGTCGGCATGCAGAAAATGTTAACCAACCGCAAATTCCGTCAAAAAGTTATCCCCCAGATTAAAGATAGCGTAGTCAAACACTTTTGGGCTAATGAATTTTCTTCTTGGTCAGAAAAGTTTGATAATGAAGCAATCCTGCCACTAGTTAATAAACTTGGCCAATTTTTGTCTAATGAACTAATCAGAAACGTTGTTGTCCAGCCTAAAAACACGATCGATTTTAATAATCTGATGAGCGGCGACAAAGTTTTATTAATTGAACTTTCGCGCGGTCTACTGGGCGAAGAAAATGCTAACCTGCTCGGGGCGATGATTATTACCAAAATTTATCAAACTGCCATGTCGCGGGCCCGGATTGCCGAGGAAGAACGTCATGACTTTTACTTCTACATTGATGAATTCCAAAACTTTGCTACCGAAACATTCGAAAATATTTTATCCGAAGCCCGTAAATATCACCTTTGTCTAACTATTTCTCACCAATTTTTAAGCCAAGTACCAGATGATATTAAAGGCGCGGTATTTGGTAATGTCGGCTCCCTTATTGCTTTCCGCGTTGGTGCTGATGATGGCGACTATATCTCTAAAGAATATTATCCGGTTTTTACCGTCCATGATTTTATCAACCTAGGTGTCCGCGAAATTTTAGTCAAAATGTCAATCGACGGCCATACTTCGCCACCGTTTTCAGCTTATACTAAATTCATTCCTCCACCACCCGATGATCATGAGCAAACAGTTGAAGCAATCTTAAATCAGGCTCACACTGTTTATGCTCGACCGTTGAAAGAAATTGAAGATTATGTTTCTAGAATTAACGTTGATGACGAAATATCTGGCGAAGGCACTGGCGAAGATTCTTCGTTTGACCAACCGCTAGTTTAAATCTAAATAATTAAAAAATTCCGTCGACAAGAACGGGATTTTTGTTATTAAGCTAATATATTTCTTTTTGATAACATTCCTGGCAATAAACCTTTTCATTCCGATTCGGCTGATAAGTGGTTTTAAATCTTGTCGAACACTGAGCTTGCTGCTGATGTTCTTCGTGATCCAGAATACAACCACACTGCCGTGGCCAAAGTTTACGTGGATTACGCAAAGCTAGCCGCTGTTTAAAACGACACTCAGAACAAAATTTAGGCACTGGCAAATGATGCTTCTGATAAAAATCCAATTCCTGCTTAATTATTTTGTAATTTCGAGAACAATCAACACATTTTAATACTTGAGTAGTGATATCAGTTAATTCAATATTATCCAAGTAAATATCGTCTTCGACTGTTTCTTTCCCGGTCAGAATATTATTATCTTCCCGCCAACCCCAGCCACGACTTAATACCTCTTCTTTTTTTAAGGGATAATAAATATTAGCCATGGTTTCGTTATAAGCAAAGGGTGAGAGCGGCATCGGATAAAATTCACCCCACTCTTCTGTTTTACCGCCTTGAGTTGGGTAATCAGCTTTTTGCATATGATTAATAACCCGATTAACCAATCTTTTATATTCTTCTTCGGTATATTGTTTGTTTAAAATACAATATTGCTTATGCTTTAAGCCAATACAACCGAAGCAATCGCGGCAAGAGATACAACTGTTACAATAGTTAGTACTTTCACAATTATCCCAATTGGCATAACCATACATATTTTGGTAGCCACCGTTTGAACTAAAGACTTCTAAACACCGTTCTGAATAATCAACAATTGCAAAGCTATCGGCACAATCTTTAATTTTGTCACCATAAATAATATTAAAACAATCCTGTAGCTCGCGTGAATCAAAACTGTTATAGGCCCGCTGGCAAGCATATAATTCATCACCTTCAACCTCGTCGCATTTTACTTGATTAGCAAATTTATGGATCGCTTCGTATTCCATCGTTTTTAAGAACTCATGCCAAGTGGCTAATAAACTTGATCGATCGGACATAATTTTATTAACCTCAGCTTCATAATTCTGCGGCGAAAATTTAACATTCCGGATACAATACTGCTGATGTCGAAGGTTATATGACAAAAAGCAATTTTGACAATCGGCGCAATCGAAACAAAAATTGCAGTCTAGGCAATTTTTTAAATTACGACTAAATTTGACATTATAACATTTCTGACAATCAACCGAAAAATAACAATTTTCTGATTCCTTTAAACTAGTGCAATCAAGACAATCACGGCAATCAACCAAAATCTCAGAATAGTGACAATCCTCGCAGAGCGAAGATGAGTATAATAAATAACAATTTTTCGCTCGATCAGTCCAATTAACATAAAGGCTGTTGACGCAATCAGAGGTACTAGTTAAACACATCCGTGGGATTTTTTGCTGTAATTCCGCTACTTGGCTAAAAAATGGCCGATCAAAATCTATTTCTTGAGCGTGATCGGCGGCGTCCCAACGATCGCCCCACCAACAATTAAAACAATAAACCGGAAAAGGTGCATCAGCCGAGTACATACTGACTATTTGCTGCTGGCAAGAATCACATTGACGGTTATATAATTTGCGTTCATTACGAAAAGCGTATTTACGTTGCATCCGACAATCAAAACAATGGCTTGGTTCTTTTGTACCCAGCTTATGATAAAAATCGCGCTCTTTCTGGCTTAGTTCAAAGACTTTTTGGCAGTTTCTACAGTAGGCCATAGTGTTATTTTATACCATGTTGAAATGCCGATGTCAATACATTTCCTTCTCATAACATTCCTGGCAGTAAACTTTTTCTGGCCGCTCTGGCGCATAAGTAGTTTCAAGGCTAGCCGAACAGATTGCGCCATGGTTATGGCTAGATTTATCACATTGACATTGCCGCGACCACAACCGACGTGGATTACGCGCGGCCATGCGCTCAAGATGACGGCAAAAAGGACATTTATCAGGTATTGGCAAACCAAATTGCTGATAAAAACTTAACTCGGGTTTAATAATTTTAAAATTCTTTTCACACCCCGAGCAGGCCAAAATTTCTTTCAATATACTTTCGGGCACATCTTTAATATTAGTTGGCACTTGATAAGTCTGTTTTTGATATTCCCGATTGTCTTTTGGTTTCCACCGCCAACCTTTTTGAATCGCTTCCTGTTCAGTAATCGGGAAATATTCATTAGCCACGGTCTCGTTATAACAAAATATTGATTTAGCAATCGGGAAAAATTCACCCCATTCACCCGTCTTTTTCATATGCTCGATAATTTTGGGTAACGTTTGATTATATTCTGATTCTGTATACGGTTTATTAAGAATGTAAAATTGTTTTTTGCGCAAAGTGCAACAACCAAATAAATTTTTACTGCTATCACACACATCGGAATAATAGGTATCATTGCACTGATAGCAAACCGAAGAGTAACAGATTTTATAATTTTTCCATGAACTAATATAATCACAGCAGAGCTCATTATTTTCGGTAAAATTATTATCGTAGCAATCTTTAAGATCAATCACCTGCGCCGAGTAACGCGAATCTTCGCAGCGCTTAACGTCAAATACATGATAAGAATTTTTGCTCTCATTAATATAGTTGCCGCTAACATTAAGATTCTTGACGCCCTGATAATAGCGACGCGGTATTGCCAATTTATTCTCTGCTAGTTGTCTTTTTATCTCATTGACGGCAGTGGGGTCACACAGATCCATTTTGGCCTTATATTCCTGATATTCACTATCACTAACTTTTTTATTAAAAATGTAATGATTAACATTACGCAACCCAGCGCAACCAATACACTCAGAGCAGCCCTTACAGTCGTAACAATAAAATAAATTATTACTATCAAAGCAATCCTGACAATAAAGGCAACTATACAAATGTTCACAAGTGATACACTGATAACAGAGCTCGCAATCGCGGATTAAAAAGTTATCAACGCAATCTTTTGAGTAATAAGGATTACCATAGAGACAATTCTCAATAAAAATACTACCAAAACAAAGATAGCAATTTTTAGCGTCGCCTAGATAATTACAGAAGTCACTATTAACAATATTACCGCCGGCAGTTAAAATGGCAACGCGCGGCACTTTAGCTTGTAATTCGGCAAATTGATCAAAAAACGGCCGGGACCAATCAAAGTCTTGAGCGTATTTTTCCGCGCCCCACTGGTCGCTATTCCAGCACTCGCGGCAATATACCGGAAAAGGCTGACCAACAGCATAAATTGATAAACTATTTTTACCACACATCTCGCACTGCCGTGGATAAAAATTGCGCTCATTGCGCGTAGTCATCCGTCGCTGGCAACGACAATCTGGACAATGTGTCGGCTCAGGTAAGCCCAACTTTTGATAATAAGCTCTGTCCTCAGACAAAACATTAAATTGTTGCTGGCAGTTTTTACATTGTGGCATATTAGTATATTTCTTTATTATAACAATCTTCACAGTAGACTAATTCTGGCCGATTTGGCGCATAAGTAGTAGCAAACTGACTAGTACATCGCCCTTTATGACCGTGATTAGTATTCTGACACATACATTGTCGCTGCCATAATTTGTGTGGATTACGTTGTTTAAGACGCCTTAAATGCCGGCAGTCAAAACACTCTTGCGGAATAGGCAATCCCATATCTTTATAAAATTTCAGTTCCTGAACAATAATTTTGTAATTTCGACCGCAGACCGTACAGGCTAAAATCTCATTAACAAAACTATCATCAATCTGGCTAATATCCCGAGGGATATTTTTAGCGGTTTCTTTACCAATAGTACTCGGTAAATTATCCTGCCATTGCCAGTTATTTTTTATAACTTCATCTCTGCTGAGCGGATAATATTCTTGGGCAATACTTTCGTTATAAGTAAAGGGTGAAAACTCAATTGGAAAAAATTGGCCGTATTTATCTTGAGAAATCAACTCCATCTTAATTTTGGAAACTAATTTTTTATATTCTCCTTCAGAATATTTTTTGTTTAAAATTTTATATCCGCCGTGTTTTTGGCCAGCACAACCAAAAAGGTTATTACTATAAAAACACTGAAAACAGTAAGTTAAAAAAGCGCAGTCCCAGCAGGTGCATGTTGAAACTAAGTATTTGCTACGGATAATACTAACATTATTAAAACTCATTTCATTGGTTGCGGCGTAAGCAGCGTCATGCATAGCGCTTGCGCCCTGGGGGATATTCCAAAGATAAGCGCATTCTTCTAGCTCCTCACCTTCAAAACAATGATGGCTATCAGTACAATTATATAAATATTCGCCAGTTGATTTTTCACAATGCCTTAACCGAGCAAAAATTCGCGGGAATTTTAAACTAAATTGATAAAACTCTTGATAAAATTTAAACGGATCAGTTTTAGCTTCGGCCAGGGCTTGAGCAAATTTTTGTGGACTAACTGGCTGATTAAAAATTTGATACTGCTTGTGTCTTAAACCAACGCAACCCAAACAATTATGACAACTGAAACAATCCAAACAAAAAGCAATATCCGAGCAACCTTCGCAATCAAAACAAAAAATACCATTAAATAAATTACGACAATGAACACACTCATAGCATTTCTGTAATTCAAAAGATAAAGCGCAGTCAGCTGATTCTGATGAATTAATAACCCAATAACAATAATACAGCTCCTCGCCCTTAATGCCGGAAATACAACGATAACAATCTTTATAGTCAGCCGAGTGGGCACAATAATCACTATTTAAACCATGCGTCGAGATCATGGCTAAATGTGGTGTTTTCAATAACAATTCATTATATTGTTTTAAAAACGGTACGCTCGGATCATAATCTAAAACTGGCGCTGCCCATTTATCGCCCCACCAGCAATCTGGACAATATTGTAAATATGGCTTATCGGGCGAATAAAAAGAAATAATATTTTTTTGGCAAGAATCACATTGACGCGGGTATAAAATTCTTTCGTTACGCCAGGCTAAGCGCGATTGGCAACGACAATCCGGACAAAAAGTTGGTTCTGGAACATTAATTTTATTATAAAAAATTTTATCTTCGGGGTAGATGGTAAATTGTTGCTGGCAGTTTTTGCAGGTAGGCATATTTAGTATATTTCCTTCTGATAACACTCGGCGCAATAGATCTTCTCTGGCCGATCCGGCGCATAAGTAGTCTGAACCGCTTTATTACATTTAACACATTGACGATTATAAAGTTGGCGAGAGTGACGCAAAGTAATTCTTTCCTTATAACGACAATTAAAGCAGGCGATGGGAACCGGAATATTTTGCTGGCGATAGACATCTAGTTCAGTTTTTTGTAATTTAAAATTTCGCCCACAATGCTGACAACTTAAAACAACATCCAAAATATCATCTTTGACTTCTTTAATATCATTAGGAACTTGGTAGCTAGTTTTTTGATACTCCCGCGGGTCAGGATCACGCCAAAAATAACCCTTAGCCTGACATTGTTCTTTAGTTAATGGGTAAAAATCCATGGCCACGCTTTCATTATAAGTAAAAGGGCTGCTGACCAGCGGGAAAAATTCACCCCACTCCCCTGTTTGTTTTAAATATTCAATTAATTTAGAACGGATTTTTTTGTATTCTGCTTCTGAATATTTTTTGTTTAAAATGCAAAACTCTTGTTTTTTAAGTCCAACACAGGCAAAACAATCGTGGCAATTAAAACAATAATCACAATAATCTAGGTTATAACACTCTTGGCAAAGATTGCAGAATTTGGAAAAATTAGTCCAATTACTGGCTTCACACTCATACTGCTGCTGGCAATCAATTGATGATTCATATGTGTCATAACATTCCTTATTACCATGAGCGTCATAACAGTAACAAACATTCTCGCAAGCCTGGGCATAAAAAGTATCTTTAACATTATGAGAATTAAAAATGTAATCGCCGGTGCATTTATCTGACTTATAGAATAAAGCAAATTTATGAATTGCTTCTTGCGCCATAATCTGTCTAAACCGATCTTGGGCTTGCTGATAGCCAGTTTGGGTATTTAGATTTAGTTTAGCTAATTCCTGTTGATAGTTTTCTGGCGAATACTTTTTATTGCCAATCATGTACTCGGCATTCCGCAGGTTATAGCAAAATAAACAATTGTGGCAACCATTGCAGTCATAGCAAAAATGGCTATCATTGCAATCATTAGATAAAACTAGATCACGACAGCCATAACACCGTTCGCACATAAAACAATTGTGACACAGTTCACAATAATCAATAGTGTGACAATCAACGCACAGATGTGAGTGAATAACCAGATTGGTGGAATAAAAGCAGTCTTCATTATAGGCCGCGTTAAAAGTCATGTAGCATGATTTATTAAAAGCGGCATGATTGGTATATTCACTATTCTCGCTAGAACGATTATAAAGATAAATTCGCGGAACTTTATTTTTTAATTCCAAAAACTGGGGAAAGAATTGTTTGCTAAAATCAAAATCAACGCCATAAGCCAAACCATCCATCTTATCGCCCCACCAACAGTCATAACAGTAAACCGGAAACTGATGCCCTGCCCCGTACATCGTAATGATATTTTTACCACAACAACTGCATTTATCTGAGTAAAGGCTTCGCTCATTACGAAAAACTAAACGCCGCTGTTGTCGGCAATCCGGACAAAGCGTCGGGTCAGGCACGTCAATTTTACGATAGAATTCTCGATCTTGATCAGTGATTTGAAAATTTTGATTACAATTTTTACACTCAGACATATAGTTCAATGGGGAATTAATATATCTCTTTTTCATAGCATCCCTCACAATAAACTTTACTTGGGTAGTTAATTGGATAAGTCGTTTGAATCTCCTTGCCACATTGGTCGCATTTTCTTTGCCATAGTTTCTGGGGATTACGAAAAGATATTCTTTCTTTATTGCGACAGATAAAACACTGCCGTGGTAAGGGTATACCCCGGTCTTTATAAAAACCAAACTCTTGGGAAATTATTTTATAGTTTTTGCCGCAGCTAACGCAAACCAGGATTTCTTTAGTAATACTATCAGCAACGTCGATTATTTTATCCGGTAAATTCTCCGGCTTAATTGTTTCTTTGCTAAAGGTACCAGGCAAATTATCTTGCCAGCGATAGCCGGAATTAATAGCCTCATCTCGGGTTAAAGGATAATATTCCGGCGCTACAGTCTCGTTATAAGCAAATGGCGACAATTTTGGCGGATATAATTCACCAAATTCACCAGTCTTTTTCATATGGACAATGATTTTAACTACTAGCTCAGCATACTCTTGCTCAGTATATTGTTTATTGAGAACACAATACTTTTTATGTTTTAAACCAACGCAACCAAAACAATTTTGGCAGCTCATAGTCAGATCAGAATACCAGCAGTCCGTGGATGGACTCCAGGAATTAATACAAAATTTTAAATTGTTACCGGTAATGACTAATCCTTCATATATTGATTCACAGATAGAACAATGATCAAGATCTAGGCAATTATATATCTGCTCGTCCATTCGATTGCAATAACGAAGATCTTCGCAGGCGTCAATATTATAACAATGATGACAATTTTTAGAATTTAGAATGTAATCGCCGGAGCAATTAACAGTCTTAATATTATGATGCAATTTATGGATTGACTGATTAATAACATCCTGACGCCACTTTTTAACATATTCTTGGTGCTTTTGAAATGATCCTTGTTTTAACTCTTGAATAAAATTAGCAAATTCATCTTGGCTGACCGGCTTATTATAAATATAATTTCTCTGATTTCTAAGGTTAAAACAGAAAGCAATATTATTACAACCCTTACAATCAAAACTAAAAAACGCTTCGTGACAATCACCACAATCCTGCAGATAGGCGCAGTCAAAACAATTTTGTGAATCAACAAGGTAATAAGATAGTTCGCTACCGCGAGCAAAAAAACAATCTAAACAATCGCGAGTGTGATAAGTGGCAGCGCAATACATCACATTTTCCGCAAAACCAACGTCAAAACACATATAGCCATTTTTTAAATTCCAACATTGGTTAACATAGTCACTATTGATATTTTTGATCACCGCTCGAGCCGGTCGAGGCACTTGCTTCTGTAGATCGCCAAACTGATCAAAAAACGGCCGTGAGTAATCAAAATCTCGTCCATAATCCATCGCCTCCCACTTATCACCGTGCCACTCCTCGGCATCATAAACTTTATATGAGCTCTCTGGAGAGTAAATTGATATAATATCCTTACCAGTTAAATCACTTTTACGCTGATATAGAGTTTTTTCATTACGCCAAACTAGCCGCCGTTGCTGCCGACATTCTGGACAACGTGTTGGTTCGGGCACACCCATCCGAGTATAAAAAGCCTGATCCTCGGGATAGATGGTAAATTGTTGCTGGCAGTTTTTACAAGTTGACATAGGGTTTTATTTGTCATTCCGAGCGGAGCGAGGAATCAGATTAAAACTTATAATAATATTAGGGTTAAGATAATAATTACTTGATTCACTGTATTCCCTGCTGATCCCTCGACTCCGCTACGCTCCGCTCGGGATGACAAATTGAAATGGCCGTTGCGGAGCCTGCCCTGAGTGGAACGAAGGGCTCAGGAGGACAGTGGGGACTAATATATTTCCTTCTGATAGCACGCCTCGCAGTAAACTTTTTCCGGCCGGTCGGGTGAATAAATGCTCTTAATTTCTACTCCGCACTTAGCGCAATTTCGGTCCCAGATCCGCCGAGTATCACGTAAAACCAATCGATCACGATGACGGCACTTCCAACACTTGCCAGGCTCAGGCAGATTATTTTTTTGATAAAATTTTACTTCTTGAGGTACAACTTTAAAATTTCGACCGCAGCTAATACATTTGGGCAAATTTGGGTCGACTTCACCCAGTTCTTCATCCTTCCATCTTAAACCCTTAGCCAGTGCTGCCTCTTTAGTTAGTGGGTAATATTCTTGGGCCACGGTTTCGTTGTAAGCAAAGGGTGATGTTTGCATCGGAAAAAACTGGCCGTATTCTCCAATTTTATTCATTTGCTCAATAATCTTGGGTAATAACTTTTTATATTCCACTTCGCTGTATTGTTTGTTTAAAATGCAATACTGTTTATGGCGCAAACCGATACAACCAAATAAATCTTTAGAATTATGACAAAATTCGCAATAAGTTAAATCGTTATTTTCATAACAGATGGAGCAAGCAATAGCCTGGTAGCTCTGGTTGAGGGCATGACATTCATATTGCAACTCGCCCCGCCAAGGCTCATAAGTATCATAGCATTCTTTCATTTCACCAATATCATAGCAATACCGACAATTAACCGACTCAAAAGCGTAATAGCTATCAATAACACTCTGGGAATTAATAATATCACTACCAGAGCAACTATTGCTTTTTTCGATCCGAGCATATTTATAAATAGCTTCCTTCTCAATTGAGGCTAAAAATTGTTGCCGCTTTTTTTGCCAATCTTGATAGGTTTGAGGATAAATTTTAGCCATTTGTCGCCGGTATTCATCTTCGGAATATTTTTTATTTTCTATACAATATTCGGCATTACGCAGATTCCAACACCTAAAACAATCATGGCAGCCTCGACAATCATATAAAAAAATAGAGTCAAAACATTTTTGACAATAAAACAGAAATTTTGAATTATAACATTCACGACAAGAAAAACTTTCATAAAGTAATTCGCCTTTTTGCATGTCATAACAATCAACGCAATCCTTACTATAAAGAATATAATTAGTACAATAATACATATCTTCGGACATGCCGACGTTAAAGCACATATAGCAATTCTTCTCACGTTCCGAGTGATTAGTGTACTCGCTATTCACCGAATTTTTATTTAATAACGCTGGCCGCGGTACTTTTAACTGTAATTCAAAAAATTGATCAAAGAACGGCCGTGACCAATCAAAATTTTGACCATACTCCAGCGGCTCCCATTTATCGCTCCACCAGATATTTTGGTCATAAATTTTATATGACTTATCGGGCGAATAGTTAGAAACTATTTGCTTGCCAGTAAAATCGCACTGCCTCAAATAAAGATTGTTTAAATTACGATAAGCCAGCCGGCGTTGCTGGCGGCAGTCCGGACAATGGGTCGGTGCTGGAACATTAATTTTAGTATAAAAAGCTTGATCCTCGGGATAGATAGTAAATTGTTGGTTGCAGTTTTGACAAGTTGGCATAGGGTTTTATTTGTCATCCTAAATAAAGTGAAGGGCTCAGAATGACAGTGGGGACTAATATATCTCCTTCTGATAGCACTCCTCGCAATAAACTTTTTCTAATTTAGTACTCGGATATGGTGTTTCAAATCTATTGCTACAACGTTCTTGATGCTCATGCTTAGTTTCTCGGCAATCACACTGACGGGTCCAAAGTTTACGCGGATTACGTGATTGCCAGCGCTTGAGATGACGACAATTAAAACAAGAATCCGGCACCGGTAGCCCCTGCTTGTGATAAAGTGCTAACTCTTGTGGAATAATCTTATAGTTCTTTTGACAATTTTGGCAAACTAAAACTTCTTTGATTATTTGTTCAGTAATATCTTTAATGTTATCTGCCACTTCTTTGACTGTTTCTTTGCCAAAAGTGCCAGGCAAGTTATCCTGCCACCGCCAGCCGCGTTTTAAGACCTCCTCTTTAGTTAGCGGATATAAGTCACAGGCAATGGTTTCATTATAAGCAAAGGGTGAATACTGCGCTGGAAAAAACTGCCCCCACTCTCCTGCTTTTTGCATTTGGCTGATGGCTTTTTCTCGCAGCTGCCTATACTCGGTTTCAGAATATTGTTTATTAAGTAGACAAAAACTTTTGTGTTTAAGCCCGGTACAACCAAAACAATCATGGCAAGAGACGCAAGTATCGCAATAATAGCAATCGCGATTATGCCAAGTGGCAATACAAAAATGGCAATTATAAGAATTCACCACACTGACGCAGTCATAACACAGTTCACATTGATCAACTGCGACATAACAATCGCGACACCATTTAGAATCAACGCCGACCTGGAGATTATAACAATCAATCAAATCATAAGATTCATAACAGTTTAAACTCCTTTTACAATTTTTGAGAAGATCACCGGTGCAATCAGTACACTTAACTAAATAAGCATACTGGTGAATCGCTCGTTGAGCTAACCGGCGGAATTCGGTCTCTAGTCCAACCAAAACCCGACGCGAGCCCAAATCATAACCAGCTAATCGCTTTTGATATTCCTCGGCTGATAGTTGCTCATTATGCCAACAATATTGCCGACTGCGCAGGTTGGAACACATAAAACAATCCGAGCAGCCGGAACAGTCATAACAAAAATAAACATCGCGGCAATTACGCAAGCCCCAACCATAGAGACAATGGTAACAATCAAAACTATCAATACATTCATAGCACAACTCCGATTTATCCATATTTAAGCAATCCATGGTGTCTTTGCAGGCGAAAATGCCATAAACATAATAGCAATCTTCATTGCGATCGCTAACAAATAGCAAATAACAATCTTTATTCTGTTGGCTGCCATTAGAATACTCCGAATTGATATTCTGGAAAGCAAAAGCATAGAGCCGAGGTACAGCCACCGCCATTTTATAATATTGTTCAAAAAACGGCTGCTCGGGATTATAATCCCGACCGTAATTTAGACCATCCCACTGATCAGAATACCAGTATTCATTGCTAAAAACTTGATAAGACGAATCTGGTGCCACAATTGATAAAATATTTTTACCACTCCCAGCACAAGTTCGTGGGTACAAAAAACGTTCCGCTCGCCAAGCCATCCGATTGATATCCCGACACCGTGGACAATCAACCGGCTCGGGCAGGTTAATTTTATGATAAAACTGCCGGTCTTGGTCGGTGATGGTAAAATCCTGGTGGCAGTTTTTACAAGTAGACATAGGGTTTTATTTGTCATTCCGAGCGGAGCGAGGAATCAGATTAAAACTTATAATAATATTAGGGTTAAGATAATAATTACTTGATTCACTATATTCCCTGCCGATCCCTCGACTTCCCCCTCGATTCGCTCCGCCGGTTGGCGGAGCTCACTCGGGGTTCGCTCGGGATGACAAATTAAAATGGCCATTGCGGAGCCTGCCCTGAGTGGAACGAAAGGTTCAAGATGACAGTGGGGACTAGTAAATCTCCTTTTTATAACATTCTTCACAATAAATTTTCTCATATCCCCATTCAGCCGGATAATAAGTCGTTATTTCTCGGCTGCAATTATTGCAATAAGCCTTTCTGGGTGTTAATGGCATCATCTGTTTAAAATTCTGAGTAATACGGTAATTATAATAATATCGTGGCAATGGAACATTATTGGCGTGATAAAATTTTAACTCCTGTGGGATATAACGAAAAACCCTACCGGTCTGGGGACAAAGAATGGTTTTAGCTATAATTTTGTCGTCCTCTACTTCTTGAATCAAGTCCGGCAAATCGTTAGATTGTAAATCAGCCTGGCCCTTCTGCACCTCTTCTTCTTGCCACCAACCACCATTAATCTGAATATTTTTTTGGGTAGCGGGAAAATATTGGTAGCCTAAAGTATCGTTGTAACCATTGTAGGTCATATCGTAAGGGAAAAATTGACCATACTCACCCCGTTCTTTCATTCTATCTTTTAAGCCTTTAACTAGTTTGGAGTAATCTGTTTCGGAATATTGTTTATTTAGAATACAGAACTTTCTTTTTCTTAAACCAACACAACCAAAGCAATTAGTACAATCTTCGCATTGATCAAGATACTCAGAATCGCGACAACGGACGGCGTAGTTAGCAATTTTTATATTATAGCAATCAATCGACTGGCCAGTAAGATAACACAGCTCCATCCGAAAAGCGCCAACCGAATCATAAACATCTTTGGCGTTAGGAGAACGAAAAATATTGCAGCAGTCCTCACTACTTTCAATAAAAAAACAGTCGGAACAATTTTTACACTCTACCAAATAATTACCATCAGAGGTAATGGTTTTGACATTAAAATTTTGTCGATGGATAGCTTGTTTTTTTTGACATTGCCTCAAATCGTCTTTTAGACGATTTATTTCTTGCCAGGAACCAAGTTGAATTTTTTTTATTTCCGCTTGATAATCGGCAGCGGAGTATTGTTTATTTTTAATACAGTGCTCGGCGTTGCGCAGATTCCAACATATAAAACAACTTCGACAACCACGACAATCATAAAGAAAATAACTATCCAAACAATCACGGCACTCCAAACAATAATAAGTATTATAACAATACCAACATCGAGTACAGCTATAACATTTTTCCAAATTGTCGGAATAAACGCAATCAAGACTATCCTTACAAGTAGTCATGCGATAACAAAAATGCAAGTCTTCACTGTTGGCGGTACTCCGAGTTAAATAGCAATTTTTGCTAGAATAAATATCATCACAATAATCACAATTAAAATTAGTGCCGTCAGTTAGCATATGATAATGCGGCGATTTTTTTTGTAATTCTGATAGTTGTTTTAAAAAAGATTGCTCTAAATTTAGGTCAACTTCGGACGGCTGCCAATCATCTTTTAACCAATTTTCCTTTTTATAAACCGGAAAATGCGCTTGGGGCGGAAAAGTGGAGATAATATTTTCACCCGTTTTATCACATTTTCGACTATAAAATTGCCCAAATGGCCAAAAGGCCAATAACTGCTGTCGCCGACAATCAGCACAAATCACCGGCTCGGGCACGTCGATTTTATGATAAAATTGCCGAGCTTGGTCGGTGATGGTAAAATTTTGGTTGCAATTTTTACAAATAGACATATTTTTAAGTATGCAGGAATCAGCATGCAGTATGCGGGAAATTACTACCCACAAATGGTGGAGCTTAGCCCCTGCATACTATATACCTCATACTATATACTAATAGATTTCCTTTTGATAACACTCCCCACAGTAAATTTTCTCCATCCGCTCAGGGGCATAAGTGGTTTCAAACTCTATGGAACATTGTCCCTGATGACCATGGCCAGTTTGTGAACACCAACATCGGCGAGACCAAAGACGTTTAGGATTACGTAAAGCCATTCGTTGCTGATGGCGACATTCTGGACAAAAATGTGGGATAGGTATCCCCAGCCTTTTATAAAAGGTCAATTCCTGACTAATTAACTTATAATTTCGTTTACATTTTTGACAAGCTAATATTTGGCCAGTCATCTTATCTGGATCAATATCAATATTTAAATCGGTTAATTGGATTGTCTCTTTATCAATAGTCCCCGGCAAACGGTCTTGCCACCAACCGCCAATAGCCAAAACTTGTTCTTTAGTTAATAAAAATAAATCTTGGCCGACCGATTCATTATAGGCCCAAGGACAAATAGCCATCGGAAAAAACTGGCCCCACTCCCCAGTTTGTTTCAAATGATCAATGATTTTAGGTAATAACTTCCGATATTCTTCCTCAGTATACTGTTTATTAAGAATACAATAACGATGACTATGCAGTGCCACACAACCAAAGCAATCATTAATTGTCCGACACAAAAAAGAATATAATATGTTACTTGATCCCGGCCAAATAATGGCTGAAAACTTAGTATTATTATTTACTGGACAAGCTACGGAATTATAAACCAGCTCTGAGTTTACTACTCCCATTGACTCAAAACAATCTTTGGACTTATCGCCGTGGATACAGTTAAAACAATCAACACAATCTAACATGTTGTAGCAATTACGACAATTCTGACAATTAGTTAAATAATTACCAGTTGAACCACTAGAATTAAGATGACGAGCAAACGGATAGATCTGTTGAACCTTAAACTGGTTAAACATCGTTTGCGCTTGGTCGTAGCCATCATGTGTATTCAACTTTAATCCAGCTAATTTATTTTGATAATCTTCTTTAGTTAATTGTTTATTCAAATAACAATTGCTTTGGTTGCGCAGATTAACACAACCAAAACAGTCGGTGCAGCCGTTACAATTTAAACAAAAATAACAATGGCTGCAGCCTTTAAGGTTTTGCGACCACCAACATTGGTAACAACGATCCAAATCGACGCTATCATAACAGAGCTCAGAATTTTTGACCTCGGTACAATCAACCATATCACGATTGTAAGAAGAGTAGCTAGAATAAGCGCCAGTATCATTGTAATCGCTAGCCGTGACCATGTAGCAATTTTTATTACTAACGCAAAGATTGGTATATTCTGAATTTTCAGATGTGGCAATGAATAAATTACCCAAAGGAGTTTTGTTTAATAGTTGAGCAAACTGATCAAAAAACGACCGGGAAAAATCAAACTCCTGACCAGAATTCAACGGATTCCATTTATCACCCCACCAACAGTCATTGCAATAGACTGGATGTTTAGCCTCAGCCGTAAAACAAGAAACCATATTTTGACGACAAAGATCACACTGTCGCAAATAAAAAACCCGCTCATTACGCCAATTTAATTGTTTAATCTTTGAGCAGGTAAAACAAAGTACCGGCGGCGGGACAGCGATTCTTTGATAATATTTTAAGTCAGCTGGAGAAATTTCAAACTCCTGCTGGCATTGCTGACAACGTGGCATATTTTATTTAACTTTAGCTTAAAAATAACAAAAACGCAAGAAACCCCAAAACGGGGTTCTCACGGCTAAATTAGAGTATTTTAAGCTTAAAATTTAAGGATATCGTCTAATGAAACAGCCGTACCACCGCTTTCAGACTTAGTCGGGGTTGCTACTGGCTCCGCTGGCGCCGCCATAGGCTGAGGGTCAGTTTTGGCTGGTTTTACTAATGGTTGAGTATTAACTCGTTGCGGCGTTGGGGCTAGATCTTTTAGATTGATCGCGCTTTTTTCTTCTTTTTTCTGCTCCTTAACTTTAGTCACTTCTTCTTTACCTTTCTTCTTTTGCTCTTTTAGACATTTTTTACAGTAAACCGGCCGCGTCGGATCAGGAATAAACGAAATATGAGTTAGGGTACCACATTTATCACATTTAACTTCATAAGGACGTTGAGGATTAGTGGGATTTTTAAGTTTTTTTACTTTTTCATTAATCACTTCATAAGCAACCGTCTGATCTTGATTCGACGACTGGAGGGCCGATGAGGCCGCGGTGACTTTAGGAGAAGTTGGCGGTTTGGGCAAATTTTGTAAAAAATTGACTCCTCTTTTAGGCTCAACTTGGGGCTTTTTTTCTTGGGCGACCGTCTCTTCTTTTGGGACGACAATAACCTCTTCCATTTTAACTTCATCAGTTTTAGGTTTACTACGCGGCCGGTCATCTTGGCGCTCAAATTTTTTGGCGGCCGACTGGGCTGGTCGCGGTGTTGATTTTGACGCTGGCTGAAACTGCCTAGACGCCGATGTCGGCGTCTCAAACTTTTTAGCCGCCGGTCGAGGCTTTTCGACCTCTCCATCGCCTTCTTTTTCTTCCTCGTCACCAGCCTCACCAGTACTCCAACGAATAATTTTATCTTCAATTATCGCCCGATCGCGAGAATAACGTTCTCGAGAAACCTTAATAATTTTTTCCGCTACCCCGGCTTCTTCCAAGGTAAATAAAGGCGGTAAAGTACGGGCAGAAAATGGCTCCGATGAGACACCGTCGATCATCAGCTTAAGATAAATTTCAAATTTTGTTAAATTAACTAAATCCTCCTCAGTGAACCGTGGTGTAAATTCGACCACTAACTCACTCGCATCGGCCGCGCCAACTCTGAAGATGATCATAGTACCAACATTACCAAAAACCGCTGCTTTCACTTCATCTGACAGCTGGGTAATATACTGATGAGCCATAACTAAATCTAGACGATATTTTCGAGCCTCAGACAGAATGTTTGCGAAACTTTCAGTGGCAAAATTTTGGAACTCGTCAACATAAAGAAAAAAATCTTTACGGTTCTCTTCTGGCATATCAACGCGGGTCATCGCCGCAATCTGAATTTTACTAATCATCATGGCACCCAGAAGCTGAGCAGTATCTTCACCAATGCGGCCCTTAGAAAGATTAAGTATCAGGATTTTACCCTCATCCATTACTTGGCGAATATCAAAAGAAGATTTAACTTGACCAACAACATTCCTAATTAAAAAATTAGATAAAAATTGACCAATTTTATTTTGAATAGGCGCGATTGCCTCTTGGGCAAATTTATCTGGATAACGAGCGTATTCGTCAACCCAGAACGATTTGACCACCGGATCCTCAACTTTACTCAAAACCCTTTTACGATAAGCTTTATCAACTAAAAGACGCATAACACCGAGTAAAGTACTACCCGGATATTCCAAAAGAGCCAAAATCGCGTTACGCAATAGATATTCCAAACGGGGGCCCCAACTATCAGCCCAAATCTTCTTAAAAATACCAATTAAACCCGAACAAACCATGTGCCGCAAATTAGGATCAACGGTTTCTAAAATATTAAAAGCAATTGGATGCTCAACGTCAGCCGGATTAAAGTAAATTACATCGTTGATCCGCTCAGGCGGGACAAATTTGAGAATTTTTTCTGATGAGTCACCATGTGGATCAACAAAAGCTAGACCGTGACCATTGCGAATGTCTTGAATAATCATATTCTCCAGCATGGTTGTCTTACCCATACCGGTTTTACCAACAATATACATGTGCCGACGCCGGTCATCTAGCCTAATTCCAAACTTGCGCTGCGAACGGCGAAAATTGGTTTCTGCAAAAAAATTTATTTCCTGATCATCATTAACTTCGGGCATAATTTTTGTTTTTAATTTAACCTATGGGCAAGTTATCCGGCGGCTCGATCTCACCAACTTCTTCAGTGCCTACTCGATCAGGCAACTGGGCAGACTCCAACCCAATATTGACTTTTTCCTCCAGCGCCGAACCCATTGGCCCAAATCGGGGCGTTTCCACCGGTAAAGTAAACGGCGCCTCGGTTTTCTTAACCTCGACCTTCTTAAGAGCAATTGTGCCCATAACACCAACCGGGAAATGCCAAATGGTAGCTAATTCATCCGCCGCCATGATTTTACCATCATTGAACTCTGAACCCTTAAGAGTACTTCGGGTCTTATATTTTTTTAAAATCTTATTCTTACGATAATGGTTAACCCGATAATTGCGAAAATAATAAAGATGAGATGTGGAAACTTTAGTATTTTTGTCTTGCACCAAACCGTTTAAATAGTTATCAGTAAACTGATGCATCGCCCCCAAAAAACCTTCTTTGACCTTATGTTTATTAAAAACTTCTTTTCGCGCGATATAAACTACTCGTAATTTAGCACGAACCACAACTTTAGCTACTTTTTTCTGGATACCTTCGGCCGCCACTTTATCCTTAACTTTTAACTCCGGTGCCTCCGGCTTAGTTTCAGTCTCTGGAGCCGCCGAAAAAATACCAATAATCGCCTCGGCTATTCCAGCAATACCATCAAGAATATGACCAAAAATACCCTTCGAATGACCTTTTTGATGCAACAACTGCTCCAAATAGTGACCAGCCTCATGTTGCCAGGCTCGCTGGTTAGTCGGCGTTATAATCACCTGCCACCAAAATTGTTCTCCCGGACCCAGCTTAGCCATGTTTTCCAAAATCGCTGCCATTGGATCATGATATTGCTTTTTAGGCGCGTCAGCCACAAAAGCATCATAAGTCCTAATCGGATAATATTCTTTATTAACTGGCTTTATAACCGTACCCCAAATATCATAACCCTGATCATGATCTGGCCAATGCATCTTAAAATTAGCTGCATAATCCGGCACTTCAGTAACCTCCGCACCGGGATATTGGCCATAAACCGCGGCCTCAACTAGATCGCGAAAATGACGAGGCGTATAGATCAAATACTGGACATAGCCCTCGATACTAACCAGCTCAAAACTAAATTTGACTTGAATTTTACCCAAAAAATATTTCTCGATCCAATCAACTTTTTTCCAAGCACCGGCCATCGCCGCAAAGATATATTCCACCGCCTTGGGTACTGTTTCAATATTTTTGGGGATATCAACAGACAATAGGATATATTCCCAACGGCTAGAATATTTGGTCCGACGGTAAGTTATCCAAGCGTCATACATCGCCCAAAGTGCTGGTAAAACAAAAAATACCCAGGCACCGTGGGTGAAAATAAACCAACCCGCTATCAGCGGATTATCCATTGGTATTTGAGATAGAAAACTTAAATCGATAACCATGGCCTTAATAATTACTACCTTTGCTACTATTATACCCTATTTTCCAGATCTTTAAAAACCCAGTTAGACTAAAGTATATTTTTTATCAGCTAACTTCTGAAATTTGCTTTTATCCATCAAGGCAAGGTTGATAGTCGCCCTTTTGACCTTACGCTGCTCCAGAACCTTATTAACAATCTCTTCTTTACTCAAAGGTTGGCCAACTTGCTTGAAAATAGTAATAATCACGTCGCTAACCGTGCCTGGCTCATAACCCCACTCCTTAAGAGCATAAATACCACGGCCAATTAGGACATAACGCTTATCCAAAATTAACTCGTTATGGACCGTGGCCGGTAAAGCTTTTTTGTGGTCAAAACCAGCCTGATTAATTAAACTAGCAATTTCGGTAAAATGCAATGGCTTGCCAGACTGCTTCATTACCAAATAAATTTTATCGTTCATTCGCTTGGGACTGATGGTCTGCCAATGACTCAAGCCAATATGCCCAAAAAGATTTTCTTTGATCTTTTTGCTAGTTTTTAGATAAGATAGGATAGCTTCATCCAGATCCAGAAGTTCCTGTTCAAAATCGGGTAAATGAACCGCTAGTTTACTTTTAATCTCTTGATAAAAATCCTCTTTACGAACACGCTGCAAAAACTCTTCTTTAGTTAACGGCTTAGACTCTTTTTCCAAAATTTTGACTAATTGTTCAATGACGTCTTCAACTAATTCCCAAGGAGCGCCTTTTAACTTCCAGGCAGTATTATAGTGATCTCCGCTCTCCATTTTTTCAAATTTATCAGCTAACAGCTGAGAGATAATAAAAGAAAGCGAGTGCTTATGATAAACCATGTCCTCTTCCAATACTTCATCCTTGGTCATACCAAAAAAATTGATCAACTGATCTAGAAGATGTCCTTCTTCCATAGCGCCGCCATATTTTTTCAAAAAATGGCCAATCGCCTGCTCAACCCGACCTAGATGGCCAGACTTGTCAGATCTAGCTACTTTTTCTTTAAGTTTTTTAATACCATCACGCTCAATTTGCCGAACTCGCTCTCGAGTAATCTGGTACTCCTGGCCAATTTTTTCTAGAGTCTCCCGCCGGACTAAGCCTTTAGTCAGACGATGGCGCCGCGACAAAACATCCTTTTCTCGGGGCGAAAGATGATTAAACAATTCAGTCAACAGATTGACGAAACTAATCTTAGTTTCAGCAGTGTTATTCATATAATTTTATTTCTATACTCAATAATTAATAAACTAAACTTTCAGACAAATGTTTAAAATAGTTAAAATTTAGCTAAATTTAGCTAAAATACCCTACTAAATCACTAAAAAACAACTTGGAATACCTAAAATATATCATAATAGAAAAAATCTGTCAACAAGACGGCCGACCCAAAAACAATATCAAAGTCAAATAATTTATAACTTTTGATAATAAACTAATAACTAAAAAACAGTAATCACTCCTCCTTTTAGGATGCCTTGACCTAAAAATTACCGACGAGATAACATAGTTTGACGTTTAGCTTCTGATTTGTCAAGGATGGTTTTACGAATTCTAACATTTTTGGGAGTAACTTCTACTAGTTCATCTTCGCCGATATATTCTAAAGCATCTTCTAAATCCATAATCTGCGGCGTACTAAAGTGTTCCGCACCGCCCTCACCCTTAGAACGCATATTGGAAAGCTGTTTAGTTTTACAAACATTAACCCAAATATCATCCAGACGCGAATTTTGACCCACTACCTGACCTTGATAAACCGCTGCACCAGGACCAAGAAATAGCAGACCGCGACCTTGGATATTAAGTAAACCATAAAGATTGGTCGTACCAGTTTCACAAGCTACCAGCGAACCTTGCTCACGTTCGTGCCAATTGCCCGGATCGGGCTGATATTGATAAAAAATAGTATTAAGTAGACCCAACCCTCGCGTATTAGTCAAAAACTCCGTGCGATAGCCAAATAAACCCCTAGTTGGGACAACAAACTCTAAATAGACGATGCCAGCTTCGGTTTTCATTTCTTTGAGCTCGCCGCGACGAGTGCCAAGACCCTGAATAACGGCCCCAGCATAAGCTTCCGGGGTTTCGACAAAAACTAGTTCATAAGGAGTAAAGGTCTGACCGTCGACTTCTCGCGTGATAACCTGCGGCCGCGAAACTTGGAATTCATAACCCTCACGACGCAAACGTTCAATCAAGATGGCTAAATGCAGCTCACCGCGTCCAGAAACAGTCCAAGTACCGTTGGGTTCATCAACCACGCGCAGGGCCATATCGGTTTCTAATTCTTTGAATAAACGCTCGCGAATCTGCCGCGATGTAGTATAGTCGCCTTCTCGTCCAGCAAATGGTGAATCATTAACCCGAAAAACCACTTTAACCGTTGGCTCTTCGATCGCCAAAATAGGTAAAGCGACCGGTGTAATCGGATCGGCAATGGTTTCACCAATCGTCACCTCAGGAATACCTGCTAAAGCCACGATATCGCCCGCGATGGCTTCTGTCGTATCCACGCGTTCCAAGCCCTCAAAAGTCATCAAAGCCATCAAGCGACACTTCTTTTGACCACCTAAGCGGTTAATATGAACTACTTCCTGACCGGCCCGTAGACTGCCGTTATATAGCCGACCGATAGCAATCCGGCCGCGAAAACTATCGGCGCTGAGCGTAGTAACCAACAGCTGCAGTGGCTTAGTGTAGTCACCAGCCGCTGCCGGGATATTATCAATAATTGCCTGAAAAATTGGGGCAATATCGGTCATCTTGGATAAAACCGGCTCAACGCCAGCCACGCCAGCCCGAGCCGAAGCATAAACAACTGGAAAATCTAGGGTTTTATCATCAGCACCTAGCTCCACAAACAGATCAAAGGTTTTATTTAAAGCGTGGTTAGGGCGAGCGTCAGGCTTATCAATCTTATTAATTACAACGATAATTCTCAATTTCATTTTTAAGGCTTGTTTGAGTACAAAACGAGTTTGCGGCATCGGCCCTTCCTTGGCATCGATTAACAACAAACAGCCATCAGCCATAGTTAAAACTCGCTCAACCTCACCGCCAAAATCAGCATGGCCAGGCGTATCAATAATATTAATTTTTATTCCCTGCCAGTTAACCGAAGCGTTTTTGGAAAAAATAGTAATGCCGCGCTCACGCTCCAATTCGTTGGAGTCCATAATCAGATCACTAGCCGCTGCTTCCTTATTCATCTTAGTTTTTGACTGACGCAACAAAGCGTCCACCAGCGTAGTTTTACCATGGTCGACATGAGCAATAATAGCGACATTACGAATATCTTGCATATTAGGAGGTTAGGACGATAAGAGGATAGGAGGTTGGGAGGGTAACTGTTCTATTTGTCATCCTGAATGAAGTGAAGAGCCATGATGACAGTTCCGTATTTTCCTATTAAAGTACGCCGATTTTAACATCTTGATATCATTTTGTCAATGACTTAGCAGTTAAATGACCAGACGAAATCCCTAGTTTTCTTAATCTAAATTAAATCAGCACCTCGTCTCGTCCCGCAGGCCGACAGGCCTTGGCGGGATCAATATTTGAGTTGTCAAAAAATCTAAACCTCTCTATAATCAAGCCATGCAAGTCCCCATTAGAAAACCGGGTAAATATACTCACACTCAATCCGACCCTCATCTGACTGAGACTAAATTTAGTGAACTTAAAAACACGCTAGAAAAACTCAAAAAAAGTCAACGGGGCGCTATTGAGGAAGTTAAGAGACTGGCTGCGCATGGCGATTTTTCGGAAAATCACGCCTACCAAATGGCCAAAGGCCGTTTACGTGGAATCAACCAGCGAATTGCGGAAATAGAAAACGATTTAAATCAGGCAATAATAATCAAACCAACCAAAAACACCAATACTGTCCAGCTGGGAAATCGAGTAACTGTCCAAACTTCTAATAAAACCCAAACTTTCCAAATCCTAGGCTCGGCCGAAACTGATCCTAGAGCCGGCATTATCTCTCATAACTCCCCCATCGGCGCGGCGCTGATCGGCCGTCGGGTTGGTGATATTATCATCATCAAACTCACCAACAAAACAATTGAATATACAATAACCAAAATTGAATAAAAAAATCCATCATCTCTATCTGACGGATCGCTAACTATAATTTTTTAGACTTTGTCCAGCTCCAAAAAATCATCAAACTTAATCTCCTTAACAAAATCCGGCATGTGGCTGATTAGGATAATCGCGCCTTGGTAGGCATTAATTGCTTTGGCAATTACTGGCAGATGACGAAAATTAATATGATTGGTCGGCTCATCCAGAACCAAAAGCCCCGGCCGCTGCAAGATAAATTTAGCAAAAGATAATAGCCCTTTTTGACCTTCCGAAAGCTCGGCAATTCGATGCCCCATCAAGTCGCCGGTGATCAATAAACTAGCCGCAACACTGCGCATGTATTGAACATCACCGTGACTAGATTCCTCCAAGCTAGACTTTAATGAATCAAAAACCGTGGCGTCAAAATCTAAAGTAGCAAAATCCTGACTATAATAACCGACTCTAGTTCCGGCCATAATCTGGACGCCCTCACTGGTATTATTAACTAATGATCGCAGCAGTGTGCTTTTACCGATGCCATTGGGACCGGTAATCAATAGGCGCGATTTTTGTCGCAGAAGCTTATCAACGGTTTTAATAATCGGTTGATGGTCAACAATAATTTTTACTGACTTAATGGTAACAATATTACCAACGATCTCTTGATTGGGAATAATAAAATCACGAATAGTCTTATCCTCTCGACGGACCTCCACCTTGTTTTCTTCCATTTCCAATGTTTCTTCTTTGAGTTTAGCCGCTAGCTTTCTCATCTTACCGCCTTTATTAGCAAAAAAATTAACTTTATCTTTATTATCTTGAATCTGTTTTTCCAGCTGGGCGTTTTTCATCTGCTCACGCTTGATCCGATTTTCGATTTCTTGAACAACTGAATAATAATCACCGACATAAGCTTCTATCTTCTTAGTAAAAGAATCGAGATATAAGACGCCCTCGGTAAAAGAATTAAGAAAATCGGCATCGTGAGAGATGACCACGACCGTTTTTTCATACATCACCAAAAATTGGATCAGGTGATCAATACCGGCTTGATCCAAATTATTAGTTGGCTCATCCAAAAGTAAAATGTCAGGACTTTGGATCAAGGCGACAGCTAAAAGTAGCCGCGCCTGCTGGCCGCCGGACAGCTCGCCAACTTTTCTCGTCGTGGGGATATCTAGATTAACCGCCACTAACGCCTTACTAATTTTACTTTTAAGACTAGGTGGAACTATGGCAAAAACTTTAGCAAAATATTCTTCCACGGTTAAACTAAAATCGGCCTTACTCACCATCTGCCAAGCCGTGCCAATAGTGGCGCCATTAGTAATATTTACCTGCCCGCCAGTGGGCTTCAACTCTTTATGAATGAGCGCAAAAAGAGTGCTTTTGCCAGCACCATTCTGGCCCATCAGCGTCAGCTTGGCCCCGGTACGCACACTAAAACTAGCCTCTGCCAAGAGCGGCTTTTTGCCGGGATAGGCAAACGACACTTTATCGAAACTAAGAATTACACTTTCGGCCATAAAAATCTTTTAACTATTACCGGACTATTCTACAGGCTTTATAATTTATAAGCAAGGATTTACCTAAAACAAAAAGACTTCCGCGCGAGCAGAAGTCTTCTATGTTGTTGATTTATTTCTTCTTCTTGGCTACTGCCTTTTTGGGCGCCGCCTTGGCCTTAACCACGGTTTTCTTCTCTTTGATTTTAACTTCCTTAGCTGGTTTAGCTACTGGTAATACTCCTGGAGCCGTGGTCAAATTGAGCGCTTTCATGATTTTATCTAATTTAGCGTTCAACATATCAAACTGAGCTTTAAACTGGTCAGGACTCTTGCTGCGGCCGTCATCACTTCTGGGACGATCATTCTTATCAAAACATTGATTGCAAAAAACTGGCTTATCGCCGCTTGGCCGAAAGGGCACTTCACAAGCTTTACCGCATTTGGTGCAGACTGCTTGAAACATCCGCTTATCACCAAAGCTGGGTCGGTCAAAGCTTCTTTCTCTTGGTCGATCCGAACTGGAATCACGATGATTCTCAAAACAAGTACTGCAGTAGATTGGCCGATCGCCAGTGGGGCGAAAAGGCACTTCGCACTCTTTGCCACAGTCATTACAAACCGCTTGATGCATTTGAGGGCGTCCTTGACCGCGATCATTAAAACCCCGGCTACCGCCGCCAAACCCTCGGTTGGGCCGATCACCGCCACGTCGGCTATCACGATTAAAATTAGGCATAATTTATTTAGGTTAATTATTGATTAATTAAGTAGACTAGAGTCTACCCCACTTTAGGATAAAAAGCAATAGCCTAAACCAACCAAGAAAGTGATACTGAATTTATACAAACATTAAGTTAAACTAAATCGCTAAAAATCAGCATTAATTTATTATAACAAAAAACACCTTTTATTTCTAATGGGTGTTCTTTGGCAGCCGTGCCCGGTCTAGTACTAAGATATTAGAGGTTTTGAGTGTGGCAGTCTTTAAACTTGGTTTATTTAAAACTTCCCTTCTTACTTTTTATCAGCCCTACAATGCCAGCAATAACCGCCAGGAGCCCAAGCAGTTGCCCGCCGGGGCTGTCATCATATCCGCCGTATACAAACATAAATATCCCGAATAATATTGTCAGAATGTAAAGTGCTGTTTTAATCTTTTTGTTCATAATTATACCAAAAAACTTTTTGTGCAATTTTAGCAACCCTCTCGGTCGCTCACACCGTTCACAGTCTGGCGGGGGCGGAGGGAATCGAACCCCCGCTAACGGTTTTGGAGACCGTTGTACTACCATTATACGACGCCCCCATCAAAAATAGGCAGCGCCTATTTTGTTTCCTTATGTACAGTATGCTTTTTGCACCACGGGCAGTGCTTTTTCATTTCTAAGCGTTCCTTAATAATACGCTTATTCTTTCTGGAAAAATAGTTAGCACGTTTACAAGTGGTACATTCTAGTTTGATTAGATTGTCTTGAGACATATAAATGTTAAATAATAAATTATTAATTTCTTAGCCGACGGTCGGATTTGAACCGACGACCCACAGTTTACAAAACTGTTGCTCTACCAACTGAGCTACGTCGGCGAATATATAATTCTTAACTTTTTAAATAAACAACCGCCACAGTTTATGGCCCTACGGGCCACCACCCGTAGGGTGGCAAAACTGTTGCTCTACCAACTGAGCTACGTCGGCGAATATATAATTCTTAACTTTTTAAATAAACAACCGCCACAGTTTATGGCCCTACGGGCCACCACCCGTAGGGTGGCAAAACTGTTGCTCTACCAACTGAGCTACGTCGGCGCAGGTTGGCAACAAAATGGCCAATTAAAGTAGCTGTATTCTATTATCAAAAGCCCAAAAAGTCAACCGTTGACTCAGTACCTATTCAAAATAACATATTTCTAGCCTAGCTACAATCAAAACAGCCCCCGACAGGGCTGTTAAAACCTCTAAATATCCAGTCTTTTTATTTAGCGAATTTTTTAACTAAATTTTGCCAAGTTACCAGTAATGAGCTAGCCACAAAGATTGATGAATAAGTACCGAAGAAAACACCCACCATCAAGGTTAGAGCAAAGTAACGGATTGTTTCTCCACCAAATAGAAAGATAGCTAACAGCGTCAACATTACCGTCAAAGAAGTGTTAACCGACCGAATCATCGTCTGGTTGACAGACATATTGACGATCTCTTCAAAATCACCCTGATGACGATGCAGATTTTCTCTAATTCGGTCAAAAACCACAATGGTATCGTTGACCGAATAGCCCAAAACAGTCAGCAGCGCGGCAATAAACGGCGTATTAATCTCAACGTTATAAAAATGACCCAATAAGGCAAAAATACCGCAAGTGATCGTTACATCATGAACCAAGGCAATGATGGCAGTAACACCATATTTCCATGAAGAGACTGGCCGGCCAACCTTGCGGAATGACCAAGCGATAAAAGCAATAATAGCGATAATAACAATAATAACGGCATAAAAACTTTTGGTCTTTAACTCTTGACCAACAGTCGGCCCGATGGAATCAAACCGTTCTTCAATAATCCGCGCCCCAGCAGCTTTTTCGGCTTTAATCCCGGTGACATTCGCCTCACCGCTGACCAGACCTTCAATCTGCACCGGCGTAGTTGTAGTTTTGATATCTAATCGTTGACCGGGAGTAAATTGCTCAATTAATTTATCCAAAACTTCTTGGTGTTCTATCTCAGTAACGTTTCTAAACCGCAAAATGATATTATTCTCGCCAATCGGCTGAATGGTCACCTCGCCTAAATTACTCAAATCGGTTAAAGCGCCACTAATCTCTTGAACTGACGGCCGAGCGGTTTCTTGGAAAGAAACCTCCATCAGGCTACCACCGGTAAAATCAATGCCCATCTTAAAACCCCAAATAATCAAAAAGACTACAGCGGTAACCACGCAGGCGAGAGAAAAGGTGTAATAATACTTTCTTTTGGCAATAATACTTAACATATTATGTTATGATTGGGGTTTTTGCTCAACAACCTTTTTGCGATTAAATAAGAAATACCAATTTTGGACCCGACCAACCGCAATGGTTTTTAATAGGCCCCGAGTGACCACCATGGCAGTAAAAATAGAAACCAAAATACCAATACTCAAAGTTAAGGCAAAGCCCTTAACCATGCTCGAGGTGAACCAAAACAAAATAATACAAGTAATCAGGGTTGAAGCGTTGCCGTCACGAATCGAAGGCCAAGCTCGTTTAAAGGCTTCATCAATAGCCGAAGACAACGGCCGACCAGCTCGAAATTCTTCTTTTAACCGCTCAAAAACCAAAACATTAGCATCCACGGCGATACCTAACGACAGGATAAAACCAGCAATACCTGCCAGAGTTAAAGTAATACCAAAAATTTTAAAAATAGTCAGCGCTAGAACGCTATAGATCAATAAAGCGATAACCGATAATAGACCAGGCAAACGATAATATAAAAGCATAAAAACAACTACGGCTAATAAACCAAGTAAACCAGCAAACAGACTTTTTTGGACCGAATCATTACCCAAAGTCGCGCCAACTGTCTGTTGGGCAATTAATTCAATCGGTACTGGCAAAGCACCGGCATTAAGCCGCTGAGCCAATAGTTTGGCTTCGGGCAGAGTAAAACTACCAGAAATTACCGCTTTGCCATCTAAAATCGGCTCATTAACTTTGGGCAAAGAAATCGGTTCGCCATCCAAAAATATACCAACGATTTTATTAACATTCTTCTTAGTAATCTCTGCAAATAAATCCTTACCCTCGTCATTAAACTCTAAACTAACCTCGGGCACTTGAGTATTGGGATCAAATTGAACCTGCGACCGTTTGAGCTGTTTACCAGTTAAACCAGTATAAACAAACTGTTCTTGAGGTTTAAACTCGGCGGCGGTTTTAGTCTTAATCAAAATATGGCTAGCCTTAACCTCTTGGCTATCCCCTTCGCCCCGCTCATCTTCTTTATAAATAATATGATAACCAAACTGGGTTTTAACTAGTTGCTTAGTTACCTGGCCTTTTTTAAGAGCAAAGGCGGCTTGTTCAAATTCAGCCACAAAAATTCCCTGCTTAGCCCAATCCAAACTGCCACCGCCAGCCGCTGAGCCATCTTCGGAATATTTTTCAGCTAAATCGCCAAACTGAACTAAGGGTGTCTTAAGAACTTCTTTCAAAATATCCTCAGCTTTTTTCTTAGCCGCGGCATTAAACTCATCTAATTGTTTTTGCTCATCAGCTGTTAAGGTCTGAGTACTAGGATCAGCCTGTTCTTTAAACTCTAGTAAAGGCGTCTCGCCAATCATTTTGATTGCTTGATTAACATCTTTGACGCCGGCTAATTCTACAATTACCTGCCACTGATCGCCTGATTTACCAGTCTGGACCACTGGCTCCGCCACGCCAAAAACATTGATGCGACGTTCAATAACATCGCGCACGCCAGCAACCGCGTCATTAATATCAGCCTCAGGCACTTGAGAAATATCAGCTTTATAAACTAAGTGAGTGCCACCCTGTAAATCCAAGCCCAGATGAAATGGTAACTGCCAATAATGAGGCAAGGCTAAACCTAGTTTTGAGTTTAGCCAATCCATCGGTCGATCAAAAGCGATCGGGTAAACCAAAAAACCGGCAAAAATCGCTATGATTAATACCCCGAGGACGCCTAAACGAATTTTGGCTAAAGAAGAAAATTTCATAAATACTGGGGTGTATTTTATACTTTCTTTAAAAATAATGCAAGAGTCATAAAAAAACCGCCGGTTGCCTAAAGCATTGGGCGGTTGAAGCCAGACTTTTCTCGGATACCCTCCTAAGAGTTAGGCCCGAATTATGATCAGCAGGGTTCATTAACGAAATAACTGCGGTGTCTTTTTCGCGCCTTCTTCTTGCCAGGCGAACTGACTAACCGTTCAGGCTGCCTCTCGCTAACGACCTTCCCTTTCTTGGGCTGGCGGCTTTTTGCCGGTGGCTGGTCACTAAACTTGTCTTTTTGATCTTTATTGCCCATTTCCTTCCCTCCTGGTTTGGTCACTTGGCACGAGACAAACATGGGTGGCCAGATAGCACTCCTGATGACACTGGGGACAAACACCCCAGCGCTGTTCTCTGGGTGGGTCTTTTTTTGGTGCTGGGCAAGCTGTTTGGTCAGACCCTGGACCATTGGTCTTCGGTTTTTGGCACATTGGTTACTCCTTATTCTCTAAGTGCAAAAAACTGGTTTTATTTAACCAGCTTTTATTGACCATTAAATTACTTTAGATAATCAATAAAAATTGGCTAACTTAAAGCTGCTAAAAAAGTTAAAGCCAAAAAAATATTGTACTAAAATTTGACTTGACATAATTAGTTAAAAATCCTAAATTGTAAAAATGGGGAGCTGGGAGTGGCTGTGGCTGCAAATTCACAAACCACTTCCCAACTCTCTTTTTGTTTACCCGACATGATGGTCTTCGTCTAGCCAGGTAAACTGCAAAACCAGTTGCCGCGACGACGTTGCTGTCTTAACACGCTCTACAGCTGTTGATCGTTGAGCGGCCTGAATTGTTCGAGCCAGCCTATCCATAGCTCCAAACCCGCCACCGCTGGTCGGCAATACTACTGATTTTTGTGACGGTGGAGGGTCAACCGATCTTGAAGGCCGGCACATTCGACAGCGCGAGCAACCACCATAAAGCTGACGACAGCTCATGAAAAGGAACACCGGCCCGACAGCCAAGATCAACCACCAATGACCTAAACCGCTACTTAGCATGATTTTCTCCTTTCTGACTAGCCAACTGCCTTATCAGGATGTTGGCAACGATATTAGGCTGCGGTTCCCAACCATACCGCATTAGGTTGGTAACCACGGCTTCAACTAGATCCTCATCGCCACCAGCTAGTTCAACTAGCCAGTCCCACTCAGCCCGAATGAACATGCGCACCTCCATGCCCTTGAATATGTGAATAATTTAAAGAACAAACAAAAAACCCGCTAACTAGCGGGGTTATTTTTACCAACTGAGACTAAATCAATTTATCTGACAACCAAAAACCCCGCTCTAGAAGCGCCAAAGAAGAAAAAAGCGAAGTTTTTAGTTAGATTTTTCATAGATTTAGTATAGCAAATAAATTTTGACTGTCAACTTACCTATCCACAAGTTTAGAATTATTTAATGTTTACCGTGTTATGTTTTTATTTACCACCTCAACCGAGCTCGCTAGAAGCTACTTCTCCCTGTCATCCCGACCGAGCCCCGAGCGAACGTAGCGAGTCGAGGGGTGAGTGGAGGGATCTAAAACAATATTCTACCAATTATGTCTAAGAGTTATTACGTCTATATAATGACCAATTATAGCGGTACTCTTTATATCGGCGTGACTAATAATTTAGCTCGACGAGTACTTGAGCACCAAGAAGGTTTACTTGATGGTTTCACTAAAAAGTATAAATGCAATCAATTGGTTTACTACGAATTTTACCAAGATATTAAGCAGGCAATATATCGGGAAAAAGAGATTAAGAAGTGGCGTAGAGAAAAGAAAATTAACTTAATTTTATCTTTCAACCCTGAGTTTGAAGACTTAGTTAATACTATTGTTTAGGCCGATTCCTCGCTCTGCTCGGAATGACAATTAAACCCTGTATTTTTTAACTAATTGATTTAAAAACCGGAGGATCGGCGCTCGCCAATGATGTTCCAATTGCGTCCTGACAAGTTTAACTAATTCCCTGTCTTTTGGCGATAATTTCCTTTTTTCTAAGCGATAGATCCTATCTAAAATCTGGTAATCAGCGTCCGTAGACATGCTATATCTCTTTTTATCTTGAGAAGTAATAAAAAATTTCTTAGTTAATTGAGCCCAACGTTTTTGTAAAATTTTTATATACTCTTCATCCGCTTCGGTTGCTCGCCTTAGTTTGCTACTCCTTAATCCTTTTTGGTAATAATAATCTTCAATTGCCTGAAGGGATTTTTTCATATTATTTAAGATTAAAACTAAAAACTTTAACCGGGATGCCCTTAATTTTGGCCTTGGTAATCGTGTCCTGGGTACCCAGACCTTCACTCTCTTCAGTGATAATGTGA
>Ga0265297_10001562_pt1 | contig 52867 bp, 72 predicted proteins | sample Munlanlwell13791_FD_192502 | JGI IMG/M metagenome (GOLD analysis project Ga0265297, IMG submission 192502) | Leachate microbial communities from a municipal landfill in Southern Ontario, Canada - Leachate well 137-91 | ecosystem: Engineered > Solid waste > Landfill > Unclassified | place...
ACCCGCTATTCTTACAGGCAAATAAGTCCCTCTGGCGCTGTCCACAACTATAACCGTGTCCCTTCCGGAAACTGGGTTCTTGCCTACATATCCTATAATGACCGAAGTCCTGTTCCAGGGATATGTTGTCTGAGCCTGTAACCATATCGTGGATAATAACGAGATGGTTAATAGAAATAATATTCTTTTCATTTATCCTCCTGTTTTAAAATGCACTGATTTCATGACATCATGTTCGTTGATAATCCTATTCAGTTCGTTTTCATTCTCTCTGATCTGCTTATCCTGATCTTTTATCATGGTTTTAAGTTCGCTAATATCCCTCGTGATCTCATCGTTTTTTGCCTTAAGTAAATCGATTCCTGACTTGATTTCATTAAGCTGGTCTTTGATATTATCCATAGCCGTATTTCCCAGTTTAGTATCTTCTATTTTCTGAATCTTTTTTTCAATATTTAGGCGAAACATAAAAAACGATGACAAACCGCCTATTATTGCACTGCCTACACTGATTGCTACTGTTAAAGGTATATCCATTTAGTTCTCCTGTTAGTTTAGTCATTACACGTTTGTTTTATCCAAAAGCTTATAGGATACCATGTTTCGCTATTATAATAATCCTTATAACTTATATATATCTGCTTTGGAAATATAGATTCATTAAATCTTATTAAAAAATCAAATACTTTAGGTGGGTCGGTTGAATAATATTCATCCCAATAAATGCCATCAAAAGAAACAAACTCGTAATGATCTATCCATTGCGCAACTCTTCCATAATTAGCTCCGGGATTTGAAAATCTAATAGATATTCTTCCAATAGCTATAGAACAACCACCAGCCACAACTGCGGTATCTGGATATGAATAAGGAGTTCCAGTTATGAAACTACTCATAGCGTGTGAAACTTCGTAGCTATATCCTCCGCAAGCCCTTAGACTTACGTCTTGAGAAGTTTCGTTTGTTTTAGTAGCTTTACCAAGCATAGCTAAACTAAAATCATTTGTTCTTTGAGAATAGCATATTGTTGACGTCAACAAAACGATAACTAATAAGTTTACAGTTTTTTTCATTTTGTTTTCTCCCGTAATTCCTTTACTATTTTTTCTAAGGTTTCAATCCTGTTTAGCATTTCTTTATTCGCTTCAATCAGCACTGGCACTACCTTTTCAAGATGAACCGCTTTATATCCATCCCCTCTATCCACTACGGCAGTTGGAATAATCTTCTCTATTTCCTGAGCGATAACTCCAATGTCAGCAGCCCCCGGATCATAGCCCAAATCATTCCAGACGAAAGAAACCCCTCTCAATTGTTTCAGCTTTTCAGTAGGGTTTTTGAGTGTTTCTATATTTCTTTTGAGCGCACTATCAGAGCTTCCATAATAAGCAATGACATCGCCTGTGCTGTATAGTGTAGTGGTAGTAAAAGTTCCAGATGTGCTGGCGTTTGTACCGTCATCTGACAAACTACCATTTCCTATTGTTGTCGAACCAGTAAATCTCGCAACCTTATTTGCGGTTCCTGAGCCAGTAACACCACTTGTAATAAATCCTCTGCTATCTACATACCACTTACTTGCTAATCCGGGATTTGATACTGTATCAGGTTTTGTAATAAAATATCCAAGGGTTCCATCTGCACCAGTTCCATATACTTTGCCGTCATTTTTAAATCTAATTCTTTCTGTATGTATAGCTCCATCTACTGCTCCAAAACTCATATCATAGTTATCAGTATAGGCTCTCCACGTGTCTCCGTATATGGGGTTCCGCCAATAGTAATCATGTGCATTTATACTTAGCGTTCCAGAAGATTTATAAATTAAAACTGCTGTTCCTGTTTTATTATAATCTATATCTGCTTCTTCTAAATTATTTGTTGCTCCCCATTTTGCTAATTTATTATTAGTTCCCGAATGTGTGTGCAACTTATAATAACTATTCGTAATCATCGAATCTCCATTGTAAAGCGGATGAAAGCCATTCAAAAATGCGTTTGGAATAACCGTTCTGTAATTACCATCTATCCCATACGAACTATCCCTTATCCCCATATAAGTCCCCTTATATCCCAAAGTCTTTGCTCCCGTCCAATAAGAGTATGGTCTGATATAAGTAGTTGCGTAACCCGTTCCGGTTAAATCCCCTGAGCCTCCGCCACTCGTTCCGACCTGATCTCTACCCCAAAACAAAGATGCACCGTTTGTTTTAAGTATCATTGTGTCGCCCGGAAAGCCACCCCAATCGCTGAAACTGTGATCTGTTATACTTGTTAATGGATGAACTCTATCGTGCAATCTCCAGTAACTTCTTCTAATAAGAGTATCTCCATTCCAAAAAGGAGCAGATGCACTTTCTGAGAAACTACTATTCATTATAGTATTCGAGTTATACCACTTAGCCAAATAACCATTAGTGCCACCCGTGCTATATTTATAAACATCGCCTCCACCCGAACCCGAAGCAGTCTCATCCGCTCCCCAGTAAAGGTTAGTCCCGTCAGTCTTTATCACCTGCCCCGTGCTGCCTACACTTGATAAACCTTTTAGCGTTAGCGTAGTGTCGTTTGTTTTGTATAAAGGTAAAGTTGCAGTGCTGATTTTATTCCCAACATAAGTAGCCCCACCTCCGGTAGACGATATGGTGTAATAAGTTCCGTTGTCGGCAACACTTATTCCTGTCCCTGCGGAGAAGCCCTTGAAGCCTAAATTCACTCCAACCTTTGAGTTGAACCAACCATACGTCCCGCCTAAGTTGGAAGCTGTATTAGCCTCTCCGGAGCCTACCGATCCGAGCAAATCGTTTGTTCTATGCCATGCTCTGGTAGCTAAAGTATCTGATCCATACATAGGCACTGCACCATTATCAATAAAGTTACTACCTGTTACAGTATGACCATCAGACCACTTAGTAAGTTTATTAACGGTCGTATCACTGCCTTTCCAGACGTTTCCACCAGTGGATCCCCCACCCCCAGTTGCATCGGTTCCCCATCCGAGTGTTATAATTGATGGATTAGACCCCGCTATCGTCAGAGCTTTGATGTATTGGTTGCTTGAAGGCAAGGACTTAGGAAACCGATATATTACATTATCAGTTTGACCATAAGTTTCAAACAGATTGTATTTATATGGTGTATAAGTATCGTAAAATTTTATGCCGTCTTTTAACGATGTTATCATTCCGTTTGCTTGAATACTTCCGTTTGCTTCAATTCTGTCTGTAGTTTTGAATATTGCATTGGCTGTTACGGTGTCATTACCTGAGCTTTGACTAATCTTACTGTCAGCAAAATTAACCGTAGCACCTTCATACATTTGGATTGCTCCGATATAAATCTTAAAATAAGCGTCGGTGTTGAAATTTATTCCATTACCACTGGTAAAAGCTGTTATCTGCAACTTATAATAAAGATAACCGCCTATGTTTTCTTTATCAGTAAATGTTGCTCTCGTAACTGAGTTTAAGCTATAAGAAGCTACCGCTCCGTTTACGAATAATCCCGTGGTATCAACCGCTCCGCCAAAACTCTGTCCTCCGCAACTATCAAGTCTTACCCATGTAGAACTGTCAATCGAACCGTATAACTTCCATGCTGTTGGATATGCGAACAGTTTATAAACCGTTACATACCCGCCCCCCTGTTTCGGCTTTTCGTAATTCTGATACCAATATCCCGCTCCTATCTGATATTTCGTTATTGATTTTTGAGTAGGAAATTTATACATAATCCATGCAGTGGAACTATCCGGCGTGTAGGAATTCCATGAACACCAGTCAGCGTATTGCAAGCTGGGCATTGCCGGAGCTGACCCGGATTTAAAAGTTTCGTTTTCGTTAAACGCTTCCCCAGCTCCTCCGTAACCAAACGGCGACCCGTTCGATGCACTTGCCTGACCGCTTGGCGTGGTATTACTCGTCATTACAGGTATCACCGCAGTCTGAGATGAGGTTGTAAATTTTGCTAAGAAATTATCAGTTCCTTCGCCCAGATAACCATAAGCAGATTTATTATTGAGATAATTAAAAAGTGAATCGTATATCAACAAGTTATACTTTTTTGTCATATCTTTTTTAAACCACAAAGCCCCCCTTCCCCCATCATACCACATGCTTTGATTAAACGTATTATTAGTATCTCTTCTATTATATAAAAACTGATACACCGGAGCGGAGACGGGTTTCATCTGCGGATAAATCAAAGTATCGTATTTCGTAACATTATTTACTGTATCCCTGTAAGCCGTAATCACAGTATCTACCTGTGAATAGCAGATACCTGTAACAAATAAAATCATATAAATTATTTTACGATACATTTATCAGCATCTCCAAAAACATTATAAGTTTATTTTCGTCATAAACAGTCTGCATATCCGGCGTTGAATCCTCGCCATCGTTTAGAATAACATTACCCGAAAAGAATCCCTGCTTTAGATTTTTAAAATATAAATTCTTTTCTGTAATCCTCAGCCTTAACTTATAATCAGCATCATACTGAATGGCAATCTCTAAGCTATTACCTTTGTTTACAATCATAGTTCCATTTAATACATCTACATACTTTTGATAAAGTGCATTACCATCGCTTACAGTTATATAGCAGGTAATCTTATTTATTTTTGTGAAGTCTATCGGAACTTTTATACTATCTACCATGTTCCCAAATTGCTGAGAGAGAGTAATAAAGTTGCCGTTAAAAAACTCTACGATATGAGATAGCCTGACCGAATAAGAATTGTTGTTTTGTATAGTAGTATTGCTAACAGAACTCTTATTTGAATTGACTACTATGTTTCCGGTCTGAGCGGTTATCAGTTTTAGTTCCCCTCTGAACTTAACATACAGCCCTTCGTTATCCACATAAACCAAAGAACCTTCCTCTATGTCTTTTGGATTGGGTTTTTTATTCAGCCCCAAAGTTTTACTCTTATCGTCAATTTGTTGCTGCAAATATTTCTCTCTATTCCGAAACATGCTTTGCTTTCCTTGTCATTATGTTTAGTCCAAACGCCCTCAGCTTCTTTGCTGTGGTTCCGTTTCCGGTGGACATGTCAACTTTTATACTCACGTCATTTACCGCAGTCCCTAAGTTCACAGGTCTTACGCATACAAGTGATTCCTGATTGTTGCAGTTACCCCACATTTTTATAGATTGTCTCTCAGTTGCTTTACCATTCACGTATAACTTCAAATCAAACTTCCAATCGTTCACAGATGAATCTTTAAGGGTTTCGGTCAACACTTCATATATCTTAAGCATGGGGGAGTGTTGTGTTATAACTTTACTCTCTACATAAAGACTTGCATACTCGGCGCCAGCCATAGAATAAACATTTAAGTTATCCCAGAAAACTGCATCATCAGAAGCGAATATTAAATTGCCATAACTGTCAACCGTAAATGCGTTTATTGTTGCTGCAAACTTTTTCTTACGCCAGGGGACTATGATCTTTTCTTTGTCCTTCATCAAAGCCATAGACTGATCTATACTCTGAATATTCTTGAAGTCAGCTACAAAAATATAGTTGTCAAAATGAAGCCAGTATTCTTCCGTCTGTCCGTTCCAGCATGCAAATAAATTAGTTTTCGTTGCAGCTTTATATGCGTTATCCCATTGCCAGTTGATCTGTATCACATTTATATTCCCAGAACTCATTCCCTGATAAAGCCATACACCATTATCGTCTGCAAATATTACGCCGTATCTGCACGTAACAACTGAACGTGGATATTTGCAGCCCACATAATTGCCACACTGCTTAACCGATATGGTCTCTACTCCTGTTTTAATACTGAAAAAACTGTTATCCCTTAAAACTAACAACTCATCATCCCTGCTTGCCAAAGCCGTTATATGACCTGGGCTGTCCTGCCCTATCATTTCAAAGCCAATAGAAGAATCGAAATCATAACTGAATACATCAAGGTTGTTTGTTCCGGTTGAACCTGTCCTTGAGAACCTCAGCACTTCTACTTTATCATCCGTATCGGCTATCCATGCGGTATTATTATGTATCGTAGCCGCTCCATACTTTGCCGCTATTCCAACACTCGGCTCATATTTCAAAGTTGCGAGTAACTGTGGTATATTCTTTAACCCTGCTAACTGTGCCAGCGTTTCATCTGAAATCTGATCGCTATCAGATATGCCTTCAAGCTCTTTGCCGTATAGCTTTTTGATATAAGTTTCGTATTGTAAATCTATGCCATCAAAAGCCCATCCATCCGTGCTATCTGTATCATTAGCATTAGTATCATTTACTTCTATTTTCTTTAAAAGATAAAATGGGGTCAGCCATTTACCGACGGTTTCATCGTCAGGCTTGTATCTGCCCCATATGGAGAATGAAGTTATTCTTCTGTTAAATTCTATAAGATTTGGCTTTATTGTAACTTTTAATGAGTTGTAGTTATTAGGAACCTTCAACTCTAAAATATTTTCAGTGCTTGTTGGGTTGGTTTGTCCATCGTTAAAATAATATTTATCATCATAATTAGAATCCTCTTCAACCAGCAAGGCGTTGGTTTCAATTATATTAAAATAAGTTCTCTGATTGGTTTGAAAAATCCATTCAGAGCCAGGGGAATATTGCATGGCATCCGTAGAACCCATAGCTATTGTAGGATATTCTGTATTCGATGTGGCGGGGGTATAATCAAAATAATTTAAATCTGTAAAAGTATATGTGCCAATATAAAATTCATTTCTTAATTGTTCATGCTGTGAAAGCGCCAAATAAAGATAATAAGCAAGATTGTTTACGTCGTTATAGTTTGTATTTGTATTGTAAAGTGTGTCATATCTAATCCATATTTTATTTGGATTAGCCGATAAATCAATATTTTCAATAAACTCTTGCCAATTCTCTTTTGCAATAAATCTTATTTCTACTTTTGTAGTCGAACCTTCAAGTAGTTTAATATAAAATCCAGACTGTAGAACCGTAGATACAGGAGATATTGTTTGTCCGGCGAATATTGACTGATTAACGTCTTTTATTTTTATCCTCAAGGAGATTGGGTTGCTATCCATTGTTCCGTATGAAATTATTGGCATAATCTCTTGATATCCATCAAAGGAAACAGTTAGTGCTAACTGTACTTCTGACAAAGGCTTTATTACTCCATCGTTTCTTGCGTATCCTACTAAAACGTTTGGACTATACTCCGGCACCCTCTTCTCCAGCACTATCCCTCTCTGACATGATGAACCGCTATAATCAAGTAAGTATGCTGAATTGGTTTTATTGTAAAAATAATGTTTGTTAATATATCCTAACCACAAAGGTTTTATCTCTTTGCCTAATCCTATCATCAGCTTTGACATAATATTGTTTACAACAAAAGCCGAGTATTCCTGAGATGGATTGAAGATAGAGTTGAAATCCGCATCCAATGACAATCTGCTTCTATAAAAAGTAACTTCTGTTCCATCGGCTACCACTACCTGTGGGGTAACCAAAACATAAGTCTCATCACTGTAAACAACCGTTCTATAAACCGGAGCGCCCTCTGTGCCGACATTTACAATAAATCCATCAAGAGATCGTGGTATGATATTATCTAAAGCATCTACAACCTCACCGCCCTCTGCTTCCACATTAGAAATATTTAGTCTTGTTACATTACCCAATGTACTCGTAGTTGATACTGTAGCTTTAAAACTCAAAAGCAAGTTATACCATCTTGAAAAATCTCCGGAAGATAACTTTGCATCATTAACTATCATATCTCTAAGTAACCATTTATACTTCGGAGTGCCGGAAGCATAATAGGCAACTGCCAAAAGTAAGTCAGCCTGTAATGGTATCCCAAGCGAATAATTATGGATCCGCTGAATTTCATGATCTCCCAGCATGGCAGTCAAAGCCGCCGCATATTCCGCATCATCCGCAGAATATCCATTGGTTTTTACCAGCCCTCCTTTCAGAGAATCCACATCAAAGTTCACAATATCAATTGCAGAATCGTTTGGATTTCCATTAGGGAATACTTCTGTATCAGGTATCCATCCCTTGCTAAACGATTGGAATTTTATTGTGTTTTTTGAATATAGCATTAGATATATTCCTCCGGCTTGTCGTAGAAATTATGCCCTTTAATCAATGCAGGCTCAGCCCTTTGCTGTGAATAAACAGTGTAAGTTTCTTTGCCTGTGGTAAAGGTTTCACCGTAACTCTTAACCGCGGCTAACCATGAATTAAGCAGTTCGGGATTGCCGATCTTGGCAATCTCTGTTATCTTTCTTCTGGCAAGATAAAAAGTCGCTCCATCTATTATTATCCTATGAAACATGTGCGGAATCGGAGGCGTCATATTACCGTTAAACTCTATTGGTTCGCCAATACTCTTGTCATAAGAAATATAGCACTTTCCTTTCAATGCAGGATAAATAAAAATACTGTTACCCTCGTCAATTTTTCTGAACGCGTATAAAGTGCTATTTGCATATCTGATATTTAAATCAGGGTTCAATCCCAATTCAAATACTAAGAGTTCTTCATACTCAACCTCAACCGTATTCAATCCAACACCTTCCGATGATATGATAACTTTTCTCGGTTTAACAAAATCACTCGGCAATGGATATTCTTTTTTATCCGCAAAAACTGCAAACTCGTAATCAGCTTTCAGCGCATTTGATGTTGCAGTCAATTCCTGTAACGCCCAGAATATAGCGAATCTGATATTTCGAGTAAGCTCGTTGCTCAGTCCGTCATAATTCATGTTCTCTGCAACCTGTCCGATAATTTCGCTGTAATTCATAGTTACGCCTTGTTTATGATTTTATATTGGTTTTCGGTAATTTCATCATTCACAGATTTAGGTATCGGCATATCGCTCCGTGAGTAAAGATTGTATCGGCATAAAGCGATTAAGTAATTCAGGAATTGCGGAGGAACGTTTACGACCGAGTTATCATCCGCAGGCATTTGAGGATAATTGTAAATAGTACAGTATAAATTGTAATCGCCTGTTACAGCCGTTGGCGGATGGACATAAAATGCTGCATTACTAAACGCAACCGATCCTGTTTCTTCTTGATTAAGAGTATCAGAATGTACTCCTTCAACTGATTGTATGCTTATCGGATATAAGTTATCGGAACTATCTTTCATATATGCGGAAATAAGTTTATAAATAAATATCTCCGCTGAGTATGGAACTTTATCCACAAGCCCAAATCCGGAATAGCTCTGAGAGAACGTTACATTCTCTTTATAGAACTCATATCCATTATCATTCAACTGCTTAGCTATTTCCTGCATCTTAATATAGATAAGCAAGTTTTGTTCGGCATCGCTAATACTCTGGTTAATAAAAGCATTGCCGCTCATCATATTGATTACTGTTCTTACTTCCAACAATGTCATGGCTGATTACCTCCCTAACTGTGAGGCTATCTGCTGCATTTGCGGCTGATAGGTAGCCCTTGTATCGGCATCCATCATCGCGTAAATCTGTCTATAATCGTTCATAATATCAGCCGAAAGTTGATCGGGTATTGTCTGCTGTAATTGCAATAAGCAATAAGTATAAATTCTCTTTACGAGCAATGGCATATACTTATCAGGCAAATCAATAAATCTGCTTCTGCTGGTTGAATCGGGTCTCCACCCATCGGTTGCTGCCGTAGTGCCTTCTAATGGGAAGTTAGGCAGCCTGTTATACCAAACAGTATAAATCAACCTTCTATAATCCGAGGCTCCTACATAAGCCGGAGCTAATGGAATTTTAGGACTATTCCTGTCTTTTCTTAATCTAATCCAATATGAATTAAATATCTCGTCAGTATCTAATCCTGTCTCGGGCAAGTAGTCGCATCCCGATTCCCTGCTGGTCCAAGTTCCGCCATTCGCAACTTCCTCGTTACCTCCGATTTCCAGATAAGCAATATCGTCCTTATACGCTCCGTGAGCAAAATCAAGCTTCATTATTGACTGCATTTCACTTAACTTACAGGGCTTAATTTGACCTGAAAAATTCTGAACGGAAGTTAAGCTTGCCCCTGCGCCCTCTACTCTCTGCTCGATAGAAACAATCCTGTCTATCTGTTTTAACTTCAAAGGATCGTAAATGACATTTGATACAACCCTCTTTTGAAGTAAGTTTATTCCAGCCATCCAATCAACTCCCGAACCCATAATCGGATCCGCCTCAACTACAATCTGTCTTGCGGAAATAGTGTAACTGTCAGAAGAATGTTTATGCACCGCTTCCAATGGACATAGATAGGAACGGTCAACCGCTCCATTTAGCAACGTTACTATCTCGATAAGAGAAGTTCTATAAAAGTTTTTTCTTTGCGCTTCCAGAACGCTTTGCTGATCTGTGGTCTTTGACATGCTTGTAGCCTGCGATAAGACCTGATAAGCATTAAATTGGTTTGATGGAGCAAAACCGCCCATGATTACCTCCTAATAACATTCATTGTATCGTTAACTCTTTGAGCGTTCATCTCAAAGTTATCAAATTGCCTTCTGGCAATATATTCCCTTTCAGCTAAATTTAATATCATATCAAGCGATGCTTTAGGAATATCGCTGTAACTTAAATCAGTAGCCGATCCCTGAACCAAGTCAACATGATCTTTCAAAAAAGTTATTGCATACTTTGAGTTTGCAGGTGTTGTGGATTTGGGAGTTATAACTAAAGTGCTGCTGTAATCCGTTCCCGTAACCAAAGTGTTTGCAATCGTGAACATAGTATGATCTTTGTATGTCTTATTGTCGTCAGACGTTACCTCGTAAAGCAAATTAGGAGGATAGTAAACTCCTATGTTATGACCCTTCTTCTGGTAAAGCGGAGTTCCTGCAACCGCCTTGATCTGTATAATTTCATAAACCGTTTCACCTGACTTAACGTTTGCCAACTTAATAAAGTCTGCACTTAAAGCAGTCGCCGCAGGAGTTGATTCGGGAGCTACTTCCGGAACGGTAATAATGTATCCGGGCATAATAAATCCCCACCTACTCTTAGGTATCGCTCCAGCCATAAGTTTAACGAAATCTCTTACAGCAAAATTGTAAATATCAACTAACTCCTGCGATGTAACCGCTGAGCCATCCAGATTAAGATTAGAGGACGGGGATAGAACAAAGGCATTGCCTGCCGATGTAAAAGTATCCCCTATCCTGATTCTTAACCTTAACAACTCCTTATCTAAATTCGGAGTTGCCATAATTAACTCGCAGTAACAGTTGCGTAATTAATTGCCGTAACATCTGCAACCGTTGAGTGAATCAACACATTTAAATCAACCGCAGTAGCAATAGCGGCAGTCCGGACATACATTCCCGGACCTAAGTCGTTTGCGCCTTTGGTGAACGTTGAAACACCTTCAATTGTTTGAGCAGCCCCGGTTGTGGCATTCTGAACTTCAACAAACAAAACTTTTTTTGCCCCTACGATTCTAATTTCGATTTTATCTCCATCAGTATAATCGGTCGAGTTTATTTTAAAGTTTGTTATCTGAAAATTCTTCCTAATGAACCTATTGGCTCCAAAAACATTATTGATAACAGTGTTATTGCTCCGAGGATTTATCCTAATGTATTTAGTTGCCATTATCCCTCCAGAGCTTTAAATCTTCCTACGAGGAAAAACTTTGTTGCAGTACCTGCAACGGTTACCTCACCATCGGTTATTACGCCGTCGGTGTATGCAGTGCTTGCCCCTGAATCTGTGTTATTCAAAGGAACAGCCCCGAATATTTCATCGAGTTTTGTCTGAACAGTTCCGCTGACAGCTAAGTCCTGTTCAATAAATTCCCACAACACTGCATCGTTAGTATAAGCCTGTGTGCCTGTGTAGGCGTCCATGACCATAATTCGTCTTGCCATATTTCCTCCTTATGCCGCGTTATAGATTCTGAAATGGGTTTCAGGTAATCTTCTTACCATTCCCCACATTCCGTATAACTCATGCCATTCGGAATACTGACCCTTTGCTTCGAGGTCGGTTTTCTCTACAAATGGCTCTTTCTGTGCGATTTGGAAGCACTGATATTTCGGTGAAAGATTGAGAACATGTGCTTCATTGGAATATCCGAGATTGTCAAGAACCTTTGCAGGAACAAACAGCATTCTCGTATTCGATGAATGGTCGGTAAATTCTTTTACCTTTAGTTCATACTTAAGGCTCTCACCCTCGGCTTTGGTGTACTGAATCTTATCCTCATAAGCCTGATCGAGTTTGAGTAAGAAGTCTTTACCACAGAACCACCACAACTCGGAAACGCTTGAACCTGCTCTGTCGGCGATATCGCTAACGCATGATCTCATTGTATCCGGTGTAATAATTCCATAGGTCGAGTAATCAATGTAATTAGCGGAAGGTATAAATTCCAGATATCCGCCGGTTTGATACTCGTATTTACTCTTCTTTTCTTTCCTTGAACGTCTGCCTTCAACTATGGCGTACTCAACTGTTTTCATCAGTTTTTCCTGAGCGATAAGATACGCTCTATCCATAGGCTGCATATTGCCGAAAGTTTCAATTCCCGATTTAACGTGAGAAGAAACTCCGAACGATTCGCTGGAGGTCTGAATGTAGTTCCAATCGATTTCAATGTTTTTGTTGACCGGAGGATTGGGTAATCCGTCTTCAACTCTCAGGTTGTTGACAATAAGAATCTGCATGTGGGTAGTAATCGGTACTAATGCCGCCGCCGGTGAATCCACGGGATAGTATCTTTTCAGTTTTACGTAGGTATATCCTGCGCCGGCTGAATTTTCTTCATCCACAGAAAGAACTCGGCATGTTTCACCGAGATAGTTTGTAGTAGATAAAGTAGTGCTGGCAGTTGCTCCTGTCGGAGCCATGTAAATTGCGGCAGCCGAGGCATCATTTCTTTTCGGCACTACTTTTACAACATGGTTAGTATGTAAAGAGCCTGCCGCATCATTGGTCAGTTTTACAACGCTGGTCTTTGCAACATCGTCATCACTCGAATCCGCTTCAATATTGAATCTGGTTTCCGCTTCGTAATCTTGTCTTGTGGTGAATTTGAAATCCTTAATGTCGCTGGCTCTTCCGAATTTCTCGGATATGACCCTTAAGATAGATAAAGAATCTTTCACATACAAAGACATAAACTCAAAGAGTTTTCCGTTTTTGGCATAAACACGCATAGCCTCAAGGTAATCCTTGTTAGAAAAAAAACCCGGAGATATAATCGCATTTTCTACGCCTGCTGATTCCGCTCCTGTTGGCATAATATACTCCTATTAGTTATTAAATATTTCCAAATAATTTCCCGAATACCGTCTTATTGTTGTTTTGTGAATTAACGGCACTCGTATCTTTTGATGGTATTTGAGTTACATCAACAGGCATCTGCTTTCCGGGAATAGTAATTCCCTTTAGCTTATACTCCTGATGAACTTTATTCACCGCCTCGTTAACCGCCTTTTCTACCTTAACAGCCATAATATCATCAAAGAATGTTGCTTTAATAATGTTCTTGATTCTATTAGGGTGCCATTCCGGATAAGGATTATTGGGATCGGTTTGAGCCACCATCTGATCGTATTTAGCGGCAAAATCCTGCAACTGCTGTTCTGTTAAGCCGAATTGGTCGATAAGATATTTCTTATCATCGAGATTATTTTTTATAACAACCTGCTCCATTTCTCTTGACACAGTTTCGTTTTGCACTCTTTGTTCGGCCGCCATAGCCTGCCTATTCCTAAGTTCTTTGTCTTTATCCATAGTTTTAGTTATGAACTTATAGGTCGGACTCATTGGATTATACATTTCAGATGGATCGGGCTGCCAATCCTCGGTTACAACATTAGGAAATTCTTTTTGCAGTTCAGGTAATAATACCGCTTGCTGCCAAGATTCCAATGTTTTTTCAATAGGTCGATTTAACTCTAATACGTCTGTTAATTCCGGCGCAATTTTTTTAAAAGCCTCTACCGGGTCCTGAAAAATAGTTCTAAGAATTTCCTCTCTTTCATTAAGAGCGGAAGCTAATTTATCAAGTTCGGCTTTTGTTTTATCGTATCTCGATTGAAAAGTTTTTGCTTTATCAATCAATTCCGATTGATTCATCTCTTCCCATTTCTTAAACGGTGGAGCGGCTTCACCGCCTTCCGGCGATTTTACTTCTTCTGTGGTAGTTTTTGTTTCCGGCGTTTTGACTTCTTCACCTTTGTTTTCATCTTCCACTTTGCTTTCATCTTTAATTTCATCGCTTGATTCCTGAATAAAACGGTTAATAAAACTCGTTGCGCCTCCGGGAATCGTTTTACCCCCTTCCTGAACATCGGATCCAGCAGGCTGAGCATTCTCATTACCCTGTGTTACTTCCGTTCCGGTTGCCGGTGATAAAATATCTTCACTCATTTGATTCTCCTGATTTATTTGTTGGGTTAAAGGTTTCTAATAAACTATCAAGTTCTTTTCTTGAATTTAAATCATCTTTAAATTTAGTTTTAAATCCTTCCAGAGTTCTGACTAATTTGGTATTAAATTCAGCAACACTTAGTTCTTTAGCTTTTTGTTCTATTTCGCCAGCCTGTTTTTGTGATATCCCTTCAAGCTGAGCGATTCTTTCCTGCAATTGACCAATTGTCATTTCAGCTTGTTTCTTAATATCCATTGATTCAAGAATTTCTTCTGTTTCAGGAAGGTTTAATTTTTTTAATATTACAGGCACTATTTCCGGGACTGACAATTGAGTAGCCAGCAAAGTAAGCATTTGAGCCATGTTTGCATTTTCATAACCTTGGTTACTTGTAGAAACAAATCTAAGACTACGGAAACCCACTCCTAAATCAGTATCAGGTACAATTCCTATTTTAGTTGGGTCGTTAGGATCGGGTCTCAACTGATTATACATTTCACTTTTAACTTTATTGATACCCTCAATCCATGTAGTTTCACCATTCATTGGTGCATATTCTTTATAAAACTTTGCTATAACCTGACCTACTACTGACAAGCCTGCATCAAGATTTCTCAATCTTCTTTTAATTCTTTCGCCGCCTGCATTTTGCATTGCCGCGACAGTTCGGAATACATCAGGTGTTTTTTCATCAGCTGAACCCATCAGCACGCCTGTAATTCCGGAAATGTATTCCATGGTATATTGTAAATATCTCGGAAACTGCAGAAACACGTCCGACAAAGGCAAAGGTTGAACAGGTATTGGCGGCTGACTTTCGTTCGTCAATTTGCGATAAAACAAAATAGAACCCGGAACCGCGGCATTGTTGGTCCAATTCTCTATATTAACAATTGACTTATCCTCTGCTACCCATTTTAAATTATTGCTTAACGAGGCATTTAAAATAGAAATCATTAAACATTTATTCAATGCCCTCTGGAGCGGATAAATATAATGAACTCTGCCGAGTGGGTAAGGGTGTTCGTCATGGTCATAATTAAAAGGAACGATATTGTAACTGTCAATCGGATATGCTTTTTTCATCCCATATCTACCAATAGATACATATTCATGTAAAAACATACCTTTCTTTTCCTGCAATTCGAGTAACCCCTGAGATACATATTGTTTAATCTCGTCAGGTATTTCAAACCAATTTTGACCTTGGAACTGTAAATATAAATTTATCGAAGCATCATATTGTTCAACCGATTCAGAGTTTTGGATTGGAACAACATAATATATTGTTTGCTCTTCTAATGCGGATCTAAAAATAACTCTTACTCTGTTTTCTTTTCTGTTATTTTTGTTGATATACTTATTTTTCTCATAAGAATCATAATCATCGAGATTCAGTCCGTCAGGAAACTCAGTTTCAAATGTTTTCCATTCGAGTTCCGGATCATACATTTTAGCCAGACGATATGCCTGAACTTTGCCGGTTACATAGCTTATTACTTGATTTTCAGAATCCTGGTAGTGGACATCTCTACTATTCGGGTCGGGATAGTAGTCTCTAAAGGAAAGATGTTTCATATCGACAAAAAACTCACCATTCTGAAATTTTGGAACAATATACATCAATCCTCTTCCGACATTGTTATAATCCTGAATAACTCTATCGTAGGCATAACCTCCGCTTGAATTATACCAGGTAGATTTAAGTGCAGCCTCATATTTATAAGCTACTGCCTGAGCAATCTTTCTTTGGTTTTCTTCTGTGAATCTTGCAGGCATAACGCTTATAATCGGATCGGATGAGGTCAATAATGCTTCGGCGGTTTCGCATATCGCAGTTGTAACGTTTATAGCAAGCGGAGCTTGTCTTTTTTCAAGAATATCCGCGATCTCTTCCTGAGAGAAATGGAAACCTCTGCGAAAATTATTAAACTTTACGGCATCTTTAAACCAAGCTGTTCTATAATCTCTGTAATCTTTAAAGACTTCGTAATTTTCTTTAGCAATATTTACCTGCCATTTTTCGTTCATTATTGTACCATCCACGCTTCTACTGATTTATATTTTGGTTTATCTAATATATCATAATTATTGGTTCTCTCCAGGAAATCATATTCAATCTTAAGGGGAGCGATAAGCATTTTATCCGCAAGAAACTGAGCGTCGAGTAAATCGAGTTTAGTATCCGGAAAAGTTTCAACCACGTTTTTAAGTTCAGGTCTCGGATTTATAACCGTAACTAATCCTGCCTCATAATCTCTCATAACGCTTGCTTCGAGTTTCAGCACTTTATCGACATGAGGGGAATATCCGCTGCTTACGGTTGATCTGAGCGATCTTCCGGGATAGCCTTTACTTGCCAGAAAGTCGGGAGTTACGGCATCTATTCGGGTCCTGATATCGTCGTAAATTCCACCCTGCTGAGAAGCTATTTCTATACAAAAAGCATCTGCGTTATATTTAACGATATAGCGGCAAACCTCTTCGATTCCGCCTCTTTTCCAGACATTGCCGAGGTCATCGGGACTAAGAGCGAAAGGATATATCGGTTGAATTTTATCTTCATATTTATCATGCAAATCGAGTTTACCAAGGAACCAATCAATCGCATATTTGTTGCCATCCGAATCCATGGCAAAAACAAATATTGCGGAATCGGAACTTCTTTCTTTACTTGACTGTGCCGGATCATAGCCGACGGTAATATAGACATTTTTATAGACACCATCTTTAACGAGATAGTTGACATTATTCTTTCTAACGTATTTCCAATCGAAGTCAACTTTATAGACGGGGTTAGAATCTGATTTGATAATATTGTAATATTCGAGATAGAACGCTTTCAGTCCGCCTTTTTTCGGCTGAGTTTCATAGAATCTTTTAGTTGCTTTAACGACGGACATAGGGAATCGTTTTTCCCATGTAGCTTTTTCAACTCCGTTTTTATCTTTGTAGCTAAAGGCATACTTTCTTTTTATCCATCCGGGAGTTTTAATCAGGTGCGCTCCGATACAATCTTGATGGACATAGTTACAGATATAGACTAATCTACCTATTGCCATATCAATTGCAGGGATGGTCTCATTAAACAGGTCCTCAATATTAGCGGCTCTTCTTTCCTCTGTTTTGGTATTCTCTTTATTTTCAGGATCGTCAAAGCAGATATATTGAGGTCGCATATCTTTAATGTTTGTTCCTCTGGTAACCTTTCCAATAGAGAGGGCTTCGACGATAAACCTATCCTTAGTAATCAACAGCTTAGCGGTTGACTTACCGAGTTTATCTTTAACATCTTTAACGGTCGGCATTTTATTACCGAACACTTTAATTATCTTAGGGTTGAGGAAGTTATCAATAATACGGTTTGTTGTTTTTTCTGCAGCTCCGGCTGATTTACCTTTAATAACGTTATATTGAATTGGCGGCAGGTTATAATCTTTATACCAAATATCTCCATTCATGCAGGCAAAATAAGTAGGTACAATGACACCGAACCAAGTAGTTTTAGCGAAATCTCTTGCTGTAAGGTAGCAAAACATTCTGTCGAACTTAATTTTGTTAGGGTTGTCATCGAGAAAGGTTCTTAAGAGATCAAAGTGCATTGGTGCTATTCCGTATGCAGGATTAAGTCCGTTGCAGAAATCAAATGCGAACCTTACAATTCCGAGATACTTTTCGTCATTGTACCCATATTTCCGTATAAATGGAGTTAGTGTTCTCATGTTACCTTTTCTTTAAAAGCCAACCAATCCTATAACTTCCGCCGGTGGCGCCGTTTCCTGTGCTTCTAAACCTCAGTCGATAGCTATAATTCCAAGCGTCCAATCCTTTCCATACTGTGCTTGACACCAAGTTTCCTGTGCCGTAGCCTGTTCCATTATTAGTTGTTCCGGTCAGCGAATCCAGAGTGGTCCAAGAGCCCGTTGCCAATTTAGTGCCATAACCTGTTGGTTCTATATTAGCCCTGTCTATAAACAGATTAACCGAATCCGAAGCGGATATCCAGAACTTAATAGAATCATAGCCGACATGGCTAAATATCGTGCTATACGGAGCAGAAAAAGACTGCACCGACACAGTATCGGAAGCCTCATAGGTCCCGTATTGTACGAAGGCTCTTTGAGCGAAGCTCAGACTTACAAGAGCAAACAGCATGATAAATAAAGCAAATAACCTTTTCATTTAATATTCTCCTTTAAGTGATATAAAAAATACATTGAAATTTCAATATAAGTTACTCGGATTCAATAACAAACTCATCATTATCGGTCAGATTCTGGTTAACATAATCATCTCCGAGTTCTTCGAGTTCATCCCCGACCTCCACAATAGAAGCCATATCAATTTCCGCCACTTCACCGTTTAGCCTCTTAGCAACTTCCATTTCAGGGTTGTCCGCGCTAATCTGAGAAATCATTCTCATTTTCTCATCCTCTTCCTCGGACCTAATCACAAGCCTTTCCAATTCCTTATTAGCCGCGACGGCAGCCTTCATATCGCTTTCCTGTGAGGCAATCCGACCGTAATTATCAATAACTGTCTTGAAGTCAACTCCGGCTTCCGCAAGAGCCATTTTTAGGTTACTCATAATAAACATTCCAATTGGTGAATCCTTTATTGATTTTATCCATTTTTGCTTAAAAATACGTTCTACAAACTTATCATTAAGCATCCTTTTACTTATTTGTTTTTTATTTAATTCTTCTTTGTAAACTTCCCTCAACGCCTCTTTTCCATCCAGATAAAAGGGGCTTTTAGGAAACATATAGAGCATAAAAAATAACACTTTCCTTTTCGTAATACCTGAGCCAAGCAACAACTTAGTCAGATCATTATTATAATACCCATACCCGGCATAATGATCAAACTTATCCTCCTTCCCCTTTTCCACCACAAATTGACCGAAAGTCCACTTATAATCATCGTCAGTTATCAAATTCACAACTTTGTCGTTATCAGTTCGGTAATAATTACCGACCCTCATGTTCCCGGATATGTTACTACTCTCTATCCCCATTTCCTCCGCTTCATCACCGGACATAAGAACCGATATCCCATAATTGACAAAGCCTTTCCCATATTGGAAAAGCATCCTTTTACGCTCCGTACGGTATAACAATACCCTCATCTCAAAGAACTCTACTTAAATTTTTACTTGCTTTTAAGAAGTTTATACAATATCTTATACATCATAAAATCAACATAATTAAAATCATTCACGATCTTCGGTCCATGCTCCTTAAGGTAGTTGAATAACTCCAAATTGTCCATCTCATCCTTAAAGAAATCAAAAAGCATTATCAAGGTCTTATCCCTCAATAGGGACCTGTAATCTGTCTCCAACGTAGCCATAGGAGTATTCTTAGAAAGAGGTTCGTCATTATTGCAAATACTCTCATATTCCTCATTCGTAATAGTGCCATTCTCTAACTCAGGATCCACAACATCGGAAATCTCGGTATTTATCATATCGACAGATTGCTCAGGGTCACCCAACTCTATGAATTGACTTTTAGGTTTGTTGCTCTTCTTTGCCATAAAACACTCTCCATTCATTTACTATATGCAACTTAACATTTACTGTATGCAATAAAATACCAATTTAAATCTACGATTTATTTTTGCACTATCAGCTGTAACTAACCTAACTACGTTAGTTATAGGTAAAGTTTATTAATTACTCTTGACAAGTCAAACCGAATTGTGTTGACAAACCTTTTGCTACATATTATATTACGCACGTTCTCTTTTTCGTTTTCTTTTTTCTTCTTTCTTCTAAGGGTGTTGGTTTATTCTTTCTTCTTTATCTTTTTCTCTTAGGGTGCTAATTAGTATTTGGTCTTAGTTGTCAATTAAGCTATCAGTTATCTAATAATTATTTCTATTCTAATAAATAAGTACATAATATATATAGCAGAAAATTAAAAATTTTTTTGCAAACTGTCAACTAAAATTTGATTAAGTTATCCACAAGTTATTAACATGTTATCCACATTTAATATAAAGGTGCCATAATGCCACTATCTTACGATTGCTTCGAGAATATCCCTCCAGCTTTACCAGCTAACATCAAAGATTTCATTTATTCTAAAATATTTAGTTTATTCCTTATAGAAGGTAAAACCAAATTTACTAAAAATGAAGTTGATAGCTGGATCAAAGAATATAACGAAATTCAGAAACTCATAGGTTGAGATTTTTTTGCCCCAAAAAATTTTTTGAACCTAACCGTCCGGATTTTTTGCCCCGGAGATTTATGTATTGATATATGTAATAGATTGAAAAGCAAAATCGGCTTGCCCCCCTCTCTTTTTTATACGGGGGATAAGAATTACTTTTTTTGCGCATATGCAACGGGGTATGCCCTTAATGCAATCTACTTGACATAATATAGGTTATGTCCACTTTTCATGCCTAAATATAGCAATTACAATGCTATATGAGCGCATAACAAACACCACACAATAGCACACAATAAGCTCAGTAATGCACTATATATTGCATACATGCAACGTTTCATTGCATTAAGGTCATTGCATACATGCAAAATAGCATTGCGTATATGGAATATTAGCATAGATTTGGCGCTTTGGTATCCTTAACCCTCGATAACACAGCTGAACTAAACAACCAACCAACGTTGACATGTATATATGTATCTTCAACATTAACATATAATTAGACAATTATGTCGAATTGAACTAATAAATACATATTAAACAATACACTACCAAACTGTAAGATAAATTCAACACAATTGTAAAGTAAATTCAACGTTGAAATATTCAACAGTTGAGTGTAGAGAAATTCAACACTTTTGGGTAGTGGTTAGTATTGTGCAGACGGATAATATTGTGCAGTTGGCTAATATTAGCCACAAATAGTCAGATAGTTGACACAATTGAGTTATTCTGGATAACTTAACAATTGACTACTATATAATAGATCATTTTTCATACAACCTATTGATAATATTACAATTGTAAAATTTACCTGCCATAAACTATTGATATTATTATCTTTGTAAAAAGTGCTTGTAAAAACTACCTACTTAGTATAATATGTATGCTATCTATAAAAATAAACTATTGTATAATATAGTTTGGCTACTTTGGCATAATACTTGTATGTATGTATAGTAAGAAACATAAACAATAAACAAGGAGAAAAAAAATGAAAACATTATTTGAAACAATCCAAAAACTAAATGACATAATTGACGGCAAACAAGAAAACTGTCGGAAGGAATTAATCGCATTGTGTAAAAAAGAATGCGAAGTGATGCAAACTGATATTATTGTTCTACACACTTATTTTCTGAACAATAAGGATTATGATGAAACAAAACAAGTTTTATATTGGAATGATGAAGAAAACGAATTTCGGACAAAAAATATTGACGGCTGGGGCAACTATATTAATAATAGCAGAAGGGATAATGTACGCATAAAAACAAAAAATTTACACTTTTACATGCAAAACATTCAAAAAGCGCTTGAAGAGTACATAAAAATGAAGCAAGAAGAGTTAAAAGCAATTGAGTTTTTCGAAAAATTAGTTAAAAACATGAAAAAAACTGAGGAGGCGGTCTAATGGAATATATCATTGTAATATCAGGCTTTGCACTTATTTTGAGCTTTCCGATAAGCGTGATAATTAATTCAAGAGCAAAAAAATAAGCTCTTGTAAGCCCGTACTGGTTCACGCCGGTTCGATTCCGGCAACGGGCGCAATTTTTAAACTATTTAATAGGATAAATAAATGAAAACAATTAAAAATTTTTTCGTTAAATATGATACAATTCTTACTATGTTGGTTGCCGTATCATATGTTATCTGGTTTATTTTTTATTCGGGGAGAATATAATTATGGCAATGTTATTCGTAAATGGCAATTTTTCCGGAATATATTACATCCCGGAAATGATAAAAATAATGAAAGCAATCTCTTTCGAGCATGCTGGAGTGCACTACTACTATAAGAAAATAGAATTTATATTTAATTAATAGGAGAAACAAAATGTCGTATTATGAAGATCAGCTAAAAAAAATTGATTTTTCGGCTAAACCTTTCCCACCGAAAGTAAAATTTTCTGATGAAAATAGAAATGAAACAAATTGGTTAAGCATCAATAAAGAAAGTGCAATCGTAATCGTTGAACATTTAAAAAAATATTTGGAGGAGGAAAAATGAAAATAATTAAAATTATTTTTGGGATGTTGATATTTTTTGCAATGGCTATTGCTTTGGCTGTTGGCTTAACCCAGATAGGAGCGTTATAATGGAACTTTTTGAAACTCCAGCAAAAGATGTAAGGAAAAGGAGCGTGCAAACGCTCCTAAACTATGCGATTAAGGGCAGACAATATGTAAGTCCATACTCGGTCGCGCTTGAGAACGACCTCAAAGAAATAGCCTGGTTAAATCTGGGCTATTATCGAATTGTTAAGAAAAAAATCATCTGGCAAATCTTCGATTATGCCGGGAACTTATTTGAAGGAGAGAAATAATGAAAACATTTAAATTTAAATTAAACAATGTTGATTACGCTTGTAATGTTAAGGCGGTCAAAATTATTCACAAATGGGAAAATGACAGAATAAAATGGCAGTACAGAATTACTAATTCTGCAACCAAAATATCCTATAATTTTGACTTCTTCGGCTCGGTAGCAGATTATGAAAAAGCCTTAATAAAAGCATTGCCACAATATAATAATAAATATATTAATTGGAAAATTACTAAAGTATCAAATGAGCTATTTCCGGAGGTCAAAAAAACAGCTGAAAATTTGCTGACATTTCAGGATGTAGTTAATTTTGTCGAGTGCATTATTCAGGATGCTTTTTGCGCTGAGGATAACTTTAAAGAATTTTGCCAAAATTTATACCCGGATACAAAAGTATACGAATATGACAATATTAAGAAAATATATGATGATTGCATTGCAATAGCGGAAAAGCTGGAAATGCTGCAGATTGACTATAGTGAGATTGATTTAAACGAGCTTGAACAGCTCTTGCAGGAGGTGAAAGAATGAAAATCTTAATTTTAATTTTTCTGGCATGGGCTTACTGTCTTATCCGTGACGGTTACTATGTTAGTTCATTAGCATTTATATTGCCGGCGGGGTTTATGATTTTACTTTATATATTAGATAGGAGAAAATGAGATGCAAGAATTAGTATTAACTGATTGTTCTGGCGATGAAATAATCATAACGCCACACCGATTTTCTGTCGTAGTTGAAGCATATAACGGCTTTAGTGCAAACAGAGAAGCAATCCATGAAATAATTGAGTATTTAAAAAAATATTTGGAGGAAAAAACAAAATGAAAACAATCAAAGTTGAAAACATGACAAACAATAATTATAGACTAATTCCTAATCAGTTTATAATTCTTAATCCCGAAGGCGTATATTTCCAAAGCTACAAATCAATTATTGCATTTAAGCCGGTCAAGGGTAAAATTCAGCTTGATAAATTTAAATGGGATTATTCGGTAACAACCGGAAGATATAGAAATATTTTTTTAGGCGAGAAAAAAAAGGAAACCGTGAAAAAAATCAATAATGGAGAATATGAATTAATAGATTTAAATTAACCTTCTTTCCCTCCGCTCAAGGCGTGGCATTCGATTGCAGGAGGGAACTAATTTTTTAATTTAATTACGGAGGATAAAATGAACATCGAAAAACTAAACAAAATAATTGGCAATTCAAAAAAACAGCTTGCTGATATTAGGATTAAAGAAATGATGACTGAATTTACGGAAATTCTCGAAAGTCAAATTCACAACTTTGTAGTTGTCGATGACAAGGAGAGCAAAAGATACATCCGGGTCTGGCTCGTAGCAGCCGGACATGATGGGTTTTTTCTAACGCATGACAATTATACTGAGCTATTGCCATTTATAAATTCCAGATGGAAAATTGTTGAAGGCGCGGCTATTACGTGCCGAATGAGAGCGCCTATCAAGGATGGGCTTGGCTTGGTGATAAGCGACTTAAAAGAATTTTGTGATAAAATAAATTTGGAGGTAACGGAATGAAAAATAAAAAACTAAGAAAACAAACTAATCGGAAAAAAGATGTTGACCGCCTCAAGGGGGCGGTCATTCTTTGTAAGGATAATAAATTTTCAAATATCATGCCCGTATTAAGTCAATTTAAATTTCGTAAATCCTTCGTTGAGTCAGCAATCCTGAAAGGATATATTACTCAAGAAGATAAAAAACTACTTTATAAAAACAATCTTGTGAAACTTTCAAACGGCAGACCGGCAACCCTGAAAAGCAAAAAGGATATGGCATTCTGGATAGCATATCCGAATATCTATAATAGAATAGGCAAAGAGATTGATATGCGCTCGGCACTTTTGAAAGCATATGGATATAAAATTAAATGGAGTGTAGTAAAAAATGCAAATTAACTATCTGGTTCCAAAAATTAACGTATTTAATGAACGGCAACTATTCATTTATCCTTGTGGAACGAAAACAGCAATACCTATTAAAGAAGGCAAGGAGTATAGAGTTTTGTTTGAACAGTATGAACACGATCTCTATACTGCAAATGGTTTCCTAACAAAAATTCCAACTAAGAAATTGCAGTCTGTCAAGATGAATGTAATACAGATTAAGCAGTTTTTTATTTTGGATAAGATTGATTTTTACCCGTACTGGGTAATTGGAATTGACAGGCTTATTCGATATAAAGGCATGAATATAAGAGAAGCAATCGAGTATCAGATAAATATTGACAGACAGAAACTTTATGATGAGTTAATGCAGTTAGAAATATCAATGTTTCCAAGTGCTTTTGGAGTTAAGGGCAAATAACAATCCTTGATTTTTATTGGCATTTACGGTGTCATATCTTATGCTATATTGTAATATAAATGTATTACAGTATAGCATTTTTTATTTAAAATAGGAGATCAAAATGTTATCAAAAGAACAATTAGAAAACGCCTCGAAATGTGAATCTTATCTTTTTGTTGGTCTTAAGCCAAATGATGAAACGCATGATACTATTTATTGTTTTGTAGATGCTGGCGGTGCAAGGCTTGCAAGTATGTTATATCAGTTTCTTAGAGAATATCCTGATATTGCTTTATCATTTCAGGCTTCGATGTTAAAATTATTCTATGACCAAGTGGAAGAACATAATGATGTCTGATTTTTTAAAAAAGGGAGAGTAAAATGAAAAAATATATTCAAAGCGATAAGCTGCAAAAGTATATTGATTGGGAAAACCTAATGAAAATGGAACGTAATTCCGGTGGACATGATGAACAAATGAAGGGACTATTTAAAAATGTTACCGTAATAGCTCATTGGAACGAGAACGACTATCAAGGCGAGGTCGCAACCTGCGTAAAATTCAATTCAGGTGAATTTAAAGGCAAATATGCAATTTATAATGATTATTACGGCTCTTGCTCAGGTTGTGATGCGTGGGAAGATGCTACCGATGAAGAGGTTAAAAACATGTGTGTAGGCTTATCAAACTCTGCATATATCTTTAATAGCCTCGATGACGTTAAAGAATTTTTAGTTAGCATTCCAACTGACGAATGGAACGAATGGAAAAATTCAGGAAAGTTTTTATTGGAAGAAATAAATAAAACCAATAATTAGTAAGGACTAATAGTATGACAGTTAACCTTGAAAAATTTAAAACTATTATTGAAAAAAAAATTGATGAAGCAGATTTGTTTGGTCCCATAAACGATGTAATCGTCTTTTTGGTTAATATAAAAACAATGTGTCATGGTAAAAATAGGATCAACGCCCGTATTGTATGCCGTAATAATGATTTCGATGTCGGTGGAAGCACTTTTTGGCTGCAATGGGAAGAAATTGAATCGGACGAAGACTACGAAAAAAGAATGGAGATATACAAAGATTCAATCAACAAGAAAATAATTGAAATATGGACATATATAAACCGTCACAAAAATCAACTAAAAGAATTGGAGGCTGCGCTTGCCAAAATTGAAGCTGGAAAAAACAACTCATTGGGCGGAACAACCAATATCCCTGACCGACCATAGTGTTTCTTTGTTTTTGGCTACTATTCGGGATCAAACTGAAACAGAACTCAGATTACTATATGGACCTACAAAGGAAGAAGTAAGTATGGCTCTTGCAGTAGCTATGAAAAGTCATGAGGAATTGAAAAATATAATTGATGATGCAATTTTAATTTATAATAATTTATTGGAGTAATATGAAACGTACTATTTATCTTAAAAAATCAGATGAAAAAAGTCTGGATGTTTTAAAAAAGCTAATGAAAAATTATCACAACCTGACTAAAGAAGAAGTTAATAATTCTTTTACAGTCAGAACGGCTATAAGTATAGCTATTAAGGAATATAGCGAAAAAGCTAAGGAGGCAAGCAATGCAGGGTGATTTGAATTGGCTAAAAGAACGGCAGAAAGGGATCGGGGGCAGCGATGTTGCGGCTATTCTGCAACTAAACAAATATAAAACTCCTTATGATGTTTATCTGGAGAAAATCAGCCCCGAACCGATCATAACCGAGGAATCGATTAAAATGAAACGCGGCAAACAGATGGAAGATACGATTGCTAAGATGTATGCGGAAGAAACCGGTGCAACTATATTAGAAGTTCCGGATATTATTTGGAGCGATGAGAACCCTGTAATGTTTGCCTCATTGGATCGTATGATTATAACTGAACTCGGCACAGGGATACTTGAAATCAAAAACACCACTTCCGAAGTTGCTAAAGATTGGGAAGACGGTATCCCTGATTATTACTTGCCACAAGTTCAACATCAGTTGTTTGTAACAAAACTACCTTTCTGTGTTTTCTGCTATCTTATAGATGGTTGGGATTTAAAGTATTATACTATTTATCCCGATCCAGATTATATCGAAACACAGAATAAATTATTGATGGAGTTCTGGCAGTTTCGCGTAATTCCAAATATTCCGCCTCCGCCTGTGTCCGTTGATGACCTGAAAAAACTTTTTCCGGACATTAAGGAAGAGAAAAGCATTGAGGTAACTAAGGAATTTGTTGACAAGTTAGAAGAATTAGCTAATGTCAAAGAACAGATGGATGATCTTGAAACAAGAAAATCCGAACTCGAAACTTCTCTAAAGTTAGTCATGCTTGACAATTCGTTTGCTACATATAAAGATAAATTAGTAGCCACTTACAAGCAAACAAAGCCCGGGAAATCCTTTGATGCAAAGTGGTTCAAGGCTGAGCATCCGGAAATGTTTAAAGAATACCAAATAGACAACCCACCTCAAAGAAGATTTTTACCAAAAATTAAAGGATAATCGAATGGCAACTACCGGTGAATTAAAAGATAAATTGAATAAAGGCAAAGAGATAAAAAATACTCTACCTACAACTCTATCAGGCATGAACTCAATGCAGATGGAAGGGCTGATTGAAAAATATAAACCTCTGATTGCACAAGTTTTGCCCCAACACCTTAAAGCCGAAAAAATAATCGGTCTGGCAATCAATGCCCTGACAAAAAATCCTAAACTGAAAGAATGCACGGTAACATCTATAATCGGCGGTGTTATCACTTCCTCTATACTCGGATTAGAAGTTAATACGCCTCTTCAACATTGTTACCTCATCCCTTACCAGAATAAGTTTACTAAAAAACTCGAAGCAGAGTTCCAGCTCGGCTATAAAGGCATGACGGAACTTGCATACCGGAATCCAAGCGTTCAGGATATAAACTTCAAAGAAGTCCGGGAAAATGATGAATTTGACTATGAAGAAGGTCTGTATCCGTCTCTTAGACACAAGCCTGCGAAATCTAATCGAGGCGAAATAACCCATGCTTATGCAATTGTTAGACTGAAAAACGGTGGTATGGTCTATGAGGTTATGAATCGGGATGAAATTGAGGAAGTCAGGATGAGAAGCAAATCAAGCGGTTCTGATAGCTCCCCTTGGAGCAACAAGTTTGAAGGCGATTATGCGAAAATGGCAAGGAAAACAGTGTTGAGAAGTCTGTTTAATTCAGGCAGGGTCCCTTACTCGATCGAAAGCCGTTACATTCCTCTTGACGGTCAAACCGTTGAGCTGGATGCTTTTGCAAAAGATCAAACAGGTAAATATGATTTTTCTCCAGCCGAGCCGGCAGTATCTGAGGTAATTCCTGATGAAGTTATCCCCGAGCCGGTTAAAACTGAAACCCCTGAGCCAGCTAAGTCTGAACCAATTCCACCATCACCTGCCCCTGAGCCGGCAAAAGAAGATCTCCCAGAGGATTTTGTTGCCGATGTGAAAAAGGTTTACCTTAAACAGATTCATGCTGAGGCAAACAAAACTAAAAAAGCTAAAGAAAAGATGACTGTGATTCTGAATGATGCAAAGCTGAGCCGGATCGTTGAACTTGAAGCCTTGCATGAAGATCATCTGTCAAAAATTTTGCAGGAACTCCAGATGATAAATGCGGAGGCTCAGAGATGAATAAAGGAGAAAAAATGTCAGACAATAAGCCAAAGTTAACAGAAGAAGAAATGGTGTGGATAGCAAGCAAGATGGTTACGAAAGGCTATACGGATGTTGAAGAGGTTCATTATTCAGACGATCTGAATGGTAACGAGGATCAGACAGATGAAGTAATGGAGTTTATTACCGAATGTATAGAATCCGGTACTACACAATTTTACGAAAAGTACAAAGCAAAAGGTTACAAATTGTATTAACATGGTTAGCCCCGTGGCGGAATTGGCAGACGCTGTAAAAAATGGTGATGGCATTCAGCCCAAAAATAGGTCGAGACTATTCCGGGTTCGAGTCCCGGCGGGGCTACAAGGTCAAGGCGATGAATAGCCAATAAGACCTATTTGCCTTACCCTAACAGAACAAACACTGAGAGGCTGAAAGATGGGTGACAGCCGGGAAAGACCGGCAATAATTTAACAACAAGGAGACAACAATGATAACCGATGAAAAGATTATAGAACTTATTGTAACTATCTCGGCTCAATATGGGCAATTAGGTAGTGATGCCCTTATTCCATCTGTCCGTGAATGGTTAAAAGAGAATAAGATGGTGGACGGTCAAGAGTGGCTAAGACGTGAAAAAGATAGACTCGAAGCAGAGGAATACGAATGTGCCATGATGTCATTAGACAAATTAAACGTTCCGAGAATTGATCCCGTAAATAACAAAACGCATTCATTGGTCGGAAGAATAAAATTATACAAGGAGATGTAATATGCCTGACGAACGCGAGGAAATCATAAGACACTTAGAGTATAAATTCCAGATAATACTTGCTTATGTCGCACTCGGAATAGAACCCGGGTATTCGTTAAACGAACAGCAACTTAATGTCGGTAAGGCATTGATGAAATATTATATGGTAGATGATATTATAAGAGACACTGTTCTACCAAGACTACCAACCAAACAGGGAGAATAATATGTTAGTAAAATTTAAAACAAAAAATACGGGTGATTCTGTAATAAGAATAGATTCCAGCAAAATATACTCTGTTGGCAACAAGATATTTGAATATAATACGTTAAACGATGCAAGCTGGACAGTCGATGACGTTACCCTCGCCTACCTGCAAAACGCATGGGCGCACGAGGGGATGAGGAGAGTATTGGTTGTCATTGCCGATAGCTTAACACCCTACATAAGAGAGGAACAGGGATGGTTGAGTGAAATATCTGAAAACATATTCCTTGACACCGGAGAGAGAATAAAAGCTATTGATGTCGATAGTTATTCCCTTATCCCCTACGAAATGGAGGAACAGGTATGAGTAGATATAGCAGAGCTCCTGTTGGACATACTTGCCCCGATATAGACAGTGCAATCAATTTATTAAACGATGTAGTTGATAGGCTGGAAGATTTGCGAAACGATAACTCTAAGCTGAGAGATTGGGGTATAGAAGATTTTCTTTCTGAACTCCGCAAAACCAAGGAGGGAAAATGAATAGAAAAGATGTAAGTCTTTGGGAGTTTGCGCTGTGCATTTTAGTAATACTAATCCTGTCTACGATAGTTCAACTCCAGAAAAACAAAATTGACAGACTTGAGTGTGAGCTAAAAGAGATTGATTCTGTATCCGTAGTTTCATCCATAGAAGCTGATAGCTTAGTATTAAAAATAAAAAGATTTGCTAAGGAGAGAAAATGACAAAGAGTGAAATAACCTACGAGGTGAAAGAATGATAAAAGTAACTAAAGACGAATTTTGGGATGCCATTTATCTGGGACAGCTGGACGTTGTGTTGCATGTATCTGACGATATAAAGGTAACATCCTTTTATCTTAGAGACAGAACATCTGTTGGAAAAATTGTCGATATGGGTGTATATCCAAGGGTTAACGAATATTTTCTAGAAATAAAATACCTAAAAAACGAGGTGAAAGAATGAAAAAAATTAAAAATTGGGTAATTAGAACGTTTGCTCTAAGGGGTTCTTGGAGCTGGGCTAAGAAACAAATGATGAAAGGCAAAATTGTAAGATGTAAACACTGGACAGGTGCTTTAAAATATAAAATAGAAAGCCCTGATAATCCATTGCTTCTGAGTAACTTTACTAGGTCCCCTAAAGTATTGCACGAAGGCGATAGACTTTGGAAGGCATCTAACCATCATTTATCGTATGAAGATTTTACTGACTATGAGATATTTGAGTGGGGACAAAAGTCGGAGGATGTAAACCATGAGTAGAGTAGAAGGAAATGAATTTAAAATAAAATACGCACATCTCATGTCTCTGCGTTACGGAGAGCATATACCACGGAAAATAAAAAAAGCTATTCTGGGTTTTAGGATGAATCGTTCCAATCTCAGAAATCTCTTACAAAGCGTAAGAGTAATTAAACCCGCAGAAACATGTTTCGAGAAACCAATCATTTTTCCGTTTTTATTTTGCCCTAAATGTGGTTGTAGAAGTTTCTATGGAACCGGAAATATGACGGAATACCCAGAACACTATGAATATTTCTATTGTATGAGATGCAGAAACAGGGTTGCCGTTATTGACAATAGCCCCTTTACTCATGCTTTAGAATGTTCAGATGATAATTACAAATTAGATTGAGGTGAAAGATGGGGATAAACTTTGAGCCGATAGAACGGTGCAAGCATCCACAGATGGAACAGATAGAAGTTGCGAAAAAAGAAATTGGCGATACGATATTTATTGTTTTAGTAAATTTTTGCCCTGATTGTTTGTTCGATAACGTAGTAGTAACAAAGATTGTAAAAAAGAAAATCGAGGTGAAAGATGAGTAAGATACTTAAAATAAATCCCGGTCTGTTTTCAGCAAGAAAGTTTTGTTGTTATTGGAACAACAGCACAAAAGAGTGCGTAAGCGCAAATAATGGAACAGGCGCATGTACTCCGGATGACTGTCCCCTTGAAGACTTAAGCAAACTAATCAAAGAAGAAACAGACAAAAAGCTTAACGAGGCTATCATAGAAATAATCAATTGGTCGAGGGATCACTCCCAAGCTGTTTTTGAGCATAAAATAGGAGCTAAGTACGGCATTTGGGTTATGCACGGTCTTAAAGAATTTACTCCGGAAGGATGGAAGAAAGAACTTTTAGATTGGATAAACAAAGGAATGGGTGAAGACAAAAACGAATGGATTCCACCATTGCAATTAATACAAAAAATACAGGAGATGTAATGGAAAACTTATCGCTTGACCTTAATGCTAATATTAACCCTAATAAGTGCAAGCGGTGCGCTTACTGTGTCCGTGTAACGTTTAGGTCGGGTCGTAAACTGCATTTCTGTGAACAACAAAAAGGTGGAGAGTATGGCAAAAAGATAAAAGCCAACGATCCGGCATGTAATAAATTTAAAAAGGAGTATCTATGAAAAGAGAGAATATCAAAAGATGCAAGGAGATAACTGAAAGGCTTGATGCTATAGAAGGCAGGTTGAAAGAATTGGCAGCTTATAACAAGAACATGTTCATATCTTTTGACTATCTGCTGCCTGGGAACGGATATATTTATAATAGGGTTATACCCTTTCCCGAAGAGCATGTCAAAGTTGTTTTAACGCTGGTGAAAGATTCGCTTCTAACAGAAAAGCAAGCGTTAGAATCAGAGTTAGAAACTTTATAGAAAGAAGTAACTATGAAAAGACCGTATTTAGATGTAATAAATTTAAAGGAGAGGAATAAAAATGGAACCCAAAATATTTACACACTTAGATGTTCGGGCGGAATTGGATGCGGAAGCAAAGCTGATGCAAACCAAATCATTAAATTTTTCACAAATAATGGTTTTGCCAGACAGTAGCAGGACAACAGAAAATGCACTGCTTCAAACGTTAGGCTTTAGAAATTCAATAGCCTCAAAACTGTATGACGCATTTGATAATGATATGATTAAGCGTATCGCAAAAGAAGTTGAAACCGTTTATCATGGCACAGTGAGGTTTATTACCGTTCCACAATTGGAACGTATCTGTGAAAAGTATAACCTTTTTGTAAGAAATACGGAATTTTACTTCGGGGATATACCGGAAAAAAACATCCAAGATATGGCTAATTTCTGCGTTTATCCGCATATCTGTTTTGGGACAATGTCGGAAGAAGTAATTGACAGAATAGAACGAAGCCTGAATATCCGAGTTAACCCAAAAAGTTATAGTATTTCTTTGTTCCGGTTTTGCAACATAATAAATTTTAAACTGCAAATAGCCGCAGTCAAAGAAATGTTTATGGAAGATGCGTTTAAGGAGTCTGACAAAAGAATATTGCTAAAAAACGCCGAGCCTTTGCCGACCGGCAAGGTAATGAAAGATCCTATTGTTCTTTTCCCCGTTTTAACGGGTGGTGAATATAGCGCAGTGACTTTGGGTTACATAATTATAACTGCGTGGGGTCCCGAAGCAAATGATTCTTTAGTAGCGAACCCGAATAAAAACTAATAATAGGAGGAATAAAATGGATTTTAAAACAAAATTTAGTCTTAACGAAATTGTTTATACGGTTGGAAGTGGCGAGATTATCCTGTGTGTTGTAAGCGAAATAGACATTCAAACAAGTGTTACTAAAGACGGTAGTTATGATGTTAGCTACGGTCTAAACGAACTTGAAGCAACATCAAGCCGTGAAATTTCTTGCCGTATGAAATTTCCTGTTAGGGAAGAAAAAATATTTAAATCAGTATATGATTTAACGCAATATTATGATAAAAATTTAACTATTCAACTAAACAAATTCCGTGATTCAAAAACTAAAAATTCATTATGGCATAGAATATTTGGAAACTTTAAAAAGGAGAAGAGCCTATGAGATAAAAACAAATGTCATTTTTTATCGGCAGTCATTGTTAACGAATTAATTCACTAATGTTAAACTAATTTAGGTCTTAATGAAATAAAAAAATTTTTGAATAATTTATCTGTTGTGAACAATGCGGAGGGAATGTCAACTCCCTCCGTTTTTTTAATAGGAATAATATATGAAAATAAGAGAAAGTAATTTAATTGAGATTTGCAAAAAACATGGTGTAGTTTATCATATAATAATTTCGGATCATACTAAACCCGCAAGACAATCGTTAGTGCCTTGCCGCTGCGACCAATACGATTCAAGCTACGAGGCTAAACAAAATAACTATGAGTGTAAAGTTAAAAATTGCGGAAACGATAAGCAATGTATATTTCACAAAAAATGTGAAACCGATGTTCAAAAAAATAGGCGTCCAATACTTTTTGGGTTTCATAAAAACGGGAAAAAGATGTATGGTTGCGTTAACTATAATTGGAATGGAGAAATGAATGAAACCGAATAACATCTTCATAGGAATCGACCCCGGAGTAACCGGAGCAATCTGTATAATAACTAATCAAACTGCCAGATTATGGGATTGCCCTTCAACCGTAAATAATATGCAGCTAATCATCAATAGGATTGATAATAAATACAAAAAAACTCACAACATATTCGCCTACCTTGAAAACGTTCATACCATTGAAAAGTGGTCCAGACAGAACGGCGATAAACTTATGACCAATTTCGGGCAATGGCAGGGCATATTAGCTTCTTATAATATTCCTACTGCATTGGTATTGCCTAAAACATGGCAAAAATATGTAGTAGATAAGAAGTTAGGTGAAGCTACAAAGAAAAATTCAAAAGATACTGCGAAAAAATCCTTTTATTGGGCTTACGAGGGATGGAATGATACTCCAACTGATATAGAAAATGTCATAAAAAATAATCATAATCGCTCAGACGCCTTTCTTATAGCTACTTTTTGTGAACGAACCAAGGGAATGTTGACATGAAACTTACTACTAAAAATCCGTCCTTAATAAGTTTATGCAAAATCTGGAATAAAAATCTTATGTTAAAAAAATATGATTTTAAAAACCAGATGAAAAGTTTTATTGGGCATGAAAATATTATTTACAACTTTCTGCATGATGATAGTGTTCTCTATGAATCACAAGTTAAAACACAGAAATATAAAAAGAAAAGGTATGGCGTATGTTATTAAATAAAGTATATCAAGGAGATGTTTTACAGAAAATGTCAGAGATAGATTCGGCGTCTATAAATTGCATTATTACTTCACCGCCGTACTGGCAACTAAGAGATTATGGCTGGTCTGGTCAGTGGGGATTAGAGCAAACGTATCAAGAGTATTTAGATCACTTAATTCAATTTATGTCGGAATGCAAAAGGGTTTTAAAAGATGATGGAACTATATGGATAAATTTAGGTGATACTTATAATGGAAATAAGAATGGAAATACTACCGAGAAAAACCGTGCCGTAAACAATAAGTCTATTGCAAAAAAAAAGTGTAAAGGACTGCCTAATAAATGTCTTATGCTTATACCCCATCGCTTCGCCATTCGTTGCATAGATGAACTGAATTTGATTTTACGGAATGATATTATTTGGGCAAAAAGAAACGGTATGGTGGAAAGTGTAACTGATAGATTTTCAAAGAAACATGAATTTTTCTTTTTCTTCGTAAAACAAGAGAAGTATTACTTTGATTTGGATTCTATAAAAGATTTTACTAAAACGAAAGATAGTTCCAACAGAAACAGAGATATTACAAAATTAAACAACACTCCGGGCCGAACTAAAATGAATGGGCTTAAAACAAATAATTATGATTTTAAAAACCCCGGTGATGTTTCGGACTTTTGGAATATACCCACGAAAGGCAGTAATGAAAAACATTATGCAATGTTTAATAACAAACTAATCGAAAAACCGATTATTGTTGGTTGCCCGAAAGGAGGAGTAATCCTTGACCCCTTCGCTGGAACTGGAACAACGCTTGTGAGGGCAAGAGAATTGGGGCGCAATGTATTGGGATTTGATGGTAAACAAGAGTATGTTAATATAGTTAACAATAAATTAGATTCAATTTTAATTACAATTTGAGGCAAAAATGAAAAAACTATTTTTATTATTCTTCTTATCAATCGCCTGTTTCGGGCAAGAAAAAGATACTCTGTTTTTTTTGGATTCGAGTTATTTTGCTTATCCTCTATATAGCGGAATCTGTGATACAACATACACACGCACGGTATATGATACCGTTTTCTGTGATTATATTATTTACAGTGAAGGACGTAATGAGCGTTTGGAGTTCAGTACAAAGATACAAAGAGGATGGCTTATTTTTTCAAGAAGTAGTTTTGAAATCAATTTAATCGGAGCTATCCTTGAAAGAAAAGACGAGTTTATACCCGAAAACAAAATTATATTTTATAAGCGGAAATATTTAAATTCATTATATTAAATAATCAATTAAAAAGCGGTGAGGTTGGTATGAATGGTTATTGTGGTATTTACAAATGTTTGTGGTGCAAAGAGAGCCATTTATTTAATTTTATTTATCTTTTTAAAAATAAACCAAAGGAAACAAAAATGAAAGTAAGAGTAAAAAAAGATTTGGTTATAGTTGATCCAAATTTCGCATTTGTTACACACCGAGAGTTAAAAGCAGGAGTGTATGATTTTGATTACGAGAGAGCGGTTGTTTCGGGCATTATTTTGCCGAGAGATTTTGTTAACAACTCAGAATTTTTCGAGATTATTGAGGATGCGTGGAAACCAAACCCCTACAGACTTCCGGGCTATCTTAACGCAAAAGGGCTTTTTACCAAAAAAGAACTCGCCCTTCGCAAGCTAAGGCAAATTGCAGATCATTTGAATGAGGGCTGGAAGCCGGATTGGGAAAATAGCAATACCAGCAAATGTTATATATATTATGATTGGGGAAATAGAATGTGGGGTTATGGTAGTGATCTTACTTGGCAATCGCAGAATATCTATTTCAAAGAAATGAACGATGAAATCCTCGCCCAAATCATCATCTGGATGAATAACGGCGATGGTGTATGTATGAACGACCTGCTGGAGAATTAAGTGAATATCAAAAAATATATTTATGATCTTGATGGATTGCTTGAATTGTCTAATCTTGTTGCCGCTAATCATATTTGGATAACAGAATATGCAATACGTCATACTAAGCCAAAACCATTAAAAAATAATAAATTATGGAGGCACAGGAAAAGATATATAAAAAATAGGAAAATAACATATCGTAAAACAGGTGACGGAAATCGAGTATGCGTAACGACTGTTTAGTTGACTTAGAGGTAGTAATCAAAACCTTAATCACTACAAAGGGATATACCGAATCGGAAATATTCGACTGCATGTTTCATATACTGCAAACGCAGTCCAAAGTAAAGCAATCGGAATTATTCGATTCGATAAAAAGAAAACCAAAAAAAGAAGCGGAGGTTGACCCAAAGGCTAAGCAACTTGCAAAACTCTTTATCGAACTGCTAACCAAAAGAAAAAAGCCCACAAAACCGATTCATGTTAACTTTGGCTCAGCCGAACTTATGAAGCTGTATGAGATAGTTAAGGATTGGGAGAAAATAGAATGGGCTATAAGATACTCTCAGGATGAACAAAATTGTTCAGATAAGTATATGCCTGTTGTCTTAGGGTTTAAATCGCTCAGAGAAAAATATTACAAGTTGGAGGCTCATCAGGAAAGGAATAAAAATAAGGCGATGAATGAAGCCTTTAACAAAAATCAAAATTCTTATGTTAAGCCCATTAGAACGGTTGTTTATTATTTGAATGATAAGTTCTGCACCTACGATGAAACTACCTCCGCCTGTCCGATAAAACCAAATATTGATATAGATCAATTCAGGTTAATGTCTGCTGAGCAAAAGAAAAAGTATTTCAATATTCTTACTAAGGAAGAAAAAGAAAAAGCGGCGGAGAAAACAAAAGCAATACTTGCGGGTTTAAAGCAAAGTTTAAAAGCCTCCAATGATTGATTCAGCAAGCCTATATAGGTAATTAGTATTTTCAAACTTATCTATGTAGGCTTGATTATTCTCAAATCCGGGCATAAAAAGAATAGTTTTTCTTAAAGGAACATTCATTGTTTTAGAATACTTATTTATCATATTGTAATGTTTTTGCTCAGGGATATTGTAATTTAAACTTTTAATCAATTTTTCCGATATATCATCAGCACTTCTCGAAAAATACATTGCGCTATGTTCAAGTGGTAAATCCCTAAAATAATTCAATTTAATTGCTAAATACAAATCCTGTTCATAGGTATTGCTTATAGTGTCAATTCTATTTTTATCTACTTTTTTAGTAGGCTCATACATTATGGTAATTATATCATGCTCGCTTTGCAGTTTGTTTGTCTCGTTAAGCAGCCGGTCAATAAGCAGTCCTATCCTTTCATTGTTGTTTACTATATTATCTATTACTATTCGCATAAGTATCCTTATAATATTGGCTTGCCTGTTTCAGCAACTCCCTTTCGTATTGTGATAAATAATTATTTACAAAATCATCTCTGTCTTTTTTGCTTATCATAGCGATTGGATCGGCATTTCTTACAGACGTTTCCATTCCTTTTCTTATTTCGGCGTTTGTTTTGCCTTCTGATTTCCTTAGGTCAATATATTTTTGTCTATATCTTTTTTCCGCTTCGTAGTCTTTATATTTTACAGCCTGCTTCATGTAATATAAAGCAAGTTCCGCTTCGTTTTTCTGTCCGCTCGGAGCTTCTTTGCCTTTCTTTTCAGCGTTATATTTATAACCCTTTCCTCTTATCATGTTGTATGCAATCTCGTTTACATTGGTTTCATTCCAGATTGAGTTGCCTAATACATTATACCAAAAAGATTTTTCGCCGTTTCTTTCGGGTAGTCTCTCACCCTTAAAACTTTTATAGATTTTATAAATTGGTTCGGCTTGTAATGCTTTCGCCCAATACCTTGCGTTATCTATAATAGGTGTCGGGTTATAAATATCATAATAACTTTTGCCTGATATAGATTCTAATGCCATTTTTGGTATTGGCAAAGCCGACTGCACTAACTTATTGATTGGAGCTACTCTTGTTTTTTTCCAAATATCTTCACCGGATTTTCTCTGATAAACATAATCCGTTAAATCGGTCATCCAATCATCTAATCCGATATAACCTAAGAAATCATTTACGGCTGTTTCAAGCGGCAAAGTTACCAAAGCTCCGTCGTCTTTTTCCCAGATAATCAAATCGCCTCTGCGTGCTTGAGTGTTGTTTAGTTTGTAATGGCTTTCCGGGAATGCCATCCGATTCCACAACTGAACTGCACCATACATAGCTTGCGATAAAGTTACATATTTAATCGCTTTCATGCCTACCCCTGCGGTCGCTCTGACAGTTATCTTGCCTGTTTTACCCGCAAAGGTCCCGTCTTCTCTTGCTATGTTTTTTACCCAATTGATAATGCCTTTAGGGTTGCCCTCAATCCATCGGTAAAACGGAACTACGCCCCTTGCAAACCTCTGAGCTAATGCGCTCGAATTACCGTAATCAACTAATAATTCTCTTGCCAATACAGCCGCTTTTTCGGTCGGGTCCTTGACAGCATCAATAATTTTATAGTTACTTGCGCCGTAAACTTTGTCGCCTTTCAGAGTTCTTTCCTTAAAGTATTTGTAAGTGGCAAGCCTGAACATGTTTTCCCTAAAGTTATTGAAATCAATAGTTCCTTTGTAAAACTTCTTGAAAATATTATATTGTTCAGCCATACCTCGTTTGGATGGGTCAAACATTATTTCAATATCTTTGTCAGAAAAACTCTTAAATACTTCTCTGAACTCCTTGCTATTCATACCACTATCAACAATTCCTGACTTATATGCTTCCGCTAAATCACTTGCCATAGCTTTTTTGCTGCTCATATCCTTAAGTTCTCGGTAAGATTCACCGAGTTTTTTAAATACCCCCGGATAAGTCATTGCCAATTTACTTATATCCGAATAAGCGTTCCTCATTTCGTATTTAGCGTATCTTGTTGGGCTGTATAAAACGTTGACCTTAAAACCTTTGTCAAGTAATTTGAACGTTTTATTTAATGGGTCTTTCTCAATATATCTCATATCATTTATGAGATTCGCGATGTTCTTATGAACGATTATCTCTTTTGGCGCGCCCTGCTCAATAATATCTTTGCCTAAAACATGCTCGGAATATCTTTGTAATGGTCCCGAATAACCTGCGAAATCAGATTTTGTATCTATTTGCAGCCTTACATGGTCGGCAGGTATCATGTCAACTACCTTAGTCCCTGTTTTCTTTGCCTTCTCTATTAGCTCCGGTCTGACATCGCACTGTTTTACAAGACGTTTCAAATTGTTCAATTGCTGTGTTCTTTGCAAAATAGTTTTCATTGCCATAGCGGTTGCCATAGTCCAATTGGTATTGAAATCTTTTGCGGATCCCGTTCTGCCCTTTCTGTAATCGCTGAAATTTCTCGATAAATCATCTTCTAATATGGCTTCCGCATAATATTCTTTTATCTGCTTGTGCATATAGTCAGGATTTTTTAATACATCCTTTGGCAATGTTCCTGCCTTTACAGCTTCCGCTGTGGTTTCAGCCCAATAGTCATTCCAATTATCATTAGCAGCTTTCAAATATGGATTCTCGGCAAATTCTTTATCCAGCTTGGCAATCTGTTCTTCAATATATTCCTTAGTCCATCCATTAGGTAGCTGTTTATATTCTTTGTCAAACAAAGTTTCCTGTCCGGGCAAGCCTTCTTTCCCTTTATCATATAATCCTGCCCTGATATCCGCATCGACCGTCTTTAAAGATTTATACATGCTGAACTTCTGTAACCCATCCTGAACCTTTTCGAGCGGCTTAACGGTATGGTAAATAGCTTCTTTGGTCCTGTTGATTGCATAAGCCTGATTGCTCTCTAATTCCCTTGCTATAACCGAGGCATAAGCCTGCTTTGGGTCTTTGTAATCTAAATTATATCTTTGTAAAGCATAGTTCTTCCATTCGTGCATCTTCTCTCTTAGCTTATGAATCATGGAATGTTTTTCCATGTTGGCAAAATTATTCTTTTCGTAAACTTCTTTTAAAGTTTTATCCATTTCCTTTGCATATCTCGGATCGTCTTTGGATATTTTTTTATTTGCCATCTCTAAATCAGCGGCTCTCTTCATTGCGTTTTCGCTTGCCTTACTTGCTAAGCCGCCACTAAACGCCGTCTCCGGTGAGTTTAAGCCCCTCACCTCTATATCGCCATTGAATATTTTCCTGATATGACCTCCGGTAACAGGGTCAATACCATCGTAAGCCCTGAATGAACCATCGTCATAAATTCTTTCTACGGTCCATAAGTTAGTTTCTTTATCAAAAAACTTGCTGCCGTTACCAATGTCGGCAATGGTTTTGGAGTTTGTTTTCTCTAAGGGGATTTCATCCCATTTTCGTAACGCTTCTGAACTATCGCCTCTAATGCTTCCCTGTTTTGCATTCTTGCTAAGGATTTGAAGATTCTCTGCTTCTCTTCCTTGGTAAGCGGTCTGTCCTCTATCTCTGATGGTTTCGTAGAACTCATCTGCGATTGCTTTTCGTTCTGTTCCATTTTTTGCCTCACTCATTTTTTTTGCATATTCATTTGTTAGGTCTGAATATTCTTTTGTATATTTATTTTTCTGATATACTTCCTGCGCTCTTTTTAAGGTATCATATTGCGCTTTACCCTGCTCTACGTTTAAACTGCCTAATCCCTTTTCCTCTAATCCAGCCGCCTTCCTCTGGTTCTTTGCGGTGCTTGCAATATTTATATCCGCGCTTAATCTTTTCTCAACTTCCGCCCTTAACTCCGCTCTTTCCTTTTCGTATTTAGAGACAACATCCCCGAACATTGAGGACTGTTTACCCTCAGCCTGAATTTGTTTGTCACCCATTTTTTCTTTTATTATTTCAGATAAAACTGCCGGCTTTACATCGGGGTTATCAACCAAATACCTATATGCTTCTCTCTGAATGCCTGACAGCCTTTCATATTCTGCCATCTCTTCCATGTTTAATTTTCTTTTCTTTTGCTTCATGGCAAGCTCGGTTGGTATCGGAGCCTCTTTGCCGATGATTGCTCCGTATTTTTCAGGCAATAATTCAGCGCTTATGGTTTCCTGTGTCTTATCATAAAGAGAAGATTTTTCAACCTTATCAAGCAGCTCATTTGAAAGTTCTGATAGTTCTATGCCTCGTTTAGCGGCAGTTCCATCCTTTATATTTATATCGTTACTTTTCAAGTCTTCCGAAGTAAATCCTTTCTCCTTCATAAATCTTGCAACATCAATAGCGCTGCCCTTGCCATTAGCTATGTTGATTAAAGCTCCCTCGGCTCTTGCCTCTGTTATAGTCTTTGCATTTGAAATATATGCAGGGATAGCAATTGTGTTTTTTTCTTTTGCTAAGTCAAACCTATGGTGTCCATCAACTATATAGTATTTGCCTTTAACATCGGGCTTTTCCATTAACAAATACGTCCCGGCTTTTTTTGGGTCATACTCAGCGGCAGATATTTTATCTCTTGCCGTTACTCCGCCTTCGCCTGCATTTGATTTAAACTGCATTTCGGGATGAACCTCTACGTCTGAAACCTTTATCATTTGCGGAGATTCATAGCCTAAGTTTTTAGGTTCTTCCGTTATTACGTCTTTCTGGTTTTCAATCTCGGAAATCTTTTCAGCCGATATGTTTTTTTCTTTAGAAGCATTGTAAACATCCCATTCTTTTTTAACGTCATCCAAAAACTCCTGCTTAAACTGTTTCCTAAATTCCGGATCGGCTAATTCTTTTATAAAGGGTAATTCGCCTATCATTGCTCCACCCTGTCTTGCTCTATCCGAATGAGCAATAAAATCATCTACAACCTTCTCAGGCTTTCCGCTTTTTCTTGCAACGGGGTCATCGTATGCCTCGGCAAGCATTTTGGCTAATGATTCCTGAATATGACTTTGCGCAAACTTTTTAGAATATGTATCCGCAAAATTACTTGGGGCTTCCTTTGTTGGAGTTGGTTCAGGCGTTTTAGGTTCCGCCACAATAGGCTCTTCGCCTTTATAAAGTTTCTCTGAAACGTCCGGAACTTCAACCCTTTTTGCTGTCGGGTCATCCACCATTGGCATATCAGGAACGTCATCAGCATAAGGGTCGTACTCATCGGCGTATTCTTCTTCCTTTATCTTTGGTTCTTCCTTAACAACTTCCTCTTTTTTTATTCCTGATTCTACAACCCTGCCCTGCTCTTCCAAAGTTTTAATCTGGGTGTCAATGTCATCAATCTCTTTTAACCTTTCTATTGCATACTCCCTTTCGGTCTTACCTGATTCCGCAACTCTCTGTCTTAGCTCAGCTACCTCATTAGGGTCAAACAAAGTCTCATCTTCCAATAACATCGAAGACTCTTTGTCCGCAGCTTCCCTTCTCTTTTGTAACTCGTTAACATCCAATGATTCGGTGGTTGTTTTCTCAATAGTTTTAGGCTCTGCCTCACTCTTAACAGCTTCTTTAATTACTTTTTCGCCCACAGGCAAAGCATTCTCATTCGGTTTGTCCGCTAATTTACCTGCCGGGTCTATTACTTTCTGCATTTTTTGAGCCTCGGCAACCTCAAATGCGCTCTTGCCTTCACTCAATTTCTTTGCTATGCCCTGCTCTATACCCTTAGCTAACCTGCCTTTTATCGCAGGCAATACAGCTACAACAGATGCGTTTCCAATACTTGATATACTTTGCAATAATTCAGGGTCATCTACCCCTAATTGCTCAGCAACCTTCGCGGCTCCCGTGCCGGGCAAATTCATTATTTGCATAGCCGCATTGTTTATCAGATTATATTGGTCTGCTACCGGCGTTTGCTGTGCAAATCCTGTCGCGGCGTTTAAAGGTGTCATCATTGCTGAAAAAACAAAGTCAACTGCAGCTCCTACCATGTTTAGGGTTGAAGCAACAGGATTTATTCCCATATATTTCTTTACTGCGTTGGTAGAATATTTCTCCGCTGATTGCTGTAAAGGTTTATAAATGTGGTCTAAAGTACTTCCGACCGTTTTAACTAATCCTCTTTTAACATTTGAAAACCAATCGTCGCCCTGTATCTTATCCGCATCCTCAACAGACTTCTCGAATACGTTCATATTCTTACGTCTCTCCTCTTCGCCTTCTTTAATCTTTGCCAGCTTCTTTTGCTTCCAGATTAAATACGCTTGCTCCGTAGTAGATGAGTTTGTTAAGACTTCTATCTTACCTTCGGGTTCTAATAGACTATAATTTTCAGGCATTGCCTTTAAAACCTGCTTGGCTGTTTTCCATTCACCCTGCTTGACTTTGTCGGCAATATAACGGTTTAGTTTTTCCATGTCTTTTGCGGACCGTTTTTCAGGATCAATGCTTGCTATTGTTTTATATTCCTGAACTTCATTTAAACGCTTGGTCATAGCTTCATTATATTGAGCATCGAAATCTGGATTCCATGTCGGCATGGTTGGCTTATTCCCAGATGCAGATGAAAAAGCATTAGCCCAATTTAGGGCAAAGGTCGGATTTCCCGGAAGATAGTTTCTTATAGCTGCAATCGGGTTCTGTTGTTCCATCTCCTTAACGGTTGGTCCATCAATGCTCTGTATCAGGTCTTTTCTTTCGTTGGCAAACTTAGTACCTTTATCAGCTTGTTTTTGTAAATCGGTCGCCTGCTTCTTTAATGTATCAAAATAATTAATAAGATTCTGCATTCGTTGGTTATTATCTTCTGATGCAGTTTTTGCATTATCTATTATATCAGTTTTATATCTATCATCAAATGGCTTTTGCCATGTAATTGCATCGCTAAATTTTGCCATAATAACCTCATGCTATTTTGCTTGTCTTTTTAACCAACTATTTAATAATTGATTCTTTTTTTCTTTTGCTTCTGCTTTTGCCCTTGCCCTTGCTTGCTCCGCTGTTTCCCCATATTCTTGTTTAATAGTTATGTCTCCTTCTGTCCATGTTTTTTGGTATCTAATTTTATCTTCTTTTTGTGTGCTAACTTTTCCCTGTGGCTCTTTGTCAATAGAATATTTAGCAAAATAATTAGGATCGTTATTACGTGCTGCATGATTAAATGAATATATACTTTGATAAAATGTTTTGCTTTTACTTCCAAATTTTGACATGTCAACCATAGCTTGATTTCCACTCTCATTGGTATAAACTTTTGATTCTAAATTCTTTTCTTTTATCTTGTTGTATATTTCGTTTTCCGGTATTTTATCTTTTTTGGTTTTACCGCTTGAATCTTTATACTCATAAACATATTCTCCGCTATTAGGGTCCGTGTAAATTCTGTCGTTACCATTAGTCCACTCATAAAGATAAAGATTTTTATTTGGATCATCAGGACTAATTCTTACGGTATTTGGATCATTAACATCAGGTATAATCATTTCAGCCGCATTTACAACGTTTCCTGAGCTATCATTAAACGTTAAAACGTTAGTGCCTCTTTTAACTGCTTTATTTGAATCATACTGTTCCCTTGGCTTCAACGACCTATCTAACTCAGGGCTATTTATAGTTCCATAATTAGTTTTTGCTCCCATGCCTTTAGTATAAACCTCGTATCCCCATGAACCCATATCACCTAAGAACTGCGCTATTTTATTTCTTTCATCCAGACCTAAGTTTGCAGCTTTACCGTAGTCATATTGTAATGAACCGTCCGGAGCTACTGTCAATATACCATTCTGTAATGCTGCATGAGCCGTTGGATTTTCGGCAATTAAATTACCTAAATGTTCCATTGCTCTTTTAACATTAAAGTCTCCTGCTAATGCTGTCGCTTCGGTTCTTAAATCAGTTGCTCTCTTTGAAATTTCATCAGGCATTTTCATTATATCCGCAAGTTTTGGAACGCCCTGCATAATATCTTCCCTTACTTTGGATGGGTCTTGATCCGCTAAATTAGCAACTGTATCCATTGTTGTTCCTTCATTGGCTTCCACCTCAGCAAGTTTTGTCATAAAATCAGCTAATCCCTTTTTGGTGCCTGCATAACTTCTTAACTGATCGCTCATGTAGTTACTTATTTCAGGATTTACCGTGCTTGCATCTCCGCCTCCTATCCCTGTATCATAAGCGGTTATAGCGTTTGCTAATTTAGCAGGCTGTCTCTGAGGCGTTTTTAAAGATTCTTGAAGTATGTTTGCAACACTAAAATTAGTTGAACCTGTCGGCTCTGTTAGCTGCATTCTTTCAGCTAAGGTTGGTTTATTTGTTGTGTATGGTGTCGCTGGTCCAACAAAACTTGGCTGAGCCTGCTTTAACTCTGCATCTCTTTTTATGCCATAATCCTGCTGAGCTTTGCCTGCTAATTCATTACTTTTCTGAATCTCTTCTTCTGACTTCGTGCCGGGCATCTGAGTTCTGCCTTTGTTACCATAATATTTATCCTGTGGTATTGTTGGATAAGGCGTATCAGTTTGTTTGTCCGCATTTGCCTTCAATAACTCCGCCATATTTCTTTTGGCTTCTAAAGCCGCCTGTCTATATCTCTCTACAGCAGTGCCATAATTTTGTATAAGAGGAGCGTTGAATATTGCTCCACCTGCGCCCGGATATTCTCTTAGTTTTCCCATTTCTTAATCTCCTTATCCAATATTAGTTTGCCATGGTAACCCGTAAGATGTTCCAGCACGGGAGTTTTTCAATAAATCTCTTTGTGCTTTTTCTTTTCTCATTTTCTCTAATAACACAGTTAATTCTCCCATCTGATCGTCCCTATACTGTTGTGTAAAGTTCTGCGATGAAACACCTGCGCCCGAACTTGCAATATCGGCAAACTGCTTCATTCTGTCCTCATAAGTAGTTGTTAAAGGTCTGCTGTATTCGTTGACTAATGCGGCATCCTGAGCATCGTAGTTCTGTAATATCGGAGCAATGCTTCCAATGCCGACCTTCATACCTGTTGAACCAATGCCCGACCTTAGCCCCATTTGCGATAAAGCATTGTTTAACGCTTCACCCTGAGATGATACTAATGTTTGAAAATTATTGGCTCTGTTAAATTGATTTCTGGCATTATTTACAGAATAATCCTCTCTCTTTTGTTCACTCGATATAAAAGGCTTTGTCGGATCAATGCCATATTTTTTATAAATATCTTCAAGCCCTTTTAAACTTGCCTGAGTGTTCCTGCTTTGCGATGTTGTGTTATCACCGAATATAGAACCAAGCAAATAACCTGCGCCGGAAATAAGAGGGTTGCCTGTTATAGCCCCTGCGCCGGTTAAAAGATTGTTAAGGCTCATGCCGTTACTTCCAAATAAATCATCAAACATTCCCATAATATCACCTTTAATTAAACAGGTTTAACAAACAACTTATACTCTTTCCCTCTGCGGATGAGTAACCCTTTGTAAATAATTTTCATTTTTTTAATTGGATCGTAGGCTTTTGAGTATTGCTCCCAATACGCTTGCCTCCATTCCGGATCGTTTTCCCGGATACCGTCATTGATATTTCTTATCAGCCCAAGATTCTCAAAGTTGCGGATATTGAATGCTAAGGATACCAATGCAGAGAATTGATTTTCATTTAGTTCAACTTTTACGGCTTTTCGGACTTTGTTCTCGGCATCTTTGCAATCGTTTCTTAGTATCTCAATAGCTTGCTCTTTCGTGATACCGTTCATCATCCACTCTTCACCGGGCAAAATATTATGTCCAAAACCAATAAACCATCCCCCACCTTCGAGGCGTATTTTCGGCTTAAGAGTTAAGCCTTCGCGTTCCATGATGATACCCAGACCATCATTATTTATTCTGTAATCGTTCATTTTATTTTATAATTCTCTTTAGTTAAAGAAAGATTGTTTGCTTTATATCCTTTTGTTAATCCAAATGCGCCCAAAGCAACACTAAGTAAATACCCTGCCTGATAAACAACGGTATGAGCGGGGGCAAATAACATTGCCCCCGTACTAACCACTGACCCTAAAGCTCCCCAAAATTCAAGGCGTTTCCACCAAGTTTTGGGTTGGTTTTTCGTTTCCTCAGCCATTATTCCCCCTTTGACTGTTTCTTTTTCTCAATCCGGTTCTTTACTAACTTACCGGTTAAATTAGCCCATTCTACCAGATCAGCCGTAAACTCATCATCAAGTGGGTCCTCAAAGTCAATCTCAGCAACAATAGTTGACTTAAGTTCCGCGAACTCTTCCGGTGTAATCTTGTCGGCTATCTCTTTACCTGCCTCACCTATGGATGGAATAGCCATTATCACATCCGGGATTGTTGTTAAGAAGTTCTTGAAATCTCCACCGGTGAATTTTCCATCATCGGTATAGCTTTCAACTACGTCATTAACAAGCGATGCGCCCGCCTTAACAACCTTTTTCAGGTTATCAATTCCTAAAAGATTCGGCTGTTCGTTTAATACTTTCTCCATTTTTTTCTCCTGTGTTTTTATTTTATTGTTTATTGGAAGCAAATCCGCAAATGGATTTACTTTCATTATTTCTTCGGTCTGTTCAGTAGTCTGATCAGCCAATTCAGGATCGGTGTCAAATTGATCTTCAACATTATTCTTGGTTTTGGTGTCGGTTCCATCTTGCATTACTTATCCTTTTTCCTTCTGAATAATCTTCCGAAGGTTAAATACCATAATAGCTTTAACCCCCCTCCTAAGTAACCATTTGGACTGTTCATTGTTTATCTCCTTTCTTTTTCTCTTTAATTTTCTGGAATAATTTCTTTATTCCAACAATAGGTGCAATCGCTGCACTTGCAGCAAACAACACAATTTTTACTACTACCGGAACATCGTAACCGTGCATATTATTTCTCCCCTGTAATATATAAACTATCAATTACCATTTTTATATTTGTACTGTCGGCATTATACTCGTAGTGTATCACTAACCCCGTAACTTTCTTTGCAAGAAATTCAGGTGTAGAAGTGTATTGAGCATAACTAATTTTTTTTCTTTCTTGCGATAGTGCAGTATATACTATAAAAAAACTAATTATAATATAAACCATAAAAAATAGTTTTCCCTTTTTTCCCATAACATTATCCTCCTACTGAAACATCTATTTTTGGATCGCTAACCTGATCTCGTAAAGATTGCCTATGCTTAAGCAAGTCCTCAAACTCTTTGTCAGTTAGTTTTACTTTTAAAGTTGCATCTTTTGGAGCGAGGGTTATTTGCTCTAAATGCCTAAGCACTTTCCAATCGGTTGCTCTTAGCTCTTCCCTCAATTGTTCGTCTTTGAGCCTTGCCTTCTCCGCTGCTTCCTCGGCAGCAAGTATTTCGTCTTTATTTGGCACTACATAAGGTCTGCCATTGAGAATATAAACAAATACTGATCCGGACTCTACATCAGGAACTCCCCCATCTATAAGAAACTTTAAATAAGGACCGTATTTTTCATGGTCTATTACTCTGCCTCCGCCTGTTTCCCATTTCTCGTAAACGTAGTAAGCCGTTTCGCTTACATAATATTTAATGAACTTTGGCATTAGTAAAATATTCTCCTAATTATTGTCCCAATAAGTACGGGCAGTAATACTATGCCACCCAAAAATAGTAATGGATATTCCCATAATTTGGTTTTTTCAGTCATTCTTGCTGTCTCTTTTTGATACGGATATAAACACATTTTATTTTCTCCTTAGTTTATTTATGGTTTATTTGGAACTCTAAAATTTTCCGTGTATCTTGCTATACCAAGCGATACTTTGTAATTCTGGATATAACCGTAAGGAATAAAACCTGTACTACTGCAATATCCCAAAGATGCTTGACCGCTTGCCGATGCAAATATTGTTCCACTCACAGTTTTAGTCCATGCTTGGCTTCCATTTAAAAATAATTTCCATACATTACCTTCTCTCGTAAGAGCATAGTGAACCCATGAACCCGTTATTTCTGTGTGTGTAATTTCCCCAATAATTTCCCATCCATTTCCAGAAGATGAAACGTATAAATATGTAGTCCCATTACTATAACCTGTTGGACCTATACTTAATTCTCCACCCGCATTACTTGTATTGTTACTATACCAAGTAGTATAATTTTTATTAGCTACGCAATAGTACCAAAATTCTATCGTAAAATTTTTATCTGTATATTTGATGTTAGGAAAAGTCCAATAGCCATTACTGGCATTGAACGATAATGAAGAATTACCAAATTTATAAAAATCAGTTGTTATTGCAGGTACTCCACTGGCTGTAATAGTCCTATTACCTAATACATCTTTTACATTGTTTATATCACGTTCTGTACCTTTTATATATATTTCGGTATATCTATCCGGCAAACATCTCTGGAATTTAAACTGCCCGAAAAGAGAGATAGAAGCCAACAATAATATTATTAGTTTTTTCATCTTGCTTTACTCCAAAACGAACCAAAAAGACAAGGTAAGGTTTCTTGCATCCGGTGTGCTATCTCCGTTTTCGGCTCTTATATCAATATAATCTCCGTAACTTATTTGGTAGTTAGAAGTATTGACATAATAAGCAGATGAATAAGACCAAGAAGCTGTGTTTGGTTGCCCTTTAATTCCTATCAATGCCTCAGCGTTCTTCCATGGCGTAATCTTGCAGCTTGAACCATCCGCAGTTCTTGACTTATGACCCCACTGAACCATAAATGCAGTTGAGTTTCCCCATATAAACTCTGCCCCTGTATGCAGATAAATAATACTATCAGGAGCATTAGTCCCATTAGGATAATTGTTCCAGTATTCATTCAAACCAAAATCAGTCTTTATGACCTTTTCGGCGGATCCGAGCCATAAACTATCAGCCACAGAATAAAAAGAAGGACCGCTAACGATAAGAGTGTCATTGGTTACTCCTGTTTTAACTTGTGTTATAAGTGCATACCTGTAAACGCTATCCACATCCCTGAATCTTATTGGTTTACCTGCCTTGAAATCTACATTGTGTGCCACAGATACCAAAGTATCAGAAAGCCGAGTGAACCCGTAATTAGTCCAAGGAGAATAAGCGCTGCCACCACTTCCACCGCTACCGTTAGAAATCGAGGTGATGACGCCGTCATTACGAATAGTAATGTTGGCGTTGGTATAGCTTCCTGCCGTTGCAGTGTTCTTTTTCCCAAGAATCGTTGAAGTATCTGTAACATTTAATTTCAATCCTAATTGGTTATTTGTGTAAGTCCGCTGATTAGCCGTATCAGTTGCAAATGAACTAATAGTCTTATATGCGCCTAATCGCCATTGTCTTGCAAGCGATGAGGTCGTATCAGAGTAAGGTAGTTTTAAAGCCAACTGACTATTAGTATAGGTTCTCTGATTAGAAGTATCGGTGGCAAAACTACTTATTGTTTTATACGCTCCGAGCCTCCATTGCCGTGCTAACGAACTTGTAGTATCAGTATAAGGCAACTTAAGAGCAAGCAAATTTGTTGTGTAAGTCCTTTGACCCGTAGTATCAACCCCATACTTTGTTACATGTGTCCATCGTCCGGAAGTATCTGCATAATTTAACTTAAGAGCTAATTGACTGTTAGTATAGGTTCTAATATTGTTACTGTCAGTAGGAATAAGATAAGTTCCTGCGGCTTGCTTGCCATTAACCAAAGTCCTAACCTGCTGTAAAGAATCTTGCGCCCCTGTTATACCAGAAAACAAATGTCCGTGTGTTCTCTGCGCTTTTGCTAAAAGCGAATCAGCTAAATTTGTAATTGTTGACTGTGCCTGAGTATGAGATAAAGGCGCATACGCTCCCAACTCCCAAGGCATAACAACCGCAGATGTATCAGCTTTTTTATCTATCCTAACTGACAAAGTCATAGTATCAGTTCTGTTTAATTTCAGAGCAAGTAGATTAGTTCTATACGCCGCTTGTCCGGTTGTGTCACTTGCATATTGCCCTTTCTGAACCCACTTGTTTAAGGTATCAGTTGCAACTAAATAAGTTCCTGCCCTTTGAAAATTATCGATAGAATCTTTAAAAGTAATTGCAGTTACATATTTTGTATTGCTATCGGCTATGCTTATTTTACTATCTATTCTATTTGATAGTGAGGTGGTATCTATTCCGCCTCCGCCCGATATATCAGCCGACCAGCCCTGAGTGGTTTCAGAAGTCATTTTCCATACATAGCCATTAGTGCCATTCGCCATTTTCGGTTGATACCTATTGTCTGAATATGTCCTGCCATTTGTAGTGTCAGAATAATATTGTCCAACCTGTACCCATCTGTTTGCTGTGTCCGCAGAGTTTAGCTTTAATGCCAACTGTGCATTTGTATAAATTCTGATATTATTACTATCGGAAGCAATTAAATACGTTCCTTTTGTCTGATATAAATTATTACTATAAGTTCTGGCGTTTGCTGTATCAGTTCCATAAACAGTTTTATCTAACTTAGTATTAATTAAACTCCACTTCCCTGTGGTATCGGAAGCTACGAGATAAGTTCCCTTTGCCTGATATAAAGCATTAGAATAAGTCCTGCTATTGGTTGTATCTGAATAATATCTCCATAAAGTTAATCTGTTTGCTTTCACAGTATCGAGCCTAAATAAAGTGGCGAATTTAGTACTGTCAGCCGATCCGCCTGAACCTGCATTAGCCAATGCAGCACTATCAGCGTAATGCTTGCTTGCCACTCCGGGTTTTGATACAGTATCCACTCTAAACGCTCTATTTATTTGACCGTTACTTGTATTACAATATACTACAAATAAAATCAAAGTCAAGAAAATAATTTTTATCTTAGTCATTATTTTTTTCCCGAATATTTTATCCTCAGTCCCGCAGTCCCTAACGAAGTTCCCATATAATAAATAGCAGACGTGCTGGCTACATAAAAAGTAGCTGCATCTCCTGCTTTCAATGGAATACCATTCGTTGTTGTAAGTCCTACCGAGCCGACATAAATAGTCCCTGTGTAATCATAGTCTGCCGTTAAATCCACCTGCCTGCAACTGTAAGCCGGTAAAGCTAAAGCCGATAAAGTAACATCCCTTGAAAAAGTTACAGTGGTGTCCATCGGCAATTGGTTCAACGTTACCTGTGTATTATAATGCTGTGCAGACGTGTCCATTGTTACATCGCCTATACTTATATCACCTGCTATTCTTACAGGCAAATAAGTCCCTCTGG
>Ga0265297_10001563_pt1 | contig 52800 bp, 64 predicted proteins | sample Munlanlwell13791_FD_192502 | JGI IMG/M metagenome (GOLD analysis project Ga0265297, IMG submission 192502) | Leachate microbial communities from a municipal landfill in Southern Ontario, Canada - Leachate well 137-91 | ecosystem: Engineered > Solid waste > Landfill > Unclassified | place...
ACATGAGGTAACCGTCCCCTTCAACCGTATCAAATATGCCGATGCGATGGAATGGTACGGATCCGATAAACCTGACTTGCGCTATGATCTGAAAATGGTTGACGTTATCGATATTTTTTCCCGTTGTGATAACGAAATTTTTACCTCAATCGCAGCCAATCCGAAGATGAACCGTATCAAAGCGCTCCGCGTTCCGGGTGCCGATCTGGTTTTCTCCAAACGTGAGATGAAAAGCTTCGAAGACTATGTCCGAAAATTCGGTGCAAAAGGGCTTGGCTATTTTCAAATGAAAGAAGACGGCCTCAAAGGTCCGTTGGAAAAATTCTTTTCACCTGAGGATCTTCAGCTCCTCATCGATCGTACCGGTATGGAAGTGGGTGATGTCGTCTTCTTCGGCGCCGGCGACAAAAAAACGGTATGGGACTATATGGGCCGCTTCCGTATCTTCATTGCCGAACATGAGAAAATGAACCTGATTGACAAAGACCGTTTTGAATTTGTATGGGTTGTCGATTTCCCGATGTTCGAAATCGAAGACGGCCGTGTAAAAGCGCTCCACCATCCGTTTACCATGCCGCGTGATCTCAACCACGAGCATATCGAGGATATCGAATCAATCGCATACGACATTGTCCTCAATGGAACAGAACTTGGCGGCGGATCGATCCGTATTCACAAACAAGCATTACAAGAAGAGATCTTTAAACTTCTCGGAATCGAAGAAGAAGAAGCTCAGGAAAAATTCGGCTTCCTTCTCGATGCACTGAAATTCGGCGCACCTCCGCATGGCGGTTTTGCAATCGGATTTGACCGCTTTATGATGCTGTTGTCGAAAAAAGACAGTATTCGGGACGTCATCGCATTCCCGAAAACCCAAAAAGCATCATGTATCATGACTCAGGCGCCGAGTCCGGTAGACATCGCGCAATTGCGTGAACTTCACATCCGTTTGCGTGAAAGTGCAAAATAATGAAAAAACTTTTTTTGATTATCGGAGCACCCGGATCGGGTAAAACGACTGATGCCGAGATCATTGCCGACCGTAACAGAGATACGATGGTCCACTACTCGACAGGAGATCTTCTCCGTGCCGAAGTAGCCAGCGGAAGCGAACGGGGTCAACTCATAGACAGTTTTATCAGCAAAGGGCTTATCGTCCCGATCGAGATCGCTATTGAGACGATCGTTGGTGCGATCAAAAATACACCAAGCGATATCGTTCTTTTCGACGGTTATCCGAGAAGCCATGAGCAGATGAATGAACTCGACAAATTTCTCGCGACAGAAAACAACGTGAGCCTCGTCAGTGTCATCGAAGTTGTTGTCAGCGAAGCTGTAGCCCGTGATCGCGTTTTGGGACGTGCACGCGGTGCAGACGATGATGAAAATGTTTTTAACAACCGCATGAGAGTCTATACTGATCCGTTAGCAGATATTCAGAGCTTTTATACGTCGAAGAACCTTCTAAAAAAGATCAATGGCGAACGTACCATTGATAAAATTGTCGACGAAATGGAACTCTATATCAAGAGTCAAATAAAATAAAATCATAGGAAATAATATGAAAATTATTCTTTTGGGTGCCCCGGGCGCCGGAAAAGGGACACAGGCCCAATTTTTGACCAAATCGTTCGATGTCCCCCAAATCTCTACAGGGGATATGCTCCGTGCCGCGATCAAAGGGGGGACCGAACTCGGAACCCTTGCCAAATCGTTTATGGATGCGGGCAAATTGGTCACGGATGAGATCATTATCGGCCTTGTAAAAGAGCGTATCACTCAAGACGACTGTAAAAACGGTTTCCTTCTCGACGGTTTCCCGCGTACCGTCCCCCAAGCCGATGCGCTTAAAGAAGCGGGAGTCGCAATCGATGCCGTCATCGAAATCGATGTTCCGGATTCCGAAATCGTCAAACGTATGTCAGGTCGCCGTGCCCACCTTGCATCCGGCCGCACCTACCATGTCATCTACAATCCTCCGAAAGTGGAAGGAAAAGACGATGAGACCGGAGAAGATTTGGTTCAGCGCGACGATGACAAAGAGGAAATCGTCCTAGACCGCCTCCGTGTTTATCATGAACAGACTCGTCCTTTGGTTGATTATTACCGTGGCGTTGCATCGGTCGATGCATCGGTCAAATACATAACGATCGATGGTACACAACCGATCGATACGGTCGAAAAAGAGATTATTTCCAAACTTAAATAATTACTCTCACCCATTTTCTGCCAACGGGAAAGCCCCTTTACGGGGTATTCTATTTACTTCGTGCTATAATCTTTCTATGAAAACACCCCATTTTTACGCCGTTATCATCGGTACTGAAATTCTAAATGCCCGCCGTGAAGACAAACATTTTCTATTTCTGCGTGATGCCCTGATCCGGCGAGACCACGCCCTATTCTCTTCGTTTATTATCAAAGACGATATCGAACTCATCCGTGCTGTTTTTACCTTGATTAAAAATGATCCTCATGGAGTGATGTTCAGCTTCGGCGGTATCGGTTCAACCCCGGATGATCTGACGCGCCAGATCGCTGCAGAGGTTTTCAGCGATGGAGTATTAGTCTCTCACGAACAATTCCATAATGATATAATCGCCCGTTTCGGTGATGCCGCATATCCGCACCGTATCCATATGGCACAACTGCCAAAAGATTCCGGGCTGCTGCATAATGTGATCAATAATATGTCCGGATTTTATTTAGAAGAGCGCTATTTCTTCATGCCGGGATTTCCGGAGATGTCACATCCCATGGTCGAAGAAGCATTGGAACGTTTTTATCTCCGTGCTCCCACGGTATATCGTAGGACATTGATCGCGCAGACCAGCGAGAATACCCTTATCGATGTTATGAAACAGCTTGATCCATCCGTCGATTTTTCATCTCTTCCGATGATTAACGGCGGTAATCCTATCGTCGAGATATCGGTAGCATCGAACGATGAAAAGCTGAGTGATGTTTCACTTGGGATGTTTATCTGGGCATTGGAGGAGAAATCAATCCCCTACGAAATACGATAAAGTTATAGATATAATTAAATCGTATTGATAAAGTGACGATATTGTATTTAGTTAGAAGGAGGAAGTATGAAGTCTCTAATCTATTTGCTAATTGCATTGGGAGTGATGATCGCGATTTATGTGGTGTATCGGTATACTTTTTTAGTCAAACCGAAACCGAAACACAAGCTTCCTCCTAAACCGAATTTTACCCTCAAAATCGAACCGGAAATCTAACGGTAGTGCCGTTCATAAAGTTTCGAGTGTCTTTCTGCCGTCCCGTATACCTCCCCTTTTAATGCTTCCAAACGTTCTAATCTTTGTTCTGTCGTCGGATGAGTACGGAAAAGATCCGAAAAAGAAAATTTTTTCCCTTCAAACGGACTGATAATAAACATATGGGCATTCTCCGGCGTTGCTCCGCGTACCTCGCCTTTAGCATTATAATTAGAGAGTTTGATCAACGCACTCTGTAGCCATTCGGGATGACCTGTTAATCGCCCTGCTCCCTCATCTGCCATAAATTCGCGCGAACGGCTGATCGTCATTTGAATAACCGAAGCCGCTATCGGCAATAAAATTGCCATAAGCAGTATCAATATCGGATTTCCGTTACGGCTGTTCCGATTTCCGAACATCGCACCGAATTGAAGCATATTGGCAATAAAAGCGACAGCCCCGGCAATGGTGGCCGCTACCGTAGCCACAAGAATATCGCGATGGCGGACATGTGACAGCTCATGCGCCATAACCCCCTCCACTTCATCTTCATTAAGAAGCTCAAGCAAACCGGTAGTAATAGCCACTGCCGCATGTCGAGGGTCCCTCCCCGTCGCAAAAGCGTTTGGAATAGGGTCATGGATGATGTAGACCCTGGGCATCGGCAAATCAGCCCGCTTTACCAGGCGTTCGACAACGCGGTAAATCATCGGTGCTTCTCGAGGATCCACTTCTTGTGCATCATAATGCTTTAGGATCATCGTATCCGAATAATAATAGGCATAAAAGTTCATCCCTCCCGCCATAATCAGGGCAAGTACCATTCCCCCCTTCCCTCCGAAGTAACCGCCGATCAATACCAATAGTACACTCAGTGAGCCTAATAGTAAAAATGTCTTAACTTGTTCCATCCCTTTTCCCTTGCAATAGATCCAAAATAGATTTTTTATGCATTTTACGAGCGAAATCAATAGCGCTGAGCCCGTGAGCATCCCGTGCTTCTATATCAACGCCCAGCGCAAGCAGTTTTTTAATCACCTCTTGACGTCCGTAGCATACGGCACCCATAAGCGGCGTGAATCCGCTCCGACGCGTAGCCGTATGGACATCAAATCCTTTCTCTATTAACCGTTCGATCACGGCAAGGTTATTATAGGTCACGGCGACATCAAAGACACTTACCCCTTCATGGTCGATATGAAACAAATCGGCACCGCTCTCGATTAAAATGTCTATAATCTCCTGATCGCATTGGTATCGAAGTGCGAAACAGAGTACCGATTCACCGTTCTCTTCCGCTTCATTCGGGTTTCCGCCATTTTTTAAATAATGTTTTACCCCTAAATAATTGTTTTCTTTTAACAGTTCAGTCCATTTTTCCATACATTTCCGTCTATATTATAAAATTAAATCATAGTATAACACGCAAGCTTCAACCGACACATAGTCTCTTATGCTAAAATTCCGTATTAAATTTGTTACAAGAGAGTTCATATGGAAATTTTAGAAACAGAATCGGCATTTAAAGCATGTATTCAAGAGATTCAACAGAGTGCTGGATATAAAAATCCATTAGGGTTTGGTATCTGCCGCGTCGATTTTGGTCAGCTTAACAGTGACAAAGTACTTCAAGCCACCTATCCGCATATGAACTGGAACGAAAATTTTGGGAGTGCCGCAATTTTTATTAAAAGCGCTCAGGAACAAGGTACTGTTATCGACTTTAACGCGAATGAAGTGATTGTCCCCGTAACGCTGAAATTTTTGGAAGGGTGCTTGAACGCATTCACTCCGTATGCCGATGAAGCATTCGGCGATGCGCATAAAAATATTCAAATTATCTCTGCACTCTATACGCAGATCAAAGAACGCGGAATGCGTGACGAAGAATTCCGCCTGGTAATGATCTTTGCCGATGCACCTTGTGTCAGTGTCGAAGCAACCTATCTTAAACTTTATGCCCTCTCAACGGCGAAAGCACCGCTCCGTTCACTCAATCTCAACGGTGCGTTCGGTGCGTTGCACAACGTCGCTTGGTCTGAGGGGCAGCCGATCGAACTGGAATGGCTGCGTGCAAACGAAATCGAACTCAAATTTGCCAACGAATATCCGAAAATTGATTTTGTCGACAAATTCCCCCGCTTCCTCCAGCATATTATCCCTGCCAATAATACCCGCGTATTGGATGATTCAAAAGTTCGATTCGGTGCACAGCTCCATCCGGGTACAACGATTATGCCGGGTGCCAGCTACGTCAACTTTAATGCCGGAACCACAGGTGTCAGTATGGTAGAGGGGCGCATTTCAAGTTCGGCGGTTGTCGGTGACGGCTCTGATGTCGGCGGCGGCGCTTCGATCCTCGGCGTCCTCAGCGGAACGGACGGAAATCCGATCTCTATCGGCAAAAACTGCCTTTTGGGTGCCAACTCTGTCACCGGTATTCCTCTGGGAGACGGGTGCATAGTTGATGCCGGAATCGCTATTTTGGCAGGGACAAAGTTCTCTGTAAAAGCCGATCAACTTGAAAAGATCAAAGAGGCCAACCCGGGTGTAACCCTTTCAGGCAATACCTTTAAAGGGAAAGATCTTGCCGGCCTCAACGGTATTCACTATCGACAGGATTCTCTGACGGGTGAATTGCTCATTCGCCGCTCTATCCGCGAAATCAAACTTAATACCGATCTGCATTAATTCTTATTTCTCTTCCTCCTTTAAGGTGGCGGGGCCTATAATTGAATATCTGAATAAAAGGGGCTTCTCATGATAAGCTCAAATGTATCTTCGATTCTCTCGAATCAAACGTATATGAATAATAGTGCATCAAACGTCGCAAATGTTAATTCCGATAATTATGTACCGCGCAATACGACGATCAGCGAAACTCAAAACGGTAGGACCAAAGCAAACACTTCGTTGGCAACAGACAATGGATCCAAACAGTCTCAGACGAATCTGGCAAAAGAGATGACCGATCAAATAATGATTGAAAATGTCAATACCGCAAATGTAGAAGCGATCCGTACGCAAAATAATGTCATGGGATCGTTGCTCGATATTAAAGCTTGATTTTTTTCTCTTTGCGTTTTAGTAACGCAACGGGAGAAGGTTCGCGCGTAAAGATATTCATACTTACCAGCGATGTCAAAAGCATATGCTGGGGATCGAAATTTTCTACATCCACACCTAATTCCAGCGTACTGACAACTGCTTTTCCGATAATCACTCTCCCTTTTTCTCCACTCTTGTCAATTGTTCTGATGCCCCAAATATTGTGCAGCACCATCACTTTTCCCTCGTATATCCCCGTATAAAGCAGCACATGCCCCTTTTTGTACAAGATTGTCTCAAAAGGGACACCTTTCTCTTGAATCAAGGCTAATTTTTGGACATTATCCAGCCCTTTGAGCGAAATCACTTCCCCTTTTCTGGCCTGAGATGCCGAATTTCGTGGAAGCCATATCCCAAAAGGGGTAAACATATCGCGGATCATCGAAGAACAGTCCCGTTCGCCGTACATACCTCCCCATCCATAGGTATTATGCAGCATCTGGGTAGCTATTTTGTCCATATCCTCTTTATTGAGCGCATGAAATCCATGATATGCCGACTCTTTTGGGATAAGAAGCTCGTCTCCCTCACCGTTGCTTCGAATATACAATACACGATAGTTTTCATTTGTCTCTTTAATGAGCGGTAAAACCATTCCGACACGCGAGTAAACGACGAAACGGTTATCTTTGTCATACAAAGGGCGGTTATCTTCTGCTATAAAAACTTTGGATTTTTCCCGTATGGATTCGATTTGCCGCGATGTAACAAATGCAATCCCATCGCTCTGTACCCAGCCCGAAGCATTATTCGTAAAAATATATGCCCAGGAACCGTCTAGTGAATAGTGTGATACGAATATCGGTTCATTGAAAGCGACGCTGCTATTTTGAAGCATGTCAAACGGATACCCCTCACCGGCCAACGCCGGATTTTTATATAGGGGCTTTTGAGTCGGAAAAGTTCGAATATCCATCCATTTTGTTGTTACAGCATATCTGTTGATTGAAGAAAAGGCCAAAAAATTGCTTTGGGATTCCATCTGATCGAACCACATAGAAGGAACTGGCTGCAGATTGCTACCATATCCGCTTTTAAATGCCCGTATCGGCCATTGAGCTTCTTTAAGACAGATCGGCGCTGCCATATAAGACCATGGACGATAATAGTTTTCTTCAAAATGTTTTTGTATCTCAAAAGGCTCGGTCTGATTTAATTCGCTATTTTCTATATAAGGGGCAATTGTTTGGGGAAAGTGTTCAAGATCACTTACTTTTTTAGTAACTTGAGGCAATTCAACCTCTAATTCCTGCGGAAACATATCTTCCGTCGTGTTTGTCTCTTTGCAAAGGGGAGGCAAAGGTTTCAATACAGTAGGAACCGCTTCCCTGGAAACATGTGTTGCGCTACACCCGCCCAATACAATCAGTATACCGACAAAGCCTATTTTATACGCCATTGCTTACATTCATCCATTTCGATAGATATGTGACAGGCCCCTATTCTGAACCTTATTCTACACTGCCAAAGCGCCCTACAACGCGGCCGATAATCTCAACTTCGTCTTTTCGGGCGACATAGACAGGGTAATCTTTATTATCCGAAATAATATCGAGTTTCCCATCAATTCGAACTTGTAATCGTTTAATAAATAACCCATGTTCCGTCCGAATTGTAAAAATTCCGCCGCGGCTCACATCACATTTCGAACGGTTGACAAAAACAATGTCATCATAGCTGAATGATGGCTCCATAGAGTCGCCGCTGACATTGATCGCTTCGATATGACGAAGTTCTCTTTCGCCTCCAAGCGATATCACAAAATTCTCCTCAAGCATCAACGGTTGATAATCCAATTCATCGTTTTCCGCCCCTCCGCCGGCAGAGGCATTAACCGATGAGAAATAACGTACCATATAAAACCGGTTCGTAGGCTCGATCAAACTTTCGGGAGATTGGTTGTATAAAAGCCAATTGATAGCGATAGAACGTTTCGCACAAAAATCGAGCAATTCGTTAAAAGGGATTTTATCGCGTTTTTTCATCGTCGCAAAATTCATTTGCGATATCTCTAATAATTCGGCGACATCTTTATCAAAGACTTTTCTGTCGGGAAATTCTCCGGATACAATATCTTTGATCGTTTCAACGATTTCACTAAACGTTTTCATCATTTCATCCTCACATATTATGGATAGGGTATTGTAGGAATTATGACACATAAATAGAGATAATATGACATTTTGACATATTTTAAAAGATGAATTTCTATTTTATATACTATTTGTCACATATAAGAAATAGTTACCCGAAAAGGAGCATACAATGGCAAAGGTTATTCGTAAAGCAAATGGATGGATGGAAACGATAGAAATGAAAATGGAAAGATGGGCAGAAAAGCTTTTTTAATGGCTGTTTTCCGCGTTGTCGTCTTTATTATTATGGTTATCATCAAAAGTAGCATCTTCCGAATGGTTGTCTAAATAATCCCGTTCCCGTCTGGAAAGATGATAGCCTCGAAAAATATAGATTAAGAATAAGACAAATAAAACAAGAACCAAGGTATCCAGTATCTGCAGCATCACATCTCCTCTTGGTAAATATCAAAATTTTGTTTGATTGCTTCATAAAGAACAATCCCCGTGCTAATGGCAAGATTAAGGCTTCGTCCCTCTTTGGTCATCGGGATCGTCATGCATTGGTCGGGATAATTCTGTAATATCTCAGCAGGGATACCTGCCGTTTCACTTCCGAAAAAAAGATAGTCGCCAGGGGCGAATTGCATCTTAAAATAAGGGGTATTGGTTTTCGTCGTTGCAAAATAATACTTCCGGCTTTGAGGATGTGCCTTAAAGAAATCTTCAATATTCTCCCAAACATGCAAATCAATTTTATGCCAATAGTCCAAACCTGCCCGTCGAACCGCTTTTTCATCAATATCAAAACCGATGGGCTTAATCAGGTGTAATGATGAGGCGGTATTGACACACAGCCTCCCTATCGCCCCTGTGTTATTCGGAATTTGCGGATGGACTAAAACGATATGAAACATTTAAAAAATAATCGTTTTATTGGTATGAACAAAAATGCGGTCTTCCAATGCCAGCTTCAATGCCTTTGATAGGACGATTTTTTCGACATCGCGACCGGAACGCTGCATCTCTTCCCATCCGTACGCATGATTGACATGGATAACGTCTTGAGCGATAATCGGCCCTTCATCGAGATGGTTGTTAACGAAATGGGCGGTTGCGCCGATAATCTTGACACCCCTCTCATAGGCTTGTTTATACGGATTGGCACCGATGAATGCCGGCAAGAACGAATGGTGTATGTTAATGATCTTATCCTCATAGGCTTCTACAAAACAGGGGGTTAAGATACGCATATATTTGGCTAAGACGATATAGTCGATTTCGCCGAGTAAAGAGAGCTGTTCCAATACCCTTTTTTCATGTTCATCACGGTCGCACCCCTCATGGGATACCGTATAAAACGGAATATCGAATTTGGAAACCAAAGGTTCCAATGTATCATAATTGGAGACCACTCCGGCGATAACCGCATCGAGTTCTCCAGCTTCATAGCGGATCAGGATATCCCCAAGGGCATGCGACTCTTTGGTCGCCATAAGGACAATACGTTTTTTCCTCGGGGCGATTACGTCCAAGTGGGCATGGGAGGGCAAAATTGCTTTTAGTTCGTCTTTCAAGGCGAGAGGATCGATCTCTCCGGCAACAACGGTGCGCATAAAAAATTTGTTGTGTGTTTTGTCGACAAATTCATTGTTGGAAATAATGTTAAGATTTCGATGATAAAAAACGCTCGATACTTTATAGACAAGCCCTTTTTCATCATTGCAATGGATAAGGATACGATACTGTTCATTCATGGAAATTAATCACTTTTTAATGGTTTCTAATCGGTTGTCAATCGTCGCTAATAGGTATTCGAAAAAATTAAGGGTCAAATCGACTTTAGCTTCAAGCTGGACATTATTGGGGGACTGGAATCCTTCAAATAATACCAGTAATCGTTCTCGAATTCCCTCAAGCATTCGGGCTTCGTCATCACGCACACTTTGCGGCTCCGTTCCTGCTTCTGCCGCTTCTTCTGTTAGAGTGATTAAAGGAGCAGCCTCTTCACTTTTAGTAACGGCAGGCTCTTGGATCTGCTCTTCGACGCTCTCATGAGAAACAGCGATCTCTTCAATTTCGGCTAATGTAGATAAGATGACGTCTTTTAGTTCCATGCGCGCATCAACCACCTTTCAAACTGGATAAATTCGGCTTCATCGTCCATTTGAACGAAAAAAGCTTTCATTTCGTTGTTTACCCCAAGAAACTTTTTTCGCATACCCGAAAGGCGACGTATCGCGATTTTAGCATCGGCATTGCCGGGGTCTTTTTTTAAAATTTCTTTGTAAATTTCAAGGGCATCCTCTTTGAGCCCCTGAAGTTCGTAAATATTGGCGAGAGTTAAAGTTTGCATTTGGCGGCAAAATTTGCGATGATTGAACCCATTTCATTGGTAGAACAAATCTCTTTTGCATCAAAATTCCCGATATCTTTCGTGCGGTACCCTTCTGAAAGAGCCTGCTTAATCCCGTAATCGATTCTGTCCGCTGCCCGGTGCTCGTTGAGGGCAAATCGAAGCATCATCGATGCACTCGCGATCGTCGCGATCGGATTGGCAATCCCCTGCCCCGCGATATCGGGAGCTGAACCGTGAATCGGCTCATAGACACCGATTTTGGCACCGACCGATGCGGACGGAAGGAGGCCGATCGAACCGGAAAGCATACTCGCTTCATCACTGAGGATATCACCGAAAATATTTCCCGTCAAAATGACGTCAAACTGTTTCGGGTCACGGATCAACTGCATCGCCGCGTTATCGACATACATGTGGCTGAGCTCGACCTCAGGGTATTCTTTTGCCACTTCTTCGACCACTTCACGCCATAACTGGCTTACGTCTAGGACATTGGCTTTATCAACTGAACATACCTTTTTCGTCCGTTCCATCGCAATTTTAAATGCCACGTGTGCGATACGGATCACTTCGTCGCGGGTGTATACCATGGTATTCCACCCCTTATTTTCATCACGCCCTTTCGGCTCGCCGAAATAAATTCCGCCGATGAGTTCGCGCACCACCATCAAATCGACACCTTTGACAATTTCGGGTTTCAATGAACTGGCATTGACCAACTCGTCATATACCGTCGCGGGACGAAGATTCGCAAATACGCCGAGTTCTTTACGAAAACGAAGCAAACCGCTCTCCGGACGTTTTTCTCTCGGAAGATTATCCCACTTTTGTCCGCCGATTGCACCGAACAATACGGCATCGCTTGCGAGCGATACGTCAATGGTCTCTTGGGGAAGCGGATCGCCGACAGCGTCATAGGCACACCCTCCCATCAAAACTTCTTGATAATTAAATTCGATATCTTCACAGGCTGCTACGGCATCTAGCACTTTAACCGCTTCATCGATAATTTCGGGACCGATTCCGTCCCCTTTGATCAGTGCAATATTGTATTTTTTCATCGATTATTTCTCCTGTGCGGCGATCTCTTCGCTCGCATAATTCATAAGTCCTCCGGCGCTCAGCAATTCTTGCATAAACGGCGGAATCGGAGTAAAGTTATAAACTTTCCCGGTTGTCGTATTGGTAATCGTACCTGAATCCATATCGATACTGACCGATTGCCCCTCTTTGATCTCAAGGCTCTCGGGAAGTTCAAATATCGGCAGCCCCATATTAAACGCATTACGATAAAAAATACGGGCGAACGTCGGAGCGATAACTGCGGCAACACCGGCAGCTTTCAGCGCAATCGGGGCGTGCTCCCGGGACGAACCGCATCCGAAATTTTCGTCGGCGACAATAATATCGCCCGGGGTCATTTTGGTGACAAATGCCGGATCGGCATCTTCCATAACGTGCTTGGCAAGCTCTGCCGGGTTTGAGGTATTAAGATAACGGGCGGCAATAATAAGATCGGTATCGATATCTTTACCGAAATTCCAAACTTTCCCTTCAATTTTCTGCATCAAAAAATCCTATGGTACGTAAAATTAAAAGGATTATAGCCAAGAAGAGTTGAAAGAGTTTTAAATCACCTTCATAAGAAATTTAATATTCTATAATATTCAATTATTCCATTGCCCACGACAATATGCTTGAATATAATTTTAAAATAGAACACAATAACTGGTATTATATTCTCAAATGCAATATAATATTTATAATTGTAGATTTTTTAAAGTCTCAACTTTCAACATGACTGCAGGAAATAAAGACGATATGATAAATTTTTTTGCCACTGCGCTATTTATTCTAAGTACAATCCTATTTTTAAACGGATGTGAAAATAAAAATGAAAAAGACACTCCTCAACCGTCACTTTCACAGACCAAAAAGCCCTATCAAGGGCAGTCTATCATACTCATTGTCCCGACGTTGGAAGCCAGATTGATCAGGGGTCCAATATTGGATGAAGTTGAAGCATTTGAGAAAAAAACCGGTGGAAAGGTTCGGGTTGTTACTCCGAGCTGGAATGAAACCATCGAAAAAATTGACCAATCGTTAACCGATCCAAATCTCAACTATGATATTTTTGTTGTTATTTCGATGTGGAATGGAACCTTATTAGGAAATAATCATATTGAACCGATCCCTGAAATGATAAAAAAACAAATTGATTGGGATGACGTCTTACCCATTTACCGAAATACCGTCTTGTCCTGGAATGGCAAAGCCTACGGGCTCCCTTATGACGGTGATTGTATCAACCTTTACTATCGTAAAGATATTTTTGAAAATCCTAAAAATAAATCCTCTTTTGAAAATCGATACGGATATCCGCTAGCCCCTCCCGCAACATGGAAAGCATTCAGGGATGTAGCAGAATTTTTTAACGGCTGGGATTGGGATGGAGACGGTAAAATCGAGTATGGGATGTCCGGACTTAGGGTTAAAAATGATATTTCCATGCTTCAATTTTTTGCACAGGCTGCCGCTTATGCTAAACACCCTGACGATAAAGCATATTATTTCGACCCGGAGACTATGAAACCACGTATAAACAATCCGGCATTCGTCAAAGCACTGAAAGATTATGTTGATTTTATGCGCTTTGGTCCTCCAGGTATGGCAAGTTTTGCTGGGCATGATGTCCGCAACAGTTTTGTTTCCGGAGAAGTCGCTATGGCTATTGATTGGGCTGATATGGGTATATTTGCGGCTAATTCTCCCGTCTCAATCGTCAAAGACAAAGTCGGTTATGCCCAGATACCGGGCTCGGATACCGTATACAACTCGAAAACTCACCATTGGGATAATCGCTATAACCGTGTCTCTTCCATCAGCGGAAACTGGATGTTTCTGGTTAATAAAAATTCCAAACACAAAGAACTTGCTTTTGCCTTTGCAGCATACATGACTTCAAAGCAGATGACAAAAAAATTGACTGCAACAAATGGCACTGCTGTAAATCCATCCCGATATTCCCATTTTAATGACCCTTCTGCATGGAACAGTGCCGGTTTTTCAACGGAATCGGCCAAAGCGTATCTGGATGAGATCACCGTTTCATTGTCGAATCCCAATGTTGTCTATGACATCACAATACCGGGAGCGGGAGAATATTACCAAGCGATCGACGACTACGCCTACAAAGCCGTTATGGGGAAGATGAAACCGCAAGAAGCTCTGGACCATGCTGCTGAAGAATGGGAAAGAATCACGGATAGAATGGGGCGTCAAAAACAAAGCTCATTTTATAAGTCTTCGCTTAATTGACTATGATGAATGCACTCACCCTTCGAAAAATAGCTAATTTAAGTTTTGTAACCATATTGGGCGGTTCTATTGTTGTTGGAACTCTTTTACTGCTGCTACTGCGAGATTATGAACAGATCATTGCAAGCCAGCAATTAAGCAAATCGGCTTATGAGTCTCTGTTCGTCCTGAAATACGATACGGAACGTCTGTTAACAACATCGGATTTGGAGAAACAAACCAAAACCCTCGTACAATCAAAAGAAGAATTCAATAAGAGATTTGAAGCATTAACCCCTTCTGTTGAAGATAAAAAAGAGTGGTTTGAATTTAAAAGTATTATTTTGACAGAACTTGAAAAAATAGAAATCCTCTTGAAAGATGAGCAGTTTTCAAAACAGAATATGATGGAAAAATCACTTTTGAGACGCCTTGGGGAAGGACTGAACGCAAATGAAAACAGTGTTTATTACATCAAAATCAGGGACTTGAACAATAATATCGCCTATCTCAAACAATATGAAGATTTTTTGCTTGATGAGCTATACACATTTCAGCTCAATAACACAGTACGAGCAGATAAGCGGATAGCACAGGCAAAATCGATGATTATATGGGTCATCGCGATTACTTTTCTTCTCCTGGTCATCTTGGCATATATAGTTTCCAGAACAATTAAAAAAGCAGAAAATAAATTACTCGGGATACAAGACAATCTTAAAATTGCTCTTGCCGAACTTGAAGATAAACAAATAATACTCGTAAAGCAAAGAGATATTTTGGATTATTCAGCTCACTATGATTCCCTGACAGATATTCCTAATCGGCTCCATTTTGTCGAGAAACTTACCCAGCTGATCCGAAGGAATAGTGACACATCTGAGCCATTCGCCGTCTGGTTTATCGATTTGGACCGATTTAAAGAAATTAATGATTCTTTTGGACACAGTATCGGTGACCGTGTTTTACAAGAAGTTGCCACCAGACTTGAAAAAGCAATCGATAAAGAATCAATAGCCCGTTTCGGCGGCGACGAATTTGCAATAATTGTAGAAAATGCGCACAATACAAAAGATACAGAAGTAATTATAAAGCGAATCATAGAGATGCTTGCGGATCCATTGTATATTGAAAATTATGAAATATTTATCACTTGCAGTGCCGGAGCAAGCTTTTTTCCACACGATGCCCTAAATGCTGAAGAATTGCTCCGCAATGCGGATTCAGCAATGTATCAGGCTAAATCCGAAGGAAAAAATACCTACAAATTTTATACTCAAGAGATGACGCAACGAGTTTATGAGCGGATAACTCTCGAAAATAGTTTACGCAAAGCGCTGGCACATAATGAATTTATCCTTTATTATCAGCCACAGGTTGATATGTCACGAGGAGAAATTATCGGTTTTGAAGCCTTGATACGATGGAATAATCCAGAAATAGGACTTATTTCACCATTGAAATTTATCCCGATTGCCGAAGAAACAGGTCTTATTATCGAAATCGGTGAATGGGTAATCGAAGAGGCATGCAGACAAATGATAGAATGGAAAAATAAAGGGCTGTATCCGGGATACATTGCCGTAAATATTTCTGCAAAACAATTGATTCATGGGAATTTAGAAAAAATTGTGCCGGCCATATTAGAAAAATACCGATGTGACCCTGAATGGATAGAACTCGAATTGACCGAAAGTATTATCATGAACAATCCAGATTATTCAAAAGATATCCTCCTGCAGCTCTCAGAAAGAGGTTTTAAATTAGCGATTGATGATTTTGGTACCGGATACTCTTCGTTGGCTTATTTGAAAAATCTGCCTATCAATAAGCTTAAAATCGATAAATCTTTTGTCGACAATCTGCCAAAAGATCAAGCTGACGGTGAAATTGTCAAATCTATTATCCATCTCTGTAAAGGTTTATCGCTAAAAATCGTTGCTGAGGGGATCGAAACGAAAGAACAAAAAGATTTTTTACTCAGTGAAGGTTGCTTGATAGCTCAAGGATACTACTATCACAAACCACTTCCCTCTTCGGAAATAACCTTAATCCTAGAATCAAAGAATGGGTAAATCCTTCCGAAAAGGGAGTTAATGGTTTTTAATATTAACGTTTAAGACCGTTTGTCGTTGCAAGCATTTCATCACTGGTTGTAATAACTTTCGAGTTCGCATCGTAAGCACGTTGACCGGTAATAAGATCGGTCAGTTCAACGACCAGCTGAACGTTGCTGAGTTCGACAAACCCTTGTCGAATAGAACCCAATCCGTTATCTCCTGGAGTCCCCTCAACCGGCTGTCCCGAGCTATCGGTCTCAACAAATAGATTGTCTCCCAGTGCATGAAGCCCTGCCGGATTGATAAAGTTCGTCAAAGAAATCTGCCCAACTTGAGTCGCCTGTGCCTGCCCGGCTTGGGTGACGCTGACGATACCATCCGTTCCGATACTGATATTCGTTGCATCTTCGGGGATGACGATCTCGGGGATCACCGTATAGCCGTCGGAATTTACCAAGGTGCCGTTTTGATCAATTTTAAAAGATCCGTTTCGGGTATACACCTCAGTCCCGTTCGGAAGCTGCAGCTTGAAAAAACCTTTTCCGGTAATAGCAAGGTCGAGATTATTATCGGTCTGTTTCATACTTCCGGGGGAAAAGATCTTGTTGATCGCGGTCGGTCGAACCCCGAGCCCCACTTCGATACCTGTCGGAGATTTGGTCGTGTCACTCGTCGATGTACCGGCATAGGTCATGACCTTATACATCAAATCGGCAAACTCAGCACGTGATTTTTTATATCCCATAGTATTGACGTTGGCAATATTATTCGCCGTCGTATCGATCTGGGTCTGCATCGCGAGCATCCCGGTAGAGCTAGTATAGAGTGATTGCATCATGGTTCAGGTCTCCTTAGTTTTTGCCGGCTATTTTTTGAATAGCATCGTTGTTCATATCATTCATCTGAGCGTCCATCGCTTTTTGGTACATTCCGACAAGGCGGTTGGCTTCGACCAGTGCGACCATTTCATTGACGGCATTGACATTGCTTTTTTCTAGGAATCCTTGCATGACTCCGCCGCTTTCGGCAAGCGGCGTCAATGGGTCGTTCGGATCGGGGAGATAAAGGTTTTCCCCCTCTTTGGTTAGCATACGGACATTCTGCGGCTCAACGATCATAATCTTTTTTCCGGCGATCATTTGATTGCTCCCCGGAATATTGGTAGCGATTTGACCGTTTTTATCAATGGTCACGATCGTATCCTGCGAATTGAGCGTTATGGCCGTTTTACTCTGAAAATAATCACTGGAGAGCACTTCGTACCCTTTTTTATTAACGAGTTTCCCCTCATCATTGAGCGTAAAAGATCCGTCGCGGGTAAGACGGATACCCTGCGGTGTATTCACGGCAAAAAATTGCCCCTCTTTGCTCAAAGCAAGATCGAAAGTATTATCGGTTTTTTGCATGGAACCGAGCGATTGATCGATATAGGCATCAGAAATTTGCGGAACGCGCGCCAAAGAACGGTTAAGATATTGGGCTGCCTCTTTTGTATTGTTAGCAAGCGGCAGCTTGTCCTGAGCCTCTTTGTAGAGTCTGGCAAAATCCCCTGTAATTAACTGGTCACGCTTAAATCCGGTCGTATTGGCGTTGGCGAGATTGGAGGCAATCGTATCCATACGATTGAACTGAGCCACCATTCCCCCTGCCGCCGCATAATATCCTGTTTGCATTGCCTATCCTTGTGCGATGTTAAGGCTTATAAAGCAAACTATGTTCCATCTTTTTTAGATAGGTCGGTTGCAAGTGCATTGGAACGTTTTTTAAGAAATATTTCGGTATAATCCAAATCTTTTTTAATGCAAGGGAGTTCTCCGACAATCATGAGTGCAAAAGATCTAAATAAACATCTCGAAACCCTATTCGCCGAACACAAATCGAAGAACTGCCTCACCTATGAGACAATCGTTGAACCGTTCGATAAACAACCAACCCTTGCCCAGGCCAAAAGCGTTTTAAAATTGGCTCAAAAACATAAAATATGCCTTTTTACCTCGTCTGAACACGCCAAAATGCTCAATCAGCAGGAAGCTGCCGCCAAGCGGGCCGCACAGCTCAAATACATCGAAGAGGCCAGCAATGAAGAATTCGATATTCTCAAGCAGCATGAACTCCTCGAATGGTCACGTTCCGACTCTCCGGTACGGATGTATTTGCGTGAAATGGGACAAATCCCCCTTCTAACGAAAGAAGAAGAGGTAGAAATCTCCAAACGTATGGAGATGGGGGAAGGAATTATCATCGATGCGATTTGTTCCGTCCCTTACCTGATCGATTTTATCCTCGATTACAAAGATCCGCTTATCAATCGTGAAAGACGGGTAAAAGAGCTCTTCAAAAGCTTTGAAGACAGCGATGAAGATGCCGACAGCAATGACGATGATGATACTGATGACGACACTGAAGACGAAGAACGTTCCGAAAAGACTCCGTCAGCCAAAGATAAAAAACGGGTAGAAAAAGTCGTCACTTCGTTTAAATCTCTCGAAAAAGCGAAAAAAGATTGGATCAAAGCGACTGAAAAAATGCTTGATGAGCGCCCGATCGACGAAATGGACGGGGAATATGTCCTTTTCTTTATGAGTGTGAGTTTCAAGAAAAAAATGCTCAAAGAAGCGTTGCTTGATCTCGGACCAACCTCAAAACTGATCAACGAGCTTGTCCGTTCGATGGAAACGGCTCTTAGAAGCGATGAAGGTTTTGACCGCGAGCTTAAACGTCTCGAATACAAACTTCCCCTTTTTAACGATCAGTTGAAAAAGAACCACAAGATCATTTTGGCCAAAATTTGCGATTTGACCAAAGAGGAGATTGCGACTAAAGTCCCGGAAGCGACAATGGTCAGCACCTATATGGAGATCAAAAAGCTGATTCAGACCAAAGAGGCATCCAAAGGGGGCTTCAATATGGAGCCTGAAAAACTGGCCGATATCCTTGAACAGATCAAACGGGGAAAAAATATCTCTGAAGTCTCGAAAACCCGTATGGCAAAATCGAACCTCCGTCTCGTCGTATCGATTGCGAAGCGCTATACCAACCGCGGTCTCCCTTTCTTGGATCTGATCCAGGAAGGGAACATCGGACTGATGAAAGCGGTCGATAAATTCGAATACCAAAAAGGGTATAAATTTTCGACCTATGCGACATGGTGGATCCGTCAGGCGATCAGCCGCGCCATCGCCGATCAGGCCCGAACGATCCGTATTCCGATCCATATGATTGAGACAATCAACCGTATCAATAAGATCATGCGTAAGCATCTCCAAGAGCACGGTAAAGAGCCGGATGTCGAAACCATCGCGGAAGAAGTCGGATTGTCCGTCGAAAAAGTCAAAAACGTCATCAAAATCACGAAAGAACCTATCTCTCTAGAGGCGCCGATCGGTAACGAAGAGGACGGACGCTTCGGAGATTTTATCGAAGATAAAATGTCTATCTCCCCTTCGGATGCGGTTTTGAAAGACGATTTGAAAGTGCAAATCGAAGGTGTCCTCGAACAGCTGAATGAGCGTGAAAAAGCCGTTATTAAAATGCGGTTTGGTATTATGGACGACGAAAGCGACCGTACCCTTGAAGAGATCGGTAAAGAACTAAACGTCACCCGTGAGCGTGTCCGACAGATCGAAAGTAGTGCGATCAAAAAGCTCAAACACCCGAAAGTGGGTCGTAAGCTGAAAAACTACATCGAGGATTAATGACGTTCGATCAGCAATGGATTGAATTTGATTTCAATCCGTTTATCCTATTTAACTCCAGTGGAAAGATTGTCTCGCTTAACACCGAAGCACAATATTTGCTCAGCGCGATCGAAGGGTCAGCCGTCTATAAAATCGCCACGACTTATGCCAGTTCGACATTCGGATTTAAAACGACGTTTTTAGAGCTTGAATTCGGGCGGTTTAAATTTTTTGGTATTACCGTCGGATACGAAGATGAAGAGCATATCGGAATACGCCTCTATCAGCTCCCCTCTTTTCAATTTACCAAACAAAAACCTGAGGGTCAGCTCGTCAATGTTTATACGCTGATCGATTTGTGTATCAGTTCCAACTCTATCGGTTCACAGACAAAATATCCCAAAGAGCTAGACCCGACCATACCCGAAATCCGCCTTCAGACGGAGCTGTTTATCAAATTGCTCAATAAGATCTACCTCTCAATGGCGGGGAATGAAAAGATATTGACCCGGTTGTTTTTCCGTGTCGGAGAGCATATCAAATACGAGGGAGAGAAGTATTCTCTTTTCTCGATCGAAATCTCTTCCGAATTGATTATCCGCAAATATCTTTCCGAAATCACCCATCTCTCCGAAGAGAATAATCTCTTTACCGATCTCAAAGAGAATAAGATCACGATCAACGTTCCGATGATCGTCAAATAATTTTCTGCCTTAAATAAAGCAGACTGCAATGATCCTCCGCTAACGGGCTAGTTGCTTCCTGCAGTTTCGATCAATAGATCTTTTGCGATTCTATAGCCGATCGCTATCCCCGCTCCAAGCCCTACAAGATAAGGCCAAACTGAAAACAGATGATTATTTTGCAAGGCGATAAATCCCAATATCAAAAACGCATACGGAATCAGTCGATAAACGGAGACCCAAGCCGAAACGTTTTTCGTCGTGTTTTGAATGACATTGCTCTTATGACGCGCTTTTTCGGCTTTGATCATCGCTTTAATATCGGTGATCTCTTCTTGGCGTTCTTCTTCATACAAATCATAAGGGTCATCCATCATGTCGATGATATCTTTGTTGTCTTCGAGATCGACACCTTCCACACGCTGTGCAATCATATTGCGGTATGAATAGAGCGAACCGATAACAATAAGCATTGACGAGATCATTGCAACGACAAAATTGCCGTAGACTGCACCGGAGAGTAATAATAACAGTGATGCAACGGCTTGAGATGCGATAAAAAGAGTCAGCGGCTTTTTAATCCTCATCCTCATCCTCATCCTCACCAATCGTTTTCCCCATATTGTAACGCGGGTCTTTTGCCAATTTTTCAAACTCTTTGTATTGCTTGCTGTAGGCTTTGTAGACATTTATAATTGCAGCGGCGATGCCGATCGCAACACCAACCCAAAGGAGCCACGTAATACCCGTGAGTTTTTTAAGCCCCAATCCGATAGCGACACCGATCAAGATAGCAACCACCATCGAAATTCCGAGTGAAAGAGTTTCCGCCCCTTCGATGATCGGTTTTAGGCGAGGTTTTTCTTGATTATTCTCTTCCATTAAAACTCCCCGAAAATGGTATCCGCTGCAGCTATCGTCTCTTCGATCATAGCATCGGTCGTTGCCGTAGAGATGAAACCTGTTTCAAACTGAGAGCAGGCAAAATAAAACCCTGCATCGAGCATCGCTGCATGAAAACGGGCAAATCGTGCCGTATCGCTTTTCAATGCCTCCGCAAAATTGGTTACGGACTCGCCACTGAAGAAAAATCCAAACATTGAACCGCGAACATCAGTTTGTAGCCCAATATTATGCTTTTTAGCCGCATCAGCAAAACCGCTCATCAAACGCTTAGCACGCTCTTCGAGAACACCAAATACTCTTGCATTGGTTTTGAGTTTGTTAATGGATGCAAGACCTGCCGCCATCGCAACGGGGTTCCCACTGAGAGTTCCCGCCTGATAGACTCCCCCCTCAGGTGAGAGATGAGCCATAATCTCGCGACGTCCGCCGAATGCGCCGACCGGCATACCGCCGCCGATCACTTTGCCCAAAGTTACCAAGTCAGGTTTTGTCCCCGTGATACTCTCCGCCCCATGCAAACAGGCACGAAATCCGCTCATCACCTCGTCGAAAATGAGGAGTGCACCGTACTCGTCGCACACGGCTCTTAGCTCCGCGAGGAAATCTTTGGTCGCGGGGACAAGGCCCATGTTTCCGGCGATCGGTTCGATAATGACACACGCAATCCCCGGGCTCTCTTGGAAACATTTTTTGACGCTTTCGATATTGTTGTATTCCGCTAACAAGGTATGCTTCGTAAAATCAGCAGGTACCCCCGGTGAGCTCGGCGTTCCGAACGTAGCCGCACCCGAACCCGCCTGAACGAGCAGCGCGTCACTGTGTCCGTGATAGCATCCGGTGAATTTGACAATGTCATCACGTCCCGTAAACCCGCGTGCAAGACGGATAGCGCTCATTACCGCTTCGGTTCCACTACTGACAAATCGAATTTTTTCGATGGAGTCATAGATGGAAATAATCAGCTCCGCAAGCTCCGATTCCGCTTCGGTCGGGGCACCGAAACTGAGACCGTGTTTGACCGCTTCGATCACCGCGTTTTCGATAGACTCATCACGATGACCGAAGATCAGCGGTCCCCAGCTTTGGACATAATCGACGTAACGGTTCTCATCGATGTCGACCAAGTACCCACCCTCTCCGCGAGCGATAAAACGTGGAATCCCTCCGACGCTTTTAAAGGCACGTACGGGGGAATTTACACCACCTGGGATAAGATTTTGGGCTTTTTCAAAGGCTGCTTGAGAGTGTTCAATACTCATTTATCTATTCCTGCGTAATAATCTTTTTGGCATTATACCGAAGATTGGGTTGTTCAAAAGAAGTGTAATGCGATAGAATAACGAAAAAACTTTAAGGTATTTTATGCAATTTAACGTCGATGCCACTTGCGGCAATGCCAGAGCCTGCACCATTACGACCGCACACTCTACTATTCAAACCCCGATTTTTATGCCCGTAGGGACGGTAGGGACGGTCAAAGCACTCGACATGGCCGATATGACGGAGATTTTAGACGCACAAATCATTTTGGCCAATACCTATCATATGTATCTTCGCCCCGGAGATGAGACCGTCGCACGTCTTGGAGGTTTGCATGAATATACCACCTACCCTAACAGCTTTTTGACCGACAGCGGCGGATTTCAGGCATTCAGTCTAAGCGACATCTCAAAACCGACCGAAAAAGGGATCGAATTTCGTAGCCATATTGACGGCAGTAAACATTTTTTTACCCCGGAAAAAGTGATCGATATTCAAAACAATCTGGGCAGCGATATCATGATGATCTTAGATGATCTCGTAGCACTTCCAGCGACGCAAGAGAGGATCAAAACCTCGATCGAGCGAACGACGCAATGGGCGAAACAGTCGATTGACTATCATCGTCATAAGCAATCGCTCGGAACGGGGTTAAATCAAAATATTTTCGCCATTATCCAGGGAGGGACCGATCTTAATTTTCGTACCCAATCGGCCGAAGAGCTCTGTGCGTTGGAGTATGACGGATTTGCCATCGGCGGTCTCAGCGTCGGCGAAACAAATCAGGCAATGTACGATACGGTCGAACATACCGCACCGCTGATGCCGTCGAATAAACCCCGCTATCTGATGGGAGTCGGGACACCGGAAGATCTGGTAGAAAACATCGAGCGCGGTATCGATATGTTCGACTGCGTCATGCCGACCCGCAATGCACGCAACGGCACCCTTTTTACGACATTCGGAAAAGTCAACATCAAAGGGGCGACCTTCAAATACGATACGCAGCCTATTGATCCGGCGTGTCATTGTTATACGTGCCGGCGCTACAGCCGTGCCTACCTTCACCATCTCTTCCGTTCGAAAGAAATTACCTATTTCCGCCTCGCGTCACTGCATAATCTCCACTACTATCTGTGGCTGGTTCGTCAAGCGCGTGAAGCAATTTTAGCGGGAAAATTTATCGAATTTAAAAAGGATTTTTATGCACGCAGACAAGCCTAAAATCACCCTAGGGGTCAATATTGACCATATTGCCGTGCTGCGTGAAGCCCGTCGCATCAACGATCCGGATCCATTGATGGCACTTGCCGTATGCGCGCAAAGCGGTGCCGATCAGATCACCGTTCATCTGCGTGAAGACCGCCGCCATATCCATGATGAAGATGCCCGCCGCATCATTGCGTCCTCACCGCTTCCGGTCAATCTGGAATGTTCCATCGATCCGGATATAATCAATATCGTGTGCGCTTTACGCCCTCACCGCGCGACCCTTGTCCCTGAAAAACGGGAAGAGGTAACGACAGAGGGAGGTCTTGACGTATCGGGCCATTTTGATTCAATATTAATTGCTATTAATGCGCTTCATGCGGCAGAAATCGAAACATCCCTTTTTATAGACCCTTCCCGTGAAGCCGTCGAGTTTTCTGAACGTCTGGGTGCCAAATGGGTAGAGCTGCACACCGGAAGTTACGCCAATCTTTACGCAATGCGCCATAGTGCCCTTCCCCATTCGCATCATGCGATCGAATCACTGAAACTGAGCCGTTCTGAACTCGATGAAAGGCTGGCACAAGCCTATTTTGATATTGTCGATTCCGCAAATTATGCCCGTTCTCTCGGGCTGAAAGTTGCTGCCGGGCATGGCCTTAATTATCAGAATGTCGCTTCCATCGTCGGAATCGATACCATCGAAGAACTCAATATCGGCCAAAGTATTATCGCCCGCTCGGTATTTACGGGGCTATCAACCGCTGTGCAGGACATGAAAGCACTATGCATCCGCTAAAAAAAATAGCTATCAGCGTCGGTGATCTCAACGGTGTCGGATTTGAGATTATTCTCAAAGCACATAAGCAGATCGCCCTACTCTGCCACCCGATTTATTGTATCAGCCGTTCCATGGCGGAACAAGCGGCATCATTGCTGCAATTGCCCCTTCCTGACGATTTTGTGTGTCATGAAGTCATGGGAGATTTTACGATTCGTCCCGGACATGTATCTGCACAAAGCGGGCAGTACAGTTATGACTCCTTTACCAATGCCCTCTCACTGGCTACCTCCTCTGAGGTTGATGCGCTTACCACTCTGCCCATACATAAAGAAGCTTGGATGATAGCAGGAATCAATTATGTCGGACATACCGATGCGATGCGAGACATCTTAGGCTCCGATGCGATCATGATGCTCGGATGCGAAAAACTCTATGTCGCTCTTTTTACCGAGCATATACCCCTGCGGGATGTCCCGGGTGAGGTCACAACCGAGAAAGTGTATGACTTCCTTCTCAGGTTGTACCGTAGCCTCCAATCCGCCCCTATCGCCGTTTTGGGATTGAACCCTCATGCCGGGGACCATGGAGTACTCGGAGACGAAGAGCGTTTTATCGAAGAGGCGATAGAAAAAGCCAATCAAACAATTGGGAAGAAAATCTTCGAGGGGCCGATCGTCCCGGATGTTGCCTTTACCCCGCGAAGCCGCGAACGCTATAAGATAGTGGCCGCCATGTACCACGATCAAGGATTAGCCCCGCTAAAAGCCCTCTACTTTGATGAAGGGATCAATGTTTCCTTAGGGCTTCCCGTCATCCGCACCTCCGTCGACCACGGCACTGCATTTGATATCGCATACCAAGACAAAGCATTGATATTGAGCTATACTAATGCCATTAAAGCAGCCATTTCATTTACTGAAAAAGGATAGACCATAAATCCCAAAGTAGTATCCGACATCATCACACTGCTTGATGCCTATTTACCGAAAAATTTTTATGCCGCCGATTTGACGATGGAGCATTACAACTATCTCCTCTCAAAACTGAAAGTGACCAATGAAGAATTTTTCGACGACAAAAAAGGGGCGATAAAAAAAGGGATAATTGAATATTTTGCCCGTACCTACCAAAAAGTCGATCTGGAAGTCTCCCTTAAAAATTTCACCATCAAAAAGAGTTTGGTCGATCCATCGCGTCCTGAATCGTATGATCGTATGCTTCACCGCAATGTATCGATCATTGTCGATGTTTTTAATCGAAAACCCGAATTTATGCCCCTGCCGTTTCTGGTATCGATACCCGAAGAGATACGGACACAAATCCTGAAAGGATTTATCGAATCCAATGACCCCTTGGACATAGCACGAAAAATCACACGTCAACAAATCACTAATGTATTTGCCCTTGAAGAGCGCGATATCATCTTTTTTTTACGGGGGCGCATCTCCATACGCTACTATACCCCTCCTAAAAAATTCCCTCCGGGGGCAGACAAACGGTTTGCAGGCGAATCGGTCGAGCTCATGGATGAGATGTATGCCAAATATTTTCCGGACGGTGCATGGGAGAGTATAGAACCGATATTGGATGAAGTGATCAACGATAAGCTTAATTTCTCCGTTATCGATAATCTGACGTTTACAAAAACTTTTATTCCTGTATTCCGTTCCATGATCGAGATTCTGCTGCTTGATATTATCAATCCGCAAGAGCATAGCAGGATTGAAGGATTCACCGGATATGTTTTGCGTAAATATTTTCACCAGATCCTTATGCACACGGCAAGAAATCTGTTGGAGTACATTGAGATCAGAGACAAAAACGCCGAAGCGTTTATTAAATATTTTACCGATGAAATTGTTGTTGACAGCGCCGGCAACCGGATTCAAAAATATGCGATTGTTGACAGCCGGCAGCAACGGTGGAATTACAGTTCGATTGTCTCGATCATTATGCAATACAAACAATCCAAAATAAAGATTGCCGCGGCAAAAGAAGGCATCGTTGCTGCACAGGCACGTGTTACCGAGACACAAAACGATATTAATCTCGAAATGGCCAATAAACGTAAAATCATCGACAAAATCGCCGAAGTCGAACTGCTGATCTCGGAAAATGATACCCGGCTGATGCAGCAAAAAAACAAAACGGCGTCAAAAACCGAAGAGGCGGTATCGTTAAAATCCTCTATTTCAAGACTCAATAAACGACATCAAGATCTCTTGGATAAAAAGAAAATTGAAAACAATCAGCTCGAGATCGCCAACGGGAAAATCGCAAATAAAAATACCGAGCTTTCGCGGCGGCAAAAGAAGCTGGCCCATGAGAAGAAAGCACTGAAAACCATTCAGGAACAAACCGATCCGATCATAGAGACCTATGAAATGATCATAGAAGCGATCGCCATCATCTTACCGAAGCGCTAAATCTTCAGGAGAGGCGGTTTCGATAATCCTCATATCCGAATTCATGGACGATGTTGAGTTTATCCTCTTTGGTCCAGATCGCCAAAGAGGGGAGCTTTATCCCGTTGAACGTCGTATTTTTTACAAAAGTATAATGGATCTGATCTTCAAAAATGATCTTGTCCCCCACTTTTAACGGTTCATCAAACGAATAATCCCCCATGATATCTCCCGCAAGACAGGTATTCCCTCCGAACCGGTACGTGTAGAGTTTTTCTCCCGCTTCCCCGGCTCCGCGTACTGTGGCACGGTACGGCATCGCCAGCGTATCAGGCATATGTGCCTCTGCCGAGGTATCCAAAATCGCGACATCCATCCCGTTATGGACGATATCAAGCACCGATGCGACCAGCGGCCCGGTCTGCCACCCTACCGCTTCCCCCGGCTCGAGATAGACCGTAATCCCATTATGGCGCCGTTTGAATTCCTGAATCACTTCGATCAAACGTTCTACGTCATAGTCGGCTCGGGTGATATGGTGTCCTCCTCCGAAATTGACGTATTTCAATCCGTCAATATAGGGACCGAACTTTTCCTCAAATGCGGCCAAAACCCCCTCAAGAGCATCGACGTTTTGTTCGCAGAGTGCATGAAAATTGAGTCCGTCAAGCTTGGAAACGATTGTAGGATCAAAATTTGCCGCGGTGGTTCCCAAACGGCTGAATATACCGCATGGATTATACAGATCGACCGGAGAAGATGAATACTCGGGATTGACGCGAAGCGATACGGAGATATCGGGATTGATCGCTTTTACCCGGTCATAATAGCGGTGAAATTGGCTCGGTGAATTAAAAACGATATCGTCGCTGATCCGTGCGATTTCGTCGATATCTTCATCTTTGAATGCCGGAGAATAGGTGTGAACCTCTTTGTTCATCTTCTCTCTGGCCAATTTTGCTTCATGTAATCCGCTGGCAGTACACCCGTGCAGGTATTTTCCGACAAGATCAAACGTCGACCACATGGCGAATCCTTTGAGCGCCAAAATAATCTTGGCACCCGATTCACGCTGCACACGTCCCAATAACTGCAAGTTTTTCTCTAATAGAGCCTCTTCACAAATGTAGCACGGGGTATGGGGTAGCTGAGAGAAATCGATTGCCATCTGTACATCCTTGGAAAAAATTGTCGTGATTGTAGCATAACGATAGAACAATAATTGTATTGATATCGATACATAAACCCAAAGGAACCCCATGTCAATTCAAGATTATATCGCCGAAAATAAATTAGAGTGGATGATCGTATTCAATGGCCCGACCGACTCTTACAAATATGCATATCGAGGATGTCTCGTCATTACCGAGGGAAAAGTGATCACTCCGGATAAAAGCCTCCCCCCAAAAGAGATCGTAAAACAAGTCTTACTCGCGACCAACAACGACACCATCGATTTTTTAGCGTGTGAACTTCCTACAATCAATCTGTTTGAAGGATTTGTCAAAAAATACAAACCATTTTTGACTCCTGAGGGAAAATATCTCCTGTTTATCTCCGACATTAGCGGAAAAGGTAAATTTGTATATGAGGGGATCACTTTCTACGCGTATTCACTCGATGAGAGTTCTGTATGGAACGAAGTGCTAGATTACGCCGATCTTTCCAAAGGGGATTTGAAAAAAATGTCCGACAAAGAGAAGATCGATGCAGTATGTAACGAAATGAAAAGAACGAACCTGCGCATCACCGATAAAACCTATGACGACATCAAAGCGTCTCAAACAGCTCAAGGGAAACTCTCTTTCGGAGCAGTCTAACCTCATTTTTTTATAAGCAAGGAGAAATTCTCCCTGCTCGCATGAACTGTCCTCATTTCATCTGCTTAGGCAGTTTCATTCCCGCCTGTAACCTTGATATGCCACGGTTCATAACGAACGCCGTAGGGGTTGTTGGTTGTATAGCGGATGGATATATAGCCGCCGTCGTACAGTTTTTTAAATACATCCGTCTCCTGAAATCGTTCGGTGAAATTGTACTGGCCGTATCCCACTTTACCGATGTCAAAATCCCCTACACTGTGAAATGTAAAGCCAGGAGGGGCGATCGCAGTGGAAGCGGCGCGCAGATTCCCCCCTTCGCTGACCATCTTTTTCAAAAAGAGCTGGAGCTGTTTTACCGGAGCGCGTACCCCGGAAGTAAGGATCACATCATTGCCGATCAGTTTTTTGATCGTGTTATATTTTTCTACCGCCGCACCTTTTAGAAGGAAATGACCGGTTTTATTGATGTATTCCAAATTGCTTTTCGATGTAATAGCGGTAAGATTCGGGACGGTTCGTTCGCCGTAAAAGCCGTACCGTCGAGGGTCTCCATAAAAAATCGTCTCGATATATCCGATCTCGCTTGAGGTAAGAGGTTTTTTGCAATAAGCGGCCGTTTTGAGCATCTCATCGAAACTGATGGCGTTAAACTGAACATATCCAACCCAGCTTTGGACCGTATTAAGCTTGTCGAGTAAACTGACGACGACGGGAGAAGCTCCTCTCATAGAAGAGACTCCATCAATCTCTTCTGTCGCACCAAATGCCAATGTGCCGCTAAGTGCGGCCGTATATACCAAAAACGATCTTCTGTCCATCTGCTTACAACTACTTTATTAGATCAAAATTTCTTATTTAGACTATATCGTACAATCTTACCCTATTTTGTAGCTATTTAGCAGATAAAAATGTGTAAAATAGATTTTTATATCATCGTAAACTCTCGAAGGAGATTTAATATGGTCCCATCATTCTATATTCAGATAGCGCGAGACGCTATTAATGCCCATTTTGAAAATGCGTCTGTCCGTAAAAATGAGATATTAGAACTTCATCCCGAAATGAGTTTGCCAAAAGCGACCTTTGTAACACTGACAATAGAGGGATCTTTACGCGGCTGTATCGGGTCGATCATCGCGCATAAGCCTTTGCTTGATGACCTGATATCCAATGCACAGTCCGCCGCATTTCATGATCCGCGATTCAAACCTCTCACGTCCGAAGAAGCGGCCAGGATTAAAATCGAAGTCTCACTTCTAACCGAGCCTAAGGCAGTAGACTATCGTGATGCCCAAGAGCTGTCCCGTATTATTTGCCCCGGTATTGACGGTGTTATTTTACGGCTTGGGAATTATCAGGCGACATTTTTACCTCAAGTATGGGAAGAATTGAGCGATTTTGACACTTTTTTTGCCCATTTAGGGATGAAAGCGGGGATAGGAAACGACCCGTTGTCCCATCACCCTGACATCTATACCTATCAGGTCGATAAGATAAAGGAACCATAATATGAAGGTGCGGTCCATGAGCGTTGCGGGGAGTTTTTATCCTGCACAGACGCAATCCATTGAAGATATGATCCGCCGTTTTAACCATATTCTAGAAGAGACCCCAGAAAATGTATGGCGCTGCGATATGCTGGTCACGTACGCCGTCATCGTGCCGCACGCAGGATGGATATACTCGGGCTTTACCGCCAACATGGCCTTTCGTGTTTTGGCAGGATCGCCGGTAGAGACGGTGATCGTCATCGGGCCTTCACACCGTATCCGTTTTAAAGGAATCAGTGCAACCGATGCCGAGGTGTATCAGACTCCGCTGGGTGATATGCCGATCGATCGGGAGTGTATTGAGCTGTTAAAAATGAAATTTGGCGTCATAAGTTATCCGCAAGCGCACCATGAACACAGTACCGAAGTACAAATGCCGTTTATACGCCATTATTTTCCGAATGTAAATGTCGTTGAATTAGTCTATAGCGATATCGATCCGGAATCACTCGAGCCGATTATCTCCTATCTGCTTCAATTTCAAAAATACGCAGTTGTCATCAGTACCGACCTAAGCCATTTTCATCCGCTTCAGGATGCTAATCAAATCGATGTAATTTGCTTGAACGCCGTGGAACAGATTGATATCGACTTGCTTCATGAGGGGTGTGAAGCATGCGGCAGTATCGGTCTAGAAGCCATGCTCCTCGCGGCTCAAAACATCGATTTGGAAAGTGTCTTGCTCGATTACCGGACCAGTGCCGATGAATCAGGTGATACCTCCAGCGTCGTGGGGTACATGAGTGCACTATTCCAAGAAAAATTGTGGTAATACATTTTGCTAAAAGCGTGCGGTACACGATCTATAATGATGCAGACAAATAGCATAGAATAATAAGAATAATAGGATTTATTAGGAGGAGAAGTTCAGCCGATCGCTATCAAACCGGCTGAAACAGATATGCAGCAGAGCTTAGCACTCCATCTCAAGGACATTCCAAGGAAGCCCCTGCGTATTCATCTCATCCATGAACGGATCCGGATCGAGCTGTTCCATGTTAAATACCCCCGTACCGTTCCAGATTCCCTGTACCATTAGTTTCGCACCGATGACCGCAGGGACACCCGTCGTATACGAGACCCCTTGCGATTTTACTTCGGCATAGCACTCTTCATGATCTTTGACCTGATAGATATAGATCTTGCGTTTTTTACCGTCTTTGATCCCCTCGGCTACGATACCGATGTTGGTTTTCCCTTTGGTACGAGGTCCCAATGATGCCGGGTCGGGGAGAAGCGTTTTCAAAAATTCGATCGGGACGATTTTCATCCCTTTGTGTTCTACCTCTTTGATACCCAGCATTCCGACGTTTTCAAGTGCACGCATATGCATAAGATAGCTTTCGCCGAAGGTCATAAAAAAGCGGATTCGCTTAAGCCCTTTGATATGCTTGACCAATGATTCCATCTCTTCGTGATAGAGCAGATAACTCTCTTTCGGTCCGACTTCGGGATAGTCCCAGCTGAAATGGATCTGCATCGGCTCGGTTTCGATCCATTTGCCCTCTTCCCAATAACGCCCTTTCGCACTCACTTCACGCAGATTGATCTCAGGGTTGAAATTGGTAGCAAACGGATAACCGTGGTCTCCTGCATTACAGTCGAGGATATCGATCGTATGGATCTCGTCAAAATAGTGTTTTTGAGCATACGCACAAAACATATTCGTTGCACCCGGATCAAATCCGCTACCGAGCAATCCCATGATCCCGGCATCTTTAAATGCCTGATCTTTTGCCCATTGCTCTTTGTATTCGAACATCGCCGTGTCGGGATGCTCGTAGTTTGCCGTATCAAGGTAGGTCACTTTGGTCGCGATACACGCATCCATGATTGTGAGGTCTTGATACGGAAGAGCGACATTGATGACGATGTCCGCTCCGACTTTTTTGATGAGGTCGACTACCTCTTGGGTGTTGTCTGCATCGACTGAAGCGATTTCGAGTGCACCGTCCGGGAGTTCGCTACGGATCTCTTCACAACGTTTCAGGGTACGGCTCGCCAATATAATACGATCAAAAACGTGGTTGTTCATGACACATTTGTGTGCCACTACGCGCCCTACCCCGCCGGCGCCGATAATCAATACAGTTGCCATAGCAAAACCCCTGATAAAAAGATAATAATCGTAAGTATAGACAAAACTCTCTTACGGAAATGTTACAGACAAAATGCGTCGTAGAGTGTTAGAGCCCAAATCAATCCCAACATCGCCAATGAGAAAAAAACCAATGCGGCGCCTGCATCTTTTGCCCGCTTGGCAAGTTCATGATGATCAAATGTCACTAAATCGACCGTCCGCTCAATGGCACTGTTAACCACTTCGGCGATTACGGGGATAAATAACGAAACGGCAAGTATCGAACTGTGGACAAATGAAATCGGCAGCTCCCATGCCAGGATCATACCGCAGACAAAAAGGAGGATCTGAAGCCGAAACGAGTTTTCATTTTTTGTAATTTCAATCATACCGTTGAGCGCATACCGGGTATTTTTAAAGAGTGAATATCGCGGTTTATTAAGAGCCATAGTGTTCCTTCAAAGCATTAATCGCATTATACACCGTTTCAGGGTCACTGTTCAGCGCAATCGGTTCACCGTAAATAACCCGAATATTGCGTCTAAACCATGATTTTGACGCGGTATGGCGTTTTTGTGAACGGGAAAAAACACTCCCGTAAATCCCATCGATGTAAAAAGGGACGATAACCCCGGATTGATCAGCAGCGATCACCCGATATCCCGGATAAATTTTGCCGATATCGCCGTCACAACTAATAGCACCTTCGGGAAAAAGGCCGACGATGTCATTATTTTGCAATCGCGTACGGGCATTTTTAAAAGCCTCTTTGGCTCCTGCAGACGAGATCGGAATGACCTCTCCGATCTCCATGATCGAACGGATGATAGGCTTTTCATAAATGGAACGCTCCATCAGATAACGGATACGCCTCTCTACCCCTACCTGTACTAAAATCCAGTCTATCCAGCTGATATGATTCCCCATCAGCAATACACCCCCCTGACGGGGCACGTTGTGCGTATGGATCGGGACAATGTTGTAACGCAGCGAAAGTGCCCGTTCAAAAATAAGCCAGATAAAATAGTCCTTATAGCGGATCATTGCCCCTATACTCAGAAGAATGGATACGCCCAACATTACGTAAAAGATCAGCAGCGAATCCCAGCCGAGATAGGCGAACAAGCTCGTCAGAGCAAGTGCCGAAACCATAAAAATATTTTGAACCCAGTTGTTTCCTGCCAATACAAATGCCAAATGGGGTCTTGGGGTATTGGACTGGATAAGGGCGTTAAGGGCTACGATAAGCATGGCCCCGCCGATACCGAAACCGAAAAACACCCCTCCGATTACACCCAACGAATACGTATGCGGCAATAGCGCCAGTGTTACTGTAAGCAGCAATGCCCCCAAGACAATGAGACCTTTATGCAGATAATGGCGGGAGAGGCGGGTCGCAATAAATGACCCGAGTATAATCCCCACCGCGGCAAGCGCCATGAGCCCTTGGACGATGATCGTATTGTGTATCCCAAGAGTACTTTTCGCATACGCTCCGAACGAGGCCAGGATCACCTGAGAGATAGCCCAAAAGAGCGATAAAAAGAGGATTGCTTCGAAAATTTCTTTTTTTCTGCGTAGTAAATGCCAGTTTTTACGAAAATAGCGGCCGGTTAGATATTTTTTAATATTAAATCGGATATGGGCCGGAGCTACCGACTCATGCAACATCAGAGTAAGAAAAAATTCCACGATGCTTCCACCTACCAGCAGCCATCCCAACGGGGCAATTTGACGCAATATCTCAGCCTCGGTTGTATACGGAAAATGGAGGGAATTTTCAAACAACACCGTATAGACGATGATCCCTGAAAGTATCGCAACCGTCGTAAACGACTGAACGATCGCATTGAGGGCACTCAACCCTTTTTCACCGGAAAGTTCTTTGATGTATCCGTATTTGGCCGGAGAATAGACAGCACTCTGTGCCGCAAGTATCAATGTCAGAACAAACGCTCCCCAGAACCACCCCTGATAATAGGACAGCGTAATGAGCAAAGTGATCAGAATCGCCGCAAATGCGCCGTAACGCATGACACGCACTTTTGAAAATCGGTGAGAGAGATATCCGGCAGGGGTAAAAAGGAGGATAAACGGCAGAAGGATCAATGCATTGAGAATGGCCGTGTAAATGATCTGAACCTGATCATCGTATATCTTAAAAACCGTATTCTGAATAATTATTTTATGCCCAAGATCGGTCAGGGCATTAAGAAAAAGGGCTATAGTATAGGGGATGACCCCTCGTACACTCCAGATATCTGCCATTATGCCAGCACCGTGCTCCATCCTTCATAATGGCCATGCTCTTGAAGAGAGGTATCATACAGCAGTGCCGTTGTCTCTTCGACCTCATCTGCACGAATCGATTCATTTTTGGTAAGGACAGCGCCGTAGGCATAATCACTCTCGTCGTCTTTAACGGACTCTTTGAGTTCAAACCCGTGTGCGGATAAGAAGGAGACGGCACGGTCCATCGCACTTTTCGTCTGAAAAAAGAGGTAATGTTCCACTTCGCGCGGGAGGTTCAAATCATCCCCCGCTTCAAGCAAAGCTTCAATCGTACGGCGGTTTTGGATGCGGAGAAACGCATAACCGTCCGGATAGAGACGCTCGATATACATCTCCCATTTATGGTCTTTTGACGATCCTCTCTCGTACGGATAGTTGCCGTGACGTGCAAGCACCTCTGACGTCAGGTTTTCAAAACGTTTCGGTGTCGGAGCGTAAAAATAAAACTCTACCCATCCGTCTTTGATAAACGTACCGGCAAACACGCTCCCAATCGAGCTGCTCAGCGTATTTTCCAAATCTTCTCTAAATGCTTTAAAACGCTCTCCTTGGGGGTCATCACTCTTGACAAAAAACCACAAGAGCCAAGGCTTCTCTTCAAGCGGAGCATCATCCATGAGGTCCAATTCTACTTCACACCGATACGGTATATTCTCATCATCGCGCATCTCGTAAAATTCAACCATGCCTCACCTTTATTTTTTTGACATTGTACCCTATTCGCTCAGCTCTTCCGTGTAGCTGCGGTGAAGTTTTACTTTACTCGATAGTTCTTGTATATTCTTCGTATCGAAGAGCGCCGGATTCTCTTGTTTCGGGAGGGATTGGATCAGAAAAGAAAGTTGTTCGCTCACTTCACCGGCGATGCGTTCGAGATTTTCACGCATGGTGCGGTGTTCTTGTTTCTCATACGACTCCAGCGTAACGACCAATTCTCCAAGTTTTCCGCGAGCACTCAAAAACTCCCGGTATAGTTCTTCAGCCGATATCAGCAACGCACCGAGCGGCTTGAATGAATCATTAAGCTCTTTGGACTGCAGAGCGATCTCTTTCATCTGCTTGGAAGAGAGGACCATCTGCTGCATGATCAGCTCGCTTTGTTCGCGTGAACCTTTTAACAGTGCGTCATTTTCGAGAAGCGTTGTCACAATTCCTTCGCTTTTTGCCCCCAATGTCTGGATATGACGGGCAAAATCGTGAACGATGCCGTTCATCTCTTTTTGTAAAAAGGAAACGGTTCTCTCCGGCGTTTGATTTTCATGAAGAAGACGAAGTTCGTCGTGAATATTTTTCAGTTGTGTTTCTATCTCTTTATTATCTTCGTTCACCGTTTTTGCAGCAATTTTGAGCTGATTGAAATGGTCCTGCTCGGCAACGCGCAATAAATCGATATGACGATGGACGATATTGTCCAAACCAGGCAATTCGGTAAGGGTAAACTCCTCAAACTTTTGCATGGAAAGCTGCTGTTGTGCCATGAGTGATTCGATCTTGGAGACAAAAAGCTTTTGGTTGTTTTGAATCATCTGCAGCGCCTCAAATTCCTCTTTGAAAAGCTGACGGAGCTGCTCATGCGTAGAACTTTCTATTTGGGATGCGGAAGCAAACCTTTCATTGAGCAATCCAAGATATTTTTCGTTCGATTCTATTGCACCGGTTATTGCTTCGAGATGCGAACGGTCCTGATGTACTGACATCGCGTTTTGTGTCTGATTCATCGTACTCATTATGGCGGAGAGCACTGTTCCGACCGCAAGCATGATAAGCGACTCTTTCAAGACCAGCATCAGCGTCAACTCTTCAGCAAGTAAAACAAAATGAAGTATCCCCCCAATCAAACCAACCGCTAGAACGATAGGGGTATAGTTGATTTTATTACGATCTTTATAAACTGAGATATGGCGCAAGAAAAGGAGGGACATGACCCCGATCGAGAGTAAGAGATCCGGTGCAAACATGGACTATATCCTTTCTGTAATTATTCGTAAGAGCTTTTTCGGATGGTCGGCGAAATAATCCCCCTCACCTTGCGAACTGAATCCCCATCCTGCAAATATACCGACAATACCCACTTCTGCGGCGGCTTCCATATCTTTGGAGTTGTCTCCTATCATCCAAGCATAATCCGTACCCGGATTATAATCGTGATGTGTCAGTATTTTTTCCAGCATCTGAGGATGCGGTTTTGGCATTTCAACTTCATCCGCACCTACGATATGTGAAAAATATCGGCTCAGTCCCAAATGGCCCAACATACGCCGTGCGAATATGCTCGGGGCGTTCGTTGCCACCCCCATAGAAATGCCGCTTTGGGCAAAAAAGTCCAGTATCTCCTTTATCCCGTCGTAAGAGATGACATTCTGGACACACTGTTCATAATAATGCGCTTCAAAGGTTTGACGGGCCCGTTCTTCATACACCGGCGTCAAATAGAAGATTTCGGCAAGATTTCGGCTATGGGCATTGATCGCATCGATGACGGCTTGAACACTGAGTGGTTCAAGACCGTAATGCTCTTCTCGAACGTGGTTGATCGAGACCGTGATGTCATAACCCGAATCGATCAGTGTCCCGTCCATGTCGAAAATAGCGATACGTCGCATGGATCCCTATCTCATCTTCGTATAGAGTTCTGTGATCGTTTGGACAAATAGCGGATGATCGTTCGGACATCGGCAGACACGATAGTTCTCTAAGCCGATCTCATGGGCCACTTCAGCGTATTCAATGGAGAGTTCAAAATCCGTTTCTGAGTTATCGATAGTAAAGGCGATAGGGACGATTATTACTTTTTTACTCTTTAATGAACGGAGGGTGGACTCGAGTGAAGGCTCCAGCCATTTCATCGGCCCTACCTTGGACTGATACGCCAGATGGACAGCGTTGAAATTTATCCCGCGTTCTTGCATCAGTTCTTTCATCAATGCTACATGGTTGATAACATGACGCTGATACGGGTCCCCATCGTCAACTACTTTTTGAGGCAATCCGTGTGCTGAAAAAACCAGATCATAATCGGACGCTTTATCTTCAGACAACGCCTCTTTAATCCGTTCAAGGAGACATTCGTTGTACGTCGGATGGGCAAAAAAATGTTTGATCTCGACCGTGATGAGATCCCACCCTATTTTATGCGCCGCTGCTTCGAAATCATCCAGCGATGACTGCGTCGTCGTACCGGAGTATTGCGGATATAACGGAATCAGATAGACTTTTTCTATCCCCTGTTCTTTGAGACGCGTACACACCTCTTCGGCCATCGGTGGAGTGTAGCGCATAACGAAATCGACGAGGATATCACTGCCCAAGACATCCTGCACTTTCGCGACAAGGGAACGGGTCAAATCGACTAACGGCGATTTGCCGCCGATTCGGCGATAAATCTCCTGCGACTTTTCGACACGGGTCCATGTGATGATCCCGGCAATGAGTTTACGGAGCATTTTGCTTTTCGTTCTGAGAATATAAGGGTCGTTGAACATATTAGTCAAAAACATCTCTACTTCATAAAGATTATTTGGCCCGCCCATATTTAATAAAACAACCGCTTCGCGCATAAAATTACCGTCCGTTCACTATCTGTTTTTCGAGGAAGTGTACCATATCATCACGTTAAATTTAAAAATTATAATAAAATATAAAGTTTTTTAATCTATAATAGTCTGAACGAGAGCTACAGAGGGGGCCGGATGGTAAAATCGTGGATACCGATATCGTTACTTTTACTCAATCTCTGCGCCCATGCGGAAACGCAAAGGCGTGAACCCTCTTTATTTTTAGAATACGAACGTGAACTTAAGCGTTCCAACGAAGCGGCCAAACAAGGCGAAGCCGCTTTTCAAAATCTTATGGCGCCGATTGTTGCCGCCAAGCCTGCCGCTTCTGTTCTTCCCGCAGTTAAAACACTCGCTATTGCCGAGCCTTTACCTCCGAAACCCATCCATCCCGATAAAGATGCCATAGGGGCAGACCATGCCCCTTTCTTGGTGGTCACCAAACCCTCCCCGGCGGGTTCGGATGCTTTATGCCCTGATCCAAAATCTGACTCATCGCAAAACGGGTCCAAATCCATCTTTAAAAATCTCAACTCGGCAAAAGAGAAAGTTTTGGCCAAAGCCAAAGAGTTTTTAGGAACTCCGTACGGCTTTGGCGATGAAGGAAAAGAGCGCACCGACTGCTCCGGACTGACGCAGTTGGTCTATCAGCAATTTGGCATCTCATTGCCTCACAGTGCGGCAGAGCAGGCACAGCTTGGCGAACCCGTCGATCTAAAAGATCTCGAAGTCGGCGATCTCCTCTTTTATCGCACCTACAAGACCGATCCTTCACATGTCGCTATCTATGCCGGCGACGGTCAGATTATCCATGCATCATTCACTGCCCACAAAGTACAATACGACTCTATCGATAAGAGCTACTATAAAAACCACTTTTTGTACGCTAAACGGCTCGCGTTTAATAACGATGAAACCAAAAAGCAATAGGCAGTCGGATAATGTCAGCTTTTTACTCTCTACTGGATAAACATTGGCTATGGAAAGAGATGAGCCACAAATTAGGGCTCAGCACTCCGGCCTATTCGTATTGGAATGAGAGCCGTCATATCAAACTCAATCGCTACGTCTTTATCGAAAAAAACACCCTTCCCGCCAAATATGCCCATATACAAGATAACCTCACCGATCTCTCCGGCTACCTTCCGACCCAATACGCTGCGGGTCAGCTCAATATGGACAGTCATATCTTCAGCTATAAGAAGATGCACCTTCACAGCCAGTTTGAATATAAATATGTCAACGATATCAAGTTCGTCAATCTCAAACGTTTTTTTCTCGAAAACGGGATTAAAATCGATCAGACAAGCTATGCTCGGCTGGCACGCCTGGATGATCTTATCATTACAGCGGATTCACGTTTTTATCGTATAGACGATCATTACGGGGTTGTCGTTTACGACTGACGCTTCGCCCAACGGGGAAAAAAACGTGACGGCGACAATAGTCTATCCAGCGCTTTGCCCTCTGCCAAATATGCGGTTAACCTCTTGGCCAGATACGGCGCCAAAACAAATCCGTATCCCCCTGAACCGTTGATCATTGTCAAATTCGGATAATAGATATATTCTGAGGAATCGACTGCCTGACCATGTCGAAGATGAGGATACAGCGCGAGAGTTGCGTCCGCATCGACCAGATTCCCTAACATTGGCAGGTAATCATTCGATCCTGAACGCAATCCATAATAGTCATTGATTATATCAATATCATTCAATTTTACTGTTTTGGATGCTTTTTCCAGGAGAATAGCTCTCCCCTCATCAACTTCGTACGGCTCTCCTGAAAAAGGGGAATAATGGACATCATGCGTCGCCCCGATTGCAATAGTCCCCTTTTTTGTCGTCGGAGAGATGGAGACATGATGATGCAAGATGCACGGCAAATAAGTAGAGGTTTTGATATCGATACGGTGCCCCCAAATGCCGCGCAACCCGACGTAATCGATCGGCAAGAGCTTCGGATAGGCTCCTATAGCGAGAACAACGTGTTTCGCCCGCAGTTCACCGATCTGCCACAGTCCGTCCGTCCGTATAAGCTGTTTGGCCTTGAGGAGATAAAAATCGATCCCCTCCGCCATCGCTGTACATACCCCCTGCGCATCGACGACCGCACCCTCGGAAAAATAGATATAGCTTTCCGTTAAAGCTTCTTCGCTCAGAAGCGATTTTAGTTCACCGTCGATAGCAGAATGTTTCAGAGCCGTTTCACGTTTGAAATGTTCGAGTTTATCCGCTTCCTGCGGAGAGTTTGCGATGTGGAGAAGCGGCCTGGTGAGGGTAAATTGAGGGAAACGGGTCGTGTAGAATTCAAGTGCTTCGGCGTGCGCGCTCTCCATGATCTTTTTGAGTTCTCCGGCTTTGGAGATTTTGGGCGATATAAATGCCCCCGCCGCGCCGCTGCCGCCGGCGGCTATCCCCTCTTGATCGATCAGGGCTACTTTTAATCCCGCCTGCGCGAGGGTATAGGCACTGCAACAGCCGTTTATCCCCGCACCGACGATGATGACATCATAAGGTGATATTTTTGATGTCGGCAATCGAGTAAATCTCTGCGTAAATCATCCCGACAAGGGCTTTACGGTTGGACCGGACACTCAAATCTTCGGCGTTGACCATAACGTTATCGAAGAAGACATCGAGAGGAGCTTTGAGAGCGAAGAGTGCGTCCAAACGCTCTTCGAGAGTTTCGAACTCGCTCTCTATAGCCGCTTTGGCAGCTGAGAAGAGATTACGCTCCGCATCGTTTTCAAAAAGGGCTTCGTTGACACTAAACCCTTTGTCCATCGCTTCGTCTTTGAGAATATTGCTGACCCGCTTAAAGGTGGAAAATGCTTCGACAAAGGAATCGGAAGATGCGATGGTGTTGACCGCACGAATTTTGCGGTCGATTACAAGGATATCGAGTTCGACATGAGCCTCTTTGGCAACAACCGATTGGATGATTGACGGATTAACACCGACATAGGCTCCCGCAAGGCGTTCGATGATAAATGTCTCAATGTTCTTTTTGTACTCTTTTCCCTGCGGATACAATGACGTAAGCTGATCGATCAGGGTTGAAAAATTGAGCGGGATTTGGTGTGCTACGGCGATTTTGATAATTCCGTTGACGGCACGGCGAAGGGCAAACGGATCGCGTGAACCGGTCGGTATCTCACCGATGCTGAACATACCGATCAGCGTATCGAGCTTCATCGCCATCGCGACAATCGCACTGAGCATCGTACTCGGCAATGTACTCTCTTCACCCGTAGGGAGATATTGCTCTTTGATCGCGGTGGCTACTTCTGCAGATTCACCCAGAGCCAATGCGTAGTAATATCCCATAAGCCCTTGCAGCTCGGTAAATTCATAGACCATCTCCGACATCAAGTCGGCTTTTGCCAGCTCCATTGAGCGCTCTAAATGATCCGGATTGATATTATCATATATTAAATTGGCAATGGTGGACGCGACCACTTTTTCACGTTTGATTTTCTCCGCCAATGTCCCCAAACCGTTCATAAAGACAACTTTTTCCAGTCCCGCGGTGCTCAGCCCTTTTTTGAGGTCATTTCGGTAAAAAAAGAGTGCATCGGAGAGACGTGGGCGAAGAACCCGCTGATTTCCCTCGATGACATGAGTAAAATCTTCGGTCAATGCATTGGTAACGACGACGAACGCATTGAGTAATTTACCCTCTTTAAACACAGGGAAATAGCGCTGATGTTCTTTCATCGAAGTGATGATCACTTCCGGAGGCAACTCTAGAAAACTCTCGTCAAAATTACCCAACAACGGCGTAGGGTATTCGGTGATGGCGACCACTTCATCGAGGAGGTCCGCGTCGATTTCGATCGTCACGGCATACTCTTTTTCCAAAGCACTGAACATAGACAATATCCGCTCTCGGCGCTGCTCGGGATAAAGGATCACCGACCCCTCTTTTAAGAGATCGAAATAATGGTGTATGGAATCGACTTTTTTCGCTTCAAAATGGCTGATACGGTGAACCTGCGTATGGGCTGATGAGCGGACACCGAATAGCTCGATATCCACCACTTCGTTTTCCAACATCACATTGGCCCATCGGATCGGCCGGATAAAGCTTTCGCTGAGTGAACCCCAGCGCATCGATTTTCCGAAATTAAGGCTCTTGATCCATTGATTGATCATTTCGCCGAGGAGTTCCGTCGACGGTTTTCCGGTCAATGTCTGTTGAAAATACAGAACCTCTTTACCCCCTTTTTCGGCACGCGAAATCTGATCAAATTCTACACCGCACTTTTTTGCGAATCCGAGTGCCGCAGGTGTGGGAACTCCGTCTTTAATCGCGATCTCTACGGGTGCTCCGAAAAATTCTTCGGTGCGGTCGTCCTGACGGGCTTTGAACTCGCGGTGCCAAAGGACAAGGCGACGCGGCGTATAGTAAAATTCAAATTCACACATGAGGGCATTTTTTTCCAAAACGGCCGCCCATTTTTTCTCGATCTCTGCAAGTTCTTTAAGCAAGGGAACAGCGGGAAGTTCCTCGACACCGATTTCAATCAAAAGAGGTTTTAGCATAGTTTTTCCATCATCATATTTAAAAGCCCGATTTTACCCCTCAATTGGTTAAAAATCGCTGTTGCTTTGGAAAAAATTAATTAAGAGATAAAGTATCCTATTTAGGTTAAGTTAAAAGTTTAACGATGTACAATGCCTCAACCAAATATAAAAAAAGGGACCATAAATGCCAACTATTAACCGTTACGTAGATATCAACACTGTTGATCGCGAAGCCAAAAAAGACTATATCGATCGTCACTCACCGTTCATCCACTGCGCGTCAACTGCAAAAAAAGGGGAAAAATTTCCTGTTACCGTTAAAATGGGGAACGAATATTCTCATCCGGATGATTTTGACCATTTTATCGCCAACATCGCATTGTACAACGGCGAAACCTTGCTTGCACGTGCCGATTTCGTACCGGGAACACTTGGGAACGAGAAAAACCATGCTGAAGTAACTTTCAACATCGTTCCTACTGGCAAAAAATTGACTCTTGTCGCTCACGGCTACTGCACCAAGCATGGCGTATGGGAATCAACACCCGTCGAAGTAGAAGTCGCTGAATAACGGCTAAGCCCTCTTCTCGGGCTTAATCACTCCATTCTTTCGAATGGAGAGAGGGCTGTATTTATCAGCTTTCGACTTAGCTTCTCTTGCTTTAGCATGATCTCCCGCCTTTTCATAGACTTTCGACGCTCTTCTGAGATAATCGATATCGTTAACCTCTTCAATATTTAATATTTGTATCGCATTTGCAAAATTTCCACGTTGTGCAAAGCACTCGGCAATATCGATAGAATGTGCTTGTAGGGGATGGGGTTCAAAACTGTAATACCCCCCTTTTTTATCTATCTCGTTTCGGGTATCGCGTGAGCGTAAATATTCAGATGCAGCTTCCGAACAATGTCCGTCGTGTATTAAGTTCTCTATGTTTTTTATTTCATCTTCGTAACTCACTTGCAATTGTTTTCGCTGCCGATCTTCCAATACCGATAATAGGATAACGACCAAAAATGCTCCGATCCCGAAAATCAAAATAAACTTCATTATTGCCGGCATAGATTTTTTTAATGTGGTATCCCCGATATGGGTGGTCGGATAGATCGTCGCTTTTATATCTTCCACTTCATCATTGGCCGCGATATACAAATCGGTTGCCTTATCGCCGATGGGTTCAAAAGTCACTTCCGAACCCGCAGCAGGATTAATTAACGAATCGAATTCATCAATGATAAAGCGGTATTCATTCCCGTCTTCCCCGTGAATGAGTCCTCGCTTCAGATCCGCGTTGTATTCTAAAATTTTTCCCTGCATTTATACGTTCCCTTCCTCGGATAGGAGTTTTTATATCATAATAAAAATATAGTATCTTATCTATTATAACGATGATTTTATATTTGTCAATTTTTCCCTCTTTCATATCGTCTCTCATCGATATTTTTATCTCTTTTTAACGCGCTTTTCCTTATACTCTTTTTATGAACTCCTACCAAAATCTCGCTCTGCTCGAAAATCTTTACCGTCTTAAAGCGCTGGGGTGCCAGTATGTCGATCCGGTAACTCCCAATATCCAAAATACTTCTGCCGCCCTCCCCGATTCACTTAATGCACTTAACAGCGCCATCTCAAACTGCTACCTGTGCGATCTGAGCAAATCGCGCCGTCAAAGCATGGTCGGATATGGAAACCCGGATGCGCAGCTGGTCTTTGTCGATGCATTCGTCTCCGCAGCGGAAGATGAAGCTAACAGCTATTACATCGGGCGGTCGGGGAGCATGCTGCGCGATATGATCGAAAAAGTCCTTATGCTGGATATCGATGAGGTATTTTTCACCCATGCGGTAAAATGCAAGCCTTTCGGATTTCAAAATCCCTCAGCCAGCGAATGCAGCAGCTGCGCTCCGTTTTTATCCCAGCAGCTCTCTTTAATCAAACCGCGGATAATCGTGGCATTAGGTCCCGATGCGTATAACCTCCTTGCAAATGACGGTAGTGATTTTGAGCGTCTTCGGGGTGAAACGATACCCTATGGCAATGCCCTGCTCGTCCCCATCTATCATCCGATGTTTTTACTCAGAAATCCTTCATTGAAAAAAGAGGCGATGCGGGATTTGCAAACGATCAAAGGGCGTTTGGGATGAACCTAGTTAGCCGGCTGATTTTATTAACAAGCGGAATTTTAGTTTCATATGCCCTCGCCAATCCCAATATCACAATTCAAAGAACCGTGCATCAGCCTCTTAATACCAACGTTGAATACTCAGTCGTCTCCCATGGTTCCAAAGAGACGAAAATTGCCTTGATATGTGCACCGAAAATTATTGGAAAATATGCACAATCAACCTATGACGTAGCATTGGCGACACTGCTTGGCAAACATCAGGATCTATTTTCTCTCAAACGGTTCAATATGCCCGATGAATCCGCAGAATCCCTTGCGCAAGCAATTCAACAAGCCCGTCAAGAGGGGTTTAGCGCTATTCTTGCTCCACTGACACTTGCCGGTGCACAGCGTCTCAGCACTCTTGAAAGCGGTATCGATGTTTTTATCCCTACCGTTCACAAACGCGATGTTCCCAATGCTCCGGATAATTTTACCTTCGGGGCCATCGACTATGTCCGACAAATCGAAGCATTGGTCCCGTATATGAGTAGCGGTATCGCCATTTTTTATGATGATTCCAATGTCGGGATGCAGCTGAAAAAAGAGACTGAAGCTCTATTTATGGAGAGCAATAAGGCCAAAAAAAGCATTGCTTCCTATCGTGTCGATGCGCAAGGAGACAATATCATCTCCTATCTTTCCAAACCCTCCTCATTCAGTAAAAAAAGTGTCATTCTTCATATACCCGTCGTCAAAAGCGCTATACTCACCGCACATCTGACATTTACCGGAATAAAAAATCGAAATATCCTCTCCACACAGATCAATGTCGATCCGACCCTCCTTACTCTGACACAATACATTGACCGAAAAAATATGCTGCTCGCCAACTCCATCGTTGAACATTCCGCCGATATTGACGGAAGCAACGCACTTCTAAACAACGACATAACATTTGACTGGATCAACTACACGACAAGCGTAGGATCCGATTATCTGATTGCGGCATTGAGCGATTCTCCCAGAAACTACTCGCTGCGCATCGTCGATGGACAAGTCATTTACCCTGTCGAGATACTGAAAGCTGAAGCATTCGGTTTTGAACCGATCATATCCGAATGAGTACCATTGCAAGATACTCTTAATATTTTCAGCCATCTCAATCCCGTACAGCTCAAATCGCTGATGCAGATCAGTATCGAGCGTTCCTTCGAAGCGGGAGAGATTCTTTTTTATGAAGGTGAAGAGAGTTCCTATTTTCATATACTGCTCAAGGGAGAAATATCCATCTTTAAAACCTCTGCGGCAAATGAATCGATCCTCGTCCACCGCTTTCATGCCCCTTCTTTAATCGCTGAAGTCGCTACGCTGAAACACATCCCTTATCCTGCATCGGCGGAATGTATTACCGCTGTCGAAATCCTGAAAATTGAACGCGAGCCGTTTTTAAAACTCCTTCATGAAGACGCGGGGTTGAGCATCTCCCTTATCGCCTCATTAACACAAAAAATAGGTGTATTGGAACTCTCGATCAAACGGCACAGCGCACCGACAGCTATGGCGAAGGTGGCACGCCTTTTGAGGGATGAGTATGACGTTTTTCAATACTACAAGGGGATAGAGATTGCCCAAATGGTGGGAATTACCCCCGAAACGCTCTCACGAATGATCAAAAAACTAAAAACAGAGGGGATCATCGAGGGGAATTCGACCCGCATGCTCACCCTTAAAAACACTCAAGCATTAGAGAAATACTGCGAATAACGATTTTTATTTAAGAGTAACGGTGATACAGTAATCGTATCTGAATGAAAGGGGGATATTATGGCTAAAAGAGGTATCTCGCTACTGCGCGGAATAGAAGCAAAAGTCGTCGTCGATCTGCTAAATAAGGCCTATTGCGATGAATGGCTCGCATATTATCAATACTTTATTGAGGCCAAAGTGGTCAAAGGGCTGATGAAAGATGCGGCGATCGTCGAACTCACACAGCATGCAGCCGATGAGCTGCGACATGCTACTATGATCAGTGATCGGATCATCCAGCTGGGAGGGACTCCGATCCTCCATCCCGGAGATTGGCTCAAATACTCCAATTGCGGTTACGAAGCACCGGTCAATCCCGATGTCCGCAATATATTGCAAGAGGCGATCAAAGGGGAACAGTGTGCGATTGGAGTTTACTCCAATATTCTCGACACGACCCGCGAAAAAGACACCATTACCTATGACATCGTATCTCAAATTTTAGCCGATGAAGTGGAGCACGAAGAGGATTTGCAAGCGCTATTCGATGATATAAAAGAGTTTGTCGAAGAGCTCAAGCGCTCATGAAATTCTTCTTTTTTCTGTTTTTTTCCGCAATCATTGCGATGAATGGATACGGCGCCGATATTTTGGAACTAGTTCGGGCACTTGATTTAAATGAGAGTACCAAGTTTGAATCGATGGTTCTGACGTCTGAAGATGCTAACAGTGCACGGAGCGATAATAACAAATCAATTTTGATGTATGCCAGCTGGATCGGCAATGGCGATGCGGTAAAATATCTTGTAAAAGCGGGGGCAGATGTCAATGCTCAGGATGCTACGGGGGCAACCGCCTTGCATCTTGCGATCTGGAAGTCTCACAATGAAATTGCCCGTTTTCTGATAGAACACGGCGCATCGGCTAACAGTATGAGCAAAGAGGGGATGACCCCTTTCGACATCGCCGTACTCAAAGGGAATCAGGAGATAGCCGAAGCGATCAAAAATGCGGCACCGAAACTCAAACCGCTATTGTAGTGTGGTGGAGAGAAACTCGATCTCCGAATCGGGGATTTTTGCCATGTTCCCCTCAAAATCGAGATAAACCAGCTGTATCGACATCTCGAAAATCTTCTCTTCACCTCTATATATCTGCTGCAACAGTTTAAAAGAGGCGTTTCTGCTCTGCAAAAGGCTCGTCTTGACCTCTAATACATCACCGAATTTCGCACTTTTGATATAGTTCGCTTCTATTCTTTTCGCGACAAAATGACCGCCAGATAAGATAGGAGAACGTCCGGCGCTGAAGAACAGCTCACTCCGTGCCCGCTCGCAAAAGTTGAGATAGTTGGAGTGATAGACGACCCCTCCGACATCGGTATCTTCGTAATAGACTCGTATTTTCACCTGTAACATCCTATTTTAGAGCTTTTAAAGACTAAGCATAAGTAGCGGTGCCAGCCTTCCATGAAGAAACCCATCTTATTCCGCAATCTCTCATGGCTATTTATCCTTCTAATTGATTCAATAGACAAGCAAAAATAATTCCTAATTACAATTCATAACTTTTTTCAGGTATTATTTTTATCTTTCTCTCAAACAAACACGCATCCGCCAACGCGTAATGTTCAGGCAACCCTTCGATGGAATCCAGTTTGAAATACCCGAGATATTCGAATCCGCATTTCTGATAATGTTCGATCAGCCCTCGGTTCTCCCCGATGGTATCCATCCGAATGTACTCTTTACCATTTTTCCGTGCATAGTGTTCCGCCCACGATACGATTTGATCGACGAAATCATTCCCTCTAAAATCGGGATTGGTCGCGATTCGGTGGATATAAAGTGCGGGATCACTGTCTTGTTCTCTCCATATCTGCGGATCGTTAAACGTCGTCGCCCAGATGCACGCTATACGTCCCTCTATCATCATCTTCCATTGTCGATTCTCGCGTATCTCTGTCTCGACAAGATCCCGTTTAAACTCTGGCCAATGGACGAAGAATTTGGACTTTTGAAAATCGGTAGCGATGGTGTAGAGGTTGAAAATCTCGTCGATGTCATTGATGGTGCTGTTTTGGATAGTGATGACGTGTTTCATGATACTCTACTCACTAAAAGTGCAAAAACCATCCCCATCAATAGTGCAAACGGAGTATAAAAACGGGTGTCATAGTATGCAAATTCGGATGATTTTATTTTTTTGAACAAACCGACGGCATTAAATTCACCGATACCTCGGAGGGTAAATATCCCCGATAGAATCCACCCGCAGATGATAAAATAATCCCGATACGCTGACGAAGAGAGATCATAAAAATAGAGGATATACGCGATGTAAGCGAATCCGAACAATGCTATCCCAACGATAACTGTCGCTATCTTACCGGGATTTATTAATCGGTTTCCATCCTTTGTCGGTACCGCGATATCCATCCCGGCCTCTCCGCCCATTGCCCAATAAAAATGGAGCAATCCAATCAGGCTCAACGCTAAAATGGATAGGATGGTTATAACGGTCATACTCTATCTTGCCAGTATCCCGGTTTACGGCTATTATGCATCACGGCAAGTATAAAAATGGCATCATTAGTTTCTTTGTAAATGACAGAAAACGGAAAATGAGGTAAAACATAGCGATGGAATCCATGTTCAAAAGGAGACCACATCTGCGGAAAGTGGCTGATCGCTTCATACGCGTGTTCTAGCTGAGAAATAAATTTAGTCCCTAATCCGATTGAGCGTTCTTCATACCACTCATATGAGCCTTTGACATCGACGCTCACATCAGGATGAAAGCGTAACGGCTTCACTCAAACACCTAAAATCTGATTTTTGATACTCTCCCAGCTGACAGGTTGAACATCACCGTTTTCCAATGATTCAAAACGCTTTTTCGCCAGTTCCGCCCACTCACTCTGTGCATTAGCATCCTGCACGGTATCAAGAGAGGAAATCAGGTATTGTGCGACAAACCCTTTTTCATTGGGGCTAAGTTCTTGTAAATCCTCAATCGCTTTATTCATTGCTATTGTCATGGTATCACCTCGCATGTAGTGATATTATTATATCGCAACTCAATTTTGATCATCCGCAATTTTCAGTTACTAAAAGATTCCAATCCAAAATACTCTTTTAACGCACTCGCATACTCCACTTCGAGCTTTTCGAGCTTACCGTCTTCAATAAGTTTCAGCTCATTATCCACGAGAATCTTACGCCCGTTGAGTGTCTGCATGATCGCAAGTTTCTTTTGGGTGAAAATCGTATCGGGATGGGTAGCATTAAAGTAATTAGCCAAACTAAACTCGATCCACTCCTGCGGCTGCAAAGCAAAACCGTATTGGCGCTGCCACTCGTCTTGCACGAAAGAGCTAAGGACGTATTCGCTATCGATCAGCTCCATGCGAAAATGATCACCGTCCTGCACCGCTTCACCCTCTTCTATTACCATCGGAGCGCGCAACGCATATCCGCCGAATCCCGTATCACAGAGATAATCGCTCCCTTCGATACGGACAATCACCACCATATGTGTTTTAGGACGACGCATAGGATAGAACATTGGTCGCGCCCCCGCGAAATACCACTCGAACCCGATAGCTGTTAGAGCCATGGCAAAGATTCCGTTAATCTCGTAGCAATATCCGCCGCGTCGATTGATGATAATTTTCGTATAAATATCCTCTGGAATCAGTGATGGGATACGTCCCGCTTGTACTTCGGTATTTTCGAACGGAATACTTCGTAGTTGATTTTGCATCAGTTGTGTGAGTGTTGCGACATCGGAACGTACTTCCCCCTCATAGCCGATACGGGAGAGGTAGTCGGTGAGATTAAAATTGGTAGCTTTCATCGGGATTCCTATAGCTAATAATGGGGAAATTGTCCTCTTTTTTCGCTTTGTCTGTAGTTAAAGCGTTTGCGGAGATAATTTTAAGAATAACAGCGTAAAATATTTAAAAATAGGTGGACAGATTTTTGATTGCTCACTTTAAACATTAACTGCAAAGGGAGCCAATGGGTTACACGGAAGTATTTTCTATTATCAAAGACATCACACTCGCCGGAGCCGCCTGTGTGACAGCATATGTAGCTTACACTGGTCTTGGAAAGTGGCAAAAAGAATTGAGTGGAAAAGCGAACTTCGATGTTGCCCGTGAACTAGCAAAAGCCGTATATGCTCTTCGAGATGAAATAAGTTACTGTCGATCACCTTTTACTGCTGGGCATGAGTTTCCTGAAGGCTATAATGGGGGTTTAGGTAAGCATACACCTGAAGAACACGGACAAGCTTGGGCTCATGTTTATTCCAAAAGGTGGGAACCAGTAGGTAAAGCAATGCAAGCATTTGATACCGCTACTCTTGAGGCTGAAGCTTTATGGGGAAAGGAAATAAAAGAAAAAGCTAAAGAGTTGAAAATATGCGTTAGATCTTTACAAGTAGACATTGAATCATTCATCAATAATAAGTACTCAGGTGGTGAAGACTTCAAGGACAAAGATTTCGCAAAAGCTGTAAAGTACGGAATTTGGGATATGAAAGCGGAAGAAAATGAACTGACGCAAAGAATTAATAAGGCTATTGAAGATATTGAGTCGGTAATTCGACCGCATTTGTCACGCAGTTAACAATCAAACATACGGGACAAGCATTAAATATTTAGGAATAAATATCGTATCAAGCCCTAAAGGATTTCACACAATGACGTAGAGTAGGTTTTGAGGTATAATATCTCATTACAAAACAGGAGGGATTAGATGGTCGATATCGAAGTATTGAAACATGAAATCGTCGAACGTCTCAAACCACTCGATCCCGATAAGATTATCCTGTTTGGTTCTTACGCTTACGGAACACCCACCGAAGAGAGCGATATTGATCTATTTTTGGTCAAAAACGGTCTGAGTGACGATGCATACGACCAATACGAAATAGAAGCTAAAATGAACCTACTGGGCTTGATGCGTAAATACAAAACGAACGGTATCGATTTATTATCCGCTTCGAGTAGCTTCCTCAAGAGCAGAGAAGACTATTTTTATAAAGTTGATATTTTGCAAAATGGAAGGGTGTTGTATGAACGAAGTAGCAGCTAAAGAGTGGTTAACAAAAGCGTGGCATCATTACAGTTCTGCGGCTCTTTTGTATCAAGTTCAACATTATACGGATGTCATTGCCGTTGATCTTCATTATGCGGTTGAAATCACACTAAAATCCATTCTTGCGTATAAAAATAAAAAAATCCTCAAAACTCATGATATCAATGAACTGGCAAAATTATTAGAAGAAAATTTATCTTTTTCCGTGGATGAAGAACGCTTAATGGTTCTGATCACAACATACCATATCAAAGGTTCTTATCCCACTCCCCATAGAAAACTTCCTTCCAGAGACGAAATCAAAAAGGTGTTGGAATTTGCCGATCAACTATTAAATCGCGTCTGCATACTACTCAATATCTCCACGCACGAGATCAAATCAGAGCCGAACTAAACATACGAAATATTCAATCTTCACTTTTTATCGACCCTACTTTACTGAAACGATCAATAAACTCTATTCAGTGATGCTTTTTTCATGATTTTCAAGCAATCTTTTACCGTGTATGACAGCGACAAATAAAACCGTATTTGAATCGATTTTATAAATCAATCTATAGCTATAAACAAATATTTCCCGAATAGTGCTATCGTTCAGTTCAGGGACAATGCGACCTAGCTGAGTAAAGTCTTTTATAATTTCAGCTTTTTCAAAAAATTTTGATACAATGGATTTAGCATATACGGGGGAGTCTTTTTCGATGTACGTAGCGATAGATTCTATATCTTCGAGAGCCTCATTTGACCACTCTAATTTGATAGCCACTTAGCCATTCTTGTTTTTGCTTCTTCATGGGAGGAAGTTTCCCCTTTTTGCGCGCGATCAATTCCATTTTTGATTTTTTCCACAACATAAAGGTGGTATTGGATATCTTCATACGTACAATTATCGGGAAGATTTTGAATCATTTGTTGTGCTTCTTGTTTTACAGCTACCATGAATACTCCCTTTTGTCAAAATTATAG
>Ga0265297_10001564_pt1 | contig 52773 bp, 85 predicted proteins | sample Munlanlwell13791_FD_192502 | JGI IMG/M metagenome (GOLD analysis project Ga0265297, IMG submission 192502) | Leachate microbial communities from a municipal landfill in Southern Ontario, Canada - Leachate well 137-91 | ecosystem: Engineered > Solid waste > Landfill > Unclassified | place...
ACCAGGATCAGGTCCTGGTGCAGATGACCCCGGAGGCCCAGGGGCTCCGCCCGGTAGTCCCAGACGGTTATGGCATGCCCCATGCGGGAGAGGGCCTTGAGCCAGTAGTGTCCTGCATCCCAGTGGGAGGCATAGAGCGGGGTAATAAGCAGGATATTCACCCCCTGAGCTCCTCCCTCACTTGCATGAGCAGGACCCCGAGGCGGTCCCTGCCCTCACCCTTGACATAGCCCCAGTATTTATCCCAGGGACTGTCCTCGTGTAGAGAGGCATCCCCGGTAGCCAGGAGCCTCCGCTTGAGCTCGGGGTGTTGGCTGAACTTGGCCCGGAGGGCCGTGAGCATGTATCCCTCTTTAACCTCTTCCCAGTCCGGGCGCAGGGTGAGATGAGAACCGGCGAACTTGGCATCCTTGGGCGTCGGAAGCCTCCAGACCATCTCCTGCTGTTTGGGATCATTGGTTTTCATAGCCTGATAGTAGTGTTCGCTTGTGGGCCAGGTCTTGCCCTCTATCGTGATAGGGGCGCGATAAAAGTTACTGAGCCAGCCGTAGTCGTTCTGCTTACGGGACCAGAAGTAGATGTCGCTCACTTCGCCTCCTCCGGACTCCTCCTGATTATGGCTATGAGGCAGGAGGGATCGGCCCCCTCCTCGGCGATCTCGTCCAGGAGCTCCACACTGTAGCCCTTGGTCGGGATAACTACAGGGTTAAGCAGCTCGCTCTTGAAGCTCTCCCTGCTCCAGACGTGCAGGTGCATTGGGTCGAAGTGGTGCTCTCCCAGGGGGACGGTGAGGATGAGCTTACCTCCGGGCTTTACCATCCCCAGGGCGTTCTTGAGGGCCACATCAGGATCAGGGAGGTGTTCCAGTACCTCCCCCATCCAGACGGTATCATACTGCTTGGATGTGACCATGGTACGGCAGTCCCCCACCAGGTAGTCGTCTATCATGTGGCTGACTCCGTGCTTTTCCGCCTGTATACGGGCTTGCTCCATAGCAACGGGAGAGATATCGGACCAGGTGACCCGGTGGCCGTCTCGGGCGAGTAGAACGGTGTAGACCCCGCCTCCCGCCGCAAGGTCCAGTACATCCGGCCCCTCTGTGTATTGGCGCACGAATCTAGCTCTCCAGTGTCTGCCCCAGTCCGGGTCGAAACGCTCCAGTGAATAAGCCCAGTTCCGCTTGTGTTCTGCATCGTAGATACTCCTCCATTCCTCGGGCTCCACACGTAGGCGTATAGCCAGGGAGCGCTTGAGGGCTTGATGCAGCGCCGCCCATAGCCGGACGGAGGCCTGCTCGAAGCTATAGGCTTTGCGTACCCTCTCCGCTCCATGGGCAGCCCGCATAAGGGCGTCCACGGGCTGGTCGTAGAAGTGGATAATCGTCTCCGCCAGCCCCTCTACGGAGCTTACGTAATAGGCGTCCTCTTGCAGCAGCCAGCGCATGTGAGGGGTATCGTAGGCGATGACCGGCTTGCCCATGGCCAACGCCTCCAGTGGGGGCATGCCGAAGCCTTCATACATAGAGGGGTGGACCAGTATATCGGTCTCGGAGAGGAGCCGGACCTTCTCTTCCTCTGAAACGGCACCTGTGAAGGTGACATGGTTAAAGAGGTGCTCTCTGGCGAAGGCCATGACGAGGTCCGAATCCTCGCTGTTCGGGCCGACTACGGTGAGATGAGGCCTCTTCTCCTCAGGGATCACGGTCATGGCTGCCAGGACCATCCCCAGGTTCTTTTCCGCGGATAGGCGGGAGAGGTACATTATCTTCTCCGGCCTTGTTTTGGGGCCGCCCCCGACTACGGGCAGTTTGCTTATGTTGATCCCTGGGAATATCACCTCGGAGCGGACGCCCATGATGCAGACCTGGTCGAATACCGTAGGGGTGGGGACGAGCACTGTATCGCACCTGAACATAACCCTGAGGCGGGCCATATAGTATTCAAAGTGACCCGGGTCCAGCAGCCTTTGTGGAGGCCAGCCCCAGAAATAGAGAACATTGGGCTTATAGGTGTCCGGGTAGGCTCCGCCCTCCTGGAAGAGATACCTGGTATTCTCTCCTTGGAGCATGGAGTCCGATCCGTAGAAAACCAGGTCGATCTCCTCATCGGGAAACTCGCCTGGAGAGGCCGGGTAGATGTGAAACTCCTTTAGATGGGCCTTGAGGTAATCCCTCCACTGGTCCATGATCCCCCCGCCCGGGAACTGGGTCTGGGGCGCAAGCCAGAGTACATTTAAGTTACTTCTCATTCATATCGTCCTTTCTGTGTCTGCCGGATGATCTCCACCAGGTTATCCTTGGTAATGGACCAGGGTTGCATCGTGGCCAGCATGCGGGCGTTCTGTGAGCATTGGGTCAGGAGCTCAGGGTTGTCCGCCAGGTATTGTATCGTGTCCCTGATATCGTCTGAGCTGCGGTAGGAGACATGCCATCCGGTATTTATCTGGGGAGGGTTAAGGAAAGGCTCCGCCGCTTCCAGGGTGGTGATAGGCACAAGCCCTGAGGCCATGCCCTCCTGGATGGCCAGGGCGATGCCGTCCTCCAGGGTGGGGATGCAGATGATATGACACTGCCGCATAACCTCCGGCATCTCCTTGGCCGGTACCGGGCCGAGCATTCTGGTCCGGCAATCCAGCCCCTCGCAGGTGACGTTACAGCCTGCTATCCATAGCTCCAATCCTGGAATCTTGAGACCATGAACAGCCTTGTAGAGATAGATGAGCCCTTTCCGGATCGGGTCCCCGCCCACGAAGAGGACCCGAAGGCCCGGGGGCCGCTCGGCGGGCGGGACGAATCTCTCTGAGTCCACCCCCCAGGGGGTAATCCGGATTTTGTGCTCATGGTGCGAGAGAAGGGCTTTCTTGTGACTATCGGCCACGAACCTGCTACAGGCGATGATATAGTCGGCCTCCTCCAGGGCGGTCAGGTTCACATGGCGCCAGGAGCGGGAGGTATCGTAATGCTGGCCAGCAGCCTTGTATTCGGGAACAAGCTGCTGGTCCCGATACCAGTCCGCATTGTTCCAGACGTAGAGATATGTGGTGATCGTCGGGTCCATGCGTTTAAGCAGGGTCATCTGCATGAGAGAATAGCCGGGTGGGCCGAGGAAGAGGTCCCAGTCCATCTCATGGCGGGCAATCCAGCGGGAGGCCCACAGATCATAGGACAGGGTCCTCCCCATGGTGGAGCGGTCGTCAATATCACTGAGCTCTACAGGAGGGATATCCACCTCATAGCCTGCTTCCTCCAGGGCCTCCTTGTAGATGTCCAGGATATGGACCCAACCCGCATACTCGCGGGTCCGGGGGTCATGATAGCTGGGGCCGGGGGAGAAGATCGCCCTCATGGCTTCACCCCCGTTCCTATCAGGTAGAGCGCCTGACTCCTGCTGATTTCCTGAAACGGTGCATTCAGCTTGATCTCAACGAGGTGGGGGTTCTGATGATGGAGATTGTAGAGCCTGATGTCCTTTAGTCCTGCCTTCTCCAGGGCGTCCAGGAGCTCCCCCGGGACAAAGCTATCCCTCTTCTCCGGCATTCCCTCATAGGTGAACTTCTCCCCGTCTCTAGCCTGCTCCATGATATTCTCGCCATTGGCCCCGATCACTATGACCATGCCCCCGGATTTAGTGAGTCCGGCCATCCTGTCTATGCAGCCCTGGCGGCGCTCGTCACCCCTCGGCCAGTGCTGAGGTACCCCTTCGTTGAAACAGAGGTCAAAGCCCTTGCTCGTGATCAGGTAAAACTCCTTGAAGAGGTCGGCGTGAGTCAGGATTACATTGGGACCCGGGTCATAGGGATTTATGCTGGTAAGGGCCTTTACGGCATCGGCCAACATGGACGAGCACTTGAGGGCGTTTTCGTCTATGTCCACCAGCTGGACGGTCGCCCCTCCCAGGGCATAGGCAATGCCCAGTTTGCCCGAGCCGGAACCCAGCTCGATAACGGTCATGTCCCTACGGACAGGGCAGAGCTTTAAGAGGGTGTCGGCTACGAAATTGCCCATCAGGATGTAGCCGAGGTCCCGATAGAGATTTGCTGTAGAGATCAGCTTCTTCATGACAGCTCCTCCAGTTTAGATATCAGGGCCTTGGCGACAGCTGCCTGCCCATAGCGCTCGATTACCCAGAGCCTGGCCGCTTCAGGGTCCACCTTGCGCTCCAGGGCTTCCTGGATAGCCTTGGTCAGATTCAATATCCTCAACCCAGGCTCCAGGTCCCGGTTTGCTCCGGCAGCCTCTACAGCAGCCGGGCAACCTTCAAGTCCCTCGTGCATGGCCGGGGTGTCGCTGTGTACGATCTTGCAGCCACAGGAGATAGCCTCCAGGGCCATGTAGTTAGGCGCCTGCTCCTTCCAGTTGGGGGTATCGAGGCTGTAGGCCACCAGGACCTGTAACTCGGAGAGGAACCAGGGCAGATTCCTGTATGAGGCCCAGGGGAGAATGTGGGCCTGAGGCCAGGCCGCCTTGAGGACGTTAATGCCCTTGGCCGGGTCCTGGCGCCCGGCATAGCCGACCGGCACCGCCCTCAGGAGCCCTTCCCGGACCTGGAAATGGTCCGTGTCGACCCCTACCTGGAGGCACTGGAGCGTCGGCATATCCGGGGCGGAGCGCTTAAGCCTCTCTACGGCCTCTCGGCTTCCTCCTATCCCCAGGTCATAGCCCCTGAGGGACTCGGGTACAAGCTCCTGAATATTCTCCCAGGTGAAGATGGCCTTCTTGGAAGGGTAGTCCTGGCAGAGCATAGCCTGGAGAGAGCCCGGCTCCGCCTGAATATAGAGCCAATCGGGCTTAAAGCTGTCGACATGCTGATAGCCCCTGGTGAGCTGGTAGTCATAGATACCGCTACCGAGACATGGCAGGGGGACAAGCTCAAAGCTGCCTCCGTTCTCATAATGGACCAATGCGGGTATTACCCTGTACTCTCCCCATACTGCCGGAGAGAGCATCAGGACCTGGTGCCCAAGCCCGGCGATATACCGGAAGAAGTCCTGCTGGCGAGGGGCGACATGGCTGTGACTGATAGTGGCGATTCTCATTGTTGCTCCTCCCAGGCTCTTACCTGTGAAATTACCGTTTCGACCTCTTCGGAGGTGAGCTCCGGATACATGGGCAGGTTTAAGACTTCCTCGGCCCAGGCCTCGGCGTTGGGCAGGGAGAGCTCCTTATTTACAAGGAGCTGCGTCATGGGCTGCTTGTGCAGGGGAACAGGGTAGCGTATGGATGTGTCAATACCCTGAGACGAGAGCCACCTGGTCAGCGATTTCCGCCTGTTGCCGTCCACCCTGATGGCGTAGGCGTGCATAACATGGCCCTCGTTTAGTTCAGGGAGTGTGATATATCTACGGGGCAGTCCCGCGTTATACTGTGCCGCAATCTCCCTGCGCCTCTCATTCTCGCCGTTCAGGAAAGGTAGCTTCGCCCTGAGTATGGCTGCCTGGAGCTCGTCCATGCGATAGTTGGCCCCCGCCACTATCCTGGGAGGCCCGCCAGGGAGACGGACCCGATCGGGATAGTACACGAAGCGCTCCCTCTCGTTATACTCCCTGGCCCGCCTTATCCTCTGGTAGAGGTCATGGTCGTTTGTCACTACCGCTCCGGCCTGTCCCAGGGCACCCAGGTTCTTGGTTGGGTAGAAGGAGTAGCAAGCGGCCTGGTATCTTTCCAGGTCCGGCAGGGGCGCCCCATGGCCCTGGGCGGCATCTATGACCATGGGGAAATCATATTCCTCCTCAATGATCTCCTGGAGACCATTTATGAAAGGGTTGCCGTACATAAAGACCGGGAGGAGCACAAGCTCCTTGTCCCTCTCAAGCGCTCTCAGGTCCAGGTTGCCGTTTGCCTCACTCACATCGCAGAAGTCGGCCTCCATTTGCAGGGCCATGACCGCGGTGAAGGTGGCCATAAACGTATAGGCCGGGATATCGACCCCCGGCAGGGGCATAAAGCTCAGAGCCAGCTTCAGGGCATCCGTGCAGGACGATACCCCCACACAGTATTTGACCCCGCAGTATCTGGCCCACTCCTCCTCAAAGGCCTCCACTTCCTCGGCCATGACATAAGAGCCCCTTTCCAGGACCCTGGCGATAGCGGCGTCTATCTCCTCCTTATGGGCGAGGTAGTTTGCCCGGGGGTCGGCAACCTTTATCCTGGGGCTCGTACCTGTAGACGTCTTGCTCACTCCTGCCTCCTATCTCTGTTCTCTTGAATCCGGCTTTAGTGAAGAGCCGGATCGATCTTACGTTGTCAGGGTGTATCTGGGCCTCCAGCCTGTGGATACCATGTACCCTGAGGAGACTGATGAATATTTCCAAGGCCTCGGCACCTATGCCCTGGCCCCAGAGCCCGGTCTCACCTATGTAGAGCCCGACCTCGACGTAATTCTCCGGAAGGGAACGAATCCCGGTGGCATGGACTACGCCTACCGGGCGATCCTGGTAGAGGATCATACAATCCACACGGTCGAATGTACTCCTGTTCCTATACCAGGCATGATGCTTTTCCCAGGTAAGACGCTCTCCCTTGCGGGAGGTGGGCATATGCTCCCAGATGTCGGGGTTACGGCTCCAGGCCAGGAGCAGAGGGAGATCGCTCTCTCTTAGCTCTCTCAGCTGGGGCGAGGGGATAAGGGCCTCCTTCATTACACTCATGTCCCTCTCTCTTTCTTGACCGCCTCCATGATCTGGCGGAGTAAGCGGGCATGAGCCCCTACCTGGTTGTTATACAGTTCCGGGTGAGCAAGGAAGAGCGACATCTCCATCTCCAGGGGGGTCTTGCCCCAGGAGTCGTTGTAGAAATCCACATGCTCAGTGCCCCTATCCGAGGTCAGAATGAGCTCGTTGGGCCGGTCGGCATTGAAGAGCCACCTGCGTTTCTCTACCTGGATAGAAACGCCGCGATGGCGCTCTCCGGACCAGTCGCGAATGTCAAGGACCGCCTTTCCCATCTCATAGGTAAGCTCGGCTATTACCCAATCTTCTTCGCACTTCCGGAGCTCCAGGCTGTAATCCTTTACCCCCATGTAGGCGACCACAATCGAGATGGCATGGGGCATACCCGCCGTAAGCAGATCGCGGGTAGCGCGGGAGGGAGCCCCTCTCACATTCCAGAGTTTCACCTCTATCCGCATGGGCCGGGAGATGGTACGGGGGATATGCAGCATACCGGGACAGTGCAGATAGATATGCCCTACTTGTAGCCCCAGATGCTTATGAATAGCTACCGAGCGGGCCTTATATCCGGTAGAGGCTGCAAGAAAGGCGGGCTTCTCCACAAATACATGCAGCCCTGCATCCTGGGCGGTCCAGACCATCCTGGCATGAGTCAGGGGCGGGGTAACGATCGCCACCCCTTCAGGCTTGCTTTCCAGGGCGGCCTCGAAGCTCGGATAACTCTGGAACCCATCCGCCTCCGCCTCTTTACAGGCCTCCCTGCTGCTGTCGGCAACCAGGACCTCGCCTCCTACTGTGCGGAGGGCTGCTGCCACCTTCCTGCCCCAGTAACCATATCCCAGCACAAGGACCCTCTTTATTTTAGGAGGGTCATGGTGCATATCGATACGCTGGCGAGAGAACTCCCGGTCCTCTTTAGTGCCCAGCATCGCCTCGTTGATCATCTACTCTCTCTCCAGCTTGATCCCCAGTACATCAGCCCAGTCGCTGACCGCGATCTCCAGCCCCTCGTCCAGGTTGTAGAGGGGGTGCCAGTTTAGAAGTTCTCGGGCCTTCTGATTGGAGCAGATCAGGGTGTGGATGTCATGGGGCCGGTCAGGTACCATGTCGAAGTTTACGGATACAGGCCTACCTGTGCGGCGGGTGACGATGGCGGCCACCTTATCGGCCATCTGCTGAATTGTATGGCCCTCCGCCAAGCCGATATTTACCACCTCGCCGTTTATCCGGTTCAGGGCATCCAGGCACTTTATGTAGGCGTCGACATGGCTATCCCTGTCCAGGAGGTCCCTCACAGGGTACGGGGTATAGAGGTGGACCTCGCCGTCACGCAGGGCGCCGCAGATGGCCCTCTCCACCACGAAATACTCTTTGCGGACCCGGGACCGGTTATAGGTGTTATAGGGCCTGATAATGCAGTGTCGAAGGCTGTTGGTCCTGCCCAGGTAGCGGAGGTACTCTTCCGCTGCGAGCTTGGCCACGGCATAGGGGGAGAGGGGCTGAGGTACAGCCTCCTCCGGAATCGGGAATACATCCTGATGGCCATAGAACTCAGAGGTTGAGGCGTTTATGAGCATGGGCACATGATAGGTCTGGCACGCCTCGGCAATGTTCATGGTGCCCATATAGATGACCTCGCTTACCTCCCGGCTGGTCTCCAGGGAGAGGAAGCTGTAGCTGACAGCGCTCATGGCCGCCAGGTGAAATACGACCTCCGGTCTCACCTCCCGGACAATCTGGTTTACCCGGTCTCCGGACCGGATGTCGCAGATGATCCTGCGTTTAAGCTGGTAAAAGTCATAGCGCCCCTCACTGGCGATATACCGGCTCAGGGGATAGACGTCGTGACCCCTCTCGGTAAGCTGTTTACACAGCTCGGAGCCTATGAACCCGGTAGCACCGGTGACGAGTATTCTCATGACGGGTCCCTCCCCATTAGACGTATATAGTCATTGATCCCTTCTATTGCCTGGAAGAAGGCTTCGGAGGCGATCACCCCCCTCTGATCACTAAGCGAGATCAGCTGGGTTACCTCTTTGGGCAGGCACTTGCCTCCGTAGGCGGCCCCGTGCATACGGGCGCCATAAGGACTGACCCTATCATCGCAATAGCTGGCCAATGCCCCTATCTCATGAGAGTTTATCTCAAGTTGTTCGCACAGGAGAGAGATGGCGTTCCAATAGGAGATCAGACAGGCCAGATGCCCGTTGACGGCGATCTTGGCCATCTCCGAGACCTCCGGGGTGGTGAAATGGAGCGGACAGCGCATAGGCTCATAGAGCTTTCTGAGCCTTTCCTTGCACTCTTCACAGTGGACCCCGACGACGATCCCCGGGGGGTTTAAGAACTCGTACCCGGCTACCGCCTCCCGCAGGAACTCGGGATTGTGATTGACATGGGCCATTGTGCCCATATTTCTGGTGGTACCGGGCGGTACGGTGGAGCGGATCACCACAGTGGGCCAGCCTAGATTAGCCAAGGCAAGGGCTGCATTAAGCTCATCTGTCACCCCGGGGATAGCCGCCTCCGGGACACAGAGGAACAGGAAGTCGGCCTTTAAGGGATCGCCCTGTCCTTTCGCAATGTTCTTCCAGGTGTACCATTCCAGGCTCAGGTCCGGCGATGATACCTGGTCTATATAGCAGATATGATGCCCGTAGCGGGTGAGCCCGCGTCCGGTAGCCTGCCCTACCACTCCTCCGCCTACGATTACTACCTTCATTTCTCCTCCAGACAATAATGTTCTATTGCGTCCCAGAATTTGAGGGGACTCGACTTCATATGGTGCTTTATCAGGGATGCAGACCTGAACCAGTCATAGGACAGGGCTCCTACATTGCCGTTGTGGATGATGCTGCACCCGGCCAGATACGCTTCAACCGTGGTCCGGTCGAAGGGGCTGGGGCTCACTGGCAGATGCAGCAGGGACCTGTGCCGGTTAAGCAGATTATTGAGGTCGTAGTAAGGCACATAGCCCAAGTCGACCATATTCGGCGGGAGGGGCTCCGGGGAAGGGTTGCCCCCGAGGCAGGAGACCTGGATATCAGGGTGCTCCTCCGCCCAGCGGACTACATTGGCCCGGCCCTTGAAGGGGAAGAGGCTCTCGATGCAGATAACGCCCTCGCGGTCCTCGTGCATGTCGAAGAATTCCTCTGTGCTTACAGGAGAGGGAATCAGGGCATAGGGTACATCCGCCAGCTCGGGGCATTGCCAGAGCCAGGATTCCCTGTGAAGAGGAGAGAGCCAGATGAGGAGTCTCGCCTGGCGGATGATCGGAACCCACCGGCTTCTCTCCTGACAGGTCCGGCAGCGCTCCTGCATGGGATAAAACAGCCTCCACTTGCACACAGGCCAATAGTCGTGCAGGAACCAGCAGGTCCGGCCCGTTTCCGCCAGGTCTGCAAGGACCCCGGGATTGAAGCTGGAGGCATTGGAGATCAGGAAGAGATCACTGTCCAGGCGCAACCCGCCCTCTGTGTTCGGAGTATAAATATCGACGGTGTGACCCTCGATGATACCCTCACCTATGTGAGCCCGGTCAGTGAGCTGGGCGCCCCCTCCCTTTTCCCACGGACACAGGTCCTGGAGCCAAGCTATGCGAGCCATGGTACCTCCCTTATCTCCTGGGAATTCCGGGCAGGAAGGGGCGGAACCGGACAGGAGGCCTCATAGCGCTCCATGCAGCTATCGATAGTCTTGATCCACTTCTGGGCAATAAGGTCCCAGGACATATTCTTCCTGATATAATCGATTGCCTTCTGGCTCCGCTGGAGCTTACCCGCCTTCTTCATCTCCGCCGCCTCGTCCAGCACAGCAGCGATGGCGGCAGGATTGGGAACGGCAGAGCGGTGCTGGTTGGCCCCGGTCACAAATACGTCACCCGGAGGTGTCTCCCATCCATACACGGTAAATTCCGTGCAGGCGGATTCGGACAGGATAACCACGGGGAGCCCTACGGCCTGGGCCTGGGCAACGCTCATGCCGAACCCCTCCTGACAGACATTGAGCAGCAGATCAGCGCAGCAGAACGGTACTACCATGTCCTGCTCAGGGAACCCGCCCGACTCCAGAATATAGGGATCAGGCATACGGACAAAGCTCCTAATCCCCAGCTCGTCCAGGTCGGCGAGGAAGTCCCTCTCCCCTCGGGCCATGCTATGGAGATAGAGGTGGAACTTATGATTGGTCCTCTTATGCCAGAGGGCGATGCCCTCCAGCTGTTGGAGGATGCCTTTGCGCTCCTGGTTGGCCCCTACAATCAGGATATTAAGCACATCAGGAGAATCGACATATCCGAACCGGGGACCCTCCCGAGCTACTACCTCCGGAGACAAAGGTCTCCAGATATCGAGATCGAGGCCGATCCAGATAGCCTCCCCTACATTAGTAAGCCCGGTCTTACGGAGGGAGTTTTCTCCGTACCTGGAAAAGGGCACAAGCCAGTGGGCGGCATCGATACGATAGAGGATATTCTTGGGCATGCCCATCCAGTCTACCGCCATCCAGCTTACCCAGTGGACCTCTCCCGCCCGTGCCCAGTCCGTGAGCGGCCCCAGGGGCCAGACATCCCCTATGTGCAGGAGCATGTTGCACTCGTACTGGTGATAGTGCTGGAGCATGATATCTTCGCCCCAGTCCTGCCTTGGTCCGGGCAGCACCTTCATGCCCTGATACTCGCCGACATAGAGGGCCTGCGGCACCGGGGCCAAGACGAAAAGGCTGTCCTTGCCATAGTGGGCGGCCAGCCGGGGGAGGAGGTGGTGTGTCATGATACCATACCCTGAGGAGAGCTCAGGGTGGTCCTTGGGACAGACCAGTATGCGAGGTTTCAAGATCGACCTCCCTGTTTATTTTGTGCAGGCCGGGGAGGCGGGATCAGAACAGCTGAAATCAAGGAGGATGCTAGGACTCAAAAGAACCCGGCCTGCACTTATCAACAGATTGAACCCAGGGGTCTCATGGTCACCTCGTACACCCGCCCCTTCTCCAACAGCCGGACTATATCCTGCGGCATCGGTATATAGTAGCGCTGGTTACCACAGGCGGTTTTGCCCAAGCAGGAGATACGGGCCGGAAAGGTGACACGGACCATAGTGCCTTGGCTGAACATAGCGCTGTGTGCAGTCATAGTGTCGACACTCTGTCGATACGTTAGCACAGGGTCAGAGGGGTGTCAAGAGGGGTGTCAGCGCCTGCGGAGCAAGATCAGGATACCTGCCAAGAGAGCGCCGCCTGCAAGGAGATATAAGGGTTTTCGGTCTTGGACGGTATCAGCAATGTTCGCCCTGTAAGGAGACCTGTAAGGGAGCCCGCGCCGGAAACCTGACTAGGGACCACCGCCCCAATAGGGGCCTGCACCGTCGAACTGTGGCATAAGTCTATACCTCCCTAGAGAGGAGCGGAGGAGCAGCAGAGGTCAAGGGCTGCTGCTCCTCTCTTCCTGAACGAAGAGCCAAGTAGATGAGAATTGCAAGAGCGGCCCCGATCAGAACGCCGATGAGTATGTATTTGGTCCGCTCCTGCATGTTCCCTCCTGAGACCTAAAATACCCCTTCCATGGAGGCTGATACTCTATGTGTCCCCTTCTGGCTCTGCCAGTACATGGTGATTGTACCGGGGCCGAGGGCATAGAGCGGCGCCATGGGCGAGGAGCTATGGAGCCAGGGGCTGTAGTCGGCCTTGCGGAAGCCGATAGAGTCGATCGTTCCCAGCCTGGAGTGGTGGAGCTTCCACCAGACACGGCCATCGCTGGCCATGGAGCCCACAGAGAGGGTTCGGCGTATAACCCTCAGGGCATACGATCCCGGCGTGAACTGCCGATGGCTCCCGGAAAAGGCCAGGCTCCCGAAATTGACGGCGCCATGGGTAGAGTCGATGGCGGTACCGCCCATCTTGGTCCGGGCAAATATCTTCTTCGTCACCGTGGGCAGTTTCTCATGGACCATCCCGGGCGGGTTCAGGGACTCGTCCAGGTGCATGCGGGAATAGAAATTCCTCATTACCTGCTGGTCGCTCATAGCATCTCACCTCCGAAGTCCCAAGGATAGCTCCGGAGCTTGCCGCTGACAAGGGCCTCCTTCACGTCGGAAGGCAAGGCCTCATCCTCGACCACCTTGTACATGGAGCCGATTATCATGATCTCCGGACATTTCGCCTCGCCTGACAGGTTCCTGGGCTGAAAGGCCGGATACCTGTCATGGTCCACGGCGATCTGGTACGTAGGATACTCGATCGGGCTCATCTCGTAGGTGACCACGGAAAGCTCGTCCTCGTCCACCAGGGTTATCCTGTCATCCCACTTGAGGAGCTTCACGTTGCTCGGGTGCCAGACAGTGATATTGCACAGGGGGCATACTCCTACGTAGCCGAGGAAGATGTGGTCGTAGTCATCGCTTGGGTTAATGTCCTTTATACTGGTGGCGCTGGACTGCTGGGCGCCTGCTGCGAGGGAAGCAAACCTGTAAGGGAAGATGAGGGGGCTTCGCTTCCATAGCAGCTGACGGTATAATACCGCCTGCTTCTTTTGACTCCAGTAACGAATATAGTTGCCCGCCTCTGGAGTCCAGGGTTTGAAAGCCATTTTGGTACTCTCCTTTCTCTCTGGTTCTTCGGAGAAACCAGGCTAAACCAGTAGGGCTGGAGCAAACCCCGAGGAGCGCTCCAGCCCGCTACCAGCTTGTTTAAGACCTACAGCCCAATGGCAACAAAGCTGAACTGACAGGTGCCAGCCCGCCTGGTGCCAACGTGCCAGGTGCCGCCTGCGGGGGTCGTTACCGAACCCCGAAGGTGAGTCAATGTAATGGAGTTCCCCCAGGAGCCTGCGGTGTTTACCGAGCCGTAGAGCTGCTGTGGGCCACCGCCCGCCACATCCCGTCCGTAGAGGGTGGCGGTCAGGTGCCTGATGCTGCGAAGGCCAAGGGCGTCGGCTTCCAGGATTACCTGGCTCTTGCCCCTCACATACCCCATCTTCATGACAGTATCCCGACCCGGGCGCGGCTTGATACTGAGGTCAATTGTCGGGTTCGCTACTGTCCCAGAACTCGCCATACTACCTCCTCTACTCGGAGATCACCAGGTCAATGCGCCTGTAGAGCATAAGGCCGACAGGGATGATTCTCTGCGAGCCTGTTGCCTCTACATATCCTCTCACATAGACCCGCTGCTTCTCGGTGGCAACCAGCTCCTTGCCCTGGTCGGCTTTGAACAGGATATGGAAGGAGCCCCAGCCGATGGCTTCCTGGACATCTATGATGGGGAACTTGCGATCGCCGATCTCCCAGCGGAGCTTGGTAATTCTCAGGGTCTCGTCCGGGAAATTGAATCCAGCCAGGCCGTGGACGGTATCATCTCTGACCACATAGTCAAAGAGGGTCGTCCAGCCGGTGGCGGTGAAACTCTTTCGGAAGCTCGCCGTGCCCGACACGCTGCTGGCGGTCACGTCATGGGCCATCTCCTCAGGCCGCAGATTCGTCATACCGAACTGGCGGTCTCCAGGCATGATGCCCCCGAACGAGTAGCCTTCCCAGATTTGACCGGCCCGCTCGATGGTTTTCTGTTGGAGCTCTCTGAGTACCCCTAGATACTCGTCCCAGTTATTCTCGCCCTTTACCAGGGCGCCCGGTCCGACAACGTACATTTCTTACCTCCTGCCTTTCTTCAACCTACAGGGAGCGGTAACCGCCCTGAGTGTAGCTAGGCGTCGGAGGTGCCGGGGTGATATCTCCGACCCTGCGCGCCGTGAGCCGCCGAACCTTTCTGCCGGTGTTCAGGATGCCCACCCCGGTCGTGGCCCAGTCGTAAATCCCGGTTAGAACGCGGGGCATACTGGCCGCGACCACCATGCGGATAGTCTCATCCCGTCCGGGCATGAAGTTCGTCACCCGGGCTGCTGTGCCGCCGATGGCGAGCGCATAGGGCAGCAGGGGCTCAAACTCCATGGCGCTGGGATTCTTCATGAGGCGAGACCGATCATACGCACGGAGGGCGAGCTCTCCCAGACCTACAGCGGCAGGGACTCCATAGTCCTGTACCAGATCAAGGTGAGCCATACTTTCCTCCTTTACCGATATTCGGCTGGCGGGCAGCCCGGAAAAGGAGAAGGCAGTGAGCAGTACCAAAACTCCTATTCCAGGCTGCTCACTGCCTATCGAGTCTTAACCTATCAGTGCACTGACACCTTGTCAAGTGCCGGATAAGTCCTAGCTAGACCTGGCGCCCAAGAAACATTGACACGGTGCCGGATGTGACCCCGCTCTGCTGGACCTTGGGCCTCAGGTACATGATGGCATCGTCGACAGTTACCACGGTGGCGGAACCCCTCGGCATGCGACCGGAGGCAAGCGTGAAGGTTCCGTGGTTCTCCTTGGTCCCGGCCATACCGGCCATCAGGTAATAGCTTCCCTGACCGGTGGTCCCGCTATGGTGCTTAAAGACCACGGTCTTTATATGATAATCGCGTACATCATGCCAGCTTCCAGTCCAGAGCGACGACGCCCCCAGGCGCTTCCGGTCTCTGGGCACCGTCCCGGCAAAAGCCCTCGCCCCCAGGGTCCCCAGACGATTGGCATAGACCATGGTGCCCAGGCGGCCCTGATACCTCATGGTACCCAGGCGCCCGAGGTAGGGCTGGGTCCCCAGCCGGGAGACATATTCCAGCCTCTGCATGGTTCCGGCAGTGGATATCGAGCGGGGAAGGGTGCCCATAAGGTGCCGGATGGTCGCAGAGGGAGAGCCTGATATCCGCTTCTCCAGGACCCGGTCAATATCGCCCATTACCATGTTCGTCCTCCTATGCCATCGATTCGAGCTGTATCTCCAGCTTGACCTCGCCGGAGCTGGATGCCAGCTTTGACGTAGGGTCTATATTCTTCAACACGAGGTGGAGCTCCTTTGTAGCATCCAGGTCCTCGTATGCGATGTCCAGGTTACGGGCATCGAGCCTGTACTGGCTCGTAGTCTGGGTAATGCCGTAGAGGGCCAGGTTCAGATCGACCAGGCCGATGTAGCGGTCTGTTCCCAGGACGGCGTTCTCGAACTGGTCCGTGCCATAGAGGAGGAGTTGATAATGGAGGGCCTGCACGGACTGGATCGTGACCCGGCTGACCTTCACCCTGTTGGTACGGAGCCCCGAGATGTTCTCCTTCTCCACGGCGTTCTTGGCCAAGGCCTCCGTGAAGTGGGCCTTTTCATCCGTAGCCACCAGGTACTGGACCGTGCGAAGCTCCCGGACGAAATCCGGGTTGCCCTGCTGTGTGCCCGTGATAACCCTGCTCATAGCTCCTCCTACATCATGGGAGAATAGACAAGCTCCAGAAAGACCTCACCTTCATTACCTGCAATCTTGCTGGCGGCTGAAAGGTTGGCGAGCTCTACGTGGAGCTCCCTGGTCCCATCCAGGTCCTCGTAATCCAGCTCTAGTGAGTCCCTCAGGTCAGAATAGAAGTCGGGAGGGCCGGTGACCTGAAAAGTAGCCATATGATTAGTTAATTCAAAGTCGTTATAGGCCGGACCTATCCAGCGGGAGCGCCCGTACCAGACAAAATACCTCTCGTTCCCCAGACTTACTATCTGGGGAAACTGGATAATTTCGTCGGGATAGACCGGAGACAACCCCCACTGAGGAGAAAGGCCTTCCTCACTAATAAGACCGGGCGTAATGGTCCCATCGAACTTTACCTCAAAGGTAGCAAGACACGTCTGTTTGACCTCCGGACTTCTGGTGTATTGCAGAGTGGTAAGAAAGATATAGCCGTCCCGGGTCTTATTGAGCCCTATGAGAATAGCAGATTCCTGGCCCTGGGAAGATGGCCCATTACTTGAGATAATTCTCAGGCGACCTGTATCGATATTATAGGGGATTCTTCCTATTTGACCCGAGTCGTCCCATTTCATGGTCGAGGCCCACACGCTATCTCCGGAAAAGCCCAGGAATAAGCGGACCTGATCACAAATGTTAAACATCTTGTAGGCGACATAACCAGCGGTGGAGGTCCCTACTATTTGCCTGCCACTCTCAATAAAATCAGGGCCGAAGAGGCCGCTGGGCTCCACCCGAATAGTAGCGGCCAGTGGAGCAGAGCTTCCCGAAAAGTGGGTAACCATTAGAACATTGGGACTCAGAAGAAACAGCCTTCCATGCTTACTATATAGAGGCATAATCCTATAATCTATTTGCGAAGAAATCGATCCCTCAGGGCTGATTGTGCGGGTTCCCAGCTCTATACAGTATCCGCTGGTACCGTATTTTCTGGCCCAGCAAACTGTATAGAGCTGATTCTCTATATGGCAGATTCCGAGGCTGTATAACAAGTTCGTTGCTGTTGCAGATGACAGTTGTTCCGACGCGACTACACCCCCAATACCCCCGTCAGGCTCCACCCTAATGACCTTAAGCCAGGTGCCATTTGTAGTGTTGTGGTAAGTAAAGGCATACATATTGTCACTGCCGTGGACCTTTATCATCTGGCCTATGCACTGCGTACCGGTGTCCCAGGATATCAAGTGGTGGTCAATCTTTGTAATAGAGCTATCAGGATTGACCCTATAGGTTGTAGCCCAGACATAATCACCTCCGTTAAGTCCGAACACGACCAGGGCGATATCATCTGAGACCTTGATTGCGTTGGAGAGGTACTGAATAGACGAAACATAACCTACCTCAGGAACACTGGCCCCCTGTATCTCCCCCACCAGGGGCATATCCTGATAGGACTCCAGGTTTACCTCCATCATGCCCTGGAACCTGTCGTTGCCGAGGACCCCCTGGCTAAACTGATCGGTCCCATAGAGTGAAAGCCGATATCTCAAGGCCTGCTTGGAGTAGAGCCGCAGAGCTCTGATCTTGATCTTATTGGAGAGGAGACCGGGGATGTCCTCATGTTCGGCCTCACCGGTAGCCAGTGCCCCGGTAAAATGCCGAGTGACATCGGAGACCAGACGCCTTAAGGTCTCCTCCCGCGTAAAGACATAGTCGGAGGTACCATAGCCTTTGCCGGTGATAGGTTGCATAAAACTATTCTGAGGTGTCAATCAGGGGGTGTCAAGGAAGGTCCTGGAACTCTTCCGGCTTGAGCAGGCCGAGGGCGAAAGCCCGGGTGATAGCATGGACCCCGTTCTCGGCCTGGAGCAGGTCATAGATATGGCCTGCTGTACGCTTTACGCTGATCACGGAAAAGCTCATTGCCCGGGCGATCTCCTTAAAAGAAAAGCCCTGCGCCCGTAGGCGTAGGACCTTCATCTGTGTCTCGGAGAGACAGAGGGTGCCGCAGCTAGGACATAGTGTGCCCTCGCCTGTCTCTTTCTTCACTATGCCTCCTCACAGTTCAGCCACCGTGAAGGCCTTGGCCCGCTGCCAGACGATTGCATCCTTGCCATCGATCCTGGCCACCAGCTTGGCCTCGATAGTAGTGCCCTTAGTCCAGTCGGACGGGATAGATTGGCCCTTTATGATCAGCTCCTCCGAGGTCTCCTCAGGAAGAAGGGCCGGGGCAGTAATGTACCCCCCATCCTTCCAGCCAGCCAGGGGGGCTTCTTCCCTGATATCAAAACGGAGCTGTGGGCGAAACTCGTTTGTGCCCTCATTGCGCCAGGTAAAGCGAAGCCCTGGAGTCTGACCGGGTTTGATCTTACCCGCAGAGAGGACCCTGCCCAGGAGGACCGCCCCCCCCACAAGGGCGACCAGTCCTCCAGCAGCCACAACGAGCGATGCCTTCTTGTCAGCCATAACTAATCAAAGATACTAGGAATCGCCGACACGATCTTGAGCCAGGAAAGCTGCGGCTTCGGTATGTCGAATACCCAGACCATGCCTGCCCAGGGTGTCTGAATATCGGAGATGGCCCCTTTCGAGTCCAGCACCGCCGCATCCAGACGCACTTCGACCTGCTCTCCTCCTCCCCAATCCTCTGGGACCTTGACATAGAGCTTCTGGGTAACCGAAGCCCCGCGGGCCAGACCCGAGGTCATCTTGGCCCACTCCAGGTCGCCGTCTCCTATCCAGGTACCATCAGTCTTTCTGACAGGTGTCCGGAGCCAAACTTGGGCTATATCGGACGGCCCGTCGTTGCGTATTGTGACACTGGTAATGATCGTCTGCCCGGCATAGACATCTACTTCTATTCCCACGAGAAGCCTCCTTTAGGTCTAATCATATATCACAGGCTCGGCATTTACCTGGAGCCAACTGAGCCTTGGCGAAGGTAGCTCATTAACATAAACCTCGGCATCGGCGTCATAGGCCACCCTATAATCAGAGGACGAGTTCGGCGGTGCCGCCGTAAGGACCCAGAGGTTCTTTTCTATATCTATCCTGCGCCCCATATCAAGCCCGCCGAGATTGACCGTCATAGGCTGCGTCAGAACAACCATTGAGGTCCAGTTGCTGGCCTTGCTGAGGCTTACCAGGCGATAGCTGTACTGCCAGCCCGTAGTCAGCTTCAGGGCGGTAGCAACACAGACCCGGTAGCCATCGGCGGCTTTATACTGGAACTCCTGCTCCACACAGAACTCCGCCCCCTGCCCGATCGGCACAGGGGCAAATACCGCCCCCACGTAAGGCTTGCTGAAAAGAAAACCTCCGTCCAAGCCGGGGGCCGGTTCTCCCCCCAGCTCCATTTGAACCCAGGTTGTCCCCGCAGGGGCGACATCCTGTGCCTGAAACCGAGTGAGCTCCATGGGCACCTCTCGCTTATCCTGTTTAATCCATAATGCCTTTCCGGAAGAGTCACGAAAGATCAGGTTCATAAACGGCCTGGCCGATGTAGCACATCCGGCATCCCGGACCCATGTCCTGGCCCGATATGTATAGCCCGGGGTGGCTCTCATAAGGGGGCTGTAGCAGGAGATCACAGTAGAGGCATAGTCTCCTATCAGGGCGGAGCTGCTGACGGTCCACCTTCCGAGATTCCGATAAAAGCCCCCCAGGCCGGAGGTGAACTCAGGGTCGGGCAGAAGGTTGGGGGAATACCCGGAGAGGGGTTTTACCTTCAGGTAGATACCCGGATCGCGTATCCAGATATCGTAGCCGAACTTTGTATAGTGTACGTCGCCCACTTATTTCCAAACCTTCTTCACGACGTAGGCTATGGCGAAAAGTCCGCCTGTAATGAATCCCAGGGGCACTACCGCCTTCACCAGAAAGTTGACAGGATCAAAGGACAGAATCTTCCAACCCATGACCCCGCCCAGGGCTATGAGGGGCAGGACTACAAGCAGGGGCCAGGCCGCAATCCCTGAGGTCTGGGGGTAGGCGACCTTTATCCGCATGACCCCCGGAGGATTCTGGCTCACTATGGCGTCCACCCCTCGGGAGGCAAGCTCCTCACGGACGGTCATCAGCTCCGTCTCGGAGAGAACATGGTCCATCTGGAGCCGTACCTCATAGGTCTTACCGGGCTCCAGATTTACCCGACCAAGTTCAGACAGGCTGTAGCCCTGATCGATTAAATTAGGCATCCCAGCACCTCCTGATGCTTGCTATATGGGCCAGGCTGCAATTACACCTGCTGAACAGCTCGTCGTCCATAGGCACGATCTCCCGTACAAACAGGTCGTTGAACTCCACCTGTCCCCGGTACTGAGCCATCTGTGACCGCAGTTTCCAGGGGCCGGGTTCCGGCAGGGTGGTCTCTATCAGATACGGGTCCCCAGGATGGTCATATTCGATCCAGGCATGGTAGGAGTCAGGTTGATCATAGCTCCCGACCACAACCCTGACATCCTGTGTCATATTGCGAAGGAGGCTGCACAGGAGAGCCGAGCGATCGAAACAGTCCCCGATCCTGACCACCATGGTCTGATACGGCATCTGGAAGAACTCACCGGTTGAACGTATGCGGCGGAGGCCGAAGGCGTGCAGCTCGTGTTTATCGACGAACCGGCCCCAGCGCAGGGGATAACGTATGTTTCGGCAAACCCATTCCCAGCATCCGCGGGCTATATCATCCGCGTTTTGCCTGCCTGCCGCTATCTGTTTATAGAGGGTCTGGATCATAACCTGGTTCGGGAGTACATACTCTCGCAGACTATGTTCCTCACCCGGCCACCCGGCACATACCACGATGTCGGACGTCCTGCTCGCAGTCGTCATCTCTTCCCCCGATCATAGAGGACGAGTCCCAGTATGCTGAACAGAAACAGGGGGACAACCTTCTGGGCTACCCTGGGAGGCTCCAGGAGAGCTCCAATAACCCTGACCGCTCTCCCTCTGCTATCCTGGCCAATGTGCGAGGAGCCACAGAAGGCACAGGCCTGAATTGTATCAGCGACAGGGAAGCCGCAATCGTAGCACTTCGTCGCCATGATACCTCCTGAACCTCACGGTATCATGGACAAACCAAGGGGTCAAGCTACTCCAGGAACCGTGAGCGGGCTATGGAAACCTGTCTATCCAGCCAGTCGCGACCCCCCGGCGTATTGAGAATGACCCCCAGGAGCTCCGGGCGCTTCTCAGCAAGGCGGTCCAATATATAGGCTGCCGGGTCGGGTTTACGGGCAAGGCTCGTGCGGGACAGGAGCCCTCGGACCTTTCCCGCGATCTCCGGATCAAGATTCCCGATGAGATCGCGGTCGGCCATGATCGTCTCATGTAGATCATCCACTGAGACCCGGGCCAAAAGCCTGAAGGCATACTCCTCCAGGCCCTTCTCTCCCAGGGTGCTAGTTAGGGCTGCCAGAATCTTCGTCGACCACGCCATCGAGCTTATACCCCTGTTTGCATTTTGGGCAATAGAAAGCCTCTCCGGGAGGCAGGCTCGGGCTTACTGGAATAGAAAACCCACAGGAGTCGCACTGGTAAACACGCATCCCGCTGGGGGTCTGTCCTGCCACACGAGGACCTCCGCCGTTACCGTCACCGCCCTCGGGGACAAACACCCGTGACACGGTATCCCCCAGAGCTCCCACAAACTCGCTCCAGCCCTTGTTGGACTGCTGTGCCTGCATCTCCAGCTGCTTGAGCTTGAGCTGGATATCTACACGCCGGTCCTTGGCCTCCTCCAGGAGGAGACTGAAGCGCTGATCGGCCTCCCTCTGCCTCTGGGCATTACCCGCCCGGAGCTCCTCCATACGTTCCTCGTGCTGCTGGCGCATCTGCTCTATCTGGAGATCAATCTGTTTGAGCTGGAGGGCCACTCCGGGGTCAACCGCCATAGCGGGCTTCTCAGGGCCAGGAGGCTTGATAAGGCTCTGGAACGTAGGCAGAATTGACATCCACTTTGTAAGGACCTCCATCTCACCCTGGGGGGTGGTAGCCTGCCCTTTCTCCTGCTTGAAGTTCTCAATCATGGTATTAAGATACTTGGCCTGAGCCTCCCAGACCTTCTCCTCCGCCTTGTTCCTGGAAGCCTCCGCCTGATCACGGGCCGCCCTCTCCAGACGGAGCATCTCCATCAGGAAGGTCCCGGTCTTGACCTCATCCTGACTCATGGGGGTTATGCCGGACGCCGGAACCTCGGCGACATGCCCGGTCAGCCGATCCAGGTCCCGCTCATAGGCCGCCGCCTCCGCCTGAGCCTTGAGCTCCCTGGCCCTCTGCTCCCAGAAGTTCGGGGCCTTGGCGGGCTGTACAGAGCCCGAAGATACAGGCCCATTAGGAATATGAACATCCTTGATCACGGCCATTTATTCCTCACTCTCCCCGGCAACGACTACCTCCTCGCCAGGATCAGCATTGCCGATGTCGTACTGCGCCATCTCGGTAATATCCGTGATTTTCTGGTACCCGCCCAGCACGTAGCCCTTCTCCAGAAAGGCGTGGTGCAGGAACGTATCCAGGAAGTCGCCGGGGGTCATGTCCTCAGGCCAGCCCCATTCATTCACGGCGATGCTCATTGCCTGCCAAATCAGGTGAGAGCTGTCAAGCACAAACTCACGAGGGACGAACCTGACCCGGGTGGCATCTGCAATATTGAAGGTGCGGCGAACCCTGCTCTGCTGTGCAGGATCATATACCCCCATAGACCGATGCGACCCTTTCCCATCTCGATTACCCAATCTGATTAGGTGTCCCCGCAGGTCAGCAAGCTGCTGCTGAGGCGACTGGTTCCCGTCAGAATACCAACCACAGGTACAAGCATATCTCCCTCGCGTTGCCGGAAGCTCCGACTCGGGAAACTTCGGGGCGCCCCCCTCGCTCTCCCCCCCTGCTGTCCCCTCTTCTCCGTCCGTTTCATCCTCAGGCAGCCCAGGCGATTCAAAATCAACCGGTTCAGACCCAGGTGGCTCAGGGGGCTCAAGAGGCAAGCTGATATCCGGCTCAGGCTCGACGGGTGCTGGCTTCCTGCGTGGTGCTGTGTCCCCTTTCTTCCGTTTAGGCATAACGGGCACCTCCTGTCTGCGATTATAGAGAGCATTCTGAAAGGGTGTCAATCAATTGAATTGACACCCTTTCAGGCCCGTGCCAGAATCGAACCCAGGGAGGTGCAACCATGGCTATAAACATCCAAGCCCTGATCCCAATAGCAATACAGATACTGGAGAGGATACCGGTCAAGCGGCCTCCCGAACACAAACCCATGCCGACCATCTCCCAGGTATTCGACTATCTGGACCAGAGGGCGCCCCGGCCTGCGGCCCCGGCCCCACTGCCCCCGATCCAGACGCCGGTTCTCCCTGCCATAACAGGACTGAAAAGCCCCCCGCAACCCCCCGCAACACCCGCTGATGGGACCCTGGATACGGGAGGGACAAAAGGGACTGCATGCCTGCCATGCTCCACAGACCACCTCTCCACCAGCTCGGCTTCCCTGGCGGAGGCCATGAGGTTCGCCCGCAAAGAGGGGGTCGGACACCCCGAAGTTATGCGCCGGGTGGACCTGGCCCAGGACGAGCTCAACGTCATGGAGCGTATAGACATGCACCCGGCCACCGTAGCTAATCTACCCCCGGACCAGAAAGAATTTCTTAACCAGATGATTCCCAAAATCAGAGAGGTCAGGCAGGACCTCGGCAGGCTGACAGCCGCCTCCCCCGTGAGCGATCTGGAAAATGTCGCCGCCCGGATGGATGAGGTCAAGACGGCTTTCAGGAACAAAACGCGGGACATACTTGCCGCGAAGATCAGGTCCATGACGCCTGAGGACAAGGCCAGGCTGGTAGACAGCCTCAGCACAAGGCTGGCCGAGAGGAAAGGAGAACCTAATGGGTAGTCAGGAGGACTCGGTATGGTGCGGGACCTGCATGCTGCACAGCGCCAACCTGGAGCGTGAGCTGGAGGACATACTAATAGGTACAGGTCACTATCCGGTGAAGCATCTGGGCACCGACCTGGCGCGGGCCAGACATAACCTGGAAGCCCTGGGCGAAATAGGATGCCTGGACAAAGACACGATATCGCGGCTTTCAGAAGTCCTCACAGACCTGGAGGAGACAATACACCGATGGCGCTGGCAGGACGATAATCTTAGCTGGGAGCACCGGAAGGAAACCGAGGGATTCATCGAGAATAAGGTACGGCCCAAGGTCTATGTCCTGAAATTCCTCTGGCAAGACGAGCTCGTCCGTCTGGCAGGGGCATGATCGACTTCCTGAACGCCGATATCCCGTACATGCTGGTCATCCCGGAGGGCCTGGAGCTACCCCGCCAGGCCTTCGGCGACCGGGTAGAGCAGTTTGCCTTCCTGTACGGGACCTGGGAGCTCCAGGACGATCAAATCTGGATCAGGCCCAGGGCGGTAACATCGGGCCGGGTGGCCCCCGGCGTGGATCATATTGTGATCAAGGACAGAACCCACCCGGACGCCCTGAAGGCGGAGGGGCCGGGACACATACTCCTGGGAGAGGTCCACACACATGGAAGATACAAGAACTCTTACATGAATATTCGACCATCAAGCCTGGATATAGGCAGCGCCATCATGACCATAACCGACGATGTGCCGAATCGGCCCTACGTATTCGGGGTTGGAGGCCACTACAAGCCTCCCAAGAATCTTGACCTTAACGACATGATCCTCGGCACCGGCATCGAGCACGGAACCATGAGGTACCTGTTCTACAGGCTTGTCCGAGCTAGCAGCAGGCCAGGGGTATTCAACCTGAGCTATGAGTCTACCGAGTCCCGATATGCAGGACTGGGCATAATGGCGGTATAAGGAGGAGACCTAATGGCGACCATAGAGATTCAGACCAAGCGCAGCGACATAGGCAAGCCATACGGCTTCGTAGAACGCCCGTTTGTGGTAACTGTCATTAAGGACGGTCAGATCATCGAGACACAGTCCTTCTCTGACCACACGGAGGCATCCATAGACGCAGCCAGGCTGTACGAGGAGAAGATCAACTGGGGACATAAGGTAACCGTCTCCGGCATCCTGGCTGATAGTGTCTGGAACTATCGCAAGTGTTTCTGTTCCTGTCTGCCACGCGTCAGCCACATGGGCGGCCTCCTCGGCAGGGCACAAGAAGAGGTGGCAGACCTCCTGGTCCAGGACGACTGGGTAGGTAGAGACCGCCTCATGGAGCTGGTTGCCCGGATCACGGAGGACTTCGACCTCCTATTCGGATCGGAGGGAATGTGCGGTGTAGAGCAAAAGACATTCAAGCCCGAAGTGGACAAGCTCTGGGAAGCTATAGATAAACCGGTAGAGGACCTGGGGTTATCCTTCAACAGGCTGAATGAGCTTTGGAAGGAGATGATGAACGCCTGGGGAGAGCGATGGGATGAGGATGGAGAGAGGCCCTGGGACAAGGGTGTGGAAGGCCTGCGTAAGGCCTGGGGCGATCGCAGGCCCAGTAATCTCCGGGGGCGAATCAGCGAGGGCAAAGAGCGCCTGAAGAAGCTCAACAGATAAGGCAATGGACAGAGAATCCTATAACGCCTGCATGAAACCCTACATGAGCACTCCCGGTACCCGCGAGGAGCGCCGCCAGGCCATGTGTGTAGGGGCCAAGCTCTGCACCGGCAAGGCCCAGGACCAAACCACCGCCCAGAAGCTCTGTGCCGAAGCCCAGGCAAAGAAGGCAGCCGAGACCCCGGAGAAGCCCCGTAAGCGCCGGAAGAAAGAGGCCGCCGCCTGTCCGGCATCCTCCACCTGCCCGCCCTGTGACTGTGGCAAGGTGGACACAGAACTGGCCATCTGCGAGCTCACGCTCTGGCGAATGCAGACAACCCAGGAGGCCATGGAAAAGGTCTCGGAGGCCGTCATGGCCGGTAACTGGGACAGAGCGACCCAGATAGTAACCAAATACATGAAGGAGCAGGCCGAATGAGCATCGAGTCTGTACAGGACTATATAGCAGCAAAAGAGGCCCTTCGGGCAGGCGACCGGGAAGAGGCAACCCGGCTTCTGGTGAAGAGCATGGGGGCGGAGGCTCCCACACAGATCATAGAGAGGAACCTGGAAACCCTCCTCGGGTCCCATGAGGTGGCCCTGACCCTGGTCCTGAATAAGAAGGAGTGAGCAATGTCCTGCCCGATAAAAGTGATACCAATGGCTCAGTGGTGCCGGGAGAACATCAGTAAACCGAAGAGCTGTGTTCCATGTGTCCTGGGACCCGTCTCCAGTTTCTATCTCGGCACCCTGGATGAGCACCAGCTGGATGGTCTCAAGGACACCCTGAATCAGGCTTATGAGACCAGGGACCTATTGACTATCTGTGAAGCTCTCGATAGTATCAAGAGCCAGGTGACGGGAGACATCAAGAACCGTTTACTAGAGTGGGACTGTCTAGGTCAAACCTATGTCCCCGAATCATGAGAATCAGGATGAATCAGTAAATTTCATGAGAAAGGGGTAGACACATGGCAGCTACAAAGAAACTTAACGGCAAGCACATCACGGTCCCGTTCGCCCGCAAGGTGCTCGGCATGGGCGGGTCCACCAGTGCCTTCAATCGCTGCGTGGGATCAAAGCTGGTCGGCAGCAAGCCCAAGAACAGGGCCGAGGCCATGGACAACTTCAAGGGCGCCGTCAACGCCTGTCGCGGCAAGCGGGGCAAGTAGCCTCTCTCATCATTCAGGCAGCTCCCGCCACTATAAAAGAAAAGAGCCCCAGACCTTTCGGCCTGGGGCTCTCTCTATCTACAAAGATCACGTAATCACTGTTCCACGGTCCCGGATAACACCCGGCTGGCCATAGAGTAGAAACAGTCCTCGTTGTAACAGTTCTTGTACATATTGCAACCCGTGACCACCTTCAATCTGGCCTCAGTTCCCTGTACCCGCAGAGGGGCGATCACTATCGAGACCGTGTGGGGATCGGCGTCCTTGCTCTCTTTGAACTGCTCACAGACCCCGACCTGAGACTGAATGTAGATATCCATGACTGCCTCCTATGAACGAGCCGCTTCTTCGTCGCAATACATCTTCTTAAAGGTATCATAGTCCCTAAAGAACAGTCGACATTTGCAATGCCCTATCTCCTTGACATCCTCCAGGGCCTGGGGGCAGGGGCAGACCGGCCTGGTCTTATCACAGACACAGTGACCAAACTCAAGATAGTTGTCGACGAAGTAGTCATAACCGGCTGGAGTGATCACCAGGTTGTTATCCCTGGCAAAATCCAGCATAGCCACCCTGGTCCTATTTCCTCTGCCCCAGTCTCTTTTCTTCCTTGGCATGTTTCCTCTCCTCTTCTCTCTGCTCATAGGCCCTGAGAGCCCAGGCAAAGATATTTCTCTGTTCCTCGACAGGTCCTATGCGTTTTACCATGGCATAGAAGTCCGCTTCATCCCCCTCTTCAGCCGTGCCGTCCCGGAGTGCCTCCTCCGCCGCCTCTATGCGGGTTCGGAGGCTCCGATAGTTGGCCTCAGTCTGCCCCAGGCACCAGCGGGTATTATCCGGGCTGATCAGGGTCAGGTCCAGGACCTTAATCCGGTATTCAGCCTGAATCTGGCACAGGTCGGGCCAGAAGTCCTCCAGTGAAGCCCCCTCCCAAGCTGCATCATAGAGAATGCGATAGCGGGACAGGAGCTTTTCCGCCTCAGCCACCCTCTTATTCCAGCCCGAGGCGTCCTGGATATAGCATCCCGAACCCAGGAGCCGCGGGATGCCGTGAGCAGCCGAAAAGGGTGATTTCCCCCCACCCTCCCCCGGGGGCTCCGGACGGGTGGCCTCTCCCCTCGTGGGGTTGGGACCGAACAGTTCTCCCTGGAGCGAATTCGCCATTTCCTACCTCCTGATTCTTGATTTATGGTGCTTTTATGCCCTGGCGGGCGGTTCGTTTATGGCGTCAAGGATGATCCCTAGTCTATCACGTCCCCTTCACCATTCCTTCACATCCTCGGCCAGTTCGTCCATGACCTCCTGAAATGCCTCTGTGACCTTCTGTTCCGTGTCCCTCACAACCTCGAAGCCGTCCGGGTCCAGATACTTGTCCGCCTGCTCAATAAGCTCACGGGCGGCAAGGTCGTCCAGCGCCTCCCACTGGTATGTGCCGGGGCGCTCCGGGTTCTCAGGGATGTTATAGAGGGCAGGGTGGTCCTCGTTGATCCCGACGCGGATGAATTTGAAGTAGCGCTCGAAACTGTCGTAACGAGAGGCCTCCTCCTCCGACCTGGCGATAGCCAGTATGAAATCAAGCACGTCGACCAGGGCGCTCCTGGGGATTTGCAGTCCCTTGGGATCGAGGTCTCCGTAGTAGAGGACCCTGATTGGGACCTGGAGCTCCTTCCAGCAGGAGTAGAGCCTCACAGCCGACTTCCACTTCTCCGGGATAGAAATGTCCCCATGGAAGGCGAGCAGGGTTATGTTCTCGTTTGTGTAGAACTCGAACTGACTGGCCATCGCCGACGCCTCGAACCATACTTCTACATAGTTGGGCTGGTGGGTCCAGCGGTTCAGCTCGCAGGTTACGGTGTCCGCCATAAGCTCAACCCAATCTTGTGGAAAGGTAGGCCCGTCACCTCGCAGGATCGCCTCCCTTGTATCGTCCGCCAGGGTCCAGGGCGCCCAGGACTTGTAGAAGCCTTTGCGGGCCTTGCTGAGGAATCCCAGAAGGCGCTTGTAGTCCGCCTTCTTGTCCAGGTACCCGTCCTGTAAGAGCCGGTAGAATACCCACCTGGCAGTTACACTGTAGGGTACCGACCGGACATAATCATAGGCCTGGTCCAGCAGGTTGGCTACTTCAGGGGTCGGATTATAGGTCCCGATCATTGTCCGGCCTCATGTTTCATGTGCAGGCGCCAGCCCTGGAGAACATTAACGATCTCGTACCAGGTGGCGCCGCCCTCCCAAAGCTCGGAGTGGGCATTTAGATGCGAGCTCCATTCTTCTGTGAGGGGGTCCACCAGGGGAGCATCAGTCTCGGGGTCTCCGTGAGTCTCGATGGCACAGACGATCAGTGACCTCAGTACCTCTATTCTGGCCAGCCTGAGATTCTCGTGGGCAGCGTCCTGGCGTTTCCAGCGCTCCTGGTTCAGTTTACCGGGGTTTTTGCTGGGCATCTCTCGCCTCCTTCTCCATTTGGGCTCTTACCTCTTTCTCGATAGAGGCCGGGTCCCAGGGCTCAGTGGGCCAGCGTATTCCGCACCTGGAGCAGTGGATGAATACATTGACCTCATCCCCGGCCAGGACCCAGTTGTGCTGGTGCAGCTTATGTCTGAACACCTCTTTTACCCAGGCGACTCCTGCATAGGCGTTATACGCTATCGGCACGTTTCTCCTCCTCCTGCTTCTTGTGGCGACTGTAGCCGCTGACTTCTATCTTCTTCCCGTCAAGAGATATGTACCAGCTCCAGCGATCCCAGCCATTGGCTAGGATGATCCCTACAATATCGGCTACATCTGAGATGGTGAGGCCCTTATGGGGCCGGAAGCCCCAGCAGTCGGCCATGCCGAAGATATCTATGGCATCCCGGACCGCTGGGAGGGGGTGAATACAGATCAGGTCGGGAGAGCATAACGGCGAATCGTTGTACCGGCAAAAGGTACAGGCGTCACCTTCTATGATCTCGGCTAGTATCATCCAGATTGCTCTTTCGGCGGCCTTCATTCCTGTCCCTCTGTCCAGTGGAATGGATGGTGCCTGTGCCGTTCACACCTGCACCAGTCGCCTGAGGCGTGGCGGAAGGGGTGGGGCTCATCGAAGTTCGGGTCGTCGGGCAGGCATAAGGGGTAGAGCTCCTGCTCATCGGGCAGATATAGACCTGTGGCAGTGCCTATGCCGTCCGGGTCCAGGCTATTGAGCTCCGTGGCCCTTACCTGAAGTCCGCGCCTGAGCTGCTTGCGGATGGCGATGGGGAGCTCCATGCGCCAGAGCCGGACCTCTTTGATCCTTGGGGGGTCCCCCTGACGCAGAAGAAAGTTGGCCTCCCTCCCGCCTCGGCGGGAGAAGTCCTGGAATACGAGTGTTACTTCCTGATTCATCATTGACTCCTCCTGAATAAATTAAGCCTCCCCAGCTTGCGAGGGTCAGCGGCATGACCCGCCGTCACCCCCAGGGTCACCAGAACCCACCCTGGTCCTTTGACCCTCGTAAGCCGGGGAGGCTTGTGGTCATAGTATAGAACCCCTGTTGCCTATGATGTCAAGGGCTGTGTCAAAGGTCATCTTCCACCCCCCTGATGATCGTGCTCGCCTCGTCTATGGCATCCATAGTGTCGACGACTTGGTTTATCCTCTCCTGTACCTCTTTGGGAAGCGTGCCGTAGTAGGTCCCCCCTGCCGTTGTTGGCATATCCTCGGGCTTCACGTCTGAGTCCTGGAGGGCGATTATCACCCATCCGGCGTCACAGAGCTCGCCCAGGTGCTTTGAGCAGAGGCGATGAAAGGCGGAGCGGATATTCCCTCTGTCGATTACCATGTAGGCCCAGGCCACACTCGCCTTTTGGCACCCTCCCAAGTCACAGGGGGGCGCCTCCTCGCGGGTGAAGTCGTTAAATAGCAACCGGCTGATCCAGGGCAAGCGCAGGAGGTCCAAGAGGCTTCGGGCGCTCCTGCTTATCAGCCTGATTATGTGCCCCTCCGGGACGGGCTCCTTGGCGACCTTACAGAGACAGTCCAGGCATAGAGGGCGGGCATGGAGGGGTATAGGCTCCCCCTCTTCCGGAGGCTTGAGGTCTGTCCAGTAGAGGTACTCGGGTGCTGCTCCGCATTCACAGTTCATTGCTGCTTCCTCAGTATCCGCCGCAGGGCCTCCAGGTCCACTCCTGCGCTGGCAGCAATCCTGATGAGGGTCTTAATCCCCTCTACCGTCTCGACGGAGGGGTCCCAGTGAATCTCCCCCACCTTGGTCCGGACAGAGATACTGTCTGTGGCCAACTTTAGATAGATGGAGTCCCCCTCCACATCTACGGCGACCTTGCTTGACCTGTCGCGTAGCTTGATCAGTAACTCGGCCAAGTTCATTTCTTCTTCCTCCCTGATTCATGAATAAATTGCACCAGCTTTCGGGCCAGTGCCTTGCCCACGACGCCGGAAAGCTCCTCCTCGCTGGCGGTCCAGTCCAGGGGTAACCCTCCGAAGCGGGATAATATCTCCGCAGTGTGTTTGGGGCCGATGCCCCGGAAGCCCTGTAGTATCTCCCGGCCCGGATCGCGGCCTCGGCTCAGGTCAAAAGGCCGGTAGCGCTGGTTCGGTAGGTTGTGGTCGGGCTTCACGAGCCACTCGTGCCAGAGCTTCAGTGTAGAGGCTGTCTCCTGAGGGGAGTGTGTGACCTCCCAATAGTGGACCCAGTGAATGGAGGCGGAGAGCTGGTAGAGGCGGAAGGCGTCGTACCTGATCCTCCTCTCTCCCCAGTCCGGCAGGCGGCAGAGGTTGTCCTTGGACCGCCCGATCCAGCCCTCCTGGATCACAAAAACCAGGTCGGCGTCCTCCGCCATGCCCTGGAGCTTGCGGGTAGTGCGCCCGGAGACAAGCCCGTCCAGGAGGTCCCCGGGAGTCATCCTCTCTATCAGGGCGGTGAGCCCGTGGCCTCGCAGGAGATAGTCCCCGTGATCAAGCTGTATAAGCTCCGGGCGGCCCAGATCATCTACTACGGTACGCCCGGTAGCCGTCTCGGTTTCTCTCCAGTCGGCAAGGATCATTTGTTCCTCTATTCCTCTTGTTGGTTCCGGGCGTCCATCAGGTCCAGATAGAAGCTCTCTACCGGGAACTTGAGCACGAGACCGGGCCGGTCCACTCCCCGGTCCTTGACGACCTGGGCCATATAGCTGTCCTTCTCCCGGCTGAGGGCGATCACGGTGTCGGGGTTGCGTGTGACCTCTGCATGCCCGTCCGCTACCACCCCGGTGAGGCCCAGGAGGTCCATGCTCATGCGCCTGGCGGCGTTCTTGCGATGCCCCTCTATGTTGAATCCGGTAGTGATCAGGACATTGGTCCTGAGCCTGATCTCGCTGGTCAGCACGTCCCGAAATCGACGCCGGTAGAGGTCCCCGACCACCTGCCAGAGGTTCTCCGGGTCGGGGGTCACTCCTCCCACCTTGGTCTGGCCCTCGCGGGCCTTGTCCAGGCGGTCGGAGAGGTATTCATCCTTGCTCATGCCGGTTACCTGCCTGTATCCGGCGTCCTGGGCATAGGACCAGATTTTGGTATCACTCTCGATACAGAGCCAATCTTTCGTGGTCAGGAGCGGTTTGAGCCCGTGAAACACCTCCAGGAATTTCCAGATATCAGCGGTGTGTTCGCCGTGCCAGATACGGATATTGTCCAGGTGACTGTATTTGAGCTTGTATTCCTTGGCCAGACCTGTCTCCGCGTCTATGCAGTAGACGATTCCGCCCGGCATGACCCTCTTCCAGGCCTGGGCCAGCTCCAGTATATTGTGACTCTTCCCGCTCCCCCCCGGCCCCATCAGTAGGAGAAACTCCAGGAGCTCATAGTCATCTATGTTCTCGATTGACAGGGGAACAGGCAGCGTCGATGTTGATTTCATATTATCTCCTCTCTACTTCAGCGGCTCACGGTTTCTCGGGGTCGTGTGACTGGATCAGCTTTCCGATGGGTACGATCACGAATGAGGTCCGGGCAAAGACTACAGTGCAGTACCAATCTGCCCTGTAGGGGTCCCAGGCAATAGTCTCGATGACTCCTTGCCTGGCCCCCTCCTGCGTGGCGACTGCGGCGTGCCCTCCTACCCTCCAGCCCTCTACCTCGTCCGTGTCAAGGTCATTCTCGGTCTTGGCTCCCAGGTGGGCCAGCAGGCGTTGATAACCGGCTTCAGTGGAGATCATTCTTTTCTCTCTCGGGAATAGGTTGCCGGGCAGGGGCGACCCTTGCCCGGCAACCTGGGCATAACGGCTAGTCCTCTACAGCGTGGTAGGTGTCACCGTCTTTCTTGATCTTCCCGGCCTTCTCTGCCTGGTCAAGCAATTTGAAGGCCTTGGCGGCGGTGATGCCCAGCGCCTTTATCCTGGCACTCTTTACCACGGCGGGTACATCTGCCTCCCGCTGTCCGTCCATGGCAGCTATCAGCATCTCAAGCTGCTCCTCCTTCTCCTGTTCGGCCTTGGCCGCCTTCGTGGCGCCCGAGAGGAGCTCTATCGGCATGGGGACCGCCCTCTCGGAACTGGCCCCGTCACCCTCGTAGGCCTCACGCTTCCAGTGAGCCCGCAGGCCCAGGAACGCCCCGGCCTCCGCCCCGGCGACCTTGTACTCCAGGGCGTCCAGGCGCTCCAAGAGGAGGCCCAGGCGGGAGCTCTTGTTGAGGTCGGGTCCCTCCTCGATCTCAGGGTAGAGCTCAAGCTCGGTCGGGTCCTCCTCCTTGCCTACCCGGATGATGGTCGCCTTGCCCCCGAACTTGTAGGTTTTCTTCCCCATGGAGTAGAAGCCGTACTGTACCTTCGGGTCGGCGTCCCCCTCCACATTCTCCGGCTGGATGCCCAGGAGAAGCTGATGGGTAATGGTAGCCTTGTGGGATACGCTCTTGTCGGCGGGAATCTGTCCCGTCACGAACCCCGCAGTGACGACCTCGCCGTCGAAGTCGTCCAGGAGCTGCGTCTCGACCCTGCGACTCATGTCGAATGCCATTTGTGTAGATACCTCCTCTTAATATTTTGCTTGGATTGACATGCCTGGTATATGGTGCTAGGCTCGTCCTAGCTGACATTCAGCGCATGTTCCACCTCCTATCGGCGGGCTGTTCCAGATGGTGCTCCGGGACAGCCCTTTGCTATTTACCAGACGCAGGCCTCTCTGAAGTAGAGTGGCAGGTTTCGGCGCACCGCCTTGCGGAAGGCAAACTCCTGCCAGCGGGTGTCGATGATATACGTGACCCCCCAGTCGTCCTTACTCCTCACAATTCTCCCGCTCATCTGTACGATGTCCCGCACGCACTTCAAGAGGTACCAGTATTCGCCCTTCTTTCCGCTCCAGCGCCTGCGGGCGGTCTGTTTGTCCCCCAGGGAGGCAAAGGGCAGTTTGCACAGTATCTGAAATCTGGCCCGGTCCCCAAAGAGGTCCAACCCCCGGCTGAAGCTGGGGGAGACCAGCACCAGGTCCTGATCGCTGTCTATCATGTACTGGAGCTTCTCTACCCGGTCGGCGGCCCCCTCGTGGAATACCAGCCTGTCCAGGTTGTGGGACCGGGACCGAATCAGCCGGGTCAGATCGTAGCTCACGGTATGGATCAGGCCCTTTTCCCCCCGGTGTTTGTCTACGAGGGAGTCCACCATCCTCACGATCAGGTCCGCCTGCTCGGGGGTCCAGGTCTTTAGGGCCGGGTTCACAGCATCGAGCCAGACTATTGGTCTGTTCGCCTTGGGGAAGCAGGAATCGACCCTGCGAAAGGGCACCTCTGCGGTATAGCCGATCTCCCCTGCCCACTCCTGACCGTCCAGGAGGGTGCCGCTCATGGCCAAGATGCGCTGGCAGTGTCCCCAGAAGAGCTTTTCTCCGAAGTCCGAGCCCCAGCAGGGCTTAAAGTCCCAGTGGTCAGGGTGATCGAGCTCCGCGATCCAGGAGTCCCCCACGAAGGCCTCCATGGCCTCCAGCTTCCCTGCCAAACGCTTGTACCGACCGAGCTCCCGCATAAGCTCGCGGGGTGGTCTGCCATAGCGCAGTATGCCCTCCAGGCGATCCTCCAGGTCCCCAAGCACCTCCCCCACCTGGATACTGGCCCTGGGCGCCCAGGCCAGCCAGGCCTCAGGCTTGGTCTTGTACTCCGGGGGGTTGATCCCGCACCGTCTCAGTTGCTCGGCGGTGATAGTCACCTGAACGTATTTCAGGATTTCATCCTCCACGGTATCCGCCTCGTCACAGATTACCAAGGGCCAGCCCGAGAACTGGCCCCTGTAGTTGGCTTCCGCCAGAAAGTAGCTGTAGTTGACCACGGCAAGATCGGCCCTAAGCGCCTCCCGCTTGGCCTGACGATACGGGCAGCTCTCGCTGTACTTGCACGGGTTCTCTTTTCTATGGGTGCAGTCCGCCGCCGTGAAGTTTTCCTCAGGGAAGCGGATGCAGGAGTAATTGTCCCGGCCCCAGATTACCTTGGCCTCTGGGAAGTCGCGGGCTACCTGTTGCTGAAGCTGTTTTGTGCCCACTATATAGAGGGTCTTGAGGCCCAGGAGCCTGGCAACGGCGACTGCGAGCAGACTTTTGCCACTGCCCACCGGGGCGTCTATGGCTACCATCTGGTTCAGGCCCTCGAACTGAGCGGCGGCCCAGTCTACGGCCTCATCCTGATACTGGCGCCAGGCCTCATAGCGCTCTGGGATGCCGGGGATCATGTTGGGTCTCGGGGGCAGGTCCATGATCCGGGCGCACCCCCGCCTGGTCTCCTTGGGCAATGCGGCAGGGGTAGAGGGCTGTTCCTCCGGCTCAAGCTCCAGAATCCTCTCACAGGGAAGCCCTGTGTACTGGGCGACCGCGGAGGCGTGGGAGCATACCTTGATCTTGCGCCTCGTGCCTCCCTGGTGCTCGTAGCAGGTGCAGTGCCAGCCCCCCAGCCCGTCAGTGACCAGGGTATACTCCCCAAAGGCGTCATTAAAGCGGGAGAGTCCCGGTAGGGTCCAGGTTACACTGTCTTTCTGTACAGGAGAGGAGAATTTGAGTCTCTTGGCTCCCCGGTCTATTGTGCTGCTGTCGACAGGGCCTCGTGGTGCCGCGCCCTGCCTCCTGGCCATATCGAAGGCCATTCCGTCCTCCTAGCTGTTGCTTCGTCTGCCCATATCAAAGGGCCAGAGGTAGTTGGAATAGTTGTGCCTCACCTTCTCGGCGAACACCTCCCGCCAGCTGTCATCCTCCACCTGGAGGACCTGCTGCCAGACGTTATTCACGACCACCTCGCGCTTGTCCATGGTCGGTATCTCTCTCAGCACCTTATCCATCTCATCCAAGGCCTTGCCGAACTCAGCCATCTGTCGGGCATACTCGACCTGCATGTGCATGGCAGCAATGCGGCGCTGTGTGTCGCCGAGCTCGGCGACCTGTTCCTTATTAGCATGAATCCAGGCGACGCGGTGATAGAGAGCATCCCGGACTATATCTTCTCTTGTACGGTATGGGCCGACCTGACGGGCTATCATTACCTGGAGCTCATACATCATACTGGGAGAAAGCCTTACCCTCAGGGTTGTCCCATGACCATTCTCATCAGCGGCATGGAAGATGAAATTACACGGGTCCAGGGCGTCCATTAGGTCATTAGCATGCCGACTTTTCTTCGCCACAATTCCTCCTATGACATGATGGCACGGTGACACGATAGCACGGCGACACGATAGCACGGCGACACGATAGCACGGCGACACAATGACATGATGGCACGATGACACCGTGACATGATGTCACCATGACACGGTGGCACGGTGACACGGAAGCTAAATAGGCACGGACGGAATTTTATGTAAACTGCCGTGGGGGTTGCGTTTTCGGGTTCCAAATTATGTCTTATGAGAGCGCGGGAGAAATTTTGTTTATGTAAAGATAGGCACGAAAACGGCGAAATAATGACACCGCCCCTGCCTGAGGGGTCTGATCGGTCACGCCTATTTAGCTTCGGTGCCATGGTGCCATGAAAAAAAGCGGTAATTGTGACTCCGTTCGTATTTACGCACGACCCTTTTTTTATGTCAACTATTGCCAGGCACGAGTATAACGATATTATTACAGTTTTCGTGCCTGAGTTGACATAATCATACATTTTGGGTATTGACAATTTCACGAATGACCGGTAGAATCCGGCGAGGGAGCCGAGCGAAAGAGAAGGGGGGAGGGGCGCTGTTAGCACCATATCAGTCTCAGCCGGAGCTCCTCGTCTCCATCGGTACGAAAACCTATCGGCCAGTCAGCCAGGTGCAGGGTCGGCAGGCCGTGGACCGGCAGGCTCTGGGGCCAGTAGTCCGGGCTCAGGGGCGGCTGAAACTCCAGGTGCTGCCAGGGCTGCCCCTTCAGACAGTAGTAGACCCTCTCTCCGTCCCTGATTCTCCTCCGGTAGCTCAGAGGTACCTGTATCCCTGTGATAATCAGTCGCTTCTTGAACTTCGGCCAGCGGTTGCGGATGACGACCCCCTCCGGGGTGGCGCGGACAGCTAGGGTGCCGGTTAATGAGCTCATGGGGATAACCTCCTACCTGCTTAGTGCTTCTGGCGCCTGGCCTTGACCTGTGCTTGCAGCTGCCTGATTTTCTTCAGGGCCAGGGCGGAAGGTGCTACCCGGCCCTGTTCCCACCGGGATACACTGGAAAGTGACACCCCCAGTTTCAAGCAGAAGGCGAACTGGGAGAGATTGAGCTCTTTTCTGAGGGCCTTGATGTCGTCGGGTGTAACTTCGGCGACCGTGAGAGGGAGCATGAAGTTCCTCCAAACTGAGTAGTCAGTTGAGTATGATACTGAGGTTCCAGGCCGGTGTCAAGGGGGGTATCACTATTGACTTTCGCCCAGCCTCAATTAACATAAGGGTGACAGGAGGCAGCAATGGAGTGTCCGTGCAGAAGCGCCAAGCCCGCCAAGGACCTGACACCGGATGAGATTAAGGCCGAGGTTACGGCCTTGCTCTATGACGAGGAGGTCGGGAAGGCCTGCAACGCCCGCGACCGGGAGCTCCTCTCCATCGTGGTGCTCAGGAGCAAGGCCCACTTGTTCGACTTCCTGGAGGCCAGCACGATCTGGAAAGTGCTGGGCCGCTGGCAGGACCCCCAACAGGGGGGCAAGCTCGTGGATGAGCCCAATGTCCAGATAGATGTACAGTTTCGCGATGCCGTGGACGAGTGCGTCGGCAAGCGCCTTGTAGACCTCCTGGAGGAGTATAACAAGCAGGTTGTAGGGGAGCAGCTCCTCTACACCCGGACCATCCCGATAGAGGAGGGCTCCCTCTAAGAGACACAAAGAAAGGGGCCGCCCATTATACTGAGCGGCCCCCCCCAATAACTCACCTGACTACTCACCCCCCTCCAAATATGCCCCTCGCTTGCGATATTTCCCCTGAAACAAGCCAGTTCCGGGGGAGGGCTGCCCGTTTACATTCCCGGCCCCTAAAATCGCTCTCCGTGGCTCTCAGTGCGTTCCAGGGGCATTTGTGCCTGTAGGGGCGAGGGCAGCGTCCTTGGCTACCTTGTCCCAGCAGTTCCGACAGAGAGCATGTCCGAACACTACCGGGCAGGGGAAGTCCTCGATAGAGGCGTTGCAGAAGTCGCACACGATCTCGTTATCAGCCAAGGGGATTGCTGTAAGCACTTCACCATCCAGGGCGGTGAGGGTGTTGACTCGCCCCCGAAAGTCCCGGACCCGCTTCCATTCCACAGTGACGGCCTCTCCGGTCCTTCCCACAAACGAGGCGGGGCGCGACTTCGCCTCCTTGTCCTGGTCCTGAGCATCCCGCCAGGCCAGGCCGATTATTATCCCCAGCCCCAGGAGCTCCACGATGTCACCGTGCTTGAGCACGACGGCATTGTAACCGTCCGATCGTGCCTGGAGGCCCTGGAAGATGGTATCGATGGCCGCTTCCAGGGCCGAAGTCATCTCTTTGCGATGAGTAAGTATCTTATCCAACTGGGTATTCACTGCTCGCTGGGAGGCCCCCAGCAGGTTTATGATCCTGGCTGTGGCCTCCTGGTCATTAGCTAGGTCTGTCATCGTCATCTCCTTTCTCTGGCTTCTGGCTACTCATGCCTCACCTCTCCGCTCTCTGGGCTGTCTTGCGGGCAGTTATCTTCGCGGCGACCTGGGCCATAAATCTATCAAGCTCCTGGGGGGTCTCGAACGTAAAGCACCAGGCCTCCCAGCGATTATGATAGAGCAGGGCCTCCTCCCTCAGGTCCAGGACCGCTACATGGGTCCAGTCCTTATGGGACGGCATGACCAGGACCTGGATATTCGCGAGCGGCTCCAGTATCGGCCTGCTCTCAATCACTGCCAGAAACAGAGCGCTGAACATCTCCAGGATACTGCCCCTCACATCCTCCTCGTCGAAGAATGGCCCCCTGATGTTGACACAGTCGCCGTTTCGAGGGCCATAACCCAAATAGCACCAGGGCCAGCGCTTCCAGGGTCTTGGCACCTGGCTCTTATAGAGGTCCCAGTCGAAGGGGCCATGTTCGTGGTCGATCTTGGCCTCCAAGGCGTCCAGGAGCTTGCTCTTAAGCTCGCCCTGGACAGGGACGCCCTCCAGGACAAGGGTGACCTTGCCCTCCTGATTGTAGCTCTCACAGGCGCTTTCTATCTGATGGTCAGCGTGCCATATCGCCCAGGTGTGGTCCCGAGCCCGGATGTAGTGCAGGTCGTCGTCTACCAGGTGCCCGTCCTTTGCGGCGCGCTTCTTGATCACGCTGTAACCCTGGGCGATAAGCTCCTGCTTTACCTGATGCAGGAGGGTCGAGTCCCGGTAGACCTTGGGGCCGCCGTCACGGTGTACGGTACAGGTGCGATTGTCGATATCGAATTCTATCCTCATGAATCACTCCCTGACTGGGCGATGGCCCTGTTGAGCCGGGACTCCAGGGCCCTGCGCTCCTCTATAGGGATACTCGCCCTCTCCATAATGGTCCTGCTGAGCTCCGCCTCGCGTCGCTTAGAGGCGTCCAGCTCACGCCTCAATCCCTCGACCTCACTCCGATACCCTACGATCTCCAGGTTGCGTTGCTCCAGGCGGTCCAGTATGAGCTTCACTATCCGGTGCCACTCGTCTGCACCGGGCGGCAGCTCCGGGAGCGCCGCCTGTTTCGGAACAGAGAGAGTGTCGGTTACATTGACCTGGAGCACCGTCATGGGTAGTGTCCGGGGCAACCCCTCATCCTCACTCTCCTTGCCTAACTGGCAGAACTCACGATGGCGCCAGCGCAGGAACTCGTCCTTGGTTCCATACAGGAAACAGTGGGCGCAGTAGGCGCTGTCTGTGGCTGCTATAAGCAAGAGCTTTTGGTTGCCGCAGCTGGGGCAGGTAGCCACTGCCCCTACCTGAGGCACTCGGGTAAGTGCCATTCCCTGCCCCTTCCACTCCTGGTCTAGTTCATCCAGGAAGGCGCTGGAGGCGACATCCGGGTGGTGGGACCAGCATGTTCGGCACCTGCCATGAAACGGCACCTTGAGGTAGGTAATGCCGTTTATAGGGTGCCAGGTTCCTGCCTCTGCACATAAACTGTTGCGGCAGGGCAGGTATATCATGGCCCGATTAGTCCGGGTGCCAGCCGGGGACATCTCCTCGGGCTTGATTGCGCTGGCCCTGCGTATCTCCCAAATCCGCGGCGGGACAGCCCTGATCTTTTCAGCCTCAAGCAACCTTGGTACAATCATGATTGTTCTCTCTCCTTCCGGGCCTCTTTCCGGGCCTCTCTTACCTCATCCTGTGTGAGCTCCGGAGGGCATAGCGCCAGCCCTCCGGGGTAGTCACAGGTACAGTACGTGCCGGGCCGCCGCATATAGGGCGGCAGGCTGATCTTAAGGTCAAGTCCGCATCTCCAGCATCTAGCCATTGTTCATCTCCCTCTCCAGGACTCTCTTTAGCTGCCTGGTGGGCATAATCTGATTCGGGTCATTGCACAGGCGGATGGGGACCCGCTTGCCGTCACTCATGCGACAGACGTGCGTGATAGTAAGATCGTCCTCTCCGCCTGTGCTCCAGCAGAATTCCCTGGGCAGGACCTGGAATCGATATATGGTCAGCATGTGTACAGCTCTATCTTCTGACTATCCCTGGCGATAGTGATCCCGGCCAGGGGCTTCCGGGCATCGATCCGGAGTTTATGCCGGTCCTCATAGTATTTGAGCTCCCGGAGGACCTGCCGCTGTCTCTGTCTCTCGGCATAGCTGAGATTGCCCTTCCCTGCCAGGCAGGCCAGACTCGCTGCCAGGCGCTGGATCAGCATAGCCTCGTCTCCAGGCAGCCCGAAAGCTGCACAGAGCTGCATCTGGTTCTCAGTCCGGCGCCTCTGGCGCTCCGGGTTACGAGGTTGTTTTGTTCGCGGCATAAGCCCTCCTTTTCTCAGCCCCCAGGCGCTCTATGCGCTCCTGGAGCCTCTCTATTTCTTCTGCTTCCGGAGACTGGCGGTATCCGGTCTTGCCAGCGCCTATGTATCCTGAGAGCCTCCCGCCACCCCGCCAGGGAACAATGACCCCGCCCCCGTCCGGGCTCGGGTGCCCCTCGATATAGACGCGGGTAAGCACCTGGCGATTGCGGCGCTCTCTCCAGACATAAATAGGGTCTCCGGGTTCCAGCCTCCCCATCTCCTCCATGGTCATAGGCTGGAGCTTACCCGCGAGGGCCTCTCGGCTCTCACGGGCGATCTTCAGGTCATAGTTTATGTTTGCTATAGGTCTCATCGTCCCCATCCTCTCCTCACCGTAGCTCCTCGATTACGGCAGCCAGGCCGTCCCCGATGTCTCTGGCGGTGAGCCTGTGAACTGTATCGCACACCTTCCGGAGGGTATCTACAGGATGGAGTCCGATCTGTATCCCGATCAGCCGGGCACCGATCTCATGCTTGGCCCGCTTAAACTCCTCCTGGAACTGAGGAGACACGTCACAGACGCCGTCTGTGATCATGACCACGTCCGCCCCCTCGGGCAGCTCCCTGAGCAGGCTTGTGTTCTTGGTCACCTTGCCGTCAGGGGTCGCAAAGTCTACCTGGCCGATCACCGTATGTTCCAGCGCCATCTCAAAATTGGTCCCTCCGCCGAAGAAGTGAACCAGCCACTCCAGTAACCCATCGCCTCGCGGGTTGAGTGTCGCCGAGTAGTTCCTGGTATCGGCAAAGCTGGCGCAGGCAAACTCCCGGCCTTCCCTCTGTGCCTGTGAGGCCAGGGATAGCCCCAGAGCCTTCGCCCAGACTATCTTGTCGCCCGTGCCCTCGCTCATAGAGCCGCTCTCATCTACCAGGATGACGAACGGCCCCCGGCCCTCCCTGGGCCTCTCTTTGTGCTCGTATTGCATAATGCCCTGCTCTGCATAGCGCTGGAGGAAAAGCCCCTCCGTCTCGGGCATGAGGAGCAGCCCCACCTCGCTGGGGAGCATGCGCCCCAGGTCATCTCCGGTTGCGATCCTGATCTGGCGAGGGCCGGGCTTCAGCCGCTTGGCCCTCTGTGCGGATACTACCATCCGCATCCGGCCCACCAGGGCCAGGATTTGCTTTACCCGAGCCTGGTCCAGGAGCCGGACGCTCTCGGGGTCGAACATGATCTCCGTGAGCTCGCCGGGTTCGTCGTCCCAGCCGGAACCGAGGACGCCCTGGGCTCTCTGCATGATCTCGTTGGCCTTCTCAGCCGCCGCCCGCAGGCACTGGGCCGCCGCCTCCTCTACCTGCGGGTCAGCGAAGTCCCGGTCGATCTCCTCCGTCAGGGCCTCGGCCTGGGCAGCTTTCTCAGCCGCCGCTCGCTCCAAGGCCTCCTTGATCTCCAGGCTATCGACAAGGTCCTGGGCGTCCTTGTATCCCTGGGCCATACTCTCCAGGTCCTTGAGCCTGGCGAGCCGCTCCAGCATCTTCCGCCCTGGGTCATTGTCCGGGACCTCGTCCAGATGGCGCTTCATATTGAGGGTGCCCGCCGCTGAGAGCTTAGGGTCACCCTGTGTAGCCTGATGGAGGTCCATCCAGGCCGTGGTCTGCATGACCCTGCCCAACAGCCGGGCCAGCCGATTGTCGGGCGGGTCGGGTCTTACCTGTGGATTGTACTGATAGAGGGTGTTAAACAGGTCGCCCCCGATCACGCTGTCTCCCCGTCCGGGAAAGGCCTCCTGCATGAGGGGTGATTCTGTCCGGACGCTCTCCCAATAGAGGGTGTCCAGATCGGTTGCCTCTGTGCAGTATTCCTCCGGGCGGATACCCAGCCTGCCCAGGGGGTTGCGAATTATGTCCAGCATGTCGCCTCCTAGAGCTTACTTACATCGAGCCCGACGCCCACACTGAGCGCCTGCTTCTGGAGATTGGTTACCTGTCCCCTAATCTCCACAACGCGGGGGTGATCCCCCAGGCGCTTCAGGTCGCCCATGAGGGTGCGAAGCTGGGCGACTATCTGAATGCCGAGGGTCTCCTTGTTCTGGCTACTGGCCAGGGAGGCGAGGGCGTCCTGGGCCGCCTCCAGTATCCGGGTCGCCTCATATACCTGAGGGGACGCCATCTGGAGACAGGCGCCCCGCACCAGGCGGGACTGCTCCGGCTTGTCCCAGTAGATATGCGACCCGACCTCCAGGGTCTCAGGTGTCACCTCAGCCTCACCCCGGAGCCAGGCCTCCGCCCGCAGCACGGAGAGGCTCTGTACCCAGCGCCGATCAGAGAGGGTGACCCCCTCCCCAGCTAGGTTATCCCGGAGGCTGGCCAGCGCTTCGGCGAAATCCAGAGAGAGGGGGATGGCCTTCGCCTCCGCCCTCACCTGTTCGAGCTCGTCCAGGGTGATCGAGGGTGCCACCTGAAGCCCGCTCGGAGGGGCGGATATGAGGTCGGTAAAGCTGCGGCGGTCCTTGAGATAGGCCACGTGGTATCGCAGCATGAACCGGTCATAGAGTGCTTCCAGCCCTTCCCCCTCCTCGGGTAGCTCATTGGAGGCACCCGCGGCGAAGATCAGGGGGACCCGGATAGCCTTCCCGTCATCGTAGAAGGTCCGCTCCTGGAGCGTGGTGAGGATTGTGTTCAGGATCGCGCTCGACCCCTTAAAGATTTCCTCCAGCAGGGCCACGTTGGCCGTAGGGAGCTTGCCGTCGATCACCCGCTTGAACCGCCCACCCTTCAAGGCGTCCAGGTCCAGGGGGCCGAATATCTCGCTGGGCTCCGTGAACCGGGTCAGGAGCCAGGTAAAGTAGCTTCCGCCCAGGGAGTCGCACATCCAGCGCAGAAGCATGGACTTGGCTGTACCCGGAGGGCCGAGGAACAGGATATGCTGACCAGATATGGCGGCGAGTAGCATTCCGTGAACCTCATCCGCCCGCTCACGAAACAGCCCGCAGGCCTCCCGCTCCATCGTCCCGAACCTGTCCAGCAGGGTCGGCGAATTCGTCTTAGTCATTCTTCTCTCCATTCTTGAGCGCTGAATCTACGATTAGCTGCTCTAGTTCAGTCTTGAGAATCTCGGCGTGCTCGGTTGCGAGCATCATGCCGTCTCTGTAGAAGTTCACCCGGTCAAGGGCCTGCTTTGCCATAAGCAGGGCGTCGTTCTTGTGCCGGGCTTCGATGTTGGCCCTGGCCGCCTCCACGGCCCCTTTGAGGTCCTCGATGATCAGGGTCACAAGTCCTTTGCGGCCCCGCTCGTCATCATCGACCCGGAAGGCCATCATGGTGCCGCCCAGCTGCTCGACCAGTGCCTGGACAGCCTCCAACCGGTCCTCGAACATCTGGGGGATGAAGTAGACCCCGCCTGTCTTGCGGGCGACTACCGCCAAGCACTCGCCCCGGATGTGCCGCAGGATCATGTTAGCCACGGCGTTGGAGGTGACCCGATACCGCTCCGCCTGATAGGCGTCCTCGACATCGCGGGCCAGGCTAGCGTACTGTGTAGGGTAACGCACCACGGCCAGATAGGCGTCATGGAGCTCCACGGCCATCTCTACGTGGTACCGGAGATTGTCCTCCCCAGGCACCTCGAACACGAGCGCCCAGCGGTCCTTGGCCTTAAGGGGCCTGACCAGCCTTTTCATCCTCGTCCCATCCTTTGGGGGCTGGATGCTGAAGAGCGCCCGCTTGAGAGCGTCGGCGTAGGGTTCAGGTTCCAGGGGAAAGTTGGGATAGCGAGCCGCCCACTGCGAGCGGTCCAGGGATATCTGGTCGGGCAGGCTCCACCATGTCACATGGCCCAGCCCGAGCTTATGTGCTTTGAGTACCATGTCTCTCTCTCCTTGCTAAGCCAGATCGTTTGCGGCGTCGTTGATCTCACCGAGCCAGTTTTCGACGTCGTCCGTATCAGGGGCCTCATCGTGATCGATGAGGGTGTCCCACTTCTCATGGAGCTTCTCCGCTCGTGCCTCAGACATATCCTGCTCGTCTCCCTCGACATCGGCCTTGATGTCCTCGATAACGGAGACGACCTCCTCCAGGGCGTCGTTTAGCTCCTCCCGAAGCCTGTCAGCCTTGTTCAGCTTGGGGCGCAGGGCTTTAAGCATCTTCTTGCGCTCCGGGCTACCCATTCCTCGCCTCCTCCGCCTGGAGATTATCTAGGATCGCCCGCTTCTCGGCCTCGACCTTCTGGAGGTCAATCTCGAAGTAGCCAGCGAGCAGGGTCTCGATGCTTGTATGGCAGGGGACCAGGCCCTCCCCAGGCTCATGAATGGCCAGGATGACGCCCTGACTGGGAAGCCACTCCAGGAATGAGCCGATGGCTCGACTTTTCTCTGTGACCGCCGCCATCTTGGCACACTCGGGGGCAAGGAACTCCACGCCGCACTTCTCAGTGCTCACCTCTACCGGGTAGCCGTGGGCCTTCAACCCCTCCGCTACCGTCTCGGCCAGACCCTCGAACTCCCCGACCTCAGCGTGTACCAGCAGGCGCTTCCCGGCAGGCAGATATGTGATCATTTCGGGGTGCACCCGCAGATCGAAGCCCACACTGAGCGCTCGGAGGTCGATCTCCGTGGCCGGGGTAGCGGCCCACTCCAGCAGGTCGGCGATCTCGTCCCGGACGGCCAGCGCCCAGTGGTCAGGCAAGCTGCTCTTGCGATAGACCTCCTCGACCTCGAAATCGGGGTCGTCTACCACCCGATAGACCTCCACGCACGGGGAGGAATTCTTGCGGGACCCTTCCATGCCCCAGCAGAGGATAAACGAGCCGACCTCCAGCTCCTGTGTGGAGCGGATAAACTGACCCTGAAATGCGTAGCCGTCCTTCTTGCTCCGATCGACCCCGGTCAGGGTCTTGCTCCACTGCTTAAACCTGGAATCCCCACAGCAGGGGGTGTTTATGATCCGCTTAGTCATTGGTTTCTCCTTTCACAGCTATCGATGACGGCCTGAATGTGCTTGCACGACCCACTCCTGAACTTATAGGCAGGGCAATCGCATTCCCAGAGAGCCACATAATCAGGATCGCCGTCACCGCTGCCACAATACCGGACTGTATAGGTATTCCCTGATGAAGATTCGACGGTATATGTGCCATTGTCTACCTCTGTTACTTCCATACCTCTCTCCTATCTGGCCTTGAGCAGCCGCAGGGCCTTCTCCAGCGCCCGCTTACGCACGGCATTGGAGGAGGCAGAGGCCAGGCACCCGATTACCTGGTAAGCGAGCTTGTCGACCTCGGCCCCCGCCTGGGAGGCCTTGGTAGCCTTGGCCTTAGCCGCCGCCTGCTTTATCTCCGGGGGTATCTTGGCCCCGGACTTCTCCAACTCACTGAAATCAATCCCCATTCGACACCTCCTCCAGGAACTCCTCATCCAGGCGGGGGTCGTCCACGGGCGTAAACGACTCCAGTACAAGGCCCATGTCGTCGTAGCTCCAGTAAATCTCCTTGCCCCGTATGGCTTCCTGGTTGACAGTGTGGCCGGGGGCGATCACATTCCCGAAGGCCGCCTCCAGCGCCCTGACCGTAGGGGCGTTCTCGCAGGGAACAGGCTCGCCGGAGATGACGAGCGTAGCCAGCCCGCTCATCCAGGAGCCCCGGAATTCCTCTATAACCCCCCGGTGCACTTCGCCGGAGAGCAGGGCCTCTTCAAACCTCTCTCGAATTGTCGGCATTTTAGACCTCCTTTTTGCCTTGATCGCGGAGAATAGCCTCCGCTTCTGTTTCTGTGACAGCTTCGGCGGGTTTCGGCTTGCGCCAGAGGGCGACGTGGCCCTCAGAGAGACCGACGGCCATCCGCTCCCAGCAGATGACGACGATATATCCCTTATCGATCTGTTTGATTCCCTCATCACAGAGGGCTTTGGCGGATTCTGCATCAGAGACAAAGCGCCCCTCGACCCGCTCCCAGCCCTTATCTCTGAGATCATGGTCATTCAGGAACATGCCTCGTAGCTGGCCCCGCTCCAGGGCTTCTCGGGGATAGCCCTCGGCCATAAGCTCGGCCTCGTAGCAGGCCAGGCATATCTCCTCACCCTCATCGGTTATGTGGACATGGTTATGCCAGCCGTTGCGGGGGTTCTGGCAACAAATCCAGCGCCCGCAGCGCTTACATGCCCAGTAGCGGAAGTCTGCGAATGAGGTGTCCTCCATATACTCCAGGCAGGATTCCCGATGGCGATATACCCTGTTGAGCCGCGTGGCATGCTTGCAGAGGTAGATAATCTGGGGGGCCTTATCGAAGGGGGAGTCATAGGCCTTTCTCCGGATCATATCTCGCAGGGGCTTCTCGTCCCCGCAGCAGAAGCAGACCGCTCGGGGTAGTTTCCCCTTAGACCTGGTCATGCCGCACCGCCCTGGGAATCTCGATGTCATGGGTAGGATCGTCATCCTGGGAGTCGGCATAGACGTGCACCAGGAGGCGACCGTCCTTGTTCTCGATCCAGACCACATCGTTACCCTGGGGCATAAAGCCCTCGGGGTGTTTGGTCGGGGGCGTGGTAGATACCCGGCCCTCCCGAAGCTCGATGACTATCCCTGCCGGGCCAACACGGACGGTGACCGGGATATCGCCGATCTGGCACCGCTCCGGGTCCTCATCGACATAGTTACAGGGGATACTCACGGGGATGACGGCCAGGTCATCGCTCTCCCGCATGGGGAGAGCCAGGTGCAGCAGGAAAAGGTGCTGAAGCGACTGCTTGCCCAGCCAGCGCTCGAACTCCTGGTATGTGGCACTCTCCTGGTTATAGGGGCGGATGCGAGCCATGATCTGGGCTACATAACCTGCCTTGTCTCGACGGTCGGTTGTGCTTGACATGATTCCTCCTATCTCCAGCCGTTGGGGGCTGGCCGGGAGACCCCGCCGAGGCGAGGCCCCCGTGGCCAAATCCCAACCTCTACCGCCTCCGCCCCTCTGGCCTTCGCGGGCACTGCCGCGCTTCCCGTCGTGTCAGGTGAGCGCAGGGTGTGTGGTGCGGGCCTATATCGCCACCGCAGAACCAGACGTTTATGCAGCAGTCTGAATCCTTGCCGTCTACCCGCTTGCCGTTGTCATGGTATTTCGGGTAGACCCCAAAGCTACCAGGTGCCATTACGATCTTTTCCATTAGTTCCCCCTCCGTTTAGTCACTATCGCTGGCCCTCTCGGGCTTAGTATCCTAGTGGGGGCCGAAGCCCCCGCGGATCGTCTAGGCGACCGTTGCCCCGAGCACCGCTGTCTGAAACCCGTAAGACTCTGCGTGCTCACGGCACGCAAAGTCAGCCCGCGACGCGGGGCCGACGTGTACTTCAGGCACGTCGCCCGCGTACACATCCACCCGCCGGGCATAGCGCCCGGATGGGCTTATCATGTGGCCCCAGGAGTCCCGATGCCCTCCCTGGTAGCGGGTTCCCTCCCAGAGGTGGCAGTCCCAGGCTTGCCAATTCCGGGGTAGGGTTCCTATCAACCTGTAATTCATCTTTGTTCCCTCCTTCGCCCTCTCGCTGTGTCTAGTCTCCGCCGTGCCTAGCCTCCGCTCCTTCCGGAGCAGCCAGAGAGAGGGACACATATCCTCCGTGGTAACCCCTCCCGTGGACAGCAGCCAGAACCCTGACATTGCCACTAGCGACTGGGTTACTCCAGTCACCCTCGTCTGGTACGACCCGGCCAACCTCGCGACCGTGAAGCGTAACCACAACGGGCCAGCCCCAGAAGCCCTCGCTGATGGCGCGGTTAGTGGGGCCGCCGAAATTAACAGCGAGTGTCGCATACTCGTCGTTAGCCGCCGCGATCTGGGCGAGGTCCTCCTCAACCTTATCTAGCGCCTCGGCGGCTAACGGGCGCCAGACCCGAAGGAACCGCTGTGCCTCAGGCAGCATAACGCCGAGGGCATCAGCGACCTGAATCCACGTGTCACAGGGTTGATGTGTGATCGATGCCAGACCTTCCGTGAAACGGTCGGTCTCCCAACCGTTTCTACCGGCAATGGCTCTTACTCCAGGGGCCAATTCGAGCCGGTAGGTCGTATGAGACCATTTACCCTCCTTGGTGTAGTCACTGCCTACAACAGCTACTACACCAGGAACGCTGGCACCTTCAAAATGGTGAATTGTCCCTTGGCGGTCAATTAGCAGTAACCAAGGCTTGCGGCCTCGGTGGCCAATTCGGTTAGACCATTCCATGTCCATGTTTTACCTCTCTTCTTTCCAGCCTCAGCGCCTTACGGTCACGGCTGGCAGTATCCTAAGGGGGCCGAAGCCCCCGCGGATCGTGGATTAGGTTGCTGTACCGGGCGGCAGGATAACCGGGACCGCCTCAAGCAGTCCCGTGTGCTCATCCCGTACCCAGGCGTGCGGATTTGCCGGGGTTGAGCACGGAGCCGGGGACTGCGGCATGAACTCACAGTTCCAGAGGCTTGTCTCCTCGCCGCACCAGCCACACCGGGCTGTGTATTTGGCGGTCACTACAACGCGATCCATGTTCTCCTCCTACTCTCCTACTCGTCATATACGCCTGCTCGGCAGTCGGCCTCAAGCCTCGCCCGGAGGCGGTACTGTGTCCTGCGTGAGGGGGCCTCGATCCTAGCCCCCGCAGGAAACTCGCCCCGGTCGTGCAGATTGACCGGGGCGTGACAAGCGGTATAATGCGGCCTTGCCCACACGTCCGGGGCCGCATTACGAACAAAGGTGACCAGGGCACCACAATGACGGCAGATCATTTACTCGCCTCCCTCTCCCTCCTCAGGCCCCCAGGTGCCAGCCAGCCAGCCGTCAACGTCCAGCCCCTCCTCAAGCACCTGGACATTGTCGACCAATTCCTTCTCGGACGGGTAGCCGGTAGCCCCACCGAGTAAGTAGGGTCCGTAGACTGCGACCCGGTCGGTCGCGTCCACATGGCGCTCATCCTCGACCACGCGGGTGTACCGCGTGCCGTTCGGCGTGCGGGCAAGCACGAGATAGACCTCGTGCTCGGGGTCCGGCTCGGGGGTGTCATAGCCGGGCGTGAAGTATGTCTCGGCTCCACACTTCGAGCAGATGTGCTGGTAGGCAGTGTATTTGCCCCCAGCTACGGGGAACTGTTTTGCCCCCCGCCTCCATTCATGTTTACATTTACACTGTGACATTTCTCCTCCTTCTCTCGCCCTCTCGGGCTTAGTATCCTAGTGGGCCAGGGGCCGAAGCCCCCAGCCCGCGGATCGTGAGAGAAAGAATCGCCTCACTCTCTCCAGCCTCGGGGCTGGCCGATGAGCCGGAGAGACTCCGGCCCACGAGGTCAGCTAACAGGCAGGAATGCTGGTTTCCGGAGTGCCCCAGTCGGTAGCGCCCCAGTCGGTAGCGCCACGCATGACATCTACCCAGGCGTCGGGGTCGCTCTCGATATAGCAGCGGTCGCAGGTGCAATGCTCATCCGGCTCCAGGGCTTCAGTCTCGGCCACGCACCCCTCGGAGGCGGTAGCGTTGAAATAGGGCGAGTAGTAGACTGTCTGGCCATCCTCGTCGACCTCAACCCAGATAGAGGCTCCGCCATAGCGCCCGAGGGCGCCCCATACACGGGTGACCTTGCCGCGCTTCCCGGTGGCCTGCTCATAATCAGATTGCCAAAGTTGGGCCTGTTCCTGTTCAGTCATAACTCTCCTCTCTTCTCTTAGTCGAAACAGAACACTTGGGCATAGGCCAGCAGGGCCTTATCCTCATCGCTGGTCGTGCCGTAATATTCCCAGGAGGTGCCCCAGTCCTGAAACTCCATTCGGGCGTTCTTGGGCTGATTGTTGCAATCGAGGTCGCCGATGATCCGCACGGCGGGGCCACCAGTGCAGAGGAGGATTTCGTACTCGTCCGGCTCTGGAGGGGCCTCACCCGGCGAATACCAGGAGTCAGAGCGCACCAGCACGGAGAGGGGGTCTTGATGGATGGCTTCCAGCGCCTCGTCCTCGTCGTGGTAGCTCTTCCAGTCCTCAGCAGGGAGGTCAAGGGTAAGCTCACACTCCTCACGATCGCCGCCGCATGTGCACTCCTGAGAGTGTTCCAGGTGCTCAACCATCTCAATTATGGAGTCAAGTTGCGCCCTGGCCTGTTCCATGGCTCGGTCTGGCTCAAATATCGACTCTGTCATAACAACCTCTCCTCTCTAGCTCTTGGGCACGACTTCCCAGTGCGTGGCAAACTTCGGACAGGTATAAACCACCCGGTCATCGTGGCCCTCAATCGGATTAGGCCCATCCATGGGTGTCCAGCGGGGCGGGGTGGTATGCAGGCAGGTGGGGCAATAGACTACCGGGGGCCGCCCGGTGATCAGACGGTCGATGAGGTAGGAGCGCACCTTGCGGCGCACGAATTCTCGGATCACCTCTACGGGGTAAGCCGCCTGGCCGAAGGCAGCAGACAGCACCATGGGGCCGACCTGGGGGATGTGCAAAGCACAGTAGACGAGGGTATCCGTGACCCGATCCTCTACCATATTGCGCTCCAGGGTCTCGGCGTCCTCACTCCGGTGCCACAATCCCCACAGGTCGTTACGCTCCAGGGGTAGGGAGTCGGCTACCAGCCGGGCGTGCTTGTTGATCAGCCTGCGGAGCCGCCTGTTGCGCTCCTCGTCACTCTCCGGGGCGTAGTCAGTGACGGTGCCGTCCGGGTGTATGATCATCCCGTCCCGGTAGCCCCAGCGCTTTTCGCCGTTGTAGAGGTAGTATGTGCCGCGGTCCCCCTGGATGTTCCAGGCACCGGGGAGGTACTGGTTCCACCGGTCTCGGGTGGTGACGGTCTGCCAGCCCCCGGAGTTGATCTTGATCCGCCCATCCCGGTAGAATGTCAGGATGTCGGTATAGTGGAGTCGCACGGCGATATCCTCGCCCCGGCGCACGAGATAGGTGTTATTCCCGACCTTGCGCCGATCCTTGGAGCGCCCCCCGTGCAGGATCGTGTCCAGACCAAACCAGTTGTGGGATACCATGCAGTCAGCCATGATTGCCTCTTTCTCCAGTCTGTGACGGCGGCATTATGCCTGCTCTGATCGACTGGCCGATGCGTCCTGGAGACCAGGGCGCACGGGGCCAGACGACTAGCCGAGCTTCTCAACCTCATTCCTGTCTACATCATTCAGCAGCTCGTCATAAGCAGCGTCCCCAAGGAATACCCGGAGCTTACCCGCCTCTCGTTTCAGAGTGGCATATATACGCTTAGGATCACGATCGCCGGGGCCGTAGCCGTAGTCAGCGCACCATTCCTCATAACCCCCGGCGAACTCATATCCGGCAGCGTCATCAGCCAGGCAGTTGAGCACCTGGACGATCTGGGGTTCTCCAGTGAGGGCCGGTCCCATGCTGTAGTAGACGAGTAGCGCCTTTGCGCCTGCGGTAAAGGTACACATCCAATGTGTGGAGCCTGCGGGCATTGCGTCCGCCATGTTCGGGTTCCTGTCAACCTTGGTTGCAGTCATGCGTATTCCGTGCTTCTCGATATACTCTTGATACTCTTGGGTGGTCATTACTCTCCTCTCCTCAGTGTCCAGCACTGACAGACACGCCCCAGAATCCTGCTAATCTCTGGGGCGTGCGGGGTCAGGGTTGAACAGGGCATATTCAGTTGTAACGTGCTAGGCGGCGGTGGCGGCGGCGGCGGCCTTCTTGCCCTTGGCCTTGCCCTTGGCCTTGCCCTTGGCCTCGGTCTCGGCTTTGGCCTCAGGCTTGCCACCCTTGGCGGCCTCGACCAGGACCCGGCCCAGGCGCTTGTACCCGGCCTTGAGGTAGTTTGAGGCCATCCAGGCGGCGACGGCTGCTACTGCCTGGGGATCGAGGGCGGCCAGTTCGGCCCTTGCCTCGGCGGCGGCGGCGTCCATCTTGATCT
>Ga0265297_10001565_pt1 | contig 52751 bp, 62 predicted proteins | sample Munlanlwell13791_FD_192502 | JGI IMG/M metagenome (GOLD analysis project Ga0265297, IMG submission 192502) | Leachate microbial communities from a municipal landfill in Southern Ontario, Canada - Leachate well 137-91 | ecosystem: Engineered > Solid waste > Landfill > Unclassified | place...
AAAAATTGCTGTCTTAACAATATTCTCTTTCTACTTAACTTTATAAATAATTATGTTTAACTATAAGGGGACTTTTTAAATAATACCTAAGGTGGTACCAAAGAATAAACAAAAGTGACCCTCACCGCTTGAGGTTTTTTGGACTTTTTCCCTTCTATAAAACGGGTAAGCGTGTCTGTCAAGCCTAAGCTTGGCTGAACTCCGCTTCATTCCCCTCGAAAACTCGTGGGGGGTTACCCTTGTGTTTGATATATGTAGAGAAAAAGTTATCAAACTACTCCTCAATCAGGAGGATCAAACATAGTATACAAAGGCATATATCTATTGTCAAGTCTGTTAAAATTAGAGAATGAAAAAGGGACCTCTTTTTTTGATTGTATTTCTTTTGGTTATCTTATTTTTCATCCTTGGCGTACGCTATGGACAGAAAGTGGAAAAAGTCAATAAAACCATGAACTATTATTTAAGTCTACCACCCTCCCAGCCACCAGCGACATCCACTCCTTTGAAATTCGAAAATTATTCTTTAAAAGGTTGTGGAATAAAATTTCTATATCCTACTAACTTAAAAATTGAGGCTGAGGCTACTTATTCAGCCTTGTTTAGTGAAAATAAGAAAGAAGCAATAAACATAAACTGCGAGGCTAAAAATAAACTAGCTAAAATTTTAGGTGATAATAAAACAGCAACCACTGAAGGGAATATGACTACTTTTAAAGTCTTTAATTCTATAAACGGCAAATATGTTTATTTTTCCCTCACTAATTCTCTTTATTCACTAATCAACTCCAGTCTCAAATTCTCCTATTGAATTGATAAAAAGCGAAGATATTAAAATTTTTCGACCTGTCCGTCCGGCAGGCGGGCTTGGGACCTCGAGAATTCGAGGAGGGCTCCCACGGAGATAAAAATTTTAATATTGAGCTTTTAATTAATAAGCAATCGATGTTAAAATATAATTATGAATAAATTGAAAATAGCTTATTTTGGCGCTCCATATTTTTCCGCCAGGTTTTTGGAAAAAATAATTAATGATAAAGATCTACCTGTTGAAGTTAAACTCGTGGTCACTCAACCCGACCGGCCGGTTGGGAGAAAACAGACTCTAACACCAACTCCAGTCAAGCAACCGGCAGAAAAGCATGAAATTGAAATAATAACTAATTTAGAATCTATAATTCAGAGTTCAGAATTAAATGTAGAATCTAGAATTCTAAATTCTAAATTGCAAAAACTAGACTTAGCTCTAGTTTTTGCCTATTCCCGCATAATTCCCAAAAATCTCTTATCCATTCCTAAATTTGGTTTCTGGAACATCCATCCTTCTTTATTACCAAAATATCGTGGTCCCTCACCTATCGCCTATCCTCTAATAAATGGCGATAATGAAACTGGAGTCACTATTATAAAAATGGATGAGAAAATTGATCACGGACCAATAATTGACCAGGAAATTATGAAAATTAATGAAAAAGATCGAAGACCTGATTTGGAAATCAAGCTAACGGATTTGGGATATGAATTATTTAAAAGTACAATTAATCAATTGCTAACCGGTGGATTAAAATTCAAAGATCAAGATGAATCTCAAGCCACCTACACCAAGCTCCTTAAAAAATCAGATGGATTTATTGATTTTGAAAATTTTAAATTTAAAATTGAAAATTCCCCGAAAAGTATCTTTAATCTCTTTCGGGGATTATATTCTTGGCCCGGCCTCTGGACTTTATGTCCTAAAAGGTTGAAAATCACTGATTTAGATTTAACTGATAACAAACTTGTAATTAAAAAGGTCCATTTGGAGGGAAAAAAAGAAGTTGATTGGCAAACTTTTGTCCGTGCTTACAATATCAACATCACATCACCAAAAGAATAAAATCTGAAATTTTCTTTCATGGCAAATTCATATATCTCGCTTAAACTTCGTTTTGCCTTTTTAAACTGTAAAAAAGCATCCACCAACAAAAGCAGCGACGATCCCGGAAGATGAAAGTTGGTAATTAGACAATCAACTATTTTAAAGTCATAAGGAGGAAGAATGAAGAGATTAGTACTTCTAAATTTAGAATTAAGAATTGAGAATTCAGAGTTTGTTTTAGAATTTAGAATTCTAGGTTCTGAATTTAATTTAAAATTCTGAACTCTAAATTCTAAATTTTTTATTGACTCTAGAGCCCTAACTACAGTTGTCCCAATCGCAACCAGCTTCGTTTTGTTTTGTTTTAGCTTATTAATACACTGCAATGTCTTTTTTGATATCTCATAATATTCTTTATGTAAAGTTTTCATTTTTAGATTATTTTCTGTCACTGGAGCAAAAGTACCCAAACCAACATGGAGTGTCAGATACAATCTATTTATTCCTTTCTGTTCAAGTTTATTGAATACTCGTTTTGTAAAATGTAACGACGCCGTGGGGGCCGCAATTGACCCATTTTCTTCTGCAAAAATAGTCTGATATTTTTTTCTCAAATCACTTTCTTTAAGAGGAGTATTTTTGATGTAGGGAGGAATCGGCATCTGCCCATTTTTATTTAAAAGAGTTAACAACTTGTCTTTTGAAAAAAGAATCTTTACTGTAAAATATTTTTCTTCCTGATTAATTACTTCAACATAATCTTTTTCGTTAAAAAATAGTTTATCTCCAACATTGACTCTTCTATCAACCAAGATGTTTATTAAATTTTCTTTTTCTGTCTTCTCATTCAAAAGAAAAAGTACCCTTAGTTTGCCACCTGTCTTTTTACTAAGCCAAATTCTACTTGGGATAACTTTTGTTTTATTTAAAACAAGAAATGAATTTTTGGGCAAATATTGATCAAGATGATAAAACCTATCAATAATAATTTGATCTGTTTGAGTATTATAAACAAGAAGTTTGGAGGAATCTCTGGGACTGGCTGGTTTTTGGGCGATTACAGGTTCTGAACTCATAATTTATCTTGTTCGATTAATTTTCTTATTAAAATAAAAAGCTTTTCCATTATCCACAAATTATGATAAGTTGCCAAAGTGTATCCTAGGATTTCCTTTTGTTTAAAAAGATGATGTAAATAAGCTTTAGTGAAATTTTTACAGACATAACAATCACAATTTTCATCAACTGGAGACAAATCTGTTTTATAAATATTTTTTTGAATATCAAAATCATATTTATCTTCTTCGAAGGCGAAATTTTTTATCTCGAGAGAACTCCTCGTCCGCGAAGCGTCCTCGTCAGACATCCTCTCTCGAAAAAAATTTGCCTTCTTCAGAAGATTAAGAATTAGATTCCACTTGTAAATGTGCCCCATACGGGCAAGTCTTGTCGGTTCAACACAATCAAAAGTATCAATGCCGTATTTGACCAAATCTAAAATATCGTCAATATGGCCGACACCCAAAAGATGTACTGGTTTATCTTTTGGCAAATACGGAGCCACCCAGCGGACCTGATCTCTCATCTCCTGCTTCGTCTCCCCAACTGATACGCCCCCAATCGCCACCCCATCAACTGGTTGTGAAGCAATAAATTTTGCTGATTTTTTTCTTAGATCTTCAAAAGTGGCACCCTGAATAATACCATATAAGTACTGTGGTTTAATTTTAAACCCGCCTGCCGGACGGGCAGGTTTAAAATTTAAAATTTTAAATTTAGCAATACAACGTTCTAACCAACTATGAGTCCTATTCATTGCCTTAAGAGCGTAATCATAACTTGATGGATAATACGTGCATTCATCAAAGGCCATCATTAAATCCGCTCCAATTTTTTTTTGATATTCCATTGACTTTTCCGGCGTAAACTCGATAGTTGATCCGTCAAAAGTCGATCTAAAAATAACCCCATCATTTGAAAGTTTGGTTACTAAAGGTAATTCTGATCCTCTTATATCAGCTTGTAGTGTTGAAGATTTAATATTAGGCGTTTTTCGACCTTTAGCTAAAGAAAATACCTGAAACCCACCTGAATCTGACATTAACGGAATATTTAGTTTGGCAAAATTGTGTATACCTCCAGCTTTAGCTATTAGATACGGCCCTGGATGAGTCACTAAATGGTAAGTATTGACAAAGGCTAACTGAATTCCAATATCTTTGATAAATTGCGGTGGTATTGCCTTTAATGTTCCTTTTGTAGCAACCGGGACAAAACTTGGAGTTTTAACCATTCCGTGTAAAGTCTTAATCTCCCCTAACCTCGCCTTTGACTTTTTAAGTTTAGATTGATACAAAACTTTAAAGAAAGTTTTATTCATGAAGGATATTTTATCAAATTATTGGATGTTTTATTGATCAGTAACTTCACTTCCTCCGGCAATACCGGCTACAGAATTATTTCTGTTTAAAAGATCGGTATTGGGACTGGTCACTCCGTAAGAATAAACAAAACTTGGACCACAACCATCCCCACAACCGTTTTCAGCCACTACTGAATCGTTATTGTCCGAAAGTTTGGTATAAATACGAAATAAAGTTGGACAATTTATATCATCCACTTCATATAAATAATCATTTTTTGTGTGTTGTGGATCACAAGGAAGCCTTGAAGAATAAGGAGAAAAAGAGGGCGAATTAGCTTCGCTTCCGCAAATTGAACAAATTAGTTGATCTTTATCTTTATAGCAAATTTCATCTGGTTTAGGATAACAACTCTTATCGTTATAAAAATCTTCCAAGGCTTTTGCGATAGAAGATAATTCCGCCTTTCTTTTTCCATCCCAAGATCTCTCTATTTGTTTTTTTGGATTGATCAAAACGAAAAATGCGACTGCCAGCAAAACAATAATTGCCAAAACCACCATAATCTCAAGCAAAGTAAAAGATTTTTGCTTTCTTTTTGTCTTTCTTGGAACATGTATCTTTATTTTTTTCTTCATAAGTAAATATTAAATTAAAACTATATTTATTTCAATGTTTCGTTCTATATAATTAAAATTATGTTTAAATTTCTTTATTTTTTTTGTGTCGCTTTAAGAATAATACTCGCCCCCTTGATTTTTTTATTTCCCGTTCCAATAGTCTTAACCCTTTTTTTTCTTGATGCGATTGACGGCGAATTGGCATCAAAAAAAGTTTTAACACTTGAACAATACGAAAAACTTGATAAGGCTTTAGATTTTTGGCAATATACCAATGAAATAGCTTTTGCAGCAACAAATTTAAAAACCTATTTTCCTTTTCTGATAATTTTATTTATTTATAGAATGATTGGTGAAGTAATGTTCTTTTTCAAGAATAATCGTAAAATTCTTGTTTTTTTCCCTAATTTTTTTGAGAATGTCTTTCTATTAATTTTCTTAGCTACCTATTTTAAGCAACTTAATTTTTTAATAACAAACAATTTCTATATATATCTAATCATCGTCTGTATTCTCAAGATAATACAAGAATGGTGGCTCCATTGGAAAAAACTATCGACTATGGAAGTCTTCTTCCACCAAAAGAAAAATTGGAAAGTTTAGGGGTTATTTATAATATTCTTTTACCTGGAAAAGAATATATAAGCCCAGTAGCGTACCAATCAACAATCCTCCAATATTAAATGTAATAATATTTTGGATTGCTCCGACTAAGGTCGCATAATATAAATATGTCCAACCTGGTTTTGTTCGATTAAACAAACCGGGAATGGCCATAGCTTCAAGTATCAAAACTATAACTAAAAAGACTATAGAAATAATATAACCGGCGCCTAAAAATGGTCTGCCGGCTGCAACTGCTCCCATCATGCCCAGTGGAGCCAACATCGTACCCAGTCCAAAAAGAGCCAATATGGCTGGAATACTTAAAATAACTCCAATCACGGCCAAGTAAGGAGCAAATTTAACAATTATCTCTTTCCACGCCTTTGGTAATTGTGGTGCTTTCTGCCCCAAGTATTCATTCAATGTTTTTTCTAATGTCCCAAGTAAGGAATTAAAATCGTTCGCTTTCTTATCAGCCATAATTTAAATTATTAAATTTGTAATTAATTTCATCGTACATAACTATCAATAAGTTGTCAATTAATAATTAATTAATTTTCTTATTAATAATCTTGAGCGCTTCAAACCAGATGACGCTGATCAAACCCACTACCATAGCTGAAGCAAAACCTCTGAGGTCCACGGTCGAAAAATGGAACAATGTTCTCATAAAAGGCAGATTCAAAATTAAAATTAAAAAGCTGATCGTCAAAATAAGAACCATCCATAAAGCACGATTAGTGGTTTTTAGAATTTCTTTGAATATGTTTCGTGACCATGAGAGATTCGACAGAATTAAAGCTAAATTAGTGATTACCAAAGCCACAAATGATAATGTCCGTGCCTCGATTTCTGGGGTTTTTTGATATAACAAAATCATGAAAAAAGCAAAAACTAAAGCTAAAGCACTTAAACCCTGGGCTAAACTTAAAGCTAATGTCCTTTTGGCAAATAAAGGTTCTTTCAAAGAACGGGGAGGACGGGACATAATGTCTTTTTCTTCGGATTCAGCCTCAAAAACAATAGAACAGGCAGGATCTATAATTAATTCCAAAAAAGCAATGTGAGCCGGCAGAAGAATAATCGGCATTTTAAAAAGAATTGGCAGAAAAGACATACCGGCAATTGGAATATGAACCGCAAAAATATATGACATGGCTTTTTTCAAATTATCAAAAATACGCCTACCTACTTTGACCGCCGCCACAATTGATGAAAAATCATCATTCAGCAAAACTATATCCGAAGCTTCACGGGCAACGTCTGTTCCACGCTCTCCCATGGCAATGCCAATATTGGCTGATTTCAAAGCCGGTGCGTCATTGACTCCATCACCAGTCATTGCCACTACTTCTCCATTGGCTTTTAAAGCATTGACTATAAGAAGTTTTTGTTCGGGAATGACTCGGGCAAAAATATTTATGTCTTTTATTTTTTCCCTCAAGTCCAAGTGATTCATTTGAGTTAGTTGTGGTCCGGTCAGATATTTGTCAGGATTTTTTAACCCGATTGCAGACGCAATATGACAAGCTGTTCCCGGGTAATCGCCGGTTATCATAATTACCCTAATCCCCGCCCGATAACATTCGTTCAAAGCGTCAGGGACAGTGGAACGGATGGGATCAGCAAAACCTAAAAGTCCGATAAATTCAAATTTAAAATCATGCTGTTGTCCGGGAAGTGCGGGCTTATCAAATAAGGCCTTGGCCACACCAATTACTCGCAAACCCTTTGTAGCCATTTCATTAATCTGCACTTCAAGTTGTTTTACTTCAGTTTGGCTCAAGTGACAAAGATCAGCAATCGCCTCGGGCGCACCTTTGGCAGCAATAACATATCCTTCTTTATTTTTTGATTGCCAAACATGTGATAAGGCTAATAATCTTTTTGATAACGAATATTCTTTAACCAGTTTCCAATTGTTGTGAATGTGTTCTGTATTTGATAAATATTTTTCTGTTACTCTCTTTATCTCTTTTTCAATCGGATCAAACGGATCTTTTTCACTGGCTAAATCAGAATATTCTAGAAGTTTGTGAAATTTTTCTTCGCTAATTGTTTTTCTTTCATCTTCAAGTTTAAGTTGATCTTTGCCTACAATCATCGACATCAGCATCATCTTGTTTAATGTTAAAGTGCCGGTTTTATCAACACAAAGTACAGTCGCCGATCCCAAAGTTTCAATTGCAGCCGTATGTCGAGTGAGAACTTGTCGTTTGGAAATACGCCAAGCCCCAAGACTTAAAAAAATCATCAAGACAACTCCAAATTCTTCAGGCAGCATAGCCATACTCAAAGTCAAACCAGCCAAGAATCCTTGCAGCCAATCATGACGAGTCAAACCATAAATAGTCACTACTAAAACACAGAGAATTAATCCGCCGATGGCAAAGTTTCGAACAATTCTGGCTGTTTCTTTTTTAAGCAAAGTGTCTTCTTCTGGAATTGATTGCAAAGCTTTACCGATTTTTCCCATTTCGGTTTTAATACCAATAGCTGTCACTTTAACTACTGCGTGGCCCTGAACAACTAATGTTCCAGAATAAACAAACGGCAGGTTTTCTCCTCCCGGATGTTTGCTTTCTTGTTTTCCATCCCATTCGGTTTTAGAGACTGGTAAAGATTCTCCAGTAAGCAAAGATTCATCAACCATTAAATTTGAAGAGGCAATAACCACCCCATCAGCCGGTACACGATCCCCTTCCTTGACAATTAAATAATCTTCCTTCACAACCTCACGGCCGGGAATTCTTAGTTGCTGGCTGTCACGAATGACCAAAGCCCGAGGGGAAGACAAATTTTTCAAAGCTTCTATTGCTTTTTCTGTTTTTCTTTCCTGATAAATAGTTATAGCAACGACCACAACCACAAAAGAAAGAAGCATTAAAGCGTCACGACTCTCACCAAGAAAAAAATATACTAAACCGCTTAATATCAAAAGAATCAACATTGGTTCTTTAATGACATTAAAAATTGTCTGCAGTATCGATTGTTTTTTTTCTGATGGAAGCTCATTATAGCCCTCTGTCTTTAGTTTCCGCGACACTTCATCTGCTGTCAAGCCACTTATATTTTTAAGACTGAATTTATCCATTATTAAATTTTATCAGACTAAACTCCTGAAGTATTAAACATTATTTTGGGAAGTAAAAAGAGAGCAGCGATAAAAAATATTATCAATACGACTAAACCAATAATTAATTTTCTAAGCATACTAAAATGATATAATTTTTAAAGATGAAATCCAAAGATAAATTATATATATATTTTCTTCCTCTTCTTTTACTTATTTTATTTTGGTCTTATCATTATTACCGTTTTTATGAAGATAACATCAGACAGATGTCTGCAATAGTAAAAACTCCCTTTTTCAAGGATCATTATTTTGAGGTCCAGAAACAACATCCATATTTTGAAATTTACCAATTGGCGGAAAAATATAGGAATACTAATACAAAAATCGTTTATATTTTTGAAAAACAGGATGACAGTAAATTAGATTACTCCGGCACTTATTATTTCAACAAGTATTTCAATAAGGGAAAACCTCCGCAAAAATATTTTTTGTCTGAATTGGGAATAATGATTAATTATTTTTTTTATCCTCGAATAATTAAACCAATATCTGTTTTGCAATATTCACAAACTAAATTCAATAAAGGAACTGCCATTATTTCTGATTACCCTCTGCATGATTTTCCAAAGATGTTCCCAGGAGTAAAATTAAACGAATTAAGTTATAAGGATTTTCACAAAGCTAATAAAAGACCGGAAGAATCATATTATATTTATGAAGTAAATTAATTATGTCTCAAGATTTTATATATATAATCCTCTACATTTTATTTATCTATCTTATCGGTTTTGCTTTTTTACGTATTTTCTTTCGAAAGACACTAATCGATAATAATTTCCTGATTAATTTGGGGTTATTTTGGGCTGTGGGAAATTTTTTTCTGGTTACTTTTCTTTTTATCCTAATGTTTTTTGATAAACTTTCACTTTTTAATCAAAAAAACTTTCATATCGGATTAATTACATTAATTGTTATTAGCCTGACGGCTGTTTTGTTTTCCTTTAAAGACTTACGAAAGCCGAATATTGGTCTTTTGGTCGTTTTTGTTGCTCTTTTAATATTTTTTATGCCGCTTTTTAAGGATTCTCTGTTTTCTTTTGCCATTGATTGGGATGCTGTGGCGGTCGTGTTTCTAAAAGCTAAGTCTTTCTTTTTATCGCCGGGAATCTGGAACAACTTTTTTTATAAGGATTTAAGCCGTTTTGCCAGCACCAATAAGGCTTATCCCGTTGGTTTTTCCTTACTTATTGCCGGCTATTACAGATTAATCAATTTTGTCAACGATCAAAATATTCAGCTTTATTTTTCAATGTTTTATTTTAATCTTGTTTTGGTAGCTTTGGGCTTTTTTGTAAAATTATTGAAAAGGATTCCTTTGATTATTTCATTCTTCATTACCTTAAGTTTTTTTATTATGCCTATTTTTGTCAATTATTCTCATAATGGTTATGTTGATTTACCCATTTCTTTTATTATGACTTGCGCTTTAGTTCTTTTTTCTTTTCTAATGGAAGAAAAAACATGGTCGAAAAAGTTCTCCTATTTTTTATTAATTATGATGATTAGTGCTTTAGCAGCAGCTTTCAAAAATGAAGGCTACATCTTTTTTGCCGTAATTACTTTTGTTTCCTTTCTTGTTTGCACTTTTGATCTTTTTAAAAACCGCGGCTTTAAAGAAATCCGTCTTGTAAATATTTTTTCTTTTATTATTGTTACTCTTTTAAGCCTAACTGCTATTTTTATTTGGCAGTATTATATGAAAAAATCATCAACTGATTTTTATCTTGACCGGACAGGATTAACCAAAGAATCATTTACAAGAATTAAGCCAATATTCTTTTTTTACATTGATGAAGCCTTAAATACCAGCAGATACGGAATCCTACTGATTTCTTTTATTTTATTATATGTTTTTGAAGTTACGGTTTTGATCTTTAACAAAAAAATTAATAAACTTCTCCCCTCTTTGATTATTTTTATTCAACTGCTTGCTTATACTTATGTTTATCTCGTAACAACTGTTCCTTTTATGACTCAACTTGAAACATCTTTTCCACGACTGTTATTACAGATATTACCAAGCTTTTTCATTCTGATTATTTATCAAGCTTCAAACTTTTTTTCATTTTATGACCAACGTCCTCAAGATACCAATTAAGTACCACGACTACTTGTAGTTGTAAAGCCGCAGCAATTTTAGGAATAATTTTTTTGCCCGGCAATCGATGACCATTTTCAATAAGGGTAAGATAACTGCGTGAAATACCGCAAGCTTTGGCAATTGCTTGAACAGTTAGACCTTGTTTTTTTCTCTCTTCTTTAAAACGTTCTCCAAATAATTTGTGCATAGCAATAGTTTCTAATTATAAATTAAGTCAGTGAAATAACAACCGCATTCCTCTTGACATCATTTGTAATTATAGATAATCTAATAATATAATGTTACAAGTTTGTAACTAATTATCGGCAAATGAGCTTATGAAAAAAAAACAAAACACTAAGATTGATGCAAATAAGCTCTGGGAGGTCGCCTGGACATATATTCGAACTGTCGTGGATACTCTGCGCGAACCTTTTTTAATTTTAGATAAAGATTTACGTGTTATTTCGGCTAATAAAACTTTCTACCATATTTTTCAGGTCACAAAAGATGAAACAGAAGGAGAACTTGTCTATAACCTAGGCAATGGTCAATGGAATATCTCTAGATTAAAAATTCTTCTTGAAGATATTTTACCGAAAAATAGTTTTTTTGAAGATTTTAAGGTTGAACATGATTTTCCCAAAATAGGATACAAGATTATGATGCTTAATGCCCGCCGGATTCACGCCATAGAAGAAGAAAGGCCAATCATGCTTTTAGCTATGGAGGATATTACCAAACAAAAACAGCTTGAGGATAAAATGAGAGAATATACAAAAGTACTGACGAGAGAAGTCGCCAAAAGGACAGCCGAACTAGAGGTTCGGGTAAAAGAACTTGAGCGAATAAATAAAATTATGGTGGGACGCGAAATAAAAATGATTGAACTTAAAGACCAACTTGAAAAACTTAAAAAATCTCAAGGGAAATAATACTCCTATGTTAAGACATCTCTCAAATATTGAAGAAAAACTTCATCAATTTAAGTTACATCACCGATGGATATTATGTTTTTTCATACTTACGGTTTTTGGTTTGATTTTTTATGCAACAAAGATGTCAAACAAAGTACTTGCCATCAAGAATGAAAATAGAATATTCAAAGTAGGAATTTATGATAATAAACCAAAAGTTTATCGTGATAAAAACGGTTCTGCTGCAGGCCTCTTTCCAGACATTTTAGACTATATTTCCAAACAGGAAAATTGGCAGTTGAAATATGTTTTTGGGACTTGGGAAGAAGGTTTGACCCGTCTTGAAAAAAAAGAGATTAATTTAATGGTAGATGTGGCTATTTCGGAAGAAAGACAAAAGAGATTTGATTTCACCAATGAAACGGTATTAAGTAGCTGGGGAGTAATTATCGTCCATAAAAATTCTGTCATTGATTCTTTTAAAGACCTCGACGGCAAAAAAATCGCAATTTTAAAGTCAAGTATTTATTATGGAGGGTCCGAAGGTGTTAACCAATACATACAATCTTTTGGGTTAAAGATTAATTTTATTAATGTTGATGAATATTCAAAAATTTATGATCTTCTGGATAAAGGTAAGGTTGACGCTGCGATTGTAAGCCGAGTTTCTGCCTTGATTAATCAGAAAAACTATCCCGATATAAAAGAAACCGATATGTTTTTTAATCCCACCGAACTGCGATTCGCCCTTACTAAAGGTGACACTGATAACCAATATTTAATTGACAAGTTGGATTACTGGGTAAAAAAACTAAAAAATGGACACGGAAATGTTTATCGTCAATTATTGGAACGCAATGATTTGACAGGGATAATTACTAGTAAAGAAATAATTCCTTCGTGGCTAATTTTCATAATATTTTTGGGTGCAATTATTTTACTTTTTTTGTCATTTTTTATAGTCAGATTAATACGAAAAAGGGCAATCTATGTTCAAAAACTAAAAGAAAGCGAAGATAAATTCCATTCTTTGTACAAATCAATGTCGGAAATGGTAATACTTTATGAAATTGTCAAAGATAAAAATGGAAAAATCATAGATTGTCGAATTGTCGATTGTAACCCTACCTTCTCTAAAATTATGGGAATCCCACACGAAAAAGCAATAGGAACATTGGCTTCCAAACTTTATGGGCCTAGCAAAACACCTTGTCTATCTATTTATATTGACGTTGCCGAAACAGGACATCCCCATCATTTTGAAACATTTTTCAAGAAACTAAATAAATATTTCGATGTCTCTATTTTTTCACCAAGTCATGGTCGATTGTGTACCATCGCTAATGATATTACTGATCGTAAAAAGGCTGAGAAAGAAATCAAAGCAAGAACTAAAGAATTGGAGATTATTAATAAATCTCAAGAAGAGACCAAAAAAGCCATGCTAAATGTTATGGAAGATCTGGAACAGGCCAAGACCCTAATTGAAATTGAGAAAGTCAAGGATGAAGCAATACTGACTAATATTGGAGAAGGATTAATCGCCGTTGATAACAATCGAAAAATATTGGTTTTAAATAAAGCAGCCGAGAATATACTGGGTTGGAAGATTGAAGATATGGTTGGTAAAGACATTACTTTTCTTCTTTTGGAAGACGAACAAGGTCATAGTATAACCCTTGATAAACGACCAACTAAAATAGCTCTTTCTACTGGTAAAACAACAAACAGTTTTTATTTTTTTGTTAGAAAAGACAAAACAAGATTTCCCATAGCAATCAACGCGACACCGATTAAACTCAATGAGAAAATAATTGGTGCCGTGATTATATTCCGAGATATAACCCATGAAAAAGAAATTGATCGGGCCAAGAGTGAATTTGTATCTCTCGCCTCTCATCAATTACGGACCCCATTGGGAATAATGAAATGGTATCTGGAAGCTCTAAAAGATGAAAAATACTTTAGTAAAGCCCCTCGAATAATACATGACTATTTTTTTCAAATTTACAGAAATAATGAACGAATTTTAGATTTGGTACGCAGTTTGCTTTCTATTTCTAGAATTGAACAAGGACGAATCAAAAATAGTCCTAAATTAGTTGATATTGTATTAGAAATAAAAAAAACTGTAGAACAAATGCAAATTATAGCTCATAAAAAAAAGCTCTCTCTGAATTTAACGATTTATGGTCAAAAAATACCATTCATTAACATAGATGATCTTCGGTTTCATGAAGTATTAGAAAATCTGATAAGTAATGCAATTGAATATACAATGGCTTTAGGTTCTATTAACGTTATCGTAAATAAAATAAATGATTTGCTTTTAATAAGTGTAAAAGATACAGGTATTGGTATATCTCCGGCAGATCAGAAAAAGCTTTATATTAAATTTTTCCGGTCGGAAACAGCAATCAAACATAATCCGGAAGGATCGGGTTTGGGATTATATGTGGTCAAATCATATGTAGAAGGCTGGGGAGGAAAAATAACAGTTGAAAGCATTGAAGGAAAAGGTTCAACCTTCACAATTAGTTTACCAATTTCGCAAAAAAAATATACAAAAGGAGGTGAATCAAGATGAAAAAAATATTGGTAGTTGAGGATGAACTAGCATATTTAAAATTGCTTAACTCTAAATTGACCGAAAAAGGATATGCGGTAATTGAGGCAATTGATGGAAAACGGGGCCTAGAAAAAGCAAAAAGCGAAAAACCCGATCTTATTTTACTTGATATTAGAATGCCGATAATGGATGGTATGGCCATGCTCCATTTACTGCGCAAAGAAGAAACAATAAAAAACACAAAAGTAATTATGCTTACCAATCTTGAACCTGATGATAAAATAATAGAACAGATTGTCAAAGATCAACCCACGTATTATTTTGTAAAAAGTGACATACAATTTAATGATTTGCTTGAGAAAATAAAAGAATTACTAACAGAATAAATATTATTGTTATTGCTTGATTTTATTCCTAAATAATCTTATGCTGTAATAAGTTACAAAATTGTAACATTTATTATTATGGCGAGGGTTTCTTCGTCTCAAGCTGCAAAATTATTGGGAATTCCGATTGAAAACCTAATAATATTGGAAAAACAAGGAGTCATACATCCTATTCATAATACAAAAGGAGTTAGCTTATATTCTTCTGAAGAAATTATTCGAATAAAGTCCCGGCGCAGTCCCACACTCTCGCAAGAAGCAGCTCAAGTAGGCATTCAGGTACAACGAGAAATAGCATCTGCTGTTGCTCTCACTCGAAAAGTATTGATCCTGGCCGGAAGCATATTGTTGTTGTATGTTTTCTTGATTGTTATATTTACGGCTTTATTTGTTATTAACCCTCTGGCAACTGCTAAGTGGCTGGGAATTGTAAAAACTGAAAAAGACATTTCTTTATCGGCGGAAAACCAAAACAAACAGGTTTTGGGAGCAGAAATAAATACAATACAGGAAAGAAATTCTCCTATCCAAACAGTATTGCAACCAATAGCTAAAGCTTCTTTAGGATTGGTAAAAAATATAAATCTCAATTCTTATAATCAAATTGCCAAAGTAGTTATTCTTGATGCCAATGATGTTTTAGGACTTGATAAAAGCGGGGCGATTATTCCGGAGCGGCCAATTAGTCTTTCTGAAAGTTCGCTTTTACAAGTAGGCAGCAACGGATTAGTGGCCAATCTTAATTCTCAATACTTGCAAGGAAGACAACCAGGCAATAGTCCTGGAGATATTGCAATAGTAGAAAATATTACACCTTTAACCAATAATTTAAACACTCTAAACATCACAACAGGAAGCAATATTATTTCTGGCTTAACTATATCTAATTTTAGTTCTGCTAACATTTCTCAATGGACTAATGACGCGGGTTTTATTACTAATTCATCAATTTCCGGATTAACTGTTTCTGATTTTGATTCTCCAAATATTTCCCAATGGACAAATAATTCAGGTTTTATTATTGCTTCTTCTACAGATACTCTAACGAATAAAATAATTTCTGGTTCTACAAATACGTTTTCGGATATCGCAAATTTATCTTTATCTAATTCTGATTTAATATTCACTGGAGATACTGGATCAGGAGACATAGCGCTTGGAGAAACACTTACAATTTCCGGGGGCGGGATTAATACGACCACATATTCCGGTGGAACAATTACTATAACTGGTACGGAAGCTGATACTTTGGCTTCTGTTTTTAACCGGGGCAATAGCCTACCAACTAGCACTGGAACTACACCCCATACAATTGACTCAGCTACAATTAATGTCGGGAATATTTCAAGTACAGCTCAGCAAAATTTTTCAACTTTAAATATCGCCAATGGAGGAACTGGCTTTTTAGATGTTGAATTAATCCGGGGTTTTATTAATTTTCAGGGAATGAATCAACTATATGATGACTTTACCGACCGGGTCCTAAACACTACTAACCGCTGGACCGTAACCACAAGCGGTGCCGGTAGCTCTTGTTCTCTTTTGGCTGGAGGTTTAAATGGACTTCTGCGAATGACTGCCGGTGGAGGTATTAATCGCCGCTGCCAACTATCGACACAATCTACTTTAACAAATGGCTATTATCAAAGAGGTAATAATCCAATTTTTGAAACAAAATTAAAAATAAATAACACTACCAATGTTCGAATTTTTGCCGGTTTTACCAATACTGCACCAACTGCAGGTAGTGACACAAATATCAATACCCACCATGCGTATATTGAAAAATTGGCTGCCGGAACACAGTTTCAATGCGTCACTGATGATGGAGGAGCCACAGAAACTGTAACTAGTACTGGTGTAACAATGAGCGCTAATACGTTTTACCGCTTACGGGTTGAGATTAGAAATGGCTCAATCCCTGAAACAATATGTACGGTTGATGATGGCACTACAACTATTAAAACTGTTGTTACAAATACTCAACCTGGGGCTACTAACGCCATGGATGTTTACGAAAAAGTAGAAACTTCAAATACTACTGCCAAAAGCATGGATGTTGATTATATTCGCGCTTGGCAAGATGATTCCCCCATTTCAAATAATATCCCTGAAGAAGAAACTTCTCCGTCTCCGACTCCAACCCTGGAGGAAGAAATTTCCGCTAATTCTATTAATGACTTTTTAAAAAACCTGGTTGAATTTTTTAACAATGTGATTTTTCATGCTGATGTCACTTTTTTAGGCAGACCAATATTTAATAAAGATACGGCCGGCCACGCATTTATAAAAGCCGGTGATAATGAAGTTAGTATTGTTTTTGAAAAAGAATATGCCAAAAAACCAGTCGTTACCGTCAGCGTTAATCTTTTAAAAGATACTCCGGATGAAATACCAATCTATGCTGTTTATGATCTTTCCACTCAAGGTTTCAAAATTAAATTATCGAAAACCGCATCTTCAGATTTTTATTTTTCCTGGATTGCTCTAGCCACAAACGGTGATGATCCAGTAAAAGAAGAGCCTACTCTAACTATCACTTTATCACCAACTCCACAAATACAAGCCTTAACTCCAACTCCAACAGTTATGCAAATACCAACATCAACGCCCACGCCCATAACTGAACCTACTCCTCTACCAGCATCACCCTCTGCCCAATTATCGCCGTAAGATAAAGATTGGATAATTTTGTATAATATCAAAGATGAAACTTTCAATTGGTATTGTCGGCCTTCCAAACGTTGGCAAATCTACCCTATTTAATGCTTTATTAAAAAAACAAGTAGCTAATGTAGCCAATTATCCTTTTTGCACCATTGAACCAAATGTGGGAATTATTGAAGTACCCGATGAAAGACTGCCTGTTTTAGCAAAAATAGTTAAGACAGAAAAAATCGTACCAGCAGCTATTGAGTTTTATGACATAGCTGGACTTGTCAAGGGCGCTTCCAAAGGAGAAGGCTTGGGAAATAAATTTTTGTCTCATATTAGGGAAGTAGCTGCCATTGTTCATGTTATCCGCCTTTTTGAAGACTCAAACGTCATTCACGTTTCTGAAAAAGTTAATCCGGTTGACGATATTCAAACTATTGAAACAGAATTAATATTGGCTGACTTGGAAACCCTAAACAAACAAAAAGAACCCCGCCAAAATGCTTCCAAAGAAGAGTGTTCGATATATCGATATATCGAACAAATTAAAACAAAGTTAAATCAGGGAATTCCCGCCCGGAATATTAACTTAACTGATGAAGAAAAATCTGCTATTAAACATTTAAATCTTTTAACTCTAAAACCGGTTATCTATGTTTTTAACGTCTCAGAAAATCAATTACAAAATGAGGCTGAAATTAAAAAACAAATTAAAGAAATATTACAATCAGTAATTAGTAATGAGCAATCAAATAATCAAGAATCTTATTTATATTTAAACGCTAAATTGGAAACCGAAGTTTTGGCCTTTGATGAAGCGGAGCGAAAAGAATTTCTGAAACAATATAATTTGGAAGACACTGGGTTAAACCGATTGATAAAAAAAGCCTATGAAACACTGGGTTTAATTTCTTTTTTAACTGCCGGTACCTTGGAAGCCCGCGCCTGGACAATTCAAAAAGGGACTTTTGCTCCTCAGGCCGCCGCTGTTATTCATACGGATTTTGAAAAGCATTTTATAAAAGCTGACGTCATTTCATATGATGACTTCGTCAAAGTAAATGGATGGGTAGCTGCGCGGGAACAGGGTAAAGTCCAAACTGTTGGGAAGGATTATCAAATGAAAGATGGTGAAGTAGTTGAATTTAAGATTGGTGTTTAAAAAATTCTTGATTGTGTATAAACTAGTTTAACACTTTTCAAAAATAAATATAGGCCATATTTATTATTGAAAATATTAAAATTAGTTGATATCTTTATTGAAGTCTTATAATTTTATATTTATTTAATATGGGAAAAAATAAATATGTTCTCGATCCTGTTGCTAAAAAGGATATTTATCCTGAAGGTGCACAAGCTTTTCGAGCTCAAATTGAACCGTTTTTAGCCAAGTGGCAAAAAAAACATCCAGGCGAAAAGCCTGTTTTTTTTCATATCGGTGAACCAAGCGAATTGCCTCCTAAAATTGTTCTTGACGAAGCTGAAAATATTTATCATAAAAGATCAAAACCCGATTTTAGCTATCAACCTGTTACTGGCACACTGGCCATAAGAGAAGCAGTCGCCGGACACTTGGATCGGTCGGGTGTTTGTTTTGATTCTGTTACCGCAGAACAAATAATAGTCAGCGGACCGGGTAAATTAACCTTTAATGCGGTAGGATTAGCTTTAAGAAAACCTGGCCTTGTAATTGCCCTTTTATCGCCTACTTATCCCGGTAATGCAGCTGCGGCTATGAAAGCTCACTCTTTACCTGCATCTCAAACACAAAAACACGGACTGGTTGGGATTCCAGTAAGAGAAGAAAATAATTGGCGGCCTGATCCTGACGAATTAACTGAAATATTAAACAAAACACAACCCGGGTTATTGATTTTATGTAATCCTCAAAATCCAACCGGTGGCGCATTTGATAAGAAAACAGCCCAACCTTTGATTAAATATCTTCAGAAACATCCTGAAGCCATTATTTTGGAAGACGGCATGTACCATAAATTTGTTTATGATAAGGATCAATATGTTTCTTTGGCTTCAATTAAAGAAATTAAAGATCAAGTGATTTTTGGTGATGGCGCCTCAAAAGATCTCCGTTTTACCGGTGCTAGAATATCTTGGCTAAGATTTCCTGATGCTTTAGCCGAAATAAAAGATGCCGTAGCAATGCAACTCAATGACTTGGTTAGTTGCGCTCCAAGTGCAGAATGCACAGCTTTGATTCCCGGATTAAGTGAAAAAGGAGACCGAGACATTGATCAAACGATTAAAATATATAAACACAAAAAGGATTTAATTGTGAAGGCTTTTAACCAAATAGGCTTAACTTGTAATTCCCCTATTGGTGCCTTTTATTTAATGGTCAGAACGCCCAAAGGAATAAGCGGATCAAAGCTGGCTGAATTTGCTGCTCAAGAGGCCGGTGTCACTCTTTTGCCGACTGTTTATTTTGGTGCCAGTGTTGATAATCAAGGAAAGCCCATTGTCGCCGATATTTATGGTAAGCCTCTTTTTGACCCTAAGGTCGCCAATAAATACGTAAGAGTTTCTTATGTCGGAGATATCGAAAAAATGTTAATGGGAGTTAAACGATTAGGAGAAGCACTAAAGAAAATATGAAATGGTTTTTGGCTTTTCTTGTTTTATTGTTTAATCTTGTTACTCCAACAATACCGCCAACTCCTACTCCTGTTCCAGAAGTTATTAAACCCGGTTTTTATAAAGTCATCAAAGTCGTTGATGGAGACACAATTAATGTTGAAATTAATGGAAAATCACAATCTGTACGTTTAATTGGAATTAATTCACCTGAACTCAAAGACCCGAGAAAACAAGTCGAATGTTTTGCACTTGAGGCTTCAAATAAAGCTAAAGAGGTTTTAACTGGAAAAAATATTAGACTTGAAAGCGATCCTACTCAAGGAGACAAAGATAAATATAAAAGATTGTTAAGATATATATTCCTCGAGAATGGAACGAATTTTAATAAAATGATGGTCGAGGAAGGATTTGCTTTTGAATACACCTATGCCACTCCTTATAAATATCAACTGGAATTTAAGCAAGCCCAAAAAACTGCCGAAGAAAACAAAAAAGGCCTCTGGGCCGATACCACTTGCCCGATTTCACCTAAAATAGAATAAAATAAAAGCATGCAAATCATTAAAATTTTATTATTTGTTTTTATTGGTTTTTTAATTGGGTTTTTTATCTTTAATTTTAAATCTTACCTTAAACAACCCGCCTACATTAATCCAATTGGCAACGTTGAAAAAAAACCACTGGAAGAATATCAATTTGAAAATTTAAAAAAACGAAATTTTGCCCCGGGCAAAATAATTTTGGGTAAGGAAATCAAGAAAACTGAAGAATATACTTCCCGAATTTTTTATTTCACCACAAAAAATATTATCACTGGTAAAAAAGAAAAAAATAGCGGTCTGATAAATATTCCCATTAAATCTGATGGACCTTGTCCTCTGCTTATTTTAATTCGCGGTTATGTTGATCAAGAGATATATGAGCCGGGGGTTGGAACAAAACATTTTGGAGAATTAGCCGCTTCACAAAGCTATATAACTCTATCTCCTGACTTTTTAGGGTATGGTGAATCTGATAAACCATCGACTAAATCAATTGAAGAAAGATTTCAAACTTATGTAACTGTCCTCACTCTTATTTCTTCTATAAACAATCTTGATTCTACTTTTAAAAAGGAAAAAATTACGACACAAGTTAATGCAGACAAAATCGGATTATGGGGACACAGTAATGGCGGTCAAATTGCTCTGTCGGTTTTGGAAATATCAGGAAAAGACATTCCGACTATTTTATGGGCACCAGTTTCCAAGCCTTTCCCCTACTCAATTCTTTACTACACCGATGAGTTTGAAGACCGTGGCCGAGCTCTACGCAAAGTTGTAGCAAGTTTTGAAAAAGATTATCTGGCTGATAATTATTCGCTTGCAAATTATCTTGATTGGATCAAATCGCCTGTTCAAATTTATCAGGGAGGGATTGACGAGGCAGTGCCGCAAAAATGGAATGATCAGTTTGTCGATGAACTGAAAAAAAAAGACAAGCAAGTTGAATATTTTGTCTATCCGCTGGAAAATCATAATTTTAATAATGGTTCCTGGGACAATATTGCCGGCAGATCATTAGATTTTTATAGTAGTTTTTTTAAGTGATTTTAAAAAAGTCCTTTAAGGCTTCCACGAACAGCATCAACCATTCCAAATGAACCGGCAGTAAAAGGAGCAGGCATCCACTCCCTGGTATTAGTCTGGGCTACTTGCACCACCTTACCCATGCGATCAAGATGAACCAATTCAACCGGTAAGGGTGTTTTCCTTCCAGTATGATCCATTAAAGCTTCATCAAGCTCAAGCAGGGCCTGCCTATCTCTATATAAAGGTGAGGGTAAACTGTCATATCTGGCAATAACCATTTTTTGCAATTCAGCCTCGGGATGAGAATTACGCCACACTTGACGCGCCGCCAACCCAGGAGTCACAGCATCATAACCCGCATTAGTATCAAGGCTACCCTGCCATATATTGCCGCTGTTTGCAACAATAGCGACACCGTAAATACCGTTTCTTAGATGTTGTGGTAAATAGACATCAACTCCTATTGCTATACCGTTTGCCGCTTTTTTATATCCTAAAGTATTAATACTCTGCGGATCAATTTGTCTAAAATCTTCAAATAAATAATCGCTAAAATGAGTCAGAGTCATTTTTCTTTCATTACCCTCAAGAACAACCATTTCCGGACTTACATATTCTTTAAAAACATCCCGACAATTACCGCAAGAACCCCCTGTAAATTCCGGTGAAGGATCTTGATCGCTATAAAACGCCAAGGCTTTGATTGGTTCATCACCATATTGGGTAAGCGCAGCTGCCAAAGCCGCAGTTTCACCATGAACAAATGCATCACTAAAAGCATATTCATCGTTTCCTCCCAACACAATGTGTCCTTCAATTGTAAGGATTGCCGCCCGGACAAAAAAATCAGATTGTCTGGGAAAAGCCCTTGCTTCTTTTGCAGCTAAAATTAAATTAAAATATGCAGCTCGTTCCTCTTGGGAAAGATGAAGTTCTTCTTTTTGAATAGGGCTCCAAACAATCCTTTCAGCCATGATTGAAAGGATTATAGCACAAGATGATATAATTAAAAGGGGTGAAAATATATGAAAGGATTTATTAATTTTATTCGTGAACGAGGAGTAATGGGTTTGGCAATAGGATTTCTTTTGGGTGGTGCGGTTTCCAAAGTAGTTACTTCGTTTGTCACCGACATTATTAATCCTGCCGTAGGATTACTACTGGGAAAAGTTGGAGGACTCAAGTTGGCGTATTTTAAAATCGGTCCGGCAAAATTTATGTGGGGAAGTTTTTTAAGCACTCTTATCGATTTTACAATTATTGCTCTGGTTGTTTATATAGGAGTAAAAATTTTGCGACTTGATAAGCCCGAGAAGAAATAAAACGAATTTCGTACTTAATTATAAATTATTAATTAATTATGGAAAAATATATTGTTTTTGGACCAATAGTCATTTTTTTCGGATTCTTTGGTTTGCTTATTCTCGGATTTTTCATTCTTGTCGGCAAACTCGTTTTAAAAGCTAAGGGCGACGCTTGGATAGGCGAAGTAATTGATAAAAATTATGTCGTAAAAGATAAATACGACAGCAATCGAAAAGAGCATTTCTATTCTTTAAAAATAAGGCTGGAAAACGGAGAAGAACATAATATTCCAGCAACAGTTGAATTTTATCAAGAAACTAAAATTGGAGATAAATTGGAAAAGAAAAAAGGTTCCCTCTGGCCAAAGAAAATTTCCTAAAGCACTTATGTTTGGTTTATTTGATAAATGTTTGTCTCCGTTACTAAAATAGACAAAATCTTAATTAGTGATTAGCTTTAAAAACTCTTCATAACCTAAATGAATTTACAGAGTAGTAGAAACATATCCTATAATATTATATAATTAAAACTACATATTTTATGAAAGAAAGTCACCAAGAAATAACCAATCCAGATTTAGATATTACAATCATTGGAGCCGGTATGGCAGGATTAGCCTGTGCATTAGCACTTAGTCGTGCCAATCCAAAACCAAGGAAAATTAGATTTATTGATCGAGGAAAAGAAGACGATGATGGAATACCCATAATGTGCAAGGGTTGTGCTGGTGGAGTACTGGCTGGAAATATTCGTCATCTTCAGCAAGAATACGATGATGAAATTAAACCAATAACACATATTGATGAAGCAACTGGCGCAATCAGAGTGTCTACAGTAGCCGGTCAAAAAGCTGAAGAAGGACGAATTTTAAGCCCAGGTCAGGTTGATCGCTTGACAATACATATGCCTGATGCGGATCCTGCAGACGATACAACCGTACAACTACCAATACATATTGACGTCGTATCCCGTGGAAGAGGACCACGATTGGCAAAAGGATTTTCACAATTTCAACTTGGACTTAATCGTTATTTATGGGAACTGCTTCTTAGACGAATGAATATCGAAAGAATTGTAGACACTGTTGATCAAATCAATACAAGCGAAAAACAACCTGTAACCATACATACTAAGGGGGGCCAAGAATTTACATCAGATTTGGTAATTTTAGCCTCAGGTGCCAGTCGCGCAACATCGGCCATATCTATAGATGGAAAACCAGTGACAATGGAAACGCCGACTTTAAACGCTCATTTAGTAGAAATGGGAATTCCTGACGGTGAAGAAACTGATAAATTATATGGAGTAAATAGAAACGTTGCCCATGTAGTGCTTGCGGCTGAAGGTGATATTGAATACGGTTTTTTTCTTCCTCAAACTATCCTTGTACCAACAGATGATCAGGGCACAATTATAAACAGAACACTGGTCACCTTTGCTGCCTTTGCCAGACAAGGCCATACAATTAATCATGATTCCGTCGCTGAATTTTTAGCAAGAACAAATGTGGATTTTTTTCCGGCAGCAGATTTATCAGAAACACAACAGTTGGGTAGGCTGTGTGCTTGTAATGCCCTTATTCCCCGTGGTCCAGTACCACTTGAAATTTTACAATACTTGGCAAGGAATGGAATTTTAGTTATTGGCGATGCTGCAGGAATATTAAAACTAATGAAAAACGGTATCGGTACAGGTATTGAGTTGGGAGAAGAAGCGGGACGATTACTTGTTGACAAAGGAGTATCCCCAGTGAGTTTGCAAGAAATTATTACTGAATTGTATCAGTTGAATGTTCCTGATGGCATTAATTACGGTAGACCATTATTGGATATGGTTACGAGCATGTATCAAAACCCAATCTTACGATATGTTTTGAATAAAACATTAAAACAAGAACGATACCTGCCAGGTTTTATGCAAAATATTTCAGATGCCATAGCTCGAAGAATTTTAGACGCTATTGCTAAAGTAGCAACAGGAGCAGATACTTATCAAGATGTAGTTGAAGGATTAACCAGCGGAAAAGAAGGTTTACTTATTAAAATAGCCTGTGCATTACTAGGCTTTCCTTTACCGTAGTAATAGACTACCCCAGACTTTATTATCTTATTAAACCCAGTCCAAGAAGTCCGACAATGATAAGATAAAAAGCTATTAGATAATTAATAAATTTTGGGAACATAAGAATCAATATTCCAAAAAGTAATGAAGCTAAAGGACTTAAATTTGATATGGAAAAACTCATATATTATTCACCTCCTTAATAATTTAATTTATTTATATATTCACGCCTAAAAGACGAGCAAGTAAAACAATAACCGCAATAACAAGTAACAAATGAATTAGTCCCCCACCGATCTTAAGAGAAAATCCACCTAACCATGAAATAATTAATATAATAATAAGAATATCTAATATCCCCATATTTTTTCACCCCTTTGTATTCGAAGTTATTTAATTAACTCTACACGTTTATTAATTATCTACTGTTTGCTTTACCTCTTCTTCATTTGTCGGTTTTACCAGTTGAAAGAATTCAATCACCCCATAGGCAACGATGGCATAAACTGCCATTGCAATTAAAGTTGACCATTCAAGAATCATTTCTGAAATTCCAGTTATTCTTAATATTCCTGCAAACGGCAAAGCAAAGGGATTACTGATTGCATAAATAAAACTAGTAAATCCGCTTTGTGCGTTCGCACCAAGGAGTTTGAGTAAAATTCTAAATGCAAGAACTACTTCAATTACACCTAGAATATACCAAATGACTTGATACGTACGAAAGATTGCTTTTTTTGTTTGGTAATCTTTTTGTGGAGTTACAACTTTTGTTCTTTTAACAACCTGTTGAGAAGTCGGAGCTGAAACGGTTGTTTCTTCTATTGTTTGTGTATCTTGTTGTGACATAATATTTCACCTCCTTTTATTTTTATTTGATTATTCTAACTTTCTTAATTATTGTTTCTGTAGGTAAATATTTGATTAAAGCCCTTTCTACCAAATCGGTTAAACTCAGTTCTTCAACTACGGCTTGAGCTCTAGCTTGTTTGGCAATAGACGGATTGAGAAAGAGAGTTACTCGTTGTTTGTCATTAGTTGTCATACTTCAAATAGTACAACTTGTTGTAGTACTTGTCAAGTATTGATTAAAAGGTGTATACTATTTGGATATGTTTACACTTATTATATTTTTAGTTGTTGGTTCAATCATGGTATATCTAGCACAAAATAATTTGATGCTAGTAACTTTACAGCTTGGAAAGTATGTGTTTCCCGGTATTCCGCTTTTTTATATTATTATTGGTTCTCTTTTAACAGGACTAGGTTTAGCTTATCTTATTAACCTTTTTAATTCAATTTTTACATCCCTTACTATGCACCGGAAAGATAAGAAAATCAAGCAAACCAAAGGTGAAATCATCGATTTAACCAAACAAATTCACCAACTGGAGTTAGAAAATGAAAGACTTAAAAATAACTCCACCGTTATTGAGCCTCAAGATAAAAACGCGTTATGAAATCATTTTTCGCAAAAGTGTGGAAATTGTTAAACCTGCCAAAAGGTGTACAGTTATTTTTTATGCGCTTTTTTCAAAATCAATTTTTAGTTGGGGTTACAGGAATTATTTTTAATGAAAAACGAGAGGTGTTGCTTTTTAAACATACATACAGACAGCATTCTTGGAGTCTGCCAGGCGGTTATTTAAAATCCGGTGAACACCCGAGTGAGGCACTTGAGCGGGAGATAAAAGAAGAGTCAGGCCTCATTGTAAGCGTTGACGAACCACTCAAAACCCGCACTGACCGGACCAGTGCTCGATTAGATATGTGTTATATCGGGGTATTTATTGGCGGTGAATTTACTCCAAGCCAAGAAGTATCTGAATATGGTTTTTTTTCACAAAACAGCATGCCATTACTTCGAAGTAATCAGGTTTTTTTGATAGACAAGGCTCTACAACAATATACCTCTCCAGATAAAAGCAGAAATATTAAGTCCACCACTAGTAAGATTAATGGCTTTTTTTAATTCGTATTGGCTGATTGATTTGTATAATGATTCCCGTGCTGGAATATTCCCCGTATAATATTTTTTTAAAACCGGTAAAGCCCTGCTGTCGCCAAGCTGGCCCAATGTCCAAATTGCATCATTTCTGGCCCGAAAACCTTGATGTCCATCATCAAGAAGCTTTATCAAGGCGCTAACACAATCACCGCCGTATTGCCTTTTTGCATCTTGGCAATTACTTTTAACCTCGTATCCGATCCACGAACAAGTAATGACAAAAAATAAAAGAAAAATACTAATTCCAATAGCCGCAACATAAAAAATCTTCCCTTTAATAACTTTAATTTTCATTTTTTTAATTAAAAAATCCCTTACTTATTTCGTAAGCGACAAAGATTATATAGACCACTAATAAAGCCCATCCTTCTTTTCTAGAAATATCTTTTTTGGATTGAGAAAAGAAATAAAATAAACTTAGACCCGATGCAATAAATATAAATGTCGCCAGAAAGCTGTTAAAAGTAAAAACTTCGCCATCATTCATCAAGGTAAATACTCCAAACAACAAAGTATTGGCGGCGGCTGATCCTAAATAATCACCAAAGGCAATATCTTTTTTTCCAGATATAATGGCGCGGATAGCCAATGATAATTCAGGCAGGTTTGTTCCTACGGACAAAACAATAAGACTGATATAAAAGGCAGAAATATTGAGAAGTTGAGCAAAAACTAATGTTTGAGACACAATAAACTGACTTGAAATAAACACAATTCCCATTCCTAAAGCTACCCTGGCTAGGTCTAAAAACGAATATACCCTGATTGAAAGAGCTTCGGTATGATGTCTTTCTAAAACCCCATGTTTTTTTTCGATAAAATAAAAGATAGTAATATAAGATAAAATCAAAAGTAGACCTTCAAAATTGGTTACTCTATGATCAACAACAACCAAACCTGGCGCCGCAATAACCACCAGTAGCCCTATGAGATTTTTCGTGTTCAGGTCATGATTTAATTTTATACCTTTGCCTAAAATTGCCAGAACAGGAATGATAAAAAGAAAAATAACTACTGTTCCTCCCAATAGTGTTCCCACAAAAACTTCAGGTTTATGATTGAGAACAGCATTGATACTGACAGCAGTTTCAGGAATAGAGGTGAGTAAACCTAAAATAAAAAATGATATGGCAAATGATGAAAATCTTAATTGTCGGGCAATCCTATCAACAGATTTGATGATTAAACCTGCACCAAACCAAATAACTATGAAGGCCAAAATGTAGAAAAACAAACCGGGTATCAACGTCATAATATAAGTATATCTAAAAGAATTTCGATACTATTGTTCGAAGGGTTTTAAATGTTAAGGCCTGCTTATTATCAATCCATAACAATTAATAGTATAATAGTTGGTCATGCAGTTTTCTATAATTATACCCTTGTATAATTGTCAGGACTCCATTGGGAGAGTTATATCTTGTATTAAAAACCAAGATTTTCCAAAAAATCAATTTGAGGTTATTTGTGTTGATGATAAAAGCACTGACCATACGGTAAAAATCATTAAGAAATTTAAAGATATTAAGCTCGTACAATTGCCAGAAAATCATGGAAATGGCAACGCAAAGAATGTCGGCATAAAAACCGCTAAGGGAAAAATATTATTTTTTATCGATGATCATATTTATCTTCAAAAAAACACATTAAAAATAATCGGACAAATATTTAAAGACAATCCCAACGTTGACGGTGTCTGTGGCAATTACAAGAGTCTAAGGAAGAGCGACAGGAACATATATAGAGACATCAGAAGAAGAACAATATATTTAAAGAATAATGGACTAAAAATTATTACCAATCACAATTTTTCTACATTTTCCATCAATGTCGGAGCCATAAAGAAAAAATTATTTATTGAAAACATGTTCCCTGACAATTTTGGAAAAAACAGTGGTGAAGATATTGCTCTTGAAATACAATTATTAAACAAACATAAAACACTTCTCTATTCGCCGTTAATTCGAGCTTATCATGATCATAATTTAAGTCGTTCTAAAATTTTTAAAAAGGCAATTATTGAAATAAAAGGTACGGGTGATTTAATACATTTTCTTCTTAAAAAAAAGCAAACGATTCCATTCTTATATGGTTTTTTAAGTTACCCGTTGTTTCTACTAATATCGTTATTTTTAATTATGTTTAACAAAATTTTTATTTGGCCGTTTTTTTTTACTCTGATAATAGAAGTGGTTTTAGCCTCAAAGTCATTTTTTGATAAAGAATCTTCTATGTTAAATAAATTAAATACTTTTATTTATATCCTTGCTGAAGAATTAATAAAGGGTATGTTTCTTCCTTACTATCTTTTAAAGAAGGGTCGAAATAATATCGCAGGCATATTTGCTACTCTTAACTTATTGATTAAATGGGAAATAGAAAAAGTTAATAGCCTGATAAACATACATGTTCAAAATTGATTTTTCTAACCCTGCCATAATTAAACTCTGTCTCCTTTGTGATGGGGTTAGAATCGCACCATCTGTTTTAAAAGAAATTGGAATTTTATACGCTGAAGATCGCTTTAGATACCACCGCGTCTCAAAAATACCAATGGGTTTTAAATATGTTCCTTCAGAGTTGATTCTTCCTAAAGATATTGTATCGGCCGTATATATAGAAGAAAAAAGTCCTTGGCTAATTAAAAAAAATCAAAAAGGTGAAGTGAGACTTTTCTATAAAGATAAAGAAATATGCCCCACCTCTTTTACAAAAAGACCGAATTTTTATGATAAGAAATTATCAAACAATACTCTTTGCAAACAAACTGCTGTAATGTATGGTAATTATGTTTTGGGCATATTTATCATGGGCTGGTGTTATTTTTCGGCAAAAAATGTCGGCTGTAAATTTTGTTCTATTGGTTTGAATTGGAGCAAAAAAGGACTGGGTACACAAAATTTAAAATTCGTCACGCCGCAGATCGCTCAAGAGGCAGTAACAACAGCCTTATCTACCGATAAGAAAAGAATAAAATACATAATGTATTCATCAGGATCTTTTCCTGATAATAATAAGGGGTTTCAAATACAAACAGATGTTGTTAGAGCGGTGAAAAAAGAAATACAAAGTTTTTCTATTCCTCAGCATTTTACTATTATGCCGCCGGACACATTTTCTCTCATGAAAGATATTAAAGATGCCGGGTTGACCACAATTGCTTTTGATATTGAAGTTTTTGACAAGGATACTTTTGGCAAACTGTGCCCGGGAAAAGAAAAATATTATGGATATGATAAGTTTATTGACGCATTGGAATATGCCGTATCAATTTTTGGCTGGGGTAATGTACACTGCGGTTATGTCGCCGGTCTTGAAAAATTAGAAACGATGTTCAAAGGTTTTCATTCATTAGGAAGGAAAGGCGTCGTCAGCGATGCAAATATTTTTCATCCTGATCCTCAGTCTGGATTTGAAAATAAACCGAGGCCTTCAAAAGAATATGTATTTGAAATGGTAAAAGAACAAGCAAAAACTTATAAAAAGTATAAGTTTGTGTCAATTTTCCCCATTGGAGGCAGACGCGGATCACTAGATACTGAAGTTTATAAAGGTTATTTTAACTAGATGAAAATTTTACTTACGGGTTCTTTTAAATCAGGCAAAACAACTTTAGCTAATTTATTAAGAGGGCAGGGTTTTCCTATTATTGACGAATTTGCGACAACAATGCTTGAGCAGGCCCAACAACGCGGAGACTTAACCCTAAAACAAAGACCAGAATTCCAACAAATGCTTTTATCTGAACAATTAAGAGCAGAACAGGAAGCGGAGCGACGATATCCGACTTTTGTTTGTGATCGTGGAGCATATGATATAATCGCATATTCACGTTATTATAAACATGAGTTTGATTGGTATTCCCTACTTCAAAATCACAAACCCTATAATTTAATTTTTTTGTGCACTATCGACGACATTGACGTTGGTAATCAATTTTCTGCGGAGGATTTGATTAAAAGAAAAGAACTTCAACAAGGTTTTTTTGATACTCTTGATAATTTATGTGTTCCTTATAAAGTCTTAGTGGGAACACCTGAAGAACGACTGGCTACGGTTGATAGAGAAATCCAAATATATCGCCCTAATATAGAGGGCTTAAGACATCACCGATTAGAACATTGGTAAAGGATTAATATAACTAAAATTATTGAAGAATAAGTTTTCAACATAACCACACTCTAACATTTCAAATAAATAACCATCTTGACTATTATAGGTCAATAGAATATAATATATACCTATGTCTTGGTGTGAACAACTTTCAGGCAAATTTGGTTACAGCAATAATCCAATGAACCCTCCACCTGCTGAGAAGGGTGATAATGTTATACAATTTGCATTAACTGAAGGTTGTAGCCATAATGCCTGTACTTTTTGTGTGATGTATAGAGAAGGAGACAATAACCGTAAAAAACAATTTCACGTTAAAACTCCACGTGAATTTGGAGACCACGTTGAACAAGTCTTACACAATTTTTATGTTCAAAATCCTGCAGTTTTATCAGGTTTTAATAGAATTTTTATCGGTGCAGGTAATGCTTTAGGCGTAGATCATGATCTTTTACTTCAAGCAACACAATATGCTCTATTAAGATTAAAAGATTTTACGGCAGAAATTCCTAGACGTCTAGCTGTTTATGGCAATACCAATGACATATTAGAGCATGGATATTCTGACCTTCGACATCTGAGATGTGGAGGGGTTTGTGGCAATTGTTCGATTGACAGATTGGGAAGTAAACGTGGGGTTGATGTTGTATATTGGGGAGTTGAAAGCGCAAATGATTTAGCATTACAAATAGGAGGAAAAGGATATACTCAAGAAATGGCTTTGCAAGCGGGAGATTTATTAAAGAGAGCTGACATAAGGCCATCAATAATGATCATGCCCGGACTTGGAGGGATGGACTGTTGGGACGGACATGTTGAAGATACGGTTTATCTTTTGAACAGGATTAGACCAGAATGGGTAACTTTTATAGGCTTAAGAATTAATGAAGGAACCCCTTACGACAGATGGATTAAAAAAGAAGAAGCAAGAGGAACAAACCGTAGATTAACAGAAGCAGAAATAATAGAGCAAACAGCGCAAATGGTTGAACGATTAAATTTTGAAACTACAATTGGAGTTCACGGAAGCACTATCCATACATTTGGCGACAATCCCGCCCCAATTGGTGCCCATAAAGTAGGATATGTCGGGGATTCAAGAAGAGTTGCTAGATTATTAAGAAGAGAAGCGGAACAAAACGGTCTTCGAATTTAAAAAAATCAAAAATTTCTCTCTTTATTTTTTTATCTTATTTTTCTTTAAACCCACTAAAAGAGGAAGTGTAAATGTGAGAAAATAGTATAAATAAACGTCAAGTTTGTAATAGTTGGTTGTTTTAAATGCTTTTACAAGGAAAAAATAGTCGCAAATAATAGCTATAAGTGTCCAACTAATGGCTATTTTTAGAAAGTATTGGAACTTGTTGTTTTTTATTTTTTTAAACAAAACCCAAAGGGTAATTATTATTCCAATGGGCATAATTACCCAGCCAATAATTGAGGGTGGCACAATCATAAAAAGAACTATACCCAAAACATATCCAATCAACCAAAGTAAAAACCCCCAACCCAATGCATCTCTAAATAATTGTTTATTCATACTATAAATTTATCAAATTTTTTGGCTTCTATTTGTTTTAGAATTCGTTCAGCCCTGGAAAATCCGATTTTTAATTTTTTCTGGATTAAAAAAGCAAGAGGAAAATCGAATTTATTAAGATATTCATAAACCTGCGGCAAAAGCGAATCATCTTTTTACTTCATGTGTGAAGAAATTATAGCATTTCTAATAAAAATGTACTCAATATAGCAGATGCTTCATCCTTCATCTATCAAAGTAATCTATTATCACAAAAAAAGCTTTTTCTAGGTTAATCTAGCCACACCGTCAATGTGCAATATGTTAGTATCTTGATAAATTACTATAGGTATGATAGAATGTGTTTTTATGAAAACACCAGAAGCTCAAGAGCGTGTTCTTGCTGTTCACGCGCACGCAGATGATGTCGCGTGGGTCTGTGCAGGAACGGTAGCTGGACTTTCAAAGAATAGACAAGTAGACAATCTGCTCTTTACTGATAGTGACTATGGGGGGATTGGACATATTCGACGTAGGGAAGAAATAATAGCAATGGCCATATTAGGCATGACTCAGTTTTACCCAGTTGGCTACGACTGGGGATTTAAAGATGGTAGTTTAAGTGTTAATAATTATGGCTCCATGACGGCAGCACTTTGTAGAATTCTTGACGAAGCTGATCAAACCCAAAATCCCTATACCCACATAATAACTTTTGGAATTGATGGATATAGTGGTCATCCCGATCATTCACTGGTTGCAAATGTAGTTAGTTATGTGTTTCATACGCTTCGGGAAGGAAAAGCTCTTTGTAAACTATGGACTGTGGGAATGAGGCCGGAAGAACGTGAAATGTGGCCAAGAGATTATTTCGTCTATATTCCTCCAATAAAACCAGATGATTATGTTCCCGTTGATATAACTGGGACACTACCTCAAAAAGTTGCTGCAATTAGGGCTCATCAATCACAACTACAAAACGGTGCGGAACAACATATTGAACGAGTTCAAACACTTCCTCCACAAGAACTGTTCCAAATGTTCAACAGAGTTTAAAAAGAAGCTTTGGCGATCTTATGACTCCCCTATTTTTGCTATTTATTTTTTTCAAATAATTTTTGGGCTGGGCAGCCAAGTTCTCGTTGCTTGCAATATTTACAGGCAAGTTGTGTTCTCACTATTCCGCTCCCAAAAAATCCAAGAATAAAAAGTAACACTATAAAAAATAAAATTAGCCAATTAAAATTTATTATCAATACTATAACTCCAACAACAATGGGTATGATTGAAATTAAAAAATCCGGAATAACATCCTTCCAGGCTATTTTATTTTGAATAAATTTTACTGACTTGCCTCGCTTGAAAAACAGACTACTTAATCTTCCCTTACCAAAAGAACAAATTTTCCCATAATAATAACAGTCCACACAATGCCTGCTTAACAATCTATATTCCAAAATTAGGATACAAAGTATATATAACACAAGCCACCAAACACCAATTTGATAAATAAGAAATCCCCCGATGAAATATATGGAGAGCGAAACAAGATTTGAAATTATTACAATCCAAATTGGGTAATTATCAAAACATTTTTGTTGATTGGTCTGCATTTAATTATTCTACATATTTATTTTTCATTCGCCTGGACTTTTTTGCTCTTGATTATTATTACCCTCACCATTCCCCTTGAGCTTTTCACATTCTGCCCGATGTTCAGGTTTGGCGCAATAAGCTTCACACTCCGTTTTCCCTTTGCACCCTCCTGGTCCACCTTCGCCCATTGTTGGATCCTGATCTTTCGGCCGCCCCATTTTTCCTGTGACCATATTGAAGAAAAAAGAATAGTAAGCGGGTAGATTTTTAAACCATCCAATAATGGAATTATTTTTACCACCATTTAAAACAATTCTAACTGCATCTTTATTTGGTGTAATTTTGGCAGTTGGTTGCCATCGTGAATAAAAATTCTTTAAAATTTCTAGGGCTGAAGTTCCTCTAATTCTACCTACTCCTGTTAATCCCATAAAGGTAAAACCAATTGCTCCTTTAGCTTTTTTTTCAAAAATATCCAAGCTTTCTTTGTAAGTATTTTCCATAGGTGCTGTTGACTGTACCAATCCCAACCAATTCTCCTGGTCAATAGGACGATAGACCACATATTCCGATACAAACCAAGGTACATTATCTCTTGCAGATACAGTATTGGCGGCTTCTACCATTGGATCCATATTTTCTTTTGTTCGAACTCCGGTAAAAGCATTACCTATCCCGAAAAGATCAATTCCTTTCATCGATTGACGGGGAAAATTTTTCCAGTCGTTAACTGCTCCGTTTTTAATAACTATTTTGCCATGATAAATACTTCTTATTTTAGGAAGTAAATTTCCATAAAATTCTTTTTCATGACGCACAAGTTCGTCAATACTATAACCATTAGAAACCAAAAGATGATTGTATTCATTTACTGGAGCAAAATATTCGACTCCATAATCTTCTGCTATTTTTGCCAGTTCCAAGGCCACTCTTTCAAATTCAGGTTCAACTTTTGAGAGGTCAAAATTTTGCCTGCCAACATTAAAAAGAGATGGATAATCAGGTATTAGAATTGTGGCAAAACCTAATTTTTTTGCTAAGAGTACTCGCCAAGCCAATACTTTATTAGCATCCTCTTGTGAAAGCATTAAAGGAAATCCTAGATGGCTGAAGCTGGGTGAAAATTGGGTTACTTTATAATCTTGCATCCTGTATTCACCAATTACCCAATAAGTATTAATTCCAAGATCCGTAAGCTCATCATTAAAATATAAAAGGTCAACGGTATTGCTTATAATACCGGGGTCAAAAATTGCTTTGATAGTAGTGGGATAATGACGGGTAAGATCGGTGCCTTTTTTTAATTCCTGAAGGTCACTTTCAGTGGGGGCTTCAAAACCCAAATATTTCATCCCTTGGTTTTGTATCCAAGGTTCGCTATTTTTATCAATGTAATCTTTTATTTCAGGAAGGTTCTTGGGAAAATTTCCCCCAGTTTCTCGTTTTATATTAGGAAGAATATTTATGGAAACAAAAAGCGGAATAGCAACAATGACAATAATAGTAATAATTAGAAGGACAAACAATATTTTTTTCATATTAATTTATTTGTACTCCATTTATAAAATCTTTGTCAAGCATATTATCTCGTATATAGGGTTTGTTAAAAAAACAGGAGTAAAAGTTATTCAAACATATAACGGTCTTGAGTTTATGGGCGAGTTTGATGACTACCTTAAAGCCAAAAACATTCCCCACTTTTTTAGATAGCTTCAATGTATATGACTTATACAGGAGTTTGAAAATCATATGATTTATAATTTATACTATTATTATGAAAAAAAAGATTACACAAGAATTTAAAAAAGAATTTCTAATAATTTTATTTTTCATCTCAGTTTTTATTACTATTCGTTCAATTCACTTCATTTATCATCTAACTTTTATGGGTTGGGATCAAGCCGAACATGCGATAGCAGCTCTTAATGTAGTAAAAAATAAAAAACTCGTATTGCTTGGGCCTCGAATCAGCGCAGTATCTTATCAAAACAAACAGATATTTTTAGGTCCTGCGATGACTTATCTTATGGTTTTCTTCCTTGTTTTAGGCAAATGGGATCCTGCAATTGCAAGCTACATTTTTATGATATTTTCCGGTCTGATGATCGTACCTCTTTATTATGGAGTCAAATGGCTAGTTGGCAAACGATCAGCTTGGATCATGGTTATATTCTATACACTGTTGCCTTATTATTTGACTTATACTCGATTTTTATGGAATCCTAATTTTCAATTTGCTCTTTTACCTATCCTCTTTTTTTTAATGGGTTATTATCAGAAGTCAAAAAAACAATTGATTCTTTTTTTAATTTCTTTTTGGTTGGGAATATTATTTCAACTTCACTATCAATTCATATTCTCATTAATTTTAATTACTACTTATTATTTTTTATTAAAAAAAGAGGGTTTGAAGAAATTCCTTATATTTTGTGCTGGCTTCCTAGCTGGAGTTTCACCGCTTATTTTGTTTGAATTTAGAAATCAATTCTATCTCACCAATACTCTTATTCTTTATGCAAAACATTATAAAGAGGTGCAAAGAATCGGAAATAAAGATCATTATTATCTTTCTCAATCTTTTATTTTTTTACTAGGATTTCTTGCTTTAATTAACAATTATTTAGAAAAAATAAAAGTTAAAGTTAATATTGCCTTACTTTCATTTTTATCTTTAATTCTTTTTTCATTTTCTGCCAGAAATACTTTTATTCGTCCAGATACAGAATTTTGGTCTTATGTCCCCTATTGGAATTATCCAGCTGAAGTCAAAGTATATGAAATTATTAAAAAAGAGGATTTGAAAAATTTTAATGTAACAAATCAACTTTATGATTCTCTTGCCTTAATCCAGAAATACATGTTAATGCGAGACAATATCACTATTAATTTTGATGATTATTATAATAATAAATATTTATTTATCATAGAAAAAACTGGAAAGAAAAATTATATGGAAAATCCGGGTTATGAAGTTCTTGGATTTAGGCCATACCGATATTTAAAAACATGGAAAATCAATGATCACTTCTGCATGCATTTAGTTGAAAGACTTAACAAATAACTTCGGGGGTTTGTTAGCTCTTTGTGATAGTCTAATTGATACTAATTGTGAACTATAGTCTATAGAAAAACTTTTCCCGCTGTGTTCTTCTTAATTATATACCCTCCCCATCAAATATTTTTGTCACTAATTATTATTATCACATTTATAACAAGACGCTTGATTGTTTGTAACCATTCAAGGAAGAACAAAAGCGTTAATAAGATACGTTAAAAAATGGGGTGGTTAATTAGATTGTTTTTTTACCCCAATCAACCCCCGGGGTTATTTTGAAGGAGGAAATTGTGAGAGCAAGACTTATGACTTTGAATTAGATTTTTTGTCCTTGTCCCATGTAAGCAAACCGCCAAATAGTTTTATGTGCTCTCCGGTCTCAATTAGCCGCCCAAGATAAAGAGCTATTATGCCAATCCCTATAAGGGTTACACCCGCCCCTGAAATTTTATGGCTAATGAAGACGTCAAAAACAACAATTATAAAGATTAAAAATGTAACCATGTTATTGAAATTAAATGCTGTTAATAAATTAATTACGAAAATTCTTACTAGTGAATCCACTAAATTGTGAGATACAAAGTGAAGTATTGAAATTTTTGAAGCCAGGCCATCGGATTCTTTATTATTGTTATATTTCCAAAAACCGGCCCACTCTGGAGGTATGATTTTTAGAATAGACACAAGAATAATAATAAGCAACAAAAAGTTGTTTATTAAAAAATCTATTACTAATTGATTCGTTTGCATATTTGGTTATATTAAGTGCCAACTGGCTCCCCCGAGAGGACTCGAACCTCTAACCTTGTCGTTACAAGAACCCTTAAATTACTTTAAGGCTTGGACTATTTCATTCCCATTTCGCATAAAGCTACGAGGGATCGGGTATATAGTCTCTACACATTTATCCTTCGACTTCGCTCAGGACAAGTCCTTTACGAAACAAAGAAATTTAGCTCGAGATTAACCTCCGATTCGGAGGTCTTCCTCGAATTAGCCCGATTTTCTTTTCAACATTTCTGTTGAAAGCTGCAGTATTCCGGCGTGCAATTCTCTATGACAATTAGCACAGATTAAAATGCACTTATCCAGCTCCATTTTTGTTTTTTCCCAGGAACGTGTTAATCCTCTTTGGGAAAGACCAAATTTTTTCGTTTTTTCATCAATATGATGAAAGTCAAGAGCTGCATGACATCGAGTGTATTTGCAGAAAAAGCATTTTCCGCCTAAATATTCTATAGCCTTTTCCTTTATGGCCTTTCTTCTTTTAGCTACTGCTTTTATCATATACTCTCGACGGTCGGCATAAGTCCTTTTATAACTCATATACTAAGTTTATAAAAAAAACCTATTTGGTTCCACAGCGACCTGCTCTACCATTGAGCTACAGGGGATGTATAAATTTAGAATTTAAAATTTGAAATTTAAAAAAAGGAAATCGTTTTCAAGGTGCACCAATATTATATCAAAGATTATCCTGTTATTTCATAACACAAGGAGCTGATCTTTAACATCTTGTAAAATATTATTTAGAGATATAGAATTCTGTTAACAAATTTAATATTTTAGTAATTACTTAAATATATGCTTGAAAAAGAACGTCGACCATTACCCACAGCACTAGAAATAGCAGAAAAAGGAGGTCCCCCCCATGGTCAAAAGTACCAGAAATATGGAAAAATCAAGCACGAGAAACACCTCAAGAACCAAATGCTTCAAGAGAAATAAGAAATATAAGAAGAAAAATGCATCATTATGTGCCTCTTCAAACAAACCAAAGATTAAATACTAAGGATACTAAAGAAGGAAACAGACGCAATAAAATACTTAAAGTTGCAGGATTTTTGACCACGTCAGCGGGTTTGTTAACTGGAGCAGCAACAACTTTGTCATCTGCTTTACATTATGCCGAGGGTAATTTGACTTGGGCATTGTCTCATGGTTATTTATCTTTACCGATTGCAATGTTTGCAGGTTCTCTCGCAGCTGCCGGATTGGCAATTTCTGCCGTGAAAAAACATTAAAGTAAAATATTTTCAGGCACCAATAACTTGCAATAACTTTGCTCCTGTGCTATAAAATAATCATGGGAAAAATTAAAACTTTTTTTTACTCGTTAAAACGAAGTTTAACCGATATTAATTATTATCGGGAGATTGCCAAGACAAAATTCGGCTTTTCTTTGAAATATTTATTTTTTCTTTTAATCTTAACCTCACTACTCATTTCATTTTCATTTGCTTTTACCATAATAAAGACCATCCCACAGGTGCCAGGTTTTGTTACTCAATCAAAAAAAATAATTAACAATTTTTATCCGAAAGAACTGGAAGTAACCATTAATAATGGTATTCTATCAACCAATGTCCAAGAACCTTATTTCATAAAGATGCCAAAAGAATTTACCAAAGAAAAAAACATAAATTTAATTACTATAGATACTTCTGCCAAAGTCGAAGATATTAAAAAATACAATACGGCCGTTTTGGTGACTAAAAACGCCTTGGTTTATCCTGATAAAAATAATCAGTATAAAATTTCTTTCCTAAGCAACGTTCCCAATTCGAAGATAAACAAACAAATATATGATCGAATTATAAATAAGGTACTCCCCTTTTCTAAATTTATTAGTCCTTTCTTAATGACTATTGCTATTTTAAATATCTTTATTCTGCCTTTTATAATCGGATCATTTTTACTTTTTGGCAGATTAATATATCTACTGATTGTCGCAGTTCCATTGTTTTTATTATCGCTTATCTTAAAAAATAAACTTTCTTATGGCAAAGTTTATCAATTATCAATGCATGGGCTGACCTTTTCAATTCTGATTCAATTAATTATTGATATATTAAAATTGACCACTTCTATTAATTTTTACAGTGTCGGTTATAGTTTTATTCTTAATTTACCATGGCTTACGTTTTTCGTATGGATGATTGTAGTGCTTTCAAAGTATAAAAAGACCTCTTGAAAATTCTGCCTTTCTTTATTAATATTCTAAGAATGAATAGAGAGCGAGATACAAGAGCTTTGGTCATTGCCGGTGGATTTGGTACACGGATAGGTCTTGATGGTCCAAAAGGTTTAATAAAAGTTGGAGAGACAACTATCGTTGGTAGAATGATGGAAGAAGTACTTCAAATTCCAAGAGTTAAAAAATTGGCCATTACTACTAATGCAAAATTCCATCCCCAATATGCCGCTTGGCTGGCAGAACAACCATTCAGAAACAGAATATTGTTATTGAATAATCATGTCCAAACAAATGAAGGACGATTAGGTGCGATCGGCGACATTATTTATGCGTTGCAAGAATTAGGATGGCAAGACTCAAACCTTTTGATTATGCCAAGCGATACGCTGTATGAATTTAAAATAAAAGAATTTTTGCAATTTGCCCAAACGTTAAATCCACTCGGATTGGTAACAGTAGCTTGTAAAATGGATCGGGCAAGAATTGCCCGAAGACAAGGGTGCGTGATCACTGACGGAATAAGGGTTACGAATTTTGTTGAAAAGCCAGAGGAGCCGCCATCAGATTTGGCCGTTATTCCTTTTTATTATTACCCAAAAAAATATATACCAGAATTGCAAGAATACCAACAGAAAGGTGGTAGTTTGGATGCTCCTAGTTCAATTATTTCTTGGTTTATTGAAAAAAAACTTCCAGTATATGCCTTTGAGACAGACGAATATTATTTAGATGTCGGTACTCGACCTGATCTTCTAAAAATTCAGGATCCGTCAAAACTCTGTATTGCCATCTGATTTAAATCCTTCTTGTTATACTTGACTCTGATGAAATACCCGATTGTTGGATTGGCGCCGATGGATGGAGTGACTGATGCTGCTTTCCGTTTTATTGTCGACACTTACGGAAAACCCGACATTATTTATACGGAATTTGTTTCTGTAAAAGGTTTACAGATTGGTCGACCAGCAATGATGAGAATGCTACTTAAACATGAAACTAAAACCCCAACAGTTGTCCAACTGTTCGGAAGCGACCCAAAATTATTTTATCCAGCGGCAATTACGGTGTTGAAAAAAGGATTTGACGGCGTTGATATCAATATGGGCTGTCCTGACCACAGTGTTTTTTCCCGAGGTGGTGGAGCCGCGCTTATTTTGAAGCCAAAAATTGCGGAAGAGATTATAAAAAGTGTCAAAAAAGCAGTCAAAGACTATGGAGGAAAAGAAGTTCCCGTTTCAGTCAAAACCAGAACCGGTTATAAGGTTCATCAAACTAAAGAATGGATCAGTCAATTGTTGGAAGCCGAACCAGATATAATTTGTGTGCATGGCCGCACATATGAGCAAAAGTTTTCCGGAAAAGCAGATTGGGAGCAAATTGCACTGGCAGCAGAACTAGCCAAAAAAACAAGAACAAAAATACTGGGTAATGGTGATGTAAAAACCAAACTTGAGGCTTTGGAAAAGGTAAAAAAACATAACCTGGCTGGAGTCTTAATTGGTCGGGCAGCTCTTGGCAATCCTTGGGTTTTCCAAGATATAATTCCAACACTTGAGGAAAGAATAAAAGTAATACTTGAACACTCTCAAAAGTTTAATGATTTTTTGCCCTACGGTGACTTTAAATCCATGCGCAAACATCTAGCCTGGTATGCTAAGAATTTTGACGGTTCGGCTAAAATAAGAAATGAATTGATGAAAGTAAATAATATTGAAGACGTCAGAAAGATTTGTCAAAAATTATTATCTTAATTTTTTGAAATTCAATTATTGAATTTACTTTTCTCTGCCCAAATTGTTCAGTCTCCCATGTCTGCCAATCTTGCCACTTAAAGTCAGCTTCTTCAACAAACATAATCAGCTTGTCAGCTTGTGCATATTCTGTTGATTCAAGCACGTTAAAACCTTTAATTCTTAAGAAAAACCGGTAATCATCAGCCTGGGGAACTTTTGTTTGATTATCAAGGACCGCGATTACGGCAATTTTTTGATTTTTATCAAACTTTTTGCTTTTAATAAGCCGTTCTACTATCAAACTCATTTTGGGAATAGATCTGTTTGCCAATCCAGGTTTTGGACTAATTAATAAAATTTGGATAAGGAAAAAAAACGTTACTAAAACTATTATGACTCTACCTAAATTATTTGTTAATAGATTCAAGACGAAAACAAACATAATAGCGGTAACAATTCCGGTTAAATAATGGCCCTGAACATTAGATAAAAATAGTAAAATTATAAGCGGTAAAAAACTTAATATTAACCAAGTTTTTGATCTTCCTTCCGTCTTAAGGGCTGAAAATAAGAAAATTAAAACAAAAAGGACATTACCCAGTCCTGAACCAGAAATTATTTGTTGCAAATTAAAAAAGGATACCGCTAATTTTATACCAGTTGCCGGGTTCGCCATCCAACTTCGGGTAAGAAAACCCTTGGTTATTATTTCAAAAAGAATTATGGGCACCCAGGGAATTAATAATCCAAATAGAATTAAAGAAAAGGATATCAACGAGTGTTTTCTCCTTAACCATTCATAAAACAAAAACAAAATGGCAAATATGGCAGCCGGATGATAAGAAATTGCTAAACCCAAAGATAAAGCTGATAAAAACAGTGGCATTTCAAACCACATAAAAATTAATGATAAAAACAACCAAAGAACATAGGTATAACCATTACCTGGATGGATAGTATTCCCTCTCCACCACGGAGATAAACCTATAAAAAACATCACTGGTATTACTAACCAAATATTAAATTGTTTTTTTATAAACCAGGCAAAAATAGTTAAGACGGAAGCCGCCAATAACACATTGGCAATAAATATTGAATTAGCATTACCTCGAGCCACCCATAGAAATGGAAAAAAAACATAATAGTAAATTGGACTTGATGGAAATCCCGGGCTTAACCTGGGCCCCAACCAAACTATTTTTCCAAGCCAAATATTAGACATCTCATACAAATCTCGGCCCAAGTCAGTATCTAAAAAAAGGCTTTTAAATCCTCCTCTCATCCAAATAGCAATTAAAATTGCTAAACCCATTACCAACATGATGATAAATCGCAGATTTTCTTCTGATTTTTTACTTTTCATTCCTTCAATTATACTTTATGTTTTTTCCGTGTTAAAAAGGAAGGGTAAGGGAAATATCATTATTATTTGAAGTTTCCAGATATTTTTTCCAATCAACTTTGATTTTTATTTTGCCTGTTTCGTTTAAATAAAAAATCTCGTTGTTGTTGACGCCGTATTCAAAAAGTTCTTTTGTCAAAAGTACATCGTCAAGACAATACTTTTTCAGTTCTTCCCACCGACCTTCTTTGTAATAATCAATCGCCATCAGGCCGTGTCCGGTTTTCTTTTTATTTAATGTCACTGTAATCAAGTCGTTAAGAGCGAGTCTGTGTCCAATTATGTTTTTGATATCGGCTAAAATATCAAAGGAAGAAAAAGAGGAAATTTTGCCTGGATAATAACTTTGCAGTACCGGTAAATCAAAACTGTCAATATTATAACCGATCACATAAGAACAATTTTCCAAATATGGAAAAAGTTTATTTATTTCTTTTTCAGTAAAAACAAGACCTGTCTTTTTAGCGTAATCATAAATGGCAACTACGGTTACGCCAAGTTTGGCCGGGTCACTGAATTCCCTAAAGGTGTGTTTTGTTTCTAAGTCAAGAATTATTGGAAATTTTTTCATTTTCCTATTTCCTTAATTTGATTTTTTAAAAGGCTTTTCCTTGAAGATTTCCATTTCAAATACGGAGGCTTTTTCTATTTCTTCTCTTTTTAAAGGAATTTGGTTAAGCTGGAGCTGATATTTTTGAGTTAAGTCATCAAAAATCTTGAAGAAAATTTCTCTTTGAGAAGGCTTAACATGAAACAGTTCCTTTTGGAATAGCTCATCCAGTTTCCCCAGGCTCCAAAGCGTCTCTATTAATTTCTTATTTTTTAGGTTAAAAATGGCTACATCTCCTCTTAAAGGCTTAACTTTAAATTTCATCATTTGCACCTCTGCATACATCGTTTCCGTCGATGGTTTGTTTTCTATGATTTTTTTTAAATCTTCCAGCAATTTTAGTACGTCTTGACTGTTTTTTCTTATCATATAGGCTTGAATTTATAACCAACTTCAGATTATAATTATCTTATGCTCAGACAAAAATTGCAAGATGAGATGGTCGCGGCCTTAAAAAATAAGGATACTTTCAAATTAAATACCTTAAGGTTTGCTATTGCTCAAGTTAAAAACAAAGAGATAGAAAAAAAAGCCGAACTTAATGATGAGGAAACCTTAGTCGTTTTAAAAAAACTTGCCCGGGAACTAAAAGAATCGATTCTGGCTTTTGAAAAAGCCGGAAGATCAGAACTAGTCGACGAAAATAAAAAACAATTACAGCTTGTATCTTCCTATTTACCCGCAGAAATCAGCGACGCGGCCTTAAAAAATGAAGTAGAAAAAATCGTTAAGGAAAATCAGGAAATATATAATAAAAATCCAAAGGCCATAATTGGAATAGTCATCAGGGTCCTTAAAAATAAAGCCGATTCTCAGAGAATAGTTAAGATACTTCAAGAAATAACCAAGTAATTACAAATCACAAATTACAAATAACAAGTGAGATTTAAATCATAAATGTTTAAAATTTAAAATTTGTTATTCACTTGTGGATTTGTCATTTGTAATTGTTAGACTATGTCATCTCTTAGAAAAATTCTTCTTTATCTCTTCCTAATTTTTATTATCATCTCTTTGATTAAAAATATCATTAACTATAGAGAAAAATATAGTTTTTATCTTGGTTACAAACAAGATTTTGAAAAAGAAAAGAAAAAAAATATTGAATATAAAACCGAATATTTAAAAAAAACAGATCCCAATGAGTTGGAAAAAACAATCAGGAATCGTTTAAATCTATCTAAACCTGATGAACTCGTAATTATTATGTCTCGGCCCACCCCGACCCCCTTTATCTTGACTCCGACCCCCCCTCCCAATTGGCAACAATGGGTGAATTTATACTTCAAATAGCTCTATTTCTAATGTATAATGTGGGTATATTTTACGGGGTAGTGTACGGTTGCACAGGAGGCTCATAATCTCCTAGACCATGGTTCAACTCCTGGCCCCGTAACCATGAATCAATTCTTTCTGTCTATCATCATCCCCGTTTTAAACGAAGAAAACAATATTGATCCTTTTTTGACGAGACTTATTCCTGTTATTAAAAATTATAATTATGAAATTTTATTCGTGGACGATGGATCAAAAGATAAAACCCTATCAAAAATCAAGGATAAAATAAAAACAAATTCACAAATAAATTTTATTTCTTTTAACCGCAATTTTGGTCATCAAAAAGCCCTAAGTTGCGGATATCAATTTGCCAAAGGTGATGCTGTTATATCAATGGATGTTGACCTTCAAGATCCGCCAGAAATTATTCCTAAAATGGTAAAAAAATGGCAGGAAGGAACTAAAATTGTTTATGCTAAGCGGGAAAAAAGAGACAGTGACAGTTTTTTTAAAAGAACAACTGCCAGGATTTTTTATCGCTTTATCAATTTTCTTTCGGAGATTCCTATTCCTGATGATGTTGGAGATTATAGATTAATAGATAGGGAGGTTGTGGAATTCTTGAATAAATCACCAGAACAGTATCGTTTTTTAAGGGGATTGGTCGCCTGGGGCGGCTTTACATCTTCATATGTGCTTTTTAAGCGGGAAAAAAGGTTCTCGGGAAAAACAAATTATCCCTTATCTAAGATGCTTAATTTTGGGCTTGAAGGAATAATTTCATTTTCTATTAAACCTTTAAGAATGGCTACTTATTTTGGTTTTTTCTCCGGATTTGTTGGTTTTTTGGGAATGCTTTGGGCTATTTACAGAAAAATCTTTTCTCCGAGTTTTGTTGTTTCCGGCTGGGCCACTCTTTTCGTCGGAATTATGTTTTTAGGTGGAATCCAATTAATTACCATTGGAATTATTGGTGAATATGTGGGTAAAATATATCAGGAAGTGCAAAAAAGGCCTGGGTTTCTTATTAAAGAAAAATCCGTATGAAAAATGTTGGACTTTTTTTAATTACTATTGGGGCGGCTCTTCTTATCTTTGTTATCTATAATTTTATTAAAGAAAACAATCGTATCCTTTCTCCTATACCGGAAGACAAAGGAGTAAAGGTAATCTTTATCACACCTGCCAAATAACTTTATCCTGGTATATTAAACATGAAGATTTTTCCTACTCCTCCCAAGAATAAAACGTCAATTATCCTCAAAATCAAATATGATCCTACAAAAACCAAAAAACCTACAAGGGCCATTTTTAAAGTACCTTGGGCTTTTTTTATTTTTTCCGGACTGCCGAAAGATGTCAAATAATTAAAAGAACCGATTAAAAACATTACAAACAAAACTAGAATAATAAAACCTGAAGCTACATAAAGAATATTGCCAAAAACAACCTCCAAACATTTTAAGGTAGGAACACCATTGACCATACAGCCTGATGATTCCCAATCATTAACTTGAGCAGTTACGAAAAAGTTAAAAAGCATAAATTATGGCGAAATGAGAGCTGGGATTTTTATTGCACACGTAAATCCAAAGCAAATCGCCTCTCGGAAGACAAACTTTTCCAATGTGACGGCTATGGCTACCACAAGAACAATAATGACCAGCCCTAAGACTGCGGCTTGAATTTTGATTTGAGCCTTATGAACCGCATCTTTATCGCCTCCAGATGAAATCCAAGCTAAAGCCCCCAAAAAAAGATAAAGCAAGGCCATTATCGCAGCAATAGTAAAAAGGAATTTTATTCCGAATGATAAAACACCCGTTAAGGTTGGCGGTTCAAATCCTATTTTAACAAATTCATCAGTCGGGGTCGGCGGAGCAGCAAAAACAGCTGAGGCCTTAACAAATGCTAATAAGGGTAAATAAGAAAGTACTTTTTGTATTTTCATATAATTGATTTATTATAATTTGATAGTCAACAGTTTGTCAAGAGGAAACTATGTTTGATACTCATTGTCATTTAAATTTTGAAGTTTTTAAAAACATTCAGGTTGAGGTCATTCAACGAGCCAACAATTTGGAAGTCAATTATTTTTTGGTCCCCGGAACTGATTATGAGACGTCAAAAAAAGCAGTTGAAGTTGCGAATAAATTTAAAAGTGTCTATGCGGCGGTTGGAATTCACCCTCATCACTTTTTTAAATTTAAAATTTCAGATTTAAAATTTGAAAGCGCCATCAAAGAAGAATTAAAACCAATAGAAAATTTGCTTATGAATAATAAGGTTGTGGCAATTGGAGAAGTTGGTATTGATAAACACGGTTATAAAAAAACTAAATACGAAAATTATCAGATCGATGATCATTTTGTTGAATCACAAAAGATTCTTTTAAGTGAGCAAATAAAATTAGCTTTAAAATATGATAAAAGTTTAATTTTCCATAACTGGGAAGCAAAAGAACAATTTTTAGAAGTAATAAATAACTGTTGGGATGAAAAGATGAGAAACAAGGCGGTCTTTCACTGTTGTGAACCAGACAATGAACTTTTAGAATTTGCTATAAAAAATAATATTTTTATTGGTGTTGATGGTGATGTTACTTATTCAAAAACAAAACAGGAGTTTGTCAAAAAAGTTCCCTTAGAACTTTTGGTGTTAGAAACAGACTCGCCCTATTTGACCCCCGAACCAATCCGCACCTCAAAAAGATTTCCCAATGAACCAGCCAATATTCCAATAATTGCCAACTTCATTTCTCAGTTAAAATCCGTTCCTGTTGAGCTTTTGAAAGAAATGACTACTAACAATGCAAAAAGACTATTTTCTATTACACTATAGACTGTTGTAGATTGTTTATAATTTGATCTTTATGAAAAGGTTTTTAAATAAATTATTATTTTTTATTATCTGTGCTGGGTTTTTTATCCTCCCTCTTGTTTTATTTCCATCCCCGTCTCAAGAAGTAACCCGCGTCTTTTTTTTAAATCGTTGGGTAGAATTACTTTTGCTTATTTCACTTATATTATTTTTTATTACTAAGAAAAAACTTAAGTTTTCAATTTTTTTCGCATTTCTTTTGGTGTTTTTTTTAATTGCTTTTCTTACGTCTATATTCGGGTTTGATTTCAGAAAAAGTTTTTGGGGAAATTATTTTAGGGCCGATGGATTATTTACCTACTTACATCTCCTAATTCTTCTTCTTATTTTTTCTGTTTTTTGGGAAAACAGCTGGAAAAAAAAATTAATTTATTCTATTAATTTTGGATCTATTTTCACTAGTCTTCTATTTCTGGCCAATAAAATTACGGATAATAAATTTGGACTATCTTCTTTTTCCCAACCCATTCTTTTGTCTGGTTATTTATTGGTAACTTTTCCCTTTTTGTTTTATTTATTTAAAAAACAGGTTAAAAAAATTAATAGATTATTACTGGCGACATTTATGTTCGTCCAAATTGTTGTTATTTGTTTAACCGGCGCTTTAGGAGGAATCATCGGCCTGAGCATTTTCTTTTTAATATCTGTAATCGAATTACACAAAAAAAACAAGAAAATTATTATTGCTGGCATTAGTATCTTTTTGAGTTTACTGATTGTATATGTCACTACCACCAAAATAAAAAATAAAAGTAATTTTGTAGCTGAAAGCAGGGAAAGAATTTTTACAAAGCTTGTTCTTGGGTGGAGTAAAAGACCAATTTTAGGTTATGGTTGGGCCAACATCGATTATGCCTTTGAGGCGGTTGACTGGCCAATGCGCTTTTCAAATGACGTTTATGTCGATAAAGCTCACTCAATGATACTGGAAGTATTAGTAACCACCGGCATTTTTGGTCTACTGGCCTATTTATCACTACTGGTTATTTCGATTAAACGTTTAATTAGAAAATTAAGAAACGCAAAACAAGATAAGCTTTGGGTAAAAACTCTAATAATGATTTTCTTACTTTATGTTTTTCATTCTCAAACTAACGTCATCTCTATTGCTGAAGAAGCAATCTTTTGGTTTATTTTAGGATTAACAGCTATCTAGAATATTGAGAAAACTTTGCTTGAATGAACTTCCAGAATATTTAGTAACTTGTTGTTGGGCCTCAAGACCCAATTTTGTCTTAAGTTCATTGTTTGAATAGAGTTTAACAATGCTCTTGGCAATATTTTCCGGTTCTTCAGGTCTAGCGAATAATGCTTTTCCGTCGGAAATCTCTCTTAAAACTGGAATATCAGCCAAAATAGAAGGACATTTATTATAAGCCGCTTCCACGTAAGAAAACCCAAAACCTTCATCGCGTGACACCAATATATTTACTTTTGCTTGTTGATAAAGTTTGATCAGTTCGTTATCAGAAATAAAACCAGGGAAAATAAACCGTTTGTCCCCTTTTGCTTCGTTTAAAAATTCTCTTAATTCTTTTTGCCAGTAGTTATCTAGGTTGTTTGAAGAATCAAAAACTTTCCCCACAAAAACACATGGAGCATTGGCTATTTTTATTGCTTTGGCTAAATTTACTAAATTTTTATTCCAAGTCGCATCACCAATATAGAGACAGAATTTAGAATTAGGAATTAAGAATTCAGAATTAATTTTAGAATTTAGAATTCTAGATTTTGAATTAAATTCTGAACTGAAGCTTTTTGAGAGACATGGATAAACTACTTTGACCATACTTTCTTCAACACTAAGCATGTCGACAATGTCTTTCTTACTCGCCTGTGAATCAGTAACAATCAAATCATAATTTTCTAATGCTCGTTTATTCAAATAGATATTGATATTACCGCGGATGCCTGCTGGAAAATGTTCTGGATATTTTAGAGGGATAAGATCATGGATAACGGCAATTTGTTTTTTAGCAATCTTGTTTAAAATTAAAGGCTGTTGAAGAAAATTGAAAAAAGGATTTATAAATATAGAATCGTAGATCATGGATCGTAGATCGTGGATGAAATCAAATTCGTTGGAGAAGTTTTCTTTTAAAATCTGTAAGTAACGACCAACACCTCTTACTCTGCTTAATTCATCTTTAGCGGTCGGATCATAAACAAAAACTTTTGCCATCATAAAAGATATTGTATAATGTTTTCCATCATGAATAAACCAATCTTAGATAAAACCCAGGTAGATAGTCTCATTCGTGAAAACCGTTACAAAGTTACCGATAGCAACAAATTCTTAAGCCGTTGTATAGATGGCCGTTATCAGAATGATCAAAATCTTGCGCCTCTGGCTATTCCCGGAGCCGATATCGGCGAGCTTGCCATAATTTTTGCTGCAGGAAATAATTTTGGTTTTGAAATTGATAAGGAAAAGGCTTTTCAGTCTTTAATCGAAGTAGTCGGTGGAATCAAAAATTTTCAACTTCATTCTGATCATCATGCTGATAAGTCTGTGGTTGGCGGTGGCTGTGGCCACTGGAAACAAATTAATCTTGATCCTCGGGCTTATTCATTAAATAAAGATCAAATCGATTTTATTACTAAAAAATTAAATGAAGTAAAACAAGCTGGCGCTCAAGAAATTGTCCTTGAAGGAGAACATTTGGAAGGCGCAGTTCTACAAGTAAAGGGAAATTATTCTATTCTTCCCCGATCCTTTGTAATGGACGGCGGTAAAGAAAAAACAACTGAAGTTTTTGTTTATCAGGGAACGTTGGTTGACCAAAGGCATAAAGCACTAGCCAGTGCCCTATTGAAAAATGAAGCGATCAAGCTTGTAGCAGGACAAACCGAAGAAAATTTGTATACTGCGTTATCGGAAACTATTGAGGTTCATCTTTTTGAAACTGTTAAAAGATTGGCTACGGGTTTATCGATTTTCCTAATTGATTTTAAAGATGATGGGGGTTTTAAAATAGAAGAGTTGGGCAAAGTTTAAAAAATAATTATGCTAAAAATATATTTTACAGCTTCAACATCTTATAATGGTGAATTAATTCAAGTCTATAAAAAAATTTTTGATTTAATCAAGAAACACCACGTTGATATTCTCTCCGGTCAACAAGTCATAAATAAAAAAATCTTAGATAAAGACAAAAGGCTTTCGGCTGAAGAAATATATGGTCGTGAAAAAAAACTGATTGATAAAACAGATGTGGTCGTAGCCGAAGTATCAAAACCCTCTCTTGGTGTAGGGTCCGAGATTGTTTATGCTCTTTCTATTGGCAAGATAGTTTTAGCTCTTGTTCAACCTTGTTTTGAAGACAAAATTTCACCTATGTTAATAGGGAATCCCTCTGAAAATCTTTTTCTTGAATATTATCGAGAAGAAGGCTTGGCGAAAATTATTAGTAATTTTATTGATAATTCCAAAGGGTTAATAGAAAATTACAAAAAGTTAAGAAAAAATAGAGGAAAATTGATCGTCATTGATGGTGGCGATGGTTCTGGTAAAACTACCCAGGCAAATTTACTTTTAAGTTATCTTAAAGGAAAAGGTATGCCTGTCAAATATTTTGATTTTCCCCAGTATTACAAATCATTCCATGGTAAAACCGTAGCCAAATTTTTGCGGGGTGAATTTGGTAATATAGATCAAATTTCTCCTTATCTTGCGTCGTTGGCTTATGCTTTAGATCGAGCTTCTGTAAAAAAAGAAATGAATGCTTTCATGGAAAAAGGAGGTTATATTATTGCTAACCGTTATGCCACTTCAAATATGGCCCATCAAGGAGCTAAGTTCAAAGACGAGGAACAACGGGAAGATTATCTAAAATGGGTTTATGAACTGGAATATAAGGTTCATAAAATTCCTCAGGAAGATATTGTTATTTATCTTTATGTCCCTTGGGAGATCGGTTTAAAATTGACAACTAAAAAGGGAGAGCGCGAATACCTCAAGGGTAAAGAAGATATTCAGGAAAAAGATTTATTATTTAGAAAAGCATCGGAAGAAATGTATCTAAAATTAGCGAAAAGATACAAACATTGGATAAAAATTGACTGTGTGGAAAATGGTAAACTTCTAACGCCTGAGGAAATACACAAAAAAAACATTAAGGTCCTCGAAGAAAACAAGATCATTTAATATTTAATTTTTATACGATGGTTATCGGTCCCAAAAAACTTTTACAACTTGTCAAAAAAATCAAGCTCGTTGAAAATTTAAGCGAGCGAGAGTTAACCAATCCCGAAGGCGCTGGTTTTGATTTACGACTGGGCGAAGTTTATAAAATTTCAGGAAATGCTTTCTTAGGAATAACTGAAAGAAAAACTCCAAACATCAAATTAGTAACCGAATATAAAAAAGATAGAAAAAATACCATTACAATAAAACCCGGTGATTTTTATCTAGTGACAACGATTGAAAAAGTCAATACTCCGCAAAATATTACGATCAATTTTAAGCCTCGCACAACTACTTTTCGATCTGGATTGCTTTTGAGAACTGGTAATGTGGCTCCTGGTTATTGCGGAAAACTTACCTTTGCTTTAAAAAATCAGGGACCAATTACGGTTACCATGGAAATGGGTTGTCGTTTTGTCCATGCTCAATTTTCTTGGGTCGACGGCGGAGGAAATCTCTATCGCGGCCAATGGCAAGGAGGAAGAGTAAGCCACAATAAAAAAGAAAAACAAGTCTAGAATTTTGTATTAATCCATCAATCGGCAGTAAAACTGTTTGTCTGATATATCGATATATCGAACTCTTGTTAACTTTATTTAAAATGTTTATAATCTCTCCTAGTAAATTGGAATAAAAAAATATGAAAAAAAGTCTTTTTCTATTCGCAGTTAT